>Ga0315905_10000196_pt1 | contig 66248 bp, 69 predicted proteins | sample LakEriMetagenome_5_FD_203522 | JGI IMG/M metagenome (GOLD analysis project Ga0315905, IMG submission 203522) | Freshwater fungal communities from buoy surface, Lake Erie, Ohio, United States - Buoy 4 MA121 | ecosystem: Environmental > Aquatic > Freshwater > Lake | place: USA: Lake Erie, Ohio...
TACAGATTCGTTTGGATCGTGATTAATCAAAATGCATGAAAGTTCACCACGGTAGCCAGCATCGACTGTGCCTGGTGCGTTAACCATTGTTACACCATGTTTGATTGCAAGTCCCGAACGTGGATGGACTAATGCAACGTATCCATCTGGAAGTGCAATCGAAATGCCGGTTGGCACAAGAGCGCGCTCTCCTGGCTTCAAAACTATATCTATGCGCGTGGATATATCCGCCCCAGCATCACCAGGTTTGGAATAGATAGGCATTGGAACGCTTGGATCCAAACGAGTGATGAGAACTTCTACACCTTTCATATCAAGGATTGATCTCGAAATTTGGGTCAACAAAGGTTAAAAGTTCTGGAGCTTTTGCCAACTCTTCAAAATAACCATCTGGTGCATTGTTAATGAAATGCTCCATAGGAACAATAATAAAAAGAGCAGATGCCCGAACAGCAATTTCGCCTTGAGGAGAATTCAATCGACCAACTGCTGATGTATAAACTTTTCGGCCGTGTTGTCCTGTTATCTCTGCGGCAATATGCAGAGTAGTTCCGATTGGAACTGGAATAATAAAATCTGTTTCAAGCCGACCTGTTACTGCCGGAGAACGTATTAACCACATCAATTTACCTAAGGCTTCATCAAAGGCTAATGAAAGCAAACCACCGTGAGCTAAACCAGGTGCTCCTTGGTGATTTTCCGTAACTGTAAAGGTTGCTGTGATGTTGGCACCTTCTCCAGAGTATGCAACTAAATGCAAGCCAGTTGGATGCAGGTGTCCGCATCCAAAGCAATGCCCAAAGTGTGAGGGAATCTTTGTTCCCACTGGAGGTGCAAGAGGGTGCCGATCTGGAATTATGGAACCTTCCGGTGGAACCGTGCTCGCTACTCTTGCCATAGGCACAGATTACCGCCTCATTATCCGATACGGTAACTCCCATGCGATACCGAGAAGTGATACGTATGCCACTTTGGCTCTTGGCCATCATTTACTTCTTTTTTCTCTCACTAGTCATCTCTATTTGGGCAGCGTTAGGAAATAACTCAGCGATAGTCAGTCTTGTAGTACTTTCACTGACTTTGATAACTATCTACCTAAAAAGTGGATTAACCATAGAAGTAGATGAGAACGAGCTTCGGGTTGGACGAGCACATTTGCCCCGCGAATATTTTGGAAATGTTGTCGCATTAGACAATCAACAAGTTAGGACAGTTCGCACACGCGATGCAGATCCGGCCGCCTATTTAGCAATTAGATTTTGGTCACCTAAAGCTGTGCAGATTTTTGTTAATGATGTTAGAGATCAAACTCCATATTGGTTGATATCAACTTCACAACCTCAGAAACTTCTTTCAGCTCTAGAGAGCTAAAGAGTTAGTTGCACTCTTTACAAACTGCTTTGGCGCCTTCACCTTTTGCCAATTGAGAAATATGGTGGACTAAAAAGCAGCGAGAGCAAGTGAATTCATTAACTTGCTTTGGCACCACTCGAACTGCTAACTCTTCCCCTGACAGATCGGCACCAGGTAGTTCCAGATTCTCTGCTGCTTCAGCTTCATCAACATCGATCTGGCCAGATTGAGCATCGACGCGTTTTGCCTTTAACTCTTCAAGAGACTCCTCGTGAAGTTCCTCATCGGTTTTTCTGGGTGTGTCGTAATCAGTTGCCATTGCTCTCACCACCTTTTCAATCCTAGGTCTACATACGGATAACTCTCTGCGGGCGCATCATGGCGTATTTATCGCTTTCTAATTGCTACAACACGCCAAAAACCCGCGTTATTCCTGCGTTCGACCTGTATTTTCGATTCTCTGGGCCAGGCTTGCGTCCACTCGAGCGTGTATGGCCGTGCCTTCAGCAACATATTCTTCTGTGAAAATCTCGCCTGTCTCATGGATGGCGTGCACTAAATCCCCTCTGTCGTAGGGGATCACTACGGAAACCTCAACGGAAGGTCGAGGTAGTGAGTTCTCGATTGCATGAAGTAATCCCTCTACACCAAAACCGGTTCGAACTGAAAAGGCGTAACTATGTGGTTCCTTCCGCAAAATCTCCATAACAATGTTTGGGTCTGCGATATCAACTTTATTTATAGCAATGATCTCAGGTATGTCTTTGCCGCCGATCTCATCAATTACTAAACGAACGGCCTTAATCTGTTCAAATGGATTTGGGTGTGAACCATCTACTACATGAACAATCAAATCTGATTGAGAAACCTCTTCTAGGGTCGACTTAAATGCATCAATGAGTTGGTGAGGTAAATGGCGAACAAACCCAACCGTGTCACTTAATGTGTAGATGCGACCATCGCTTGTCTGTGTCTTTCGAACGGTTGGATCCAAAGTTGCAAAAAGCGCGTTCTCTACTAACACACCCGCATTTGTAAGCTTGTTAAGAAGCGATGATTTGCCTGCATTTGTATACCCAGCAATAGCAACCGAAGGAATGTTATTGCGACGGCGTTCTTGTCTTTTTGTATCACGGGCCGTTTTCATCTCCGCGATTTCACCGCGAAGCTTTGCCATCTTGTCACGAATTCTGCGACGATCTGTTTCAATCTTTGTCTCACCTGGCCCGCGGCCTCCAATACCGGCGCCACCAGCTGCACGGCCACCAACTTGTCGTGAAAGTGAATCACCCCAACCCCGAAGTCTTGGAAGGAGGTAGGCAATTTGTGCCAACTCAACTTGAGCTTTACCTTCTTTACTTTTTGCGTGCTGAGCAAAAATATCTAGAATCAATGCAGTTCGGTCGACAACTTTAACCTTTAACTTATCTTCTAGTTGCCTCAACTGTGAAGGAGATAGTTCTCCATCACATACAACCGTATCGGCTCCAGTTGAAACAACAACATTTTTGAGTTCTATAACTTTTCCTGATCCAATATAGGTTGCAGGATCGGGTTTGTCTCGACGTTGAATTAATCCTTCAAGAACCTCTGATCCGGCAGTTTCAGCCAGAGCTTTTAACTCGGCCAATGAGTTTTCTGCATCAGCAACACTTCCCTCAGTCCACACTCCGACAAGTACAACTCTTTCTAATTGTAGCTGTCGGTATTCGGCATCAGAGATATCCTGAAGTTCGGTTGAAAAACCTTTAACTCTGCGCAATGCATTTCGTTCAGATAATTCTTGGGAAACATCGACTGTTTCATCTTCTTGCGCAGCATCAAACTCGGCAGCTACTCGGGCGCTTTCTTGAAGAAGTTTTTCAAACTCTGCATCAGAGTTGTTACCTGCACCCATGTTTAGACCATTGTCTGGCTTCTTGTTAGAACCTTTACTCAACGAGAAACCTAGAAATATCTACATCTTTAACTAAGACTGCAGGACCGATCAAAGTGGCATTAGAGTGACCATCGATTGAGACTTCCAAGCGCCCGCCGGGCGGATTAATAATCCAAGTTGCTGGCAACTTGCCATTCGTATGAATCGTTGCCGCAAGAGCTACTGCGCACGTTCCTGTTCCACACGATTGTGTTTCTCCCGATCCTCTTTCATAAACTCGCATCGAAATCTCATTGCCACCTGTGATTTGTACGAACTCAACATTTACTCCCTCAGGGTAAGAGTCTTTGGGGCGAACTACTGGGGATTCAAGCAACTCCCCCACTTGATTGATGTCATCTACAAATACAACGGCATGTGGATTTCCAACACTAATGTTATAACCGTTCCACATTTGTCCATTTGCCCCTGCGGTAATACTTTCACCTTCATCAGTGACTTGTCCCATGTTCACAGAAATATCATCCTTTAACGGTACGCGAAGATGCTTGACTCCATCTCGAGTGTCAATAGCAAAAATACCCTCACTTTGATGTCCACGTTCGACTAGATAACGGGCCATTACTCGTATTCCATTTCCGCACATCTCGGCCAATGAGCCGTCAGCGTTGCGGTAATCCATAAACCATTTTTCATTTCTTTTTATTATTCGAATAAGTCCATCGGCGCCAATTCCATCGGTGCGATCGCAGATTGCTGCAGTTTGCGCGGTAGTTATCGAATGCTCATCCATGGGATCAAAGACCAGCACAAAGTCGTTGTGTGTTCCATGTCCATATGTAGCAATCATGTCTAAGAGTTTAACGAACTAAGAATGCGTTCGATTCGATTTTGTATAGGCGAGATCCAATTAATGCGCTCATCACGCGAAAACCAGGTCTCTTGTCGGCGTGCGTATTGGCGAGTAGCCCGCTTAGTTTCATCAATGGCCTCTTCTTCGGAGATCTTTCCTTCTTTGAAGGCGATAACTTGTGAATACCCCAAGGCTTTTTGAGCAGTCGTTCCTCGAGTAATTCCTGATTCAATCAATCTCTCTACCTCGGCAACCAAACCAGCATCCCACATTCGCTCAACGCGTGAAGAGATCACATCGCTTAGGAGTTCGCGATCCATCACCAGTCCAAACTGGTGGGCGTTTGGATATTTCGTGCTTTCTTTGCGTGGAAGATTTGCAGTAAATGGTTGACCTGTAATCTCTATTACTTCTAGGGCTCTAATCACTCTACGTGAATTAGCACTATCTATCGCTAATGCTGCAGCAGGATCTAATTTTTCTAATCTTTCAAATAACGGACCAATCCCTTTTGTTGCATACTCAAGTTCTAAAGCTGCTCGAACCAGAGGATCTGTATCGGGAAAATTCAGGTCATCTAGAATCGCTTTTATGTAAAGCCCAGTCCCGCCCACAATAATTGCATTTTTACCACGGGAGTGGATCTCAGTGATTTTTGCACGGGCTTTTTCCTGATACCAAGCAACATTTGCATCTTCTGTAACGTCTAGAAGATCCATTAAATGATGTGGTACTCCTTGTCTTTCTTTAACAGTTATTTTTGCAGTTCCAATATCCATGCCTTTGTATAGCTGCATGGAGTCTGCATTAATTACTTCACCATCGATTTCCTGTGCCAAAGAGACTGCAAGATCACTCTTTCCTGTTGCAGTTGCACCACAAATGACAATTACATTCATTTTTTAACCGATGGAATACCAAGCATCGTGGCTTTGGGGCCTTTTGTTTCAAGCCTTGCCTCATGGGCCTGCGCACCTCTTGTTTGGCGAACTGAAATCGGATCTCCAATTAAGTAATGGGCTGAGGCCTCTGTAATTTTCACAGTTACTTCATCACCTGGCCGCGCTGGAGAGGTGTTATCAAAGTGAACAAGACGGAAATCTTCGCTTCGTCCAGTGAGGCGAGACTGAACTTCATCTCTTCGACCTTCATAGTCTCCGACGAGCACTTTATGAATAGATCCAATACTTTCTTGATTAACAGATAGCGATATCTGTTGTTGATGATTGTGAAGTCGTGTGTATCTTTCGCCCACTATCTCTTCGCTTACTTGATTAGGCATTGTTGCTGCAGGAGTGCCTGGACGCTTTGAATATTGATAGGTGTAGGCAGCAGCAAATCTAGCTTGTGTGCAAAGATCTAGAGTTTGTTGGAAATCTTCTTCGCTCTCACCAGGAAATCCAACAATGATGTCAGTGGTAATCATCGCCTGAGGGATTGCAGTTCTTACACGATCTAAAATTCCAAGGTATCTATCACTTCTGTAAGAGCGTCTCATCTGTTGCAGAACTCGATCTGAACCCGATTGAAGGGGCATATGTAAGTGCGGCATTACATTAGGAGTCTGAGCCATTGCCTCGATTACATCATCTGTGAAATCTCGTGGATGCGGTGACATAAAGCGAACACGCTCTAGGCCCTCAATCTCTCCGCAAGAGTGTAAAAGATTTGCAAATGCACCGCGATCTGAAAAATCTACTCCGTAGGCATTTACATTTTGCCCTAGGAGAGTGATTTCAATGACACCTTGATCGACCAGTGCCTTTACTTCATTGAGAATATCTACTGAATTTCTATCTTTTTCAATACCTCGAAGAGTTGGAACAATACAAAATGTGCAGGTGTTATTACACCCAACAGAGACTGATACCCAAGAAGAAAAGGCGGAGAGGCGCCGAGCTGGCAGAGTTGAAGGGAAATGCTCTAGCGCTTCAAGAATTTCTATCTGAGACTCTTCCTCAATCCGTGCGCGCTCCAAAAGCACTGGAAGAGAGCCAACATTATGCGTACCAAAAACTACATCCACATAGGGAGCCTTTTTGATAATCGTTGCTTGATCTTTTTGAGCAAGACATCCACCAACTGCGATCTGCATCTGCGGATTCGCCTTTTTAATGGGAGCTAGAAAACTCAAATTTCCATAAAGTTTGTTGTCAGCGTTCTCGCGCACCGCGCAGGTATTAAAAACAACTAAATCGGCCTGTTCACCTTCGATTACTGGAATGTAACCTGCCTCATCTAACAAGCCTGCAATTCGCTCTGAATCATGGACGTTCATCTGGCATCCATAGGTTTCAACCAAATAGGAACGAGTCATGGCAGCCTGTTTTCTAATTCTCTGCACATATTGCCTACTCTACTTGATCGTATAGTTTTCATAGTTGTGAGTAGTTAACGATTCTTTTTTGCGCGCTCAGTTGCTTGTTCTATGCGCCATTTTTCAATCTCTTTATGATTTCCACTCAGCAAAACTTCTGGCACTTGCAAATCACGCCATTGCGATGGCTTGGTGAAATTAGGATATTCAAGGTAACCCTGCTCGTTGTGGGATTCCTCGGCAAGTGATTGAGGATTTCCAAGTACTCCAGGAATTAATCTGGTAATTGCCTCGATCATCACTAACGCAGCGACTTCTCCCCCACCTAAGACGTAGTCGCCGATTGACACTTCGTGAACTCGATAGTTGTTTTTTTCATAGTACATACGAACGCGGTCATCGATACCTTCATAGCGCCCACAAGCGAAAATGAGGTGTTGGGCCTTAGAAAAATTTGTTGCCATAGGTTGATCAAAACGTTTACCTGCTGGAGTTAAAATAATTAGATCACAATCCTGACTCATCAAAGGATCTAAAGCCTGTCCCCAAATTTCGGGCAACATCACCATTCCGGCGCCGCCTCCGTAAGGTGTGTCATCTACAGCATGATGATTATCGGTTGCCTTTGATCTCAAGTCATGGACATTGATATCTACAATTCCTTGATCTTGAGCTTTCCCAATCAAAGAGAGTTGAAGTGGAGCCAAATACTCCGGAAAGATCGTGACTACATCAATTTTCATCTATTCACGCTCCATCAGAGCCGGCGGAATAACAGTTATTGTTTTTTTCTTGATATCAACTATCGGAACTAGTTGATGAACAAATGGAACTAACTGTTCGCCTGTCTCAGTTTTTATTGCAAGCAAATCCTGTCCTGGAAGATTAATTACATCTGTTACTTCACCAAAAACTTGGCCGCTTTCAAGGATAGCTTGGCAACCGATGAGCTGAAGGACGTGATACTCATCAGATACTTCACTTGTTTCGTTGATATCTACTTCAGCATACAAAAGAGTATTTCGCAGTTTTTCGATCGCATTACGATCCTCAAATCCAGCAAAGCCGAGCAATAGAATTCCATTGTGAACTCGACCAGAGATTATTGTGAGTTCGCCATGGGTATCTGTTGAAACTTGATTTCCGATAGCAAAGCGGCGATCTGGTTCATCAGTGCGAACTTCAATCGTTGCTTCGCCAAGAATTCCGTGAGCACGACCGATTCGCCCCACGAGAAGGCGCATTGTTATCTGGTTTCGTCGGTCTCGATGAGATCGACGCGCACTGTGCGACCTGCGAGCGCACTTACAACGGTGCGAAGCGCCTTTGCAGTACGACCATTTCGGCCAATAACTTTTCCAATATCCTCAGGATTAACGTGTACCTCTAACGTTGTTCCACGACGATGATTGACTTCTTTGACTACAACGTCATCAGGATTATCGACGATTCCCTTTACTAGGTGCTCTAAAGCTTCATCCATCATTGTTATTCAGGTGCCGCTTCTGGTGAAACCTCTGCAACTGCATCCGGAGTTACCTCTGGTGTTACTTCGGCAACTTCTTCTGGAGTTACTTCTGGTGTTACTTCGGCAACTTCTTCAGGAACTACATCTGCAACTGGTTCAGCTGCTGGAGCTTCAGCAACAGGATTAGCTTTTGCTGCAAGTTTTTCCTGTGCTTTCTTCTTCATGGTTGTTGCACCCTCTGCAGGTTCATCTGCAGCTGCCTTCATTGCAGCTTCATATGCAACACTCTTAGCTGGCTTAACAGCTGCTACACGTAGAGTTCCTTCACTTCCTGGAAGTCCCTTAAATTTCTGCCAATCACCGGTTACCTTGAGCAGAGCTGCAACTGCCTCTGACGGCTGTGCGCCAACTCCGAGCCAGTACTGAGCGCGCTCTGAATTAATCTCGATAAGTGATGGTTCTTGTCCTGGTACGTAGCGACCAATCTCCTCAATTGAAAGACCATTACGTGCCTTGCGTGAGTCTGTAACCACAACACGGAAAAATGGTGTGCGGATCTTGCCCATGCGCATTAAACGAATTTTTGTAGCCAAGAAAGTTGTACTCCTGTATTTGTGTGTCACGAGTAATGAATGCAGCGGGGAGCGCAATCAAAATCCGTAACTATCGGTAATGGATGTTGAACGGGGGTAGAGGGCCCCATCAACAGGTTGGCAATTCTGCCATCAACTGCCCCTAGAAGGAAATCGAGCAATCCCCGAGGATCAAGATGACTGGCGCTAAATTCTGGGCTGTACTCGGCTAGTGAGGAGCCTAACTCAGCCCTTCTTCAAGGGCTCGTTTGGCTGGATTTCCCGATTTGGACTTCTTCTTTGTTGGAGATTTATTGACGGTTGAGCCCTTCGGCAAGTTTGGCATTGTTGGCATATTGGGCATTGCTGGCATGCCCGAACTTCTCACCTGTTTCATCATTTTTTGAGCGGCTGTAAAACGATCAACAAGATTATTTACATCTGAAACTTTTCGGCCGCAACCAATTGCAATTCTTGCACGCCTGGAACCGTTCAACACTTTTGGATTTGCACGTTCGGTTGGTGTCATGGATTCAACTATTGATCTAGAGCGAACAATTTCACCCTCATCAAAATTATCTATCTGTTTTTTCATAGCACCTGCACCCGGCATCATTCCCAACAGTTTTGTCATATTTCCCATTTTTGACATGGCTTGAAGTTGCTCAAGAAAATCTTCAAGTGTGAAATCCTCCCCGCTTGCAAACTTTGCCTCAAGTTTTGCCGAAGAGTTTGGATCAAAAGCTTTCTTTGCTTGCTCAGCTAAAGTCGCAACATCACCTAAGCCAAGGATTCTAGATGCCATTCTCTCGGGATAGAAAATGTCAAAATCTTGCATTTTCTCACCAGTTGATGCAAACATAATTGGGCGTTTAGTAATGGAGGCAATTGATAAGGCAGCACCACCTCGGGCGTCGCCATCTAGTTTTGTAAGCACAACACCATCAAAACCAACACCGTTTAAAAATGCCTGTGCGGTGGGAACTGCGTCCTGGCCGATCATTGCATCGACGACAAATAGAATTTCATTTGGGTTGATGCCATCACGAATCTTTGTTGCCTGGTTCATTAACTCTTGATCCACGCCTAATCGACCGGCTGTGTCAACAATTACAATGCTGTGTAACTTTGCCTTTGCAAATTCAACACCAGCCTTGGCAACCTGTACTGGATCTCCGACACCATTTCCAGGTTCAGGAGCAAAAACAGGAACATTTATTGATTCACCAACTACCTTCAACTGAGTAACAGCATTAGGTCGTTGCAAATCCGATGCAACAAGTAAAGGTGTGTCACCTTGTTCGGCATAAAATTTTGCTAATTTTCCAGCGAGAGTTGTTTTTCCTGCGCCTTGAAGTCCTGCCAACATGATTACAGTGGGTGGATTTTTTGCCATACGAATACGGCGTGTTGCTCCCCCAAGTATTACCACTAACTCTTTATTAACTATCTCAAAAATAGCATTGGCTTGATTTGAACCCGATTGCATTCCAGGAAGTGCACCCAAAGACTTCTGCTTTACATCCTGGATGAACTGGTCGACCACTTGCAACGCTACATCTGAGTCCAAGAGTGCGGTACGAATTTCACTACAAACAGTTTCGATATCTGCTGTTGAGATCTTTCCTTTTGATCGCAAAGATGCGAAAGCGCCACTAAATCTTGAGGCTAAGGACTCAAACATAATGGGAGCAGAGTACTTGAGAGTCGAGATCTGTGGACCGATGTTCGGCACCAGCAATCAAAATTTGTATGAGTATCTGCGATAGCGCCTTGCTCAAGTTTTTCCACTATCGCAGATACCCATGCTGAGAGAACTAGATTGCTTCTGGCCCGCGCTCTCCTGTGCGCACCCGAATCACTTGATCAATTGGTGTGGTCCAAACTTTTCCATCACCGATTGATCCAGTCGATGCCGATTTAACGATTACACCCAAAACAGAGTCAACATCTTTATCATCGACCAGGACCTCAAGACGAATTTTAGGAACTAAGTTGACTGTGTACTCAGCACCTCGATAAACCTCTGTATGACCACCTTGGCGACCAAAACCACTAGCTTCTGAGACTGTCATGCCGTTGATTCCGACGGCATGTAATGCATCTTTCACATCATCTAGTTTGGCTGGCTTTAATATTGCAGTAATCAATTTCATTCTTGTGCTCCTCTCGAACTAGCAAGGAAATTACCTTGGTTGTTATCTGAAAACTCATAACCACGCTCGGCATGAATTGCCAAGTCGATTCCTGCAAGTTCTTGTTCCACGCTAATTCGGAAACCAATTGTTAAATCAACCAATTTAGCGATCACATATGAAAGGACGAAGGAGTAAGCCAGAACTGCGCCGGCACCTATTGCTTGCTTAATAAGCTGTTCAGTCCCGCCACCGTTGAACAGACCAACATCCACTCCAACAAAACCAATCAAGATAGTTCCCACGATTCCACCTACAAGGTGAACTGCGACAACATCTAGTGAATCATCAAAACCGAACTTGAATTTAAGTCCTACAGAAAGTGCGCAAAGAGCACCAGATACAGCACCAATAATTAGCGCCCCTGATGCATTAACTGCAGCACACGCAGGTGTAATGGCAACTAATCCTGCAACAACACCTGATGCTGCTCCAAGGCTTGTTGCATGACCATCACGCATTTTTTCAACAAGTAGCCATGCCAAGACTGCGGCCGCTGTTGCACCAATTGTGTTGAGTAAGGCCAATCCTGCAGTTCCATTTGATGCAATGGCAGAGCCTGCGTTGAATCCAAACCAACCAAACCACAAGAGACCTGCACCAAGCATTACAAGTGGAAGGTTGTGTGGTCGCATTGGCATCTTGCCAAAACCAACACGCTTGCCGAGTACGAGAGCTAAAGCCAAACCGGCCGCTCCTGCATTGATGTGTACAGCGGTTCCGCCCGCAAAATCTAGCGCGCCAAGATCATTTGCAATCCACCCGCCTGTTTTTGCCACAAAGTCGTCAAATGCAAATACCCAGTGAGCCACTGGGAAATAAACAATCGTTGCCCAAATGCCGGCAAAGACTAACCATGCGCCAAATTTTGCACGATCTGCAATCGCTCCAGAGATGAGTGCAACTGTAATTGCTGCAAACATTCCTTGGAAGCCAACAAAAACTGCGGCAGGAATGGTGCCAATTACAGCTTCTGAATTGTCTAGTCCTTTAAGAAATGCAAACTGTGTTACATCTCCAATAAGACCTGAACCATTTACAGAATCTCCAAAAACAAGTGAAAAACCATATGCAATCCATAAAACAAAAACAATTGCTAGCGCGCCAAATGACATCATCATCATATTCAGCACACTTTTAACGCGAACCATTCCTCCATAAAAAAGAACTAAACCAGGAATCATGAGAGTAACAAGCCCAGCACTCATTAACATCCAGGCTGTATCTCCAGAGTTGATCACAGTTTGCTCCATAATTTTTTACCGCCTAATTTTCATAAGGTGAGTTCTCAGCGTTGAGAGCCTTTGATTAGGCCAAACCCTCTTAGTTGCTGGTTACAAGCGATGCTTTTATGGGTTTCGGCGGTGTGACAAATAATGCTGGCGTGTTACAAATGGGTTACGCAAGAAGGGATTTGAGATAACTACCCGGATCAAAAGGGGAGAAATCACTCTCTGACTCTCCCGTTCCAACCCACTTGATCGGAATGCCTAACTCAGCCTCTATCGCAAGGGCCACACCACCCTTGGCGGTTCCATCCATTTTCGTAAGGATGACTCCGGTGACATCAACGCTAGATGAGAAAATTTTGGCCTGTGCTAAACCATTTTGACCAGTTGTCGCATCGATGACAAGTAGAACTTCATTGATAGGCGAAGTCTTTTCGACGACTCGTTTGACCTTCGTTAGCTCTGACATTAGATCACTCTTATTGTGTAAGCGTCCAGCAGTATCGATAATCAAAATCTCCACATTATTTGCCTGTGCATTTTTTGCTGCATCAAAAGCGACAGATGCTGGGTCGCCGTTTTCTTGCCCGGAAATCACTGGAACATCAATTCGATCTCCCCACGTTTTCAACTGATCAACAGCTGCTGCTCTAAATGTATCGCCGGCGGCCATAAGGACGCTTTTGCCGGAAGATTTATAAAATCTTGCAAGTTTTGCAACTGAAGTTGTTTTACCTGTTCCATTGACACCAACAACTAAGATTGTGGACGTAGAACCAGACAAACTCATTGCATGGGACTTACTCGATAGTTTGCTGGAAAGAAACTGAAGTAAAGACTCTTCAGGTGTGGCACTCTTTATTTTTTTTGCCTGCTCAATACATTCAGCTGCTAGCGCTGGGCCTAGATCTGCCTGGAGAAGTTCTGCCTCTAATTCAGTCCAGTCAGAGGAGGCTGTATCTGTGCCACCTTTGATTCTGTTGATTAACTTAGTAAAAATCGCCATCTGGAAAAAACTTAACTTGCGTCGGATTCGCGAAGGCGCTGAGAAATTACCTCTGTCACACCATCTCCACGCATTGTCACGCCATACAAGGCATCGGCAATTTCCATAGTTCGTTTTTGGTGAGTGATGATTATCAACTGAGAGCTTTCACGCAGCTCTTCTAGAACTCCCAATAACCTACCTAGGTTGACATCATCGAGGGCGGCTTCAACCTCATCTAATACATAGAAGGGGCTAGGACGAGCTTTAAAGATTGCCACAAGCATTGCAACAGCGGTTAAGGATTTTTCTCCGCCAGATAAAAGCGAGAGTCGTTTTACTCGTTTTCCAGGTGGACGAGCCTCAACATCAACACCACTTGTGAGTGGATTATCTGGATCGGTCAAAATCAGGCGACCATCTCCACCAGGAAATAGTCGGGCGAAAATCTCTTCGAAGTGTTTAGCAGTCTCTAAATAAGCCTCCATAAAGATTGACTGCACACGATCATCGACTTCTTTGACGATGTCCAAGAGATCCTTCTTTGTATTCTTTAAATCCTCTAGCTGCTCTGCCAAAAACTTTAGCCGCTCTTCCAGTGATGTGTATTCCTCAAGTGCAAGCGGATTGATCTTTCCGAGCAAATTCAATGATCTTTCCGCCGATGCCAAGCGTTTTTGTTGCTGATCACGGCGATATGGAATCATCTCAGTAGAGATAATCTCGCCCTCATCGGTCTCATGGAAAGTTGGAACATCTTTGTCTGGTCCATATTCACTAATGAGTGTTTGAGCATCCACACCAAACTCTTCAAGAGTTTTACTCTCCAGGGTTTCAATACGTAAGCGCTGCTCTGCGCGGGCTATCTCATCTTTATGGACACTTGAAGTAAGTGATTCAAGTTGAATTGTTAACTCACGACCACGAGAGCGAACCGTCAATGTTTCACCCTCGCGATTTGCACGTGACTCATCCAAACGAGAGCGCTCGATCGCAGCTTTTGAAATAGAACGTTCTAAGTGAATGAGTACTTCATATGCAGCCTCTGCAACGGCTTGAGAAATCACTGCTGCTCGTGCACGAGTACTGCGGCGCAGCACAGCACGCTCTGATGCATCACGCTCGGCTTGGGCAGATTTTTCTAAACCAAGGGCGCGTGCTGCAACCGAATCAACTCTTTCTTCTATGGTTCTAACAGCAAGGCGGGCCTCAACTTCAGTTGTTCTCGCAGTTGATACTTGGCTTCGTAGAAGTTCTGTGCGCGAATGATCAGGCTCTGTTACATCGCCTCGCTGTTGTAATTGATTTTGAGCAATGAGAATTTCACCCTCATCACGTGATTTAGTTGCATTTGCTTCATTAATCGAAACATCTAATCTCTCAACTTCTGCCATTGAAGATTTCATGTTTTGCCCAGAAACGGCCAGCTGCTCAGTTAATGCTGCGATTCGAGCATCAGATTCATTGAGTTTTGAAACTGCAGAATCAAAATCGTTTTGTCTTGAAGTTACTTCTGTATTGGCAGATGCAATCTCAAACTTTAGTCGATCACTGTCATGAATAATCTCTTGTAACTTGGATTCTAAACTTGCAATCAAAGCCTTAATTTCGATCAGTGATGATGATGATTTAGAGCCACCAGTAGCACGGCCCTTGGAAATGACGTCGCCATCACGAGTAACGACAATTACATCACTATGGTTACGAAGAATCGCCTCTGCCGCGTTTGCATCCTCTGCTACAACTATTCCAGACAGTAACGTTGATAGCAGGTCGCCAATTGAATTCGAGCGAACGTAACTAGATAGTGAATTTAATCCTGAAGGAATCGAACTTTTATTGCCAGAACCTGGTTCATAGACCAATACGTCAGCCTGTCCAAGGTTTTCACGACGCAGGGTTGTTAGCGCAGTTACTGCCGAGGAGAGATCCTTTACGACGACTGCATCTGCAAAGTTACCAAGGGCAGCAGCGGCGGCTGCCTCCCAACCTCGATCAATTTCAATTAATCCAGCCACACTACCCATGATTGAAACACCGCGGGAGTCACGCAATAGCGCTGAAGCACCATCTCGGTTTTCTGAAGTTAATTTAATCGCTTCAAGTTTGGATTCAACAGCATTTCGTTCACGATCTGCTACTCGCTCTGCGTCTAAAAGCTGCGACAGTTTTGATTTGGATGATTCAAGAGACGACTTCGCGCTTTCAAAAAGTGAATCAAGACCCAATTCACCCGAGTCTGCACTGGCAATCTCAAGTTCATACGTCGAATATTCACGTTGTGCTTGATCAACTCGGGCCTGTGCTTCATTTCGAGACTTAGTTAATCGAGCGATCTCTTCGGCAATTGCTTCTAAACGGGCATTTAAAGATTTGATGTGTCCTTCTTGGCGAGCAGTTCCTTCGCGTGCATCTGCAATTGCACGCATTGCCGCTGCAATTGTGTCCTCATCACTTTTCAAAAGCCCTTCAGCTGAAACTAATGCTTGGGTTGCATGAGCAAGGGCAGTTTTTGCAACTTCAGCATTGGCGCGCAGTTCTCGCTCTTCTTTCCGGAGTGCTTGTGCCTCAAGGTCTAATGTCTGTGGATCGCGACCAGAAGTACGTGCTTCTTCGGCCTCTTCGTTTAGAAAACGAGATCTCTCTTGAGCCAGACTTTGTGTTCCACGAAATTTTTCACGCAGTGAATTTAAGTTGTAAAAAAGTTCTTGAGCCGCGACTAATTGTGGACCTTCGATAGCAGCCTGTGAATCCAATACCTCTTCTCGTCGACGAATTGTTTCAAGCTCTTGTTCAACAACTGCTCGCTGTTCGCGCAATGCACTTTCATCGGCAACTTCTAGTTCCAACGTTTTTGACATTGAAATATAGTCATCGGCAAATAGACGCAGCTTTGCATCGCGCAGATCTGCTTGAATTGTTGCGGCTTTTTTGGCAACCTCTGCTTGTTTTCCAAGTGGTCGCAGCTGCCTGCGAAGTTCCACAGTTAAATCTTGAACACGAGCCAGGTTTGCCTGCATTGAGTCAAGTTTGCGAAGAGCTTTCTCTTTGCGCTTTCTATGCTTTAGAACACCAGCGGCTTCTTCAATAAATCCTCGCCGCTCCTCTGGCGTGGCCATCAATATTGCATCTAATTGCCCTTGACCAACAATGACGTGCATTTCGCGACCAATTCCAGAATCGCTCAGCAGTTCTTGGATATCTAGTAAACGAGATGCTTCACCATTGATCTGATACTCACTTTGCCCGTTTCGAAACAAAATTCTGGAGATTGTGACCTCTGCATACTCAATCGGTAGAGCACCATCTGTATTGTCGATCGTTAGTGAAACTTCGGCGCGACCAAGAGGTGCACGGCCACTTGTACCTGCAAATATGACATCTTCCATTTTGGCACCGCGAAGAGATTTGGCACCCTGCTCTCCCATAACCCAGGTCAGAGCATCTACAACGTTAGATTTTCCAGAACCATTTGGACCGACAACACAAGTGATTCCAGGTTCGAGTCGAAGAGTGGTCGCTGATGCAAAGGACTTAAAGCCCTTGAGCGTCATACTTTTCAAATACACGCGGCAAACCTATCGCTTCAAGCGCAGGATTTTCGCAGATTTAAGGCTGTGGAAAGGCAGTTTTTAAAGCTTCGTAAGCAACGCGCGCGGCCACTTGTTCAGCCTCGCGCTTACTCTTGCCGCTGCCTTGACTGAGGGTTTGCCCAGCAAGCATCGCTACTGCAGTGAAGTTTTTATCGTGATCTGGTCCCTCTTCGGAGACGACATATTCTGGTGCACCTTTTCCAAGCGCAGCAGCCAACTCTTGCAATGCGGTTTTTCCATCAAGACCGGCTCCGCGTGCAACGGCTGAATCCATGGTTGGAGTAATTAATTTTTCTACAATTTCAGAGCATTTTGAAAAGCCAAACTGTAAATAAATTGCACCTATTAAAGCTTCCAGCGCATCTGCTAAGAGGGAGTGTTTATCTCGACCGCCGGTAACCTCTTCACCTTTACCAAGTCGTATGTACTGACCTAGTTGTAATCCTCGCGCAATATCGGCAAGGGCACGCATATTTACAACGCCGGAGCGAAGTGGTGAAAGTCGGCTTTCATCAAAATCTGGATAACGTTTATAGAGTGCTTCGGTAACAATTAAACCTAAGACTGAATCCCCAAGAAATTCGAGGCGCTCATTGGTTTCTTTACTTCCCGATTCGTATGCAAATGATCGATGGGTAAAGGCCAATTCAAGCAGAGCTGGATCGAGAACTACTCCCAGCTGCTCAGTGAGCGAAGAACTCAGATCAGACCTCTAATACCTGACGACGGTTATAAGTACCGCATGTTGGACAAGCAGTGTGCTGAAGTTTTGGTTGCTGGCATTGACCACATGTGGCAAGTGCAGCTGCAGTTGTTTTCCACTGACTACGACGAGAGCGCGTCTTTGAACGCGACATTTTTCGCTTTGGTACTGGCACTTTTCTAACCTCTTCCTTCAGTTTCCTCGAGCATTCGAGATCTTTAAAATCTAGGCTTTCCCGGCTAATTGCCGTGCTTACCCAAGAGCGTAAGTATCCCTTAAAACCACTAAATCTTGAAATCGGGGTCTTCAGAACCCAATCCCTTTAAGCCTGCCCAGCGGGCGTCTATGGTTTCGTGAGCATGATCTTGCGCAAGTCCCGCCCATTTTTCCCCGCATTCAGGGCACAGGCCTAAGCAATCTTGATCGCATAGTGGATTGATCGGAAGTGAGAGAACAACAGCATCACGTATTGGTGTTTCCAAATCCATGATCTGACCCTGCATCATTAATTCATCTTCAATATCCAAATCATCAATTTCAGGTTCGTGTTTCTTCTTTTTTCCACGTTCATTTGTTGGTTCGTAGTTATACAACTCCTGTATTTTTCGTTCAATCACAATCTCAACAGGATCTAGGCAACGAATGCACTCGCCCTTTGCAACTGCGTAAACATCGGCACTTAAAAGAATGCCCTCTGTAACTGACTCTAAGCGAGCATCTACTTCAATGGTTTCACCCGCCGGCACAGAAATAAGGTTAATGCCAAAGTTTTCACTCACTTGAATATCCAGGGAATACTCTTTCATCTCCCCTGCACGCCTTGGAAGTTCAAACGTGTTTAGCTGGAAAGATTTATAAGAAGCGTTCATGAGATCAAATATCTGTGGCTAGGCCAACTAATCCTTTTCGGCTAGTTGCGACAAAATATCTTTATCATTTGCACCGGCAAGGCGGTCTCGTCCACGACTAATCGCATCCAAGGTTTTGTTCAAGATAACTTCAAGAGTTGCTAGTCGACCATCTATGTACTCTTCGATTTCTTGTTTTTCAATATCAGCGTTCTCCCGAGCTTCTTGCACAATTGCTTTCGCTTCATCACGAGCGATTTGAACAACAGAAGTCTTTTCAACCATTTGAGAAACTTCTTCTCGAGCTATTGCAATCATCTGTTCAGCACTTAGGCGTGCTTCCTCAATGATCGCTTCTCTGGTTTGAATGATTGAATGCGCGGAGGCAAAATCTGAAGGAAGTCCATCACGGGCAGAATCTAAAATTGAAAGTATCTCGGCGCGATGAACAACACAACTAGCAGACAAAGGCACGCCTCGTGCCTCTTCTATCATTGTGATTGCAGACGTTAATTTCTCAATCGATTCCATAATCTACTCCCCTGCTATTCGAAGCTTTAAGGCTTCATTGATTGACGGTGGCACCATTGATGAGACATCACCCGAATAGTGCGCAAGTTCTTTGACCAAAGATGATGACAAAAATGAGTGAGATGGGGATGTAGCCATAAACATAGTTTCAACACCTGATCCCTGTAAATTAACTTGCGCCATTTGCAGTTCATAATCAAAATCTGTCACCGCGCGCAAGCCCTTTACAATTGCTTGAATTGAATTGCTCTTGCAATAATCAACTAACAAGCCGCTCCAAGAATCCACTGAAACATTGGGAAATTTACTCGTCACTTCTGTGATCATTTTTATTCGTTCTTTGACGGTGAATAGAGATGCTTTAGTGCGGTTTTCAAGCACTGCAACGACTACATGATCAAACTGCTGTGCGGCACGTTCGATGATATCCAAATGTCCATAAGTGATTGGATCAAAGGACCCAGGACAGACCGCGCGCTTCATAGACCAAACGCTAGCAATAGAAGGGCGAGTAATCCATTCTTAAGGCTGAAAATTGCCGTAATAGATGCTGGCCTGACCATAATTTCGCTCACGCGCTGGAATGAAGGCATCGGGCCAAATAAATTGATCCGACCTTGTATTGCGCTCAACTGCAATAAATGCGTCACTGCTTAAAAAATTATCATCATGTAATTTACTCAAAATATCTTCTACACCTTGATTAGAAAAATCATAGGGAGGATCAATATAAACAAGATGATATTTCTCCCTTGGTTGATCATTGAGAAAACGTTCAACACTCATACCAAATATTTGCAGTTTGCCCGCAGGATTAGATTTTTTCACTAACTCGTAATTTGCTTCGATGGTCTTAACTGCTTGCTCATCTTTTTCAACAACATGAACTAGTGTGGCACCTCGAGAAAGTGACTCCAGGCCAATAGCCCCTGACCCAGCAAACAAATCTAGAACCCTCAATCCCTCAAATGTTCCAAACTCAGAAGACAGTGATGAAAAAAGACCTTCGCGGGCACGATCTGATGTAGGTCTTGTAGCTTGTGCCACTGTTCCTAAGTTTCTACCTTTTGCTACTCCAGCAATTATTCGCAACTACATCACCCCTTATCTAAATAATCTACGGCTTGATCCTGTTGCAACTTTGCCAACTCTAACTTGAGAGCAGGATAGTTTTTTAGATCATTTTCCAGGGAAATCAAATCGTTTGCATCTTGCCTGGCCTGTTCAATCAGTGCCTCATCTCGAAGAACCCTAAGCAATCGCAGATGCGATCTCGTACCAGACTGAGATGCGCCTAAGACATCACCTTCACGTCTTTGCTCAAGGTCGATTCGTGAAAGCTCAAAACCATCCAGCGTTTTTGCAACTGCATCCAGACGCTCCCGTGCTGGAGATTCATCGAGGCTTGCTGTAACGAGTAAACAAAGGCCAGGAGAAGTGCCACGGCCTACACGTCCTCGAAGTTGGTGCAGCTGGGATACGCCAAAGCGATCAGCATCCATGATTACCATGATCGTTGCATTTGGTACATCAACGCCTACTTCGATGACAGTAGTTGAAACCAAAACATCGATCTCACAATTTGTAAAGGCCTGCATAGTTTTTTCTTTTTCGTCGGTTGATAACCGACCGTGCAGAACTGCAATTTTCAATCCCTTTAATGCTCCTTGCGCAAGGGCCGGTGCTAGTTCCTCAACTGCAGAGATTTCATCTGTCTCTTCGCCAAATAAGAAATCTAAATCAGCATCTGCATTGGCCTCTTCATTGGCAGATATTCTAGGAGCCACGATGTAGGCCTGATGTCCCTGTGCGATTTCTTCCCTAATTCGCTCCCATGTCCGCTCTAAGTAATGTGGTTTTTCTTTTACAGGAACTACATGGGTGGTTATCGGTTGGCGCCCTAGTGGTAGCTCGCGAAGTGTTGAAACATCTAAATCACCAAAAACAGTCATAGCTACTGTGCGAGGAATCGGAGTTGCGGTCATCACCAATAAATGTGGAGGAAGTATCGCTTTCTCTTTGAGTGCATCGCGTTGTTCAACACCAAAGCGATGCTGTTCGTCAACAACAATTAATCCAAGATTCTTAAAGGCAACTTTCTCGCCAAGTAGTGCGTGAGTTCCAATCACAATTCCGGCCGTACCATCTGCTGCCATTGCAAGTGATTCTTTACGAGCAAGCGCGCTTTGAGAACCGGTTAAGAGAACTACTCGTGTCGCATTTTCATTCCCACCCAACATTCCACCCTGTGCTAACTCTCCCAATAGTTTTGTAATTGTTCGAAGATGTTGACCTGCTAGAACTTCAGTGGGTGCAAGTAGTGCTGCCTGTCCCCCACTATCTACGACTGACAGCATCGCCCTTAAAGCAACGATAGTTTTTCCTGACCCGACTTCACCTTGTAGTAGGCGATGCATCGGATGAGATTGTGCGAGATCTGATTCAATTTCTTTGCTCACCTCCAATTGTCCAGCTGTCAGCTCAAATGGAAGTGCTTTATCAAATGAATCTAGTAACCCGCCGCTTACTTTCTTTATGGCAGTTGAATTCAATTTCTTTAGTTCATTACGTCGTAAAACCAATAAAGATTGAAGAAGAAAAGCCTCATCAAAAGTTAACCGCTCACGAGCTAAGTCGGCGTGCTCAAGATCTGCTGGTTGATGTAACTGAACTAGAGCTTGGTGCAAAGTTGGGTACCTATGTTTTTCTCTAATCTTTTCAGGGAGAAAATCTGCAACTTCTTCTAGTGAACCAATCGCAAGTTCAACACACTGAGAGATTTTCCACGATGGTAGTTTTGACGAGGCTGGATATACAGGTAAATACTTTCCGGCAAAACCTTCAACAGCTGTATCCACATCAGAGCCATCAGGGATCAGTTCATAATCTGGATGTGTTAACTGTTTCTTATTATTAAAAACTCCGATCTTGCCTGCAAATAATCCTTGCCTTCCAACTTTGAGATCTTTCTCCCGCCACGCTTGATTAAAGAAGGTTAGCGAAAGTTTGTCCGTGCCATCTGTGACCACAACTTCTAGCATGCTTCCTTTTCGTCCTCGCATAGGTCTATTTGTTGCCGAGTAAATCTGCGCAAGGATCGTTGTCTCATCACCTTCTCGAAGGGCGGAAATGTCAGAAAGCTCCCCGCGAACCATGTATCTGCGTGGGTAGTGACGCATCAGATCGCCGATGTTTTTCACACCAAAAGTGGTCTCTAGAACTTTCGCTGTCCGGTCTCCGATAACCGATGAGACCTTGTTCTCTAAAGTTGCCACGGGTTTATTCTCCCCTTTCTGAGGTTTGAGATCTTGAAATGCTTGGGGATTGCCCACTCAAATTTTGTTCGAAAACTGCTTTTCTGGAGGTGTTTTCACGATTGGAAAGTCAGGAATTGGCATCTGCCCCCGCTCTCGCGCTACCCTTACGCCCTGTTCACAGAGCACCGCTTTTGAGAACACGCAAGAATCAAACATGTAAAGGAGTTCTGCCATGGCAGCAACATGCGATATCTGTGGCAAAGGCCCCAGCTTTGGTAACAACGTTTCACACTCACAGGTAAAGACTCGTCGTCGCTGGAATCCAAATATCCAACGCGTTCGCACACTTGTTGGTGGAAGCACTAAGCGCCAAAACGTTTGCACTTCATGCCTTAAGGCTGGAAAAGTAGTTCGTTAACAATAACTTTATTGAAAATGGCGCCAGGTATCTGGCGCTTTTTTCATTTCAACTCCGGTAACACCTTGTCCCTTAACCACGGTGCCAACCTTAAAGCCATTGAGATCCACACCTGTTGCCAAGAATACGTGGTCTTCTCCTCCGGCAAATATCCATTGCCAAACATCACAATCTTGTGAATCCGCTAACTCCTTAAGTGAGTCAAACTCAGAATGCTCGGCAATTAGCCTCTGATCAAATTGCAAAGCAACCCCAGATGCATCGGCCAATTGATTTGCCTGAATAATTAACGCATCACTGACATCACACATCGAATGTGCTCGCTTATTTGAAAACTCAATAGCAGATGCATAATCAACTGTCGGTGCGCTGTATTCAGAAACTGCATGTACGGCTAGATCATCCTCTAGCTCCTTTTCAATTATAGAAAGGCCAGCAGCAGACCAACCTGGCAAAGAGGAAATATAAATTGAATCGCCTACCTGTGCGCCAGCACGTGTAATCGGATTTTCAATTTCTCCAATTGCCGTAATGGAGATAACTACACAGGGACCTTTGGCAAGATCACCACCAACCACATATGCCCCACAACTTGCTGCCTCGCGTGCAATGCCTTCAGCAAGATCTTCAATCCATTGCATACTCTCTTGACCAGTAAGTGTCATCGCAGCAACTAGATATTTTGGAGTACCACCCATTGCATACACATCTGCCAAATTGGCTGCGGCAACTTTGCGACCAATATCAAATGCCCCACTCCACTGGGTTCTAAAGTGAGTTCCTTCTACGGCCATATCGGTTGTGATGACTGTTCGATCAGTTGTAGAAACAACGGCGGCGTCATCACCAATCCCAATTTCGACCCCACGATGAGTCACGCCAAATATGCGCACTAAAGCAGAAATTACGTCCGCCTCATCAAAGTTCATAGCACATAGCCTAGCGAGCCCATTCGACTAGTGAGTAAGGGTTGTTCTGCGGTAGCGTTTGGGTCTGAACCAGAGAGGACTTCACATGTCAGTACAAGCTTTTATCTTGATCCAAACTGAAGTTGGAAAAGCAGCGGCAGTTGCAAATGCAGCGGCCAAAATTGCTGGCGTAACACTTTCTGAAGGAGTTACTGGTCCTTACGATGTCATCATGCGTGCAGAGGCTGCCAGCATGGAAGAGTTTGGCCGACTTGTTTTAGCTAAAGTTCAAGGTGTGCCAGGAATTACTCGCACACTCACATGCCCTGTAACCCACTTAAGCTAACTTTAGAACTAAGCGGATCTAGTAAAAATAGTCATCAATCCTTGAGTGAAGAGTTAATCAATACTGAGATCAACTCGGTATATTCCAAGCCACTAGCTGCCCATAATTTCGGATAAACAGAAGTTCCTGTAAATCCAGGCATTGTATTTATCTCATTAATAATGATTTCACCTTGCTCTGTATAAAAAAAGTCACAACGTGCCAGGCCCTTACAGCCCAAAGCTATAAATGCTTGCTTGGCCTGATCTTGAATCTTGATTGAATCTGATTGGCTAATTTGGGCAGGGATTTGAACTGTAGTTGCGCTGTCCAAATATTTTGCTTCAAAGTCATAGAACTCAAAGGCAGGGTTAACGATGATCTCGCCAACTACTGACGCTTGAACAACTCCATCACGCTCTAATATGGCACACTCAATTTCTCGCCCTTGAATTGCTCGCTCTACCAAAACTTTGTCATCATATGTGAGGGCATCTTTTATAGCCGCTTCCAGTGAGTTTGCATCTTTGACTTTGTGAGTTCCTCTACTAGAGCCACCACTGGAAGGCTTAACAAAGACTGGAAACGTTAGACCTTCTGTCATTTCCTTCCAATTTACTGCATTCACTTCAACACCTGGCGCAATTGTTAATCCAGATTTTTCGAAAATAGCTTTTGCAATAGATTTATCCATCGCATCTACTGATGCTTCAACCCCACTTCCAACATAGGCAATTCCAGAATCTTCAAGGAGTTGTTGAATCTTTCCATCCTCTCCAAATTCTCCATGTAAAACCGTAAAGACGCAGTCAATATCCATCTTGGCACCATTTAACAGAAAGCCCTTTTCGGACAGCTCGACGCGATTTGGATTCAATTCGATTGTAGGCATGACACCTTTAACTATCGCCAAGGGATATTCATTTGGGAGTAAAACCCACTGACTAGATTTTGTGATTCCGATGAGAATTGGTTCGTAAGCATTTTTATCTAGCCCTGAAAGCACTCCAGCACCAGAAAGAGCTGAGACTTCGTGCTCACTGCTGGGACCGCCGCAAATTATGGCGATCTTTTTTTTCGTCATTGAATGAAATTCTCAGATTTGATACTTATCTCCATAAGTCGATCTAAGGCCTGTGATGGAGTTATTGCCTCGGAGACCACATCTGCTACTGCCTCAATCACCGGCACTTCAACACCCACGCGGTGGGCGATCTCAAGTACCGCACTGGAAGATGCAACACCCTCAACGGTTCTTGCGACATCTCTCCTGGCAATTGCCATTGAACCACTGCGCCCTAGAACTTCACCAAAAGTTCTGTTACGAGATAAGGGAGAACCACAGCTTGCAACTAAATCTCCCATCCCTGCTAAACCTGCTGCGCTAAGTGGATCGGCTTTGTGAGCTGCACATAATCTTGCAACTTCGTTAAGTCCTCGTGTGATCAACATTGCCTGCGTGTTTTCACCCAAATTCATTCCAATTGACATACCAACAGCAAGTGCAATGACGCTTTTAATTGCACCGGCAAGCTCGCAACCCAAAACGTCCACTGATGGATACACGCGATAGTAAGGAGTTGAAAACAAATGTTGTACTTTTTCTGCCAGTGCCATGGTTGGCGCTGCAGCAATCGCACCTGCGGGTTGTCGCAATATAAGTTCATTGGCAAGGTTTGGCCCAGTAATGATTGCAACGTTTTTCGTCTCTAGAACTTGCTCAATTATTTCAGTCATCCGTGATAGCGAACTCTCTTCGATTCCCTTTAATGTAGAGATATAAGTCGCATTGGGTTGAACCAAAGATTTCCACTGCACAAGGTTTTGGCGTAAGGCCTGTGCCGGAATTGCAATGACATAAATATTGGAATACTCCATTGCCTCTTTAAGATCTATAGTGGCCTTTAAGCCGACTGGTAAAACATTTTCTCCTAAGTATTTGGAGTTGGTATGAGTGTTATTTATTTCATCGACAACCTTTTGGTCACGGCCCCAAATAAGGACGTGGTTGCCCGCATCACTGAGAACCTGCGCCAAAGTTGAGCCCCATTGACCGGCGCCCAATACGACTACTTTGCTCATTTCTTCCTTGCCTTCTTAAAGTTTCCAGTTCGAGGTAATTCTGAGTTGTGAGGATCAAAAATCTCCACTGGCCTCTTCTCTCCTCGCAGCTCTTCTAATAAGTCAGTGATCGCTCGCATTGCAAAAGCTGTTGCCTCGGTGAGTGCGACCGGATCGTTTTCTTTTCCATACCAAGGTGAAAAATCTAGCGCCTTACCAGCCAAGATCTTAATTTCAGTACGCGGAAAGAGCTTAATTTTCTTTTCATACGTTGGCATAACTATCTGTGAACCCCATTGGGCAACTGGAATGACCGGAGTTTTTGTAATGATGGCAAGACGGACCAGACCGGTTTTGGCAACCATGGGCCATCCATCAGGGTCTCTGGTCAATGTACCTTCAGGATAAACGCCAAGACAGTGGCCGGCTTCAAGTAACTTAACTGCATGCTGCACGGCTTTTGCTGCATCTTTACTCTCTCGAACTACAGGTACTTGGCCAGCGGCTAAAAGAAGTTTACCGACTACTGGAATCTTAAATACTCCCTCTTTACCAATGAAGCGTGGAGCGCGACCGCTTGCAAAAAGAAAGTAGCCAAAGAAAAGTACATCCATGTAGGAAAGATGGTTGCTTGCAATAATGATTTTCCCGGACTTTGGAATGTTCTCACTTCCACGCCAATTTTTCTTGGAGATCGAATTTAAGAGTGGTATCAAAACAAGAGTAATAAACTTAATCGTTTTATTTGATCCCAATGGTTTGCCGGCAGGAGGGGCATAAGACACCTTGTAATCGGCCATAACGTCAATACTAGTCAATAACAGTAAAAACGGGGCTAGCAGATGCTAGCCCCGCCTAGAAATCTTTACTGAATTACTTCTTCTTAGCTTTTTTTACTTTTCTTGCTGGTTTACGAGCGGCTGGCTTTGCTTTCTTCGCAACCTTTTTCACGCTCTTTTTTGCTGTCTTCTTAGCGGCCTTCTTTGGTGCTGCTTTTTTAGCAGCTGCCTTTTCAACCTTAGGTTCTGGCTTTGGAGCAGGCCCCAACTTGCGCTCACCTGAAATTACATCTTTTAGTCCCTTTGCAGGAAGAAAGCGAGCCTTCTTTGATGCTTTGATTTTGATCGTCTCACCAGTAAATGGGTTGCGTCCCATACGTGCTTTGCGATCTACTTTCTTAAATTTACCAAAATCATTAATCATCACATCTTCGCCCTTTGAAAGACTGCGAACGATTGTGTCGAAAACGATATCTACAGCATGTGCTGCTTCTTTTTTGCTGTCATTGAAATGTGGTGCAAGCGCCGCAATGAATTGGGCCTTATTCATAGAAATCCCCTTATTACGCGTAAATAGTTAAGCAATTGCTTAACTTGTGGTCAAAACTTACGCCCACCATTGGGGTGATACGGTCTTTGCTGAGGGCGTGTCGCAGTTATTTATTTTTAGCAAAACAATCAAAAACTTCATCTTTTATGCGTAGAAAACTCTCAATAAGAGATTTAGAGTATGAAACAAAGTACTCACCCTCACCAAAAAACCCTTGATTTACACTTGTTTTTAAGGGTCTACTAAGACTTAATTGGCAAAGTTTTTGGTTTGAGAGATGTGCGGGCCTTTTCAAAAGAATCAATTGATTCAGTTTGTTTCATGGTTAGACCAATGTCATCTAAGCCTTCCATCAAGCGCCAACGAGTGTAATCATCGATCGCAAATGGAAGTGACTTACCCAAATAGCTAACAGTGCGAGTTTCAAGGTCGACAGTAATTGAAACGCTGGGATCTGCTTCGATGGCTGCCCAAAGCGCTTCCACCTCTGCGATGTCAAGGATTACTGTCAGCAAACCACCCTTGAGTGAATTCCCACGAAAGATGTCTGCAAATCGGCTTGAAATCACAACTTTAAATCCGTAGTTTTGAAGCGCCCACACAGCGTGCTCACGCGATGAACCAGTTCCAAAATCTGCACCAGCCACAAGTACTGTGCCATTTTTGAAAGCATCTTGATTGAGCACAAACTCAGGATCATTTCGCCAGGCTGCAAACAGACCATCTTCGAATCCGCTGCGAGTAACCCTCTTTAGATAAACGGCAGGGATTATCTGATCTGTATCAACGTTGCTGCGACGTAGAGGTACTCCAGTACCTGTGTGCTGAATGAATTTTTCCATTGTAATTCTCCCTACAGATCCGCTGGCGATGAAAGTGTTCCGCGCAATGCAGTTGCCGCAGCAACTAGTGGGCTTACAAGGTGTGTTCGCCCGCCTTTTCCTTGTCGACCTTCAAAGTTACGATTGGAAGTTGATGCAGAGCGCTCTCCAACTGCAAGCTGATCAGGGTTCATACCAAGACACATTGAGCAACCAGCATTTCGCCATTCGGCGCCGGCATCAATAAACGTCTTGTCCAATCCTTCAGCTTCTGCTTCAAGACGCACGCGAGCAGATCCCGGGACAACTAACATGCGCAAAGATGAAGCAATTTTTTTGCCCTTTAAAATTTCAGCAGCAGCGCGAAGATCTTCAATGCGCCCGTTTGTACATGAACCCAAAAAGACTGTATCGATAGCGATCGACTTCAATGCTGTTCCGGCCTCTAGTCCCATGTAAACAAGTGCTCGCTCAGCAGCTGTGCGGGCCTCTGTATCGGTGATGTCGGCTGGGTTTGGAACTTTTCCGCTTAGAGGAAGTCCTTGCCCAGGATTTGTTCCCCAAGTAACAAATGGCTCTAATTCATTTGCATCAAGGCTAACTTCAACATCAAATTTTGCATCTTTATCAGTAAACAAGGTAGACCAGTATGCAACCGCAGCATCAAAATCTTCAGGTGCATGAGGCTTTCCCTTGATGTAATCAAAAGTAGTTTGATCGGGTGCGATCAGTCCTGCTCGAGCACCGGCTTCAATAGACATGTTGCAGACTGTCATGCGCGATTCCATTGAAAGTGCTCGAATGGCGCTGCCTCGATATTCGATGACATAACCCTGTCCACCGCCAGTACCAATCTTTGCAATAACAGCAAGAATAATGTCTTTGGAAGTTACTCCTGGCTTTAGAACTCCATCAATATTAATGGCCATTGTTTTTGGACGTTGCAGAGGTAATGTCTGAGTTGCCAAAACATGCTCAACCTCAGAGGTTCCAATTCCAAAGGCAAGTGCACCAAAAGCACCGTGTGTGGACGTGTGTGAGTCTCCACAAACAATCGTCATACCTGGCTGCGTGATACCAAGCTGAGGTCCTACTACGTGAACAACACCCTGATCCTTATCGCCAAGTGAGTGGATTCGAATTCCAAACTCTTTACAATTAGCACGTAATGTATCTACTTGCAGTTTTGATACAGGATCTGCAATAGGTTTATCAATATTGAGTGTTGGAACATTGTGATCTTCAGTTGCAATAGTTAGATCTGCTCGACGAACTTTGCGGTTAGCAAGGCGAAGTCCATCAAATGCTTGCGGGCTCGTTACTTCATGAATTAAATGCAGATCGATGTAGAGCAGATCGGGTTCACCTTCTACTTGGCGAACAACATGTTCAGCCCAAATCTTCTCCGCTAATGTTTTACCCACGGCCAGCTTGCTCCTTTTTCTATCCCACTTGCTGTATCACATAATGGGATGCTAATATCACTCTGTGAACAAGAAGAATAGCGGAGTTGGCGTATTAGACAAAGCCGTAGCTATTTTAAGCACCTTAGAGTCAGGTCCTCACTCGCTTGCAGAGTTAGTAGCAGCAACTGGTATTGCTCGTCCGACCGCCCACAGACTTGCCGTGGCACTTGAATTTCATCGATTAGTCGCCAGAGATTTAACGGGACGTTTTATCGTCGGACCTCGCTCTGGTGAATTGGGCGCAGCCGCTGGAGAAGATCGCTTGCTTGCCGCCGCATCTCCGGCTCTGTCAGCCCTTCGGGATGCAACAGGTGAAAGCGCCCAGCTATACCGTCGCCAAGGCGATATTCGCATCTGTGTTGCCGTAGCAGAGCGTTTGTCTGGTCTTCGCGACTCTGTGCCTGTAGGTGCAGCATTAACTATGCAGGCAGGTTCTGCAGCGCAAATACTTCTTGCGTGGGAAGACTCTGAAAAAATTCACCGCGGTTTAGCGAATGCTCGATTTACTGCAACCCAACTCTCGGCCGACCGCCGCAGAGGATGGGCGCAATCTGTAGGAGAGCGCGAAGCTGGTGTTGCCTCTGTATCAGCCCCTGTTCGAGGGCCAAATGGAAAAGTAATCGCCGCAGTAAGCATAAGCGGCCCGATCGAACGTCTAGGACGTCAACCAGGCCGCATACATGCAGCAGCAGTTGTTGCTACTGCTGCTCGTCTGACTGAACACCTAGCTCGCGAATAACTCTAGAGATTACTGAAAAGGAAAATCCCTTTCTTTGCAAAAGAGATTGAATCCGACGTATCTGAACCTCTGAATCCAAACGGCTCATTGTTGAGTACTTACGCATTCCTAGTGCCAATGCGGTCCGATACTCCGACTCGTCATCAATCTCATCTAAGGCTTCATCGATGCTGTTTTGATCAACTCCACGAGTTCGAAGTTCGCCAGCAATAATGCGCTTTGAGATTTTCTTTGCGTTATGGCGAGATTGCGTCCACGCCTTAGCAAATTCGGCGTCATTGATTAAGCCAGCTTCTTGAAGTCGAAAAACCGTTGCCTGTGCAACTTCATTATCGATTCCACGCTTTTTTAAGTGAGCCAGAATCTCACCCTTACTCTTTGCACGAGCCACCAATGCATTTAATGCAATCGTGTGTGCAATCGAGTAAGGGTCAGAATTCTGATCAACCTTTACATAATCAAGCATGGTTGTTTAGAAATCCACCTCTGATGTGGCCTCATCTATTGCTGCAACCAACTCAGGATCGACTTCAACAGCCACAAAGTGACCACGAATCTTGCTCTCGATCTCATTGGCTAGATCTGGGTTATCAAGAAGGAATGCACGGGCATTTTCCTTGCCTTGACCCAGCTGATCGGCTTCATATGTGTACCAAGCTCCGGCCTTTTTAACAACGCCGATCTCAACACCCATATCGATCAATGAGCCTTCGCGTGAAATACCTGTTCCATATATGATGTCGAACTCTGCTTGCTTAAATGGCGGAGCCATTTTGTTTTTGACAACCTTAACGCGCGTACGGTTACCAACAGATTCGGTGCCATCCTTCAGAGTTTCAATTCGGCGAATATCTAAACGAACTGAGGCATAAAACTTAAGTGCCTTACCGCCCGTTGTTGTCTCCGGTGATCCAAAGAACACGCCAATCTTTTCGCGAAGCTGGTTAATAAAGATCGCAGTTGTCTTGGATTGATGCAAAGCTCCAGTGACTTTACGAAGTGCCTGTGACATCAATCGTGCCTGTAGACCCATATGAGAATCGCCCATCTCGCCTTCTATTTCGGCGCGAGGAACAAGGGCTGCAACAGAGTCAACTACCACAAGGTCGAGTGCACCTGAACGAATGAGCATGTCCATAATTTCGAGCGCTTGCTCACCTGTATCAGGTTGTGAAACAAGCAGCGCATCAATGTCAACGCCAAGCTTCTTGGCATACTCTGCATCAAATGCGTGCTCTGCATCGATGAATGCACAGATACCGCCAGCTTTTTGCGCATTTGCAATAGCGTGCAAAGTCAAAGTTGTCTTACCTGATGACTCTGGTCCGTAAATCTCAACGATTCGACCACGTGGAAGTCCACCGATACCAAGTGCAATGTCTAAAGCAATTGAACCTGTTGGAATAACTTCAATGACTGCATTTTGTCGATCAGACATTTTCATAACTGAGCCCTTACCAAATTGACGTTCGATCTGGGCTAGGGCTGTGTCTAACGCTTTTTGGCGTTCATTATTGGCTTTATCTTGTGCACCTTCGTTTGCTTTGTTGCTTTTTTCAGTAGCCACTTACATTCCTTTCGATAGAACGTCCTGCTCTATGCAGTTCGTTTGGTGTCGGCCCAGAAGGTACGGAGACCCAACGACGGACCGCTTCAACTCGAGTTCGAGTGTGGAGAAGCGGGCGGAAGTTGGAACCGCTCTGGCTGAACGATGCAATTGCTTGCAACGTGGTCAATTCTATCCGAACATCTGTTCGAAAGGTAACAGGTGCCGGTGACAAATTTGGCCGTGTCGCAGGTTAAATCAAAGACCATACTTACCCCCGTGCTGATCCTTTTGCCCCCCAGTGAGAAGAAGGCAGAGTTCCAAGGGCCCGCAATCTCTGTCTATACGGGGGTCCTATATCAGGGGTTGGGCTGGGCAAGTCTTACTAAGGCGGCTCAAAGCCGTGGAGCCAAATCAATCACCATTATCTCGGCCAAGTATGGAGCGATCTCGCCAACAACGATTATCGGCCCATATAAGCAGAAGATAGATAACAAAAAGATGCGGCCTTTAGTCAGTGAAAAGCTAGATCAACACAGCGCCGAGTTGATAATTGATTGCCGATCTTCTACCTATCAAAGCACATGGCCCTCCCCTATCGAAAAGACAGTCGAGATCAAGGTCTACACGAAAGTTGGATCAGTTAAAAAAACAATTACACATATGTCTAAAAAGACCAGAGGCGAAGTAGTCCGCGGGGTTTTGCTCTCTCAAATTGTTCCTAAGGATCCAGAGCAATTAAAACAGATTGTTAAGGAGATCTTTAACTGTAAACTGATAAAAGGTGGTCACGCCACACCCTGGATACTTGAGGTCTATATCTGATTTAGGCGATACGGGCAGTACGTTTAATCAAATCAACAGTTAAATCTGGATAGTTCCACATGATCACATGGGCACAGTTTTCAACCACAATCCATTGTGCATGCTCGGGTGCAACTTCTCGTTTTTGAGCAATGTTTTCGGGCAACGTAAGGTCATAGTCACCAAAGACAATAGAAACATCAACAGATGGATCTATCTTTGAGTCAAATTTTTTCCCAAGGAGGCCTCTCCATGTAGGCATATAACCCTTTGAAGTTGCCATTGCAATAACAGAATCTCTGCAAGTTTCAAAACTTAACTCTCGCCACAGGTGCGTAATTTTTTTGTAGCCAACAGCCTTTAAAGCAGGCATTTGATATGCAATACGCATAAAGTAACGAGAAATTTTTGCAAGCATTCGGGCTAGTAAACTTGGTGGAAACTTGGATGTCGGAACTTGGTGCCAAAGACCGGCAGGTGCCAATGCAGTAACGCTGGTAACGCTTTTAGGTGCTACAGCGCCCATCTCTAAAGCGATCCATCCACCCAATGAATTTCCTGCAACGTGCATCTTGGAAACATTATGTTTGCTCTGCATTGTCGAAATAATTGAGCGGGCCAATGATTTTGGATCAAGGGCCTCATTCTCAGCTAAATCGGCTTCTCCATGTCCTGGCAGATCAAGGGTGTAGACAGTGAAATCTCTTTTGAGTTGTGGCAGTAGTGACTTCCAAATACTTCCTGCAGAACCCAGTCCATGCACAAGAACGAGTGCGGGTAGTTTTTCATTCTCAGTAAAGACTGTTGCTTCGATGGGCATTATCAATACCTATATTTTTCTGTCTGCACTGGATGGGCTTTACAAACTGCTTTCCAAATGACATCTGGTTCAAAGCCGGCGCTTAACGCTTCATTGACTGTTTTACTTCCAAGTTCAGATATGGCGATATCTGATGAAAATGATGGAGCCCATGTTTGCCCAAAAGAAAGCGTGATGCGCTCCCTTAAATCAGAGATGCGCACTATTGATAATCGCCTCTGCCTGTTGTCGTGATTGAGTGGGAGTCAAGGGATGTAGTGCCTGTCCGATCAACCATCGAAGAGTTAGTTCGGCGGCCACTGGATTTGCAACAACTAAGGAAATTGCAGCCGAGACTGCTCTCCATAAGTGATCTTCTTGAGCGCTAAGAAATAGATTTAAACTGTCAGGGTCTGTTTTTCGCATGTTGGCTAAGGCAACATCTTGACTCACCTGAATTGAAAGTTTTTCTAAAGCATCAATGGCTGTCTTGCTTTCTCTTGCCAGAACCACAAACCTTTCAGCTTCTGATTCGCACAGTGCCCGCACAACACTGTCTTTGTCGCGGTAATGATTGTATAAAGTTGCCCGTGAAACCTGGGAAATATCTGCAATTTCGATCATTGACATCTTTTTTAATCCAACGGTTGCAATGAGTTCTTTTGCACCTTCAAGAATAGCTACTTGCGTACGGCGATGATTTGCTACTTGAGGCGCGTACTTATCAAGCGGCATCGACAACAGTGAGAGTGAGTCCCTCTCGGCTCTTAAGCTCTACTGAAACTGCACTAAAGACTCCAGATAAGGTAAGACCTAGCGCAGAACAAATTGCACTTAAGAGTTCTGATGATGCCTCTTTTTGTCCGCGCTCAACTTCTGATAAGTATCCAAGTGAAACTCGCGCATCACGTGCAACATCTCGCAATGTTCGACCTTGATCAGTTCGTGCGGTACGAAGGATTTGACCAACAGCATCACGTACTAGAACCATCGTCATTCCTTTCTTGCGACCGTATAAATCCGTTAACAAACTAAACTCGAGTATTAAGGATACGCGCAAAGGCGGCAATCGCGCTTGATGTAGCCGCGTTTCGCACAGTTTCACGCTCACCTGGCAGGGCCAACTCGGTTGTCTGGTTAATTGGCCCCCGTATAGATACCCAAACAGTTCCAGCCACATGGGAACCAACTGGACCAGGACCGGCAACCCCCGTCGTTGCAATCGCCCACGTTGTGCCAAAAGTTTGTAACGCGCCTTGAGCCATTGCCTCTACAACCTGCTCACTTATTGAGGAGTGCTCCTTTATAAGTTTAGGATCAACATTTAGGTGGGCAACTTTGACTTCATCACTGTATGCCGTTAAGCCACCAACAAAGACATCTGATGCACCCGAAATTCGCACCACAGTAGAGCTGATATATCCCCCAGTAATTGATTCGGCAGTACTTAAAGTTTCACCACGTTGACGCAATGCATCGATGATTTGGGCAACTAAGCCATCGTTCTCATCTAATCGCATCACAGTTGGTTCTTTCTTTTTGCTAATTTGGCGAATTTGGAGACACTGCAGATTTTACATAATAAATACCCGTAAAGATAGTTAGAATAATCGCGATATACATAAATCCATCTCTAAACCAATACAAAGATGAACTAAGTGGAAGAACATAGAAACCAACTCCAAAGGATTGCATCATCGCCTTAATCTTTCCTCCTTTGTTGGCAGGAATAACTCCACGCTTTAGAACAGCAAGTCGCAAAATGGTTACTCCAATTTCTCTGGTCAAAATAACTATGGTGATCCACCAAGGCATTCGGTCCAAAATTGAAAGTGAAACCATCGCTGTACCAAGCATGAATTTATCGGCAACTGGGTCCAAAAACTTTCCAAGCTCGGTGACAGCGCCGCGACTTCTTGCAAGTTTTCCATCCAGAATGTCGGAAAGACCTAAAATAAAAAATATTGTCCATGAAATGTACTGCCACGTAGGATCATCGCCCCCATTTTTAAACAAAGTGAATGCACCAACAGGCACAAATGCCACACGTAAGACCGTGATTAGATTGGGTGTAACAAATTTTGGAATATTCATAATGGCTTTGCAACCAAGTCCGCACCCATGGAGTCAATTACAACTGCATCAACATACTGGCCAACTAGAAAATCTGTTCCAATAAAGGTTGTTGTTCCATCGACTTCAGGACCTTGATGAGCAGCTCTGCCTTCTTGTAAATCTTGGTCTTCAATTAAAACTCTTATGGATTCGCCAATTCGAGCCTGTGCGCGCAATGAAACCATTTCATCAGCCAAAGATGACAAAGTTTCAACTCGTTGTGCAATTACTTCTAGGTCAATTTTATCTGTGTGATTCAGTGCCTCTGTATTATCTTCATCTGAATATCCAAAAATTCCAACAGCATCAAGTTTTGCTTCGGTGATGAACTTAGCTAGATCATCAAAATCTTCTTGAGTCTCCCCCGGAAAGCCAACAATAAAGTTAGAGCGGATACCCGCTTCTGGAGAGAGGGCTCTGATTTGATAAATCAAATGTAAGAACTTATCGGCATCACCAAAGCGTCGCATACGTCGCAGAACGGTTGGGCTTGTGTGTTGAAAAGATAAGTCAAAATAAGGTGCAACTTTCTCTGTTGCAATCATCGCTTGAAGCAAAGTCGGCCGCATCTCCGCCGGCTGAAGGTAGGAAAGGCGCACCCTTTCAACACCAGATAACGCCGCTATCTCGGGAAGAATTTTCTCCATAAGTTGTAGATCACTTAAATCTTTGCCGTATGAAGTGGTGTTTTCACTGACCAAGAACAGCTCGGTTACTCCATTTTCTGCCAGCCACTGAGCTTCTTTAATGATGTCAGTTGGCCTACGCGAAACGAAGGAGCCTCGAAAATAAGGAATCGCGCAAAATGAACATCTACGATCACAACCTGAAGCAATCTTGAGCGGTGCCCAGGGAGCCTTTCCTAATCGCTTTCTTGAAAACTCTTCGACCTCTTGGGAGCTGGCGCGATCTGCTGGTGCAATAGGAAGCAATGCACGGCGATCACGTGGGACATGTGGTGCGTGGGATTGACCAGAAACAATTGACTGAAGGCGAGCTGAAATATCTTTATAGTCATCAAAGCCTAGAATTGCATCAGCTTCTGGAAGAGCCTGTGCCAACTCATTTCCATATCGCTCAGCCATACAACCAACAGCTACAACAGCGCGAGTAACACCATGCCCCTTGAGTGAATTTGCTTCAAGAAGAGCATCGAGAGAGTCCTTCTTTGCAGACTCAATAAACCCACACGTGTTTACAAGTGCAACCTCTGCAGATTCAACATCTTCAACAAGCGTCCAACCATCGGCTTCAAGTCGCCCAGCCAACTCTTCAGAATCAACTTCATTGCGCGCGCAGCCCATCGTCACAACTGCAACAGTGCGCTTCATTTGCGCGATCTTACCTTGTTTAAGGGCTTTAGGAATCTAATCCGTAGGTTACGGTCACTACCTGGCCTGAAGTGCCAATAGGTGGGACTACTTTTCCATTGACTCTTAGGTCAATAGCCCCAGCATCGCCCACTTTGAGGGTCAACTTTGAAGTTGATGAATAAATTTTTTCCTCACCTAATGCAATCTGTCCGTCAAAAAGAGTTGTTCCAGCTTCATCACTTACAAGTAAATAGCTTCTAGCTCTAGTTGCGGTAATTGCAATCTCAACCTTTGTTCCATCTGAGATCGTCTCACTCTGTTCAGATGCTGCAGGTGTAGTTGTTGTCGAAACAGGAATCGGTGATTCTGAATCACTTGTAAATAAAACCTGCGCCAATCCAATGACCATTAAGGAAGCGATCGAAATTCCAGCGAGAACTTTCCAAGAAACTTTGCGAGGTTCCCCAGGTTCTTCCATCAAAGAATTTTCTACCCAAAGATCTTGAATGGAACGAACTGACTGTCCTTGTTCAGTTTCATATGCATCAAGAAGAGGTTGCGGATCAACACTTAGTTTTTTAGCAATATTTCTAATGTGTCCACGTGCATAAGTTTCGCCACCACAATTGGTGAATTCATCAGCTTCCATCTCACGCAATAGGGCGCCACGGATATTTGTAGCATTTGAAAGGTCGTCAATACTAAGGCCCGCATCTCTGCGCGCCTTAGAAATCATTGCACCTAGCGACATTGAAACCTCATAAATCAATCCGTAGATCTTGCAGACGTTAAATTGTAAGGTCAGTGAGCATGTAGCGACAACGAATTTGGTGTGAATAGATGGGGTGAATCGTCCCCCATTTGGAGAGCATTGGAACTTTTTGATTGCCGATCAGGCGTAACGATTGAACCTTAGTAATCTCGCAGAGTCGCAAGGACCGAATCCAGCTCGTCGGCTTTGACCAAAACTGCTCTGGCCTTTGATCCCTCTGATGGACCCACGATTCCTCTGGATTCCATCAAATCCATCAATCGTCCGGCTTTTGCAAATCCAACTCTTAGTTTTCTCTGTAACATCGATGTAGAACCAAATTGTGTTCCAACTACTAACTCAACTGCTTGACACAAAATATCTAAATCATCGCCTATTTCTTTGTCGACCAATTTTGGATGGGTCTGTGGAGCAGTCACATCATCGCGATAACGTGGCTTTAATTGTTTCTTAACATGATTTGTGACGGCTTCTATTTCGCGTTCGGATACATATGCACCTTGTATTCGTATTGCACGGCTTGCCCCCATAGGAATAAACAAACCATCACCTTGGCCCACAAGTTTTTCCGCTCCGGGAGTATCCAGAATGACACGACTATCTGCCAAAGAACTAGTTGCAAAAGAAAGTCGAGACGGCACGTTTGCTTTAATCAAACCTGTGACTACATCTACAGATGGTCGCTGCGTTGCAAGTACTAAATGAATTCCAGCCGAGCGTGCCAGCTGAGTTATTCGCACAACTGACTCTTCAACCTCTCTTGCTGCAACCATCATCAAATCTGCAAGTTCATCGATTATCACCAAAAGGTAAGGGTATGGTTCAACAGTTCGATCGCTACCATCTGGCACAACTACTTTGCCAGCCCGCACAGCTTTATTAAAATCATCTATATGTCTAAAACCAAAGGTGGATAGATCTTCATAGCGCAAATCCATCTCACGGACTACCCATGTAAGGGCGTCTGCAGCTTTCTTTGGATTTGTGATGATTGGTGTAATCAAATGTGGAATTCCTTCATAGGCCGTGAGCTCCACACGCTTTGGATCGATTAAAACCAATCGGACATCATCTGGAGTTGATCGCATCAAAATTGATGTAATCATTGCATTAATCATTGAAGATTTTCCTGCACCTGTTGCACCTGCTACTAATAAATGCGGCATCTTTGCAAGATTTGCACAAACAAAATTACCCTCAACGTCTTTGCCTAATGCAACCAACATTGGGTGAAGATCCTGTCCTGCAACACTTGATCGCAAGACATCTCCTAGAGCAACTATCTCTCGATCGGCATTTGGAATTTCAATTCCAACCGCAGATTTGCCTGGGATCGGTGAAAGTATGCGAACATCACTGCTGGCAACGGCATAAGAAATATTCTTGGCTAGTGCGGTAATACGCTCAACTTTTACAGCATTGCCTAGTTCAACTTCATATCGCGTAACAGTTGGGCCACGCATAAAACCCGTAACCTGAGCATCAATTTCAAACTGCAAGAAAACTTCCGTTAGAGCTGCTACCACCGCATCATTTGCTTTGCTTTTGGCTTTTGATGCAGGTCCGGTCCGCAAAAGATCAGGTGCTGGAAGTTCATAGTTACTGTCAGCCGTTAGTAGTAACTGTTCAGGCCTGCGATTACTAGATGTTCTTTCGACTTTATTTGCCACTTGAGTAGCTGGTACTTCAACAGTGAACTCTTCATCAAAAGATTCTTCGTCTAGGTCTTCTTCTTCATATTCTTCACCGTGTTCATTCCACGCTGCAACAATGGGAGTTTCAAAAGGTGGAGTGTCAGTAATCTCAAAGTCAGATACAACTCGAACCTTACGCTCTGGTCGTTTATTCCAAAGCCATTTACTAGTCCCTGTAAATCTAGAGATGAGCTGTGAGACTGGCGTTGCAGTTATTACCAAAATTGCAAACAAAAGAACAATAATTAAAATTGGGTAAACCAGGACAGATGTCATCAAAGAAACTAGAGGTGTTGAGACTGCATATCCAAGCCAACCTCCGCCCTCTCGCATGGCGGTTGCGCCCGTTCCAACAGAGCCATTAATCAAGTGAGCTAAACCTGTTGTTGAAAGTAAAAGAGTGAAGGTTCCAACAATGATGCGCCCTGTTGCTTGTGAATCATCTGGAACTCGAAATAGTCTGATTGCAAAATAAATCAAAAGTAGTGGAGTCAATACACCCAAACGACCAAAGCCTCCGTAAATTACAGAATAGACATTGCGTCCAACAATATTGTCAGCATTAAACCAAGTTCCTGCTGTGGCAATTAACGCCAAAATCAAAATTAAAAAAGCTATTCCGTCGCGTTGATGGGCGGGATCTAAATCTCTTGCTCCTCGAGCTAAAAATCGAACAGAGTTGCCCAAGGCTTTTGCAAAAAAACGCCATACCGAAGCAGCGGCACGAGTGAAGGCATTGCCTATCGACTTAGTGGAGCCCCTTGATTTTTTTCTTTTTGCCACACTAGCGATCTTAAAGGTTGAATAAAACCTTACCTACTAGGCTCGCCGTCCAATGAGAGGGCTGCCTATACCTCAATGACTACAGGAACGATCATTGGCTTGCGACGGTGTTCGCCCCCAACCCATCCACCTATCGTCTTTCTTACTATTTGTGAAAGTTGATGTGTTCCATTTATGCCATCTACAACAGCGCGCTCTAACGCTTTTTCAATTCGCATTTTTACTTCATCAAACATGGCTTCATCTTCATTAAATCCTCGTGCATGAATATCTGGTCCAGCAACTATTTTTCCGCTTTGTGAATCAACTACAACAACACAGGAGATGAATCCCTCTTCGCCAAGTATTCTGCGATCCTTCAATGAGCTTTCAGTTATGTCGCCAATGCTTTGACCATCAACAAAGACAAAGCCACAAAGCACTGCCCCCACAACTTCAACTTCGTGATCTACCATGTCAAGGACGACACCATTATCAACAATTAATGCATTACTTCGCGCAACACCAGATTCAATAGCCAATTCAGCATTTGCCTTTAAATGGCGCCATTCTCCGTGAATTGGCATTACATATTTTGGTTTTACTATGTTGTAGCAATAGAGGAGTTCACCTGCTGCTGCATGGCCCGAAACGTGAACCATTGCATTAGCTTTGTGGACTACTTTTGCCCCAAATCGAGTGAGTTCATTAATAATTCGAAAGACTGAATTCTCATTTCCAGGTATCAAAGATGAAGCCAAAATTACTGTGTCACCCTCACCCACACGTATCTGATGATCACCGTTTGCCATTCTAGACAGGGCTGCCATTGGTTCACCTTGTGAACCTGTACATATCAAAACAACATTGTCATCGAATTGATCTAGTTCCTTGGCATCGATTACAAGATCGGCCGGAACTTTCAGGTAACCCATTTCTTCGGCTATCTTCATATTGCGAACCATAGAACGACCAATAAAGACAACCTTGCGTCCATGAAGTGCGGCGATATCAATAACTTGCTGGACTCTATGAATGTGCGATGAGAATGATGCAACAATTACTCTTCGACGAGTCGATGAAATAACACGATTAAGCGCTGGCATGATTTCACGCTCTGATGGTGTAAATCCTGGCACATCAGCGTTAGTGGAATCGACCATGAATAAATCCACACCTTCTTCACCCAGGCGCGCAAATGTTCGCAAATCAGTAATGCGACCATCTAGTGGCAACTGATCCATTTTGAAATCACCAGTTGCCAATACGCGACCTGCACCTGTATTGATTACAACAGCCAGCGCATCTGGAATTGAGTGATTTACTGCAACAAACTCCAGAGTAAATGGTCCAATATCTTCAATGCCACCTTCTTTTACAACTCGAGTGAGCGGTGAGATTCGATGTTCTTTTAACTTGGCCGTAATCAACGCCAGCGTTAAAGCAGAGCCATAGATTGCAATATCACCACGTTCTCGCAGTAAGTAAGGAATTGCGCCGATATGGTCTTCGTGGCCATGGGTTAGGAAAATTCCCACAACATCATCTAATCGATCTCGAATGTATGAAAAATCCGGCAAGATCAGATCAATTCCTGGCTGATTATCCTCTGGAAACAAAACACCACAGTCAACTATTAGAAGCTTGGATTTATATTCAAAGACGGTCATATTTCGACCGATCTCAGTTAATCCACCAAGAGCAACAATGCGTAAGCCACCATCGACCAGCTTTGGTGGGGTATTTAAGTTTGGGTGAGGATGATTCATTATTTAACGCTTACGCCACCAGCGCGAAGATCATCGCGCAACCGCGCTATTTGCGCATCTGTTGCATCGACGAGCGGTAGTCGCGTGTGGCCACCTGGCAAACCCATTAAATTGAGCGCAGCTTTTGTAAGTATTGCACCCTGTGTTCGGAATGTGCCTGTATAGACGGGCAAAAGTTTTTGATGAATCTCCAATGCTCGGGTGGCATTTCCAGCAAACCAAGAATCTAAAAGTTCGCGCAGGTCTTTACCAACTGTGTGGCCACAAACCGATACGAAACCAACTGCACCTACTGAAAGTAGCGGCAGATTAAGAATGTCATCACCTGAATAAACAGGAATACCGCAACGCTTTATTACCCAAGAAGTTGATGCAACATCGCCTTTGGCATCTTTAAGGGCAACAATGCGCGGGTGTTCTGACAGGCGCACAATTGTGTCAGGCTCAATTGGAACACCAGTTCTTCCAGGAATGTCATAGATCATCATTGGAAGATCAGTTGCATCTGCAACTGCAAGGAAGTGAGCCTGGATACCAGCCTGAGGTGGTTTGTTGTAATAAGGAGTTACAACAAGTAGCCCATCTGCCCCTGCTTGTTCTGTGCGCTTAGCCTGATTTATTGAATACTCAGTTTCATTATCTCCAGCACCGGATAGAACTTTTATCTTCGTTCCTACAGTCTTTCGAACTACTTTTATAATCTCTTCTTTTTCTGAAGATTTTGTTGTCGGCGCTTCACCGGTTGTGCCGTTGACAACTATTCCATCATGGCCACTTTGAACAAGGTGATCCGCAAGTTTTTCAATACCAGCCCAGTCGATCGCACCATCTTTTTTAAATGGGGTAACCATTGCGGTCAAAAGTCGACCAAATGGCGCGTTCGTTGTCATGGGGTCAACTCTACCCGTTCTATGGGGCGATTCGTCCAGACTTTTCAAAGGCTGCGTATGTAAGTGGCATCAATTTTGCAAATTCGGCTTCCATTAACTCGGCCACCATCTCAATTTCACGTTGTGGGTAGCTAGGAAAATGTGATCCCTCACGCGCTGTCCGAAGTGATAGAAAGTTCATAAGTGCACGAGCATTCATAGAGACATACATCGATGAGTATGTTGAAACTGGCAGAACTACACGTGCAACTTCGCGTGCAACTCCTGCATCAAGCATTTTCTTATAGCTTTCATATGCAATTACATATGCATCCTTCATTGCTTTCACAGAAATATCAAACTGCTCTTTCGTTCCATCTTCAAAAGTATATGAACCTGTTTTCCCAACTTGAACTAACTTTCGCTCCTTTGAAGGAATGTAGAAAACCGGATTTAGTTCGCGATAGCGACCGCTTTCTTCATTGTAAGAAGCAATTCGATGGCGCATGAATTCACGGAAGACAAATATGGGTGCAGAAACAAAAAATGTCATAGAGGTATGCTCAAATGGTGAGCCGTGACGTTCGCGGGCAAGATAGTTGATTAATCCAGCAGATCGTGCTGGATCCTCACCTATCTCATCTAGGGATTGTTCACCTGCTGTAGAAACTCGCGCGGCCCAAATAACATCTGCATCGCTTGCACTTGCTTTAACTAACTCAACAGTTACATCATCACGGTAGATGATCTCGTGGTTTTCATTATTTTCACTCATTATTGAACCCTATCTATTTGCCCCTTTCGTCTCGTGCATTTATACGGCAGAATGTCCGCGTGTCCACACGCTTCTCCCCCACATTGCGCGATTCACTGAGCGTTTCCATCACCGTAGGGGCATATGGAGTGGCATTTGGCGCAGCTGCGGTTGCAAATGGATTTTCTGTACTTCAGGCCTGCCTATTATCTTTACTCACATTTTCTGGTGCATCACAGTTTGCCGTAGTCGGTGTAATTGGTGCTGGTGGAAGTTCAATGAGTGCGATTGCAACTGCATCACTGCTGGGAACGCGTAACGCACTCTATGGAGTGATCATGGCACCTCGTTTAAGAGTAAGAGGATTTAAACGTATTGTGGCAGCTCAGGTAACGATTGATGAATCCACGGGTGTTGCACTTGGTCAAGAGCCACGAGGAATCGATGCCGTTAAAAAAGGTTTTTGGTACACAGGATTTGGTGTGTTTATTTTCTGGAACTTGTTTACTTTAGCTGGTGCATTGGGTGCACAGGCAATGGGAGATGTTCGAAGTTTTGGCTTAGATTCTGCAGTACCGGCAGCTTTCTTAGGATTAGTCTGGCCTCGTCTGACGACACGGAGTGAAAGATTGCTTGCAATAGCCTGTGCAGTATTTGCAGTTGCTGTTACGCCGATTCTTCCAGCAGGATTACCAATAATCGCCACCGCATTTATTGCTATTGCAGTAGGACTTCGCCGATGACTACCTTTTGGATCGCAACCCTTGGTACGAGCGCAATAGCTTTTGCACTCAAGTACTCTGGCCACTCAGTGCCTGAACGATGGCTGTCACATCCAAAAATTCAAAGAATTAACGCCCTTATTCCTATAGCACTTCTCAGCGCCCTGGTTTCGGTTCAGAGTTTTACGGACAAAACAGCATTGGTAATTGACCAGCGAATCGTTGGTTTAGCAGTTGCTATTACAGCGCTACTGCTCAAGGCGCCATTTCCGATAGTGGTTATCTCTGCCGCAGTTTCATCGGCGCTTGTCTATAACTGGTTCTAGATAGATTTAATTGTTAAATCTAGATGAGATTAAGTGAAGCCAGTTTTGCTTTGAGCTCATTGTCAGATGGCTCTGTTAAATGAGTTGAATCAGAAAAGACAATCACAGGAATCGACTGAGCTCCCCCGTTGATCTCCATTACCTTCGCCGCCGCACCTTCAGTTTTTTCGGTATCAATGAGTGTGTACTCGACATTGAGTTCTTCAAGAAGTCGCTTGGACCTGCGGCAATCTCCGCACCAATCGGCGCCATAGAAAATTATCTGTTCTTTTGACATAGAGGCATTCCTATCTTGTTACATGAATTTTTCTAGTCCATGTGTAAGGCCAGGATTTTCAATAATTTTACGAATTCCAAGAACAACTCCAGGCATGAAGCCGGCACGATCGAGAGAGTCATGTCTGATCGTAAGTGTTTCACCAAGACCGCCAAACAAAACTTCTTGATGTGCAACAAGACCTCTAGCGCGTATTGAATGAACTGGAATATCTCCCACAATTGCACCTCTGGCACCATCAATGGCAGAAGTTGTGGCGTCAGGCATCTTTGCAAGACCTGCTCCTTTGCGAGCATCTGTCATCAATTGCGCTGTTCGCGCCGCAGTTCCAGATGGTGCATCGACTTTATCGGGGTGATGTAGTTCAACAATTTCAGCAGATTCAAAATAACGTGCAGCTTTCTCAGCAAACTCCATCATGAGAACTGCGCCAATAGCAAAATTTGGTGCAATTAAAACTCCAACTTTTGGATGATCCTTTAACAGTGATTGCACTTTCTCGATTTTCTTTGCATCAAAGCCTGTAGTTCCAACAACTACATTGATACCTGCTTTGATGAGATATTCAAGATTTCCCATGACTGCATCTGGAGTCGTGAAATCAACGACAACGTGTGCACCAGATGTTGCTAATTTATCTAGTGGATCACCAATATCTAATGTCGCAACTAATGCCAATCCTTGAGCTGAGGAAACTGCCTTGACTACCTCACTACCCATTCGGCCATTAGCTCCGAGCACTCCAACATTAATCATCGCGCCAGCACCTTCTCAAACTTAGATTCACTTTTAAATGGTCCCACTAGTGCAAGGGTAGGCGTTTTAGTCAGGAATTGGCTTGCAATTTCCTTAATTTCGGAGGCGTTAACCGATGAAACCGCCTTCAAAATCTCATCAAAGCCCATTACGTGACCGTAAACAATTTCATTTTTGCCTATTCGGCTCATACGCGATCCGGAATCTTCCTGGCTCAAAACCAAAGAGCCCCGTACTGCGCCTTTTGCTCTTTCTATTTCTTCGTGTGACATTCCATTATCAGCAACATCGGCAAGTACTTCGCGGATAATCTCCACAACTTCAACAGCTTTGCTTGGATTGCATCCTGCATAAAAACCAATTTGCCCACTACCTGCAAACTGCTGGGCATATGCATAGACAGAGTATGCAAGCCCACGTTTTTCGCGAATCTCTTGAAACAAACGAGAAGACATTCCGCCACCTAGAGCTGATGCTAATACTCCCATGGCAAATCGACGATCATCGTGGCGAGCCACACCTTCCATCCCATAAAACATATGGGCTTGCTCGGTTGGTCTAGTAATAATTCCTACTGATTTTTGAATGCTCTTTCGAACTGGTGTATTGGCCCGAATAACTGGTGCGCCAACAACATCAAGAAATCCATCCTGTGACAACGCTTGCTCGACCATAGCAACTACTTTTTTGTGTTTGATGTTTCCAGCAACAGCAACCACTAAATCCTGAGGCTGGTATCGCTTTTTATAGTAGTTGAAAACTGAATTACGGGACATGGCTTTAATTGATTCATTTGTGCCCAGAATTGGTCTACCAAGTGGCGTGTCACCATAATAAGTTTCAGCGTATAGATCATGTACGAGATCACTCGGATCGTCATCGCGCATTGCAATCTCTTCTAGAACTACCTTGCGTTCTGCATCGACATCTAAGGCTGTGACGATCGAAGAGGTGATCAAATCAGAGATCACATCGATTGCCATCGGCAAATCAGTATCAATGACGCGTGCGTAGTAGCAGGTGTATTCCTTGCTCGTAAATGCATTCATCTCGCCACCAACTGATTCAATGGCTGATGAGATCTCTAAAGCGTTTCGTCGGTTGGTACCTTTAAAAAGTAAATGTTCTAAAAAGTGAGAAGCCCCAGCAACTGCCGGGGTTTCATCACGTGAACCAACATTGACCCAAATACCAATTGCGGCGCTGCGTACCGAAGGAACTTCTTCAGTAACGATACGCAGACCGCTAGGCAATACCGAACGACGAACGCTCATTTATTCAGCAGAACCAGTTGTTCCATCTTCAAGGACTGGAACCAATGAAAGCTTGCCCTTTGGATCAATCTCACCGATCTCAACTTGGATCTTGTCGCCAACCTTCATTACTTCTTCAAGGTTTTCAATGCGCTTTCCGCCATGCATCTTGCGAATCTGGGATACATGTAGAAGTCCATCTTTACCTGGCATCAAAGAGATGAATGCACCAAATGCTGCAAGCTTGACGACGGTACCGAGGTAGCGTTCGCCAACTTCTGGCATTTGAGGGTTTGCTATTGCATTGATCTGAGCACGGGCAGCTTCAGCTGATGGTCCATCGGTTGCACCGATGTAAATGGTTCCATCATCTTCGATTGAAATATCCGCGCCAGTCTCTTCTTGAATCTGGTTGATGATCTTGCCCTTAGGCCCGATAACCGCACCGATCTGATCAACTGGAATCTTTACGGAGATGATGCGAGGTGCAAATGGACTCATCTCATCTGGTCCATCAATGGCTTCATTCATAACATCTAGGATTGCAAGACGAGCCTCTTTTGCCTGAAGGAGTGCGCCTGCAAGAACTGATGCAGGGATTCCGTCGAGTTTAGTGTCGAGCTGCAAAGCTGTAACAAAATCTTTTGTTCCAGCGACTTTAAAGTCCATGTCTCCAAATGCATCTTCTGCGCCAAGAATGTCAGTTAGGGCAACATACTCAACTTTTCCATCAACAGTGTCTGAAATAAGACCCATTGCAATACCTGCAACTGGTGCACGTAGTGGAACACCTGCGTTATACAGGGCAAGAGTTGATGCACAAACAGATCCCATTGAAGTTGAACCATTTGAACCGAGCGCTTCAGAGACCTGACGAATTGCGTAAGGGAACTCTTCGCGTGTTGGTAGTACTGGAATCAAAGCACGTTCTGCCAAGGCACCATGACCAATTTCGCGACGCTTTGGCGTGCCAACTCGTCCAGTCTCACCGGTTGAATATGGCGGGAAGTTGTAGTTGTGCATGTAACGCTTATGGTTTTCCGGATTCAACGTATCTAGCTGTTGTTCCATCTTCAACATGTTTAGCGTCGTAATTCCTAGAATCTGTGTCTCGCCACGTTCAAAAATTGCTGAACCGTGAACGCGTGGAATTACTTCAACTTCTGCTGATAAGGCGCGAATATCTCGCAAGCCACGACCATCGATACGAATCTTCTCCTTTAGAACACGAAGTCGAACAAGTTTTTTAGTCAGTGAACGAAACGCTGCTGAAACCTCTTTTTCGCGACCTTCAAAAGCAGCCCCAACGGACTCTTTTGTAGATGCACTAATTTCGTCAATTTTTGTTTCGCGCTCTTGCTTACCTGCAATTGTTAAAGCCTTTGCAAGGTCGGCACTTGCAGCCTTTTCCACTGCTGCAAAAACATCATCCTGATAATCCAAGAAAACAGGAAACTCTGCTGTTGGCTTGGCAGCAACTTTTGCAAGCTTTGCCTGTGCATCACAAAGAATCTTGATGAATGGTTTTGCTGCATCAAGGCCTTGTGCAACTACTTCTTCAGTAGGTGTTGGAGCCCCACCTTTGATTAACTCAATTGTTCGCTCTGTTGCCTCAGCTTCAACCATCATGATTGCAACATCGCCATCATTGACGCGACCGGCAACAACCATGTCAAAGACTGCGTTAGCAACCTGTGAGTGGTTAGGGAAAGCAACCCACTGTCCATCGATAAGTGCTACGCGCACACCACCGATTGGACCAGAAAATGGAAGACCTGCAAGTTGTGTCGACATTGATGCGGCATTTATCGCAATCACGTCATACATGTGATCAGGATCAAGTGCCATTACTGTCACAACTATTTGAACCTCATTACGAAGACCCTTAACAAATGATGGGCGCAATGGACGGTCGATCAGACGACACGTAAGAATCGCATCTTCTGAAGGACGACCTTCACGTCTAAAAAATGATCCTGGAATTCGACCAACTGCATACATCTTCTCTTCAACATCTACTGTTAATGGGAAGAAATCAAATTGATCCTTCGGTGTTTTTGATGCAGTAGTAGCTGAGAAAATCATTGTTTGATCATCTAGATAAACTGCTGCAGCTCCTGCTGCTTGACGCGCTAAGCGTCCTGTTTCAAAACGAATCTCTCGTTTTCCAAATTTTCCGTTATCGATAACTGCAACGGCTGACTGAACCTCTTGACCCTCCATGGGTCCTCCTTTGTTAATTTCATTCAATAATGAATGCTCGTCGAATGAGGCACGACAAAATTATCGCGCTTCGTTGACTGCCGAGAGAATGTATCTCCGATCGAAGTTCACGCAATTTAAATCAAGTGCGGAAACCACTACCGAGGACCATTGCACTACGGCAGGTTGTTGTACTTAGTTAGCGACGAATACCGAGTTTCTCGATAATCGCACGATAACGATTGATGTCTGTCTTTGCTAGATACTGAAGGATTCGACGGCGCTGTCCAACTAACAACAAAAGACCACGACGGTTGTGGTGATCATGTGGGTTAACTTTCAAGTGCTCGGTAATCTGATCAATTCTCTTTGAGAGAAGTGCGACCTGTGCTTCAGGTGATCCCGTGTCAGTAGGTGAAGAACCATATTGAGCGATGATCTCTTTTTTAACTTCTGGTGATAGTGCCATTTTGTTTCTCCTTGTTTACTGAGCACGAATGCTTTTCGGTCTGATTCACGAAAAACTCGCTATCTCGATTGAAGGGCTAGGTTACCAGCGAGCCTTCGAATCGGTGAAATCCTCACCAAATCCCCGCCTACATCTCGGTGAGAGCACGGGCTCTATCGCAGTCCTTAGCCATTTGTTCAAGCAATGGTTCCAGCCCATCAAATTTCAACGTATCTCTCAATCTCCAACCAAATTCAATAGTTGCACGCTTTGTGTAGAGATCTAGATCGGTTTGATCAAGAGCATAGGCTTCAACTTGTCGTCCACGAACACCTTCAAATGTTGGATTAGTTCCAATTGAAATCGCAGCAGGCCATCGATCAATACCCACAGTAAGCCAACCTGCATACACACCATCTGCTGGAATAGTTTGATTCTCTAGATCACCCAAATTCGCAGTTGGATAACCAATCTCTCGACCTCGTTTTTCACCATGAACAACGATTCCATCCAAACGATGTGGGCGTGTAAGCATCTGACGCGCACTTTCAACGTCCCCATCGATAACAGCTTTTCGAATTCGTGTAGATGAAATTGTCTCTTCACTATCGTTTTCTAAATCCAAAATTACGGTTTCAAACTCTTTGTACTGCTTTAAACTCTCAACATTTCCAGCTGCTTTGTGGCCGTATGTGAAGTTCTTGCCAACAACTATTTTTGTTGCTTTGAGCTGATCAATGAGAACTTTTCCCACAAAGTCCTCCGGTGACATTGCGGCAAACTCTTTCGTAAATTTAATAACAGCTACTTGGTCAGCGTTATGAATCTTCAACAACTCAATTCGATCAGTCAATACAGTCAGAGCCGTAGGGGCACGTTCGGGTGCGAAAATTGAAGTTGGGTGTGGATCAAAGGTCAAAGCAATAATCTTTTGATCTCCTGCAATCTTTTTGGCACGAGTAAGAATCTCTTGGTGTCCTTTGTGGACTCCATCGAAATTTCCAATCACTACGACGCTCATGGCTACATTATCCACGAGTTAGTTGGCCGAGGCGAACACGGCTATTGGCTTGGCTTTTCCGTCAACATTTTGAAGCAGTGCGATCAATTGGTTTGAACTATCAATGCCAGCATAAATATTGTTGTCTGGATTTGCCACTAAAGCTCTACCAAATGAGAGTTCAATTTTCTCATCCAGAGCGATCTCCCTAACGGCAAATGTCGATCGGGCAACATCTGCAATATCTAAAGTTTCAAAAACTTTGCTCTTTAACTGATCCAGAGTAACTGCGCGCTCTAATCCAAAGCCTGCAATTCGAGTTCGACGCAAGGAGTTTAAATGTCCCCCAACGCCAAGAGCAGCCCCGCAATCTCGTGCAATAGCTCTGATGAAAGTTCCTGCAGAACATGTAACGTGGATATCAACTTCAATGGCGCTACCCATTCTGCGAATTTGTAGAATTTCTAATGATGAAATAGTTACTTCTCTGGCAGGAAGCACAACATCTTCACCCGAGCGAACCCTGTTATATGCCCGTTCACCATCAATCTTTACCGCAGAGACAGAACTTGGACGTTGCAGAATTGTTCCTCGCATCTTTGCAATTTCATCTTCGATTTGTTGATCAGAGATATGCGATGCATCGGTAGTGTTAATTACTTGACCTTGTGAATCATCGGTAACAGTTGCAGAACCCAAGACTATGGTCGCAAGATAATCCTTATCGCCATCCGTGATGTATTGCAGCAAACGCGTTCCGTTGTTAAAACCCAGAACCAGAATACCTGTAGCCATTGGATCTAATGTTCCGGCATGGCCAACCTTGCGTGTTCCCAGTGAACGCCTTGCAACAGAGACCACATCGTGACTAGTCATTCCTGGCTGTTTATCAACGACCAGAAAACCATGCTGCATTCTTACTTCACTTCCCTAATTCTCATTAAGGTTTCTCATCGATAACACGTGGTGCTTTATATGGATCCTCACCGCCGGCGTACTCAGCGTTCTTTCTTAATGCGGCAACTTGTGCATCTTGTTCATGAACTTTTGCAAGAAGTGAATCAAGTGCAAGTGCGCTCTCAGGTAGACCGTCTTCAAAGAATTCGATACTTGGAGTAATTCTTAAAGAAAGTTCACGGCCAAGTGCAGATCGAATTGCTCCTTTTGCACTTTCCAGAGCAGCAGCCGTTGCAGCTCTTTCTTCAAGGTCGCCTAAAACCGTATAGAAGACTGATGCCTGTTGCAGGTCACCTGTAACCCTTGCATCAGTGACAGTTACAAAACCAAGACGTGGATCCTTGATCTTTGTTTCAAGAAGCTGCGCAACAATAACTTTAATACGATCTGCAACTTTTAGAGTGCGATGTGATTGACCCATCTTTATGCTCTCTTTTTCTCGCGCATCTCAAAACACTGAACTAGATCGCCAATAGCGATCTCCTTCATGTTGCCAAGACCAATACCGCACTCGAAGCCCTCGCGGACTTCATTTGCATCGTCCTTGAATCGCTTGAGTGAATCAATAGTGAGGTTATCAACCAATGTTTCGCCATTGCGCAAAATACGTGCCTTCGCATTTCGACGAATGACACCATCTTTGACGATTGAACCGGCAATGTTTCCAGCCTTTGATGATTTGAAGATTTCGCGAACTTCGGCATTTCCAACGATCACTTCTTCGTACTCTGGCTTTAGCAGTCCCTTGAGTGAGAGCTCAATCTCCTCAATTGCGTTATAGATTACTGAGTAGAAACGAACTTCCACACCTTCTTGATCAGCATAAATTGCTGTCTGTACCTCTGGCTTAACATTAAAGCCAATCACAACAGCAGTTGATGCAGAGGCCAAAGTGATATCGCTCTTAGTAATTGCGCCAACACCGCGGTGAATAACGCGTAGATCAACTTCTGCTCCGACATCTAGTTGCATTAATGCATCTTCCAACGCTTCTACAGAGCCACTCACGTCGCCCTTGAGAATTAAGTTGAGTGTAGAAACCTTTGATTGCTCCATAAAGTCTTCCAGAGAAACCTTTTTACGCGCTTTGGCTAACTGAGCATTTCGTTCTGCAGCCTGACGCTTTTCGGCGATCTGGCGAGCAGTTCGATCTTCATCGGCTACTAAGAATGTATCTCCTGCACTTGGTACTGAAGTAAATCCAAGCACCTGAACAGGACGCGATGGTCCGGCAAAATCAACTGCATTTCCATCTTCATCTAGCATCGCGCGCACTCGACCAAATGCACTTCCTGCAACTATGGCATCACCAATTTTAAGTGTTCCACGCTGAACAAGAAACGTTGCAACTGGGCCTCGTCCACGATCCAAGTGAGCTTCAATAGCAACACCTCGCGCAGAGTCATCTGCAATAGCACGAAGATCAATCGCAGCATCTGCTGTCAAGAGAATTGAATCAATCAGTTGATCGATTCCCATTCCAGATTTAGCTGAAACATTTACGAAAATTGTTTCTCCGCCATACTCTTCTGCAATCAAGTTGTATTCGGTTAATTGTTGGCGCACCTTGTCTGGATTTGCACCCTCTTTATCAATCTTGTTAACTGCAACGACAATTGGAACATCTGCTGCCTGAGCATGATTGAGTGCTTCAATGGTCTGAGGCATGATTCCATCATCTGCTGCAACCACAAGGACGGCAATATCTGTCACCTTTGCACCACGAGCACGCATTGCAGTAAATGCCTCGTGACCAGGTGTATCGATAAATGTAATTGCTCTGTTGACGCCTTCGTGATCATGATGAATTTGGTATGCACCAATGTGCTGAGTAATTCCGCCAGCTTCACCCTTCATAACTTCCGATTTACGAATCGCATCAAGAAGTGATGTCTTACCGTGGTCAACGTGACCCATCACTGTGACAACAGGTGGACGCGCAACCAAAGAATCTGGATCTAGATCAGAGATTTCTCCAGCAAGATCGATATCAAAGTCCTGTAGAAGTTCGCGGTCTTCATCTTCTGGGCTAACAATTTCAATGTTGTAACCAAGTTGAACGCCAAGAATTTCAAATGTGTCAGCATCTACTGACTGCGTTGCAGTAACCATCTCTCCCAAGTGGAATAAGGCGGCAACTAATGCGGCCGGATCTGCACCGATTTTGTCTGCAAAGTCAGCTAAGGATGCACCACGACGCATACGTATAGGAGTCTTTCCATCTCCGTGAGGAACAACAGCGCCACCTAGTTGTGGTGCCTGCATATTGTCGAACTCATCACGCAATGCTTTACGTGATTTTTGTTTACGACCAGATTTCTTACTTGCATTTTTTCCAAATGCCCCGCCGGCACCGCCGCGTTGTGGTGGACGACCACCAGGACGCTGTGGTCCACCAGTTGATGGTGCACCTGTTCCTGGAGTATTTGTTTTGTATGGAGAATTACTTGGTGCACCAGATGTTCGAGGTGCAAAACCACTTCCCGCACCAGTCGCTCCAGTGCGCGGTGCACCAGGACGAGCTGCAAAACCTGGACGCACAGAACCTGGACGAGAGCCAGCCATTCCAGAACGAGGTTGTCCTGTTGGAGAACCTTGTGGTCTTTGTGGTGGACGCGGAACTGCGCCACCAGTTGAAAATGGATTGTTACCTGGACGTGGTGGACGCGGAACAGCGCTACCAGTTGAAAATGGATTGTTACCTGGACGAGCAGCAGGTTTTGGTGGAACTGTTGGTGATGTTGGAGTTGTTGCAGCAGTTGCTGATCCACCATCGTTAGCTTCATTTGCACGATCTTGTGCTTCAAACTTTGCTGCTTCTTCTCTGTTAGCAACTGCTTTAGCTTGTTCTAACTTCAATGCTTCAATGTCCACGCCAAGCTCTGCTGCTAATTCGGCAGCTTGTTCTGGGGAAACTTCACCCTTTGGCTTTGCCGCTGACTTCTTTGCGGCAGCTTTCTTTACAGGCTTTTTTTCCTCGACCGGTTTTGCATCGGGATACATTTCGATCATCTTGCGCACCACTGGTGCTTCTACTGTCGATGATGCCGAGCGAACAAACTCGCCCATTTCTTGGAGTTTTGCAAGAACAACCTTGCTCTCCATGCCGAGTTGTTTTGCCAACTCATGTACGCGGACCTTTGACACATTTCTCCTGTCTTGGCCCGCATTTTCTCAAATGCAAGCCTTAGTTGAACGACCTCATAGTTCTAACGAGCTCATTTGAGTTTCATATCTTTCATTTCCATTCTTGTTGTGTGATTACTGCGGGTTACTCTTAAGAAAATCCAGAAGTTTCGATACATCGACTGCTTGATCTTGCTTAAATGCAAAACGAAAAGCACCTCGATTTATCGCAACTTCTGCACAATTCTTATGAAGCCAAGCGCCCCTACCTGGTGCGCCTCTTTTAATCTCTGGAGTTACTACCCCATCAATTAATACCACTCGAATCATTGCTGAAGGATTCTCCCTCTTGCGGCAGCTAATACAGCTACGAACAGGAGAGTGGGGATCCGACTGCCCAATGGTATCCAACTCATGACTCCTTCTCATAATGCGCTCGTATTTTGCGCTAATTCAGCGGCCGGCTTGGCGATCATAAACCAACGGCCTATTCCAGAATCTGCCCTTAGCCTTGTGTTGAATCTGTATCAGGATGAATATCGATGCGCCAGCCTGTTAATCGCGCAGCCAATCTTGCATTTTGTCCGTCCTTACCAATAGCTAATGAGAGTTGATAGTCCGGAACAATTACCTTGGCACTTCTAGTCGCCAGATCGGTAATTTGAACTTGAGAGACCTTGGCTGGAGCAAGTGCTGCTGCAACGAACTCTGCGGGATCTTCTGACCATTCAACAATGTCTATCTTTTCACCATGCAGTTCATCCATAACCGCTCTTGCGCGAGATCCGAGTGGTCCAATTAATGAACCTTTTGCACTTACTCCTGCGCGATGAGTTTTGACTGCAAGTTTTGTTCTATGTCCGGCCTCTCGCGCAACCGCCATGATTTCAACAATGCGATCGCCAATTTCTGGAACTTCAAATGCAAAAAGCTGTTTAACTAAAGCCGGATGTGAGCGAGAGAGCATAATCTCCGGCCCCTTCATTCCCTGTTTAACTTCTACAACAAAACATTTAATTCGGTCTCCGTGATTGTAAATCTCTCCGGGAACTTGCTCCTGGGGTGGAATACGCCCTTCAACGCGTCCTAGGTTTACGTTAATCATCTTTGGGTCTCTGCCTTGCTGGACAACACCAGAGATGACATCACCTACGTTAGCCGTGAACTCTCCAACAATTTCAGCATCATTTGTTTCACGCATCTTTAGTTTAATTATCTGACGCGCTGTTGAAGTCGCAACTCTTGAAAATCCATCAGGGCTATCAACTTCTTCCCCTACGCGAGATCCATCTTCTGCAAAGATAGGAACTAAAATTGTGATCTCTCCAGTTTCGCGATCTAGGTGGGCGCGGGCATGGCGTTTTGCCGTTTCACTTTGGTTATATGCACCCAATACAGCAACTTCAATTCCATAGATGAGGTTTTCTAAGTTGATGTCTTTTTCAGTTGTTAGCGCAATAAGAGCGCTCATCTCGACATGCATTAGATCTCATCCTTGCGATTGAACTCGATTTCAACATTTGCTTTCTTTATCTCAGCAAACAGCACTTCATGAGTTTTCATTCGGCCCTTAATATTTTCAATCAAGATTGCTCGTAATTCATCAAACTCAGTTAAGCGACCAGAAACCTCTGAACCATCAGACAGGACTACTCTAATAATTCTGGTTAAATTCTTTGTCCAATGTCGGGGCAATGTGAGCGCTCTTTCAATGCCAGGAGAACTAACTTCTAGAGTAAATCCTTCATCAAATAATGGTGACTCATCTAAAAGTGCAGAAATTTCGCGACTAATAACAGTAATCTCATCTAAGTTCATTGGTGCAATGCTGTCTATCATGCATGTAACTATGCGATGGTTGCCCGGGTTACTGGTAAATACATCTTCTAGAAAGAATCCTGCATTCTCTACAGTGGGTCGAATTAAGTCGGCTATTGAGTCTTTTAAAGCCATCGATATCTTCTTTCTATTAAGTTGTAGAACAAGTGTAACGCGATGAATTAGAAGGTGGCAATTCCGACTCTGATAATCAAGATAACGGTAACAAGTAGGAAGACTTTCCGAACTAAGGTTGAGCCACCTCGTATAGCCAACCTTGAACCAATAATCGCCCCGGTGATATTGGCACAGCCCATAATGATTCCGATCTGCCAAATAACCGCGCCATTGATGCCAAAAACGATTAATGCGCCAACATTTGTTGCCACATTCACAACTTTTGCGATTGCAGATGCTGTTATGAATGCATATCCCAAAGTTGCAACAAGTATCAGCATTAGAAATGAACCGGTACCCGGCCCAAAAATTCCATCATAAAAGCCAATCACAGCACCTGCAATCGCTCCAATTTGAATACGTTGTTTGGGTACATGTCGCAGATTTTCTAGTTTTCCAAGGTCAGGCTTAAGCCATGTATAAATCGCAACGGCTATCAGCAAAATCAAAATCATGGGACGCATGCTGCTTGTAGGAATTCTGGATGCTAGAACTGCTCCAACTGCAGATCCAAAGAAAGCTGGAATAGCCATACCCAATAGAACTTTTGGATCCGGCTTTATCTGCTTGCGATAGAGAGCAGCGGCAGTAGTAGTACCAAAAACGGCCGATAACTTGTTCGTTCCAAGTACTTCTGCTGTAGGAGAATTTGGCAAACCAATCAAGAGCGCAGGTAGTTGAACTATTCCCCCACCACCGGCTATCGAATCAACAAAGCCTGCAAGAAACGAGGCGGAAAGTAAGAATAATCCTGTTGCAAGTGAGAGTTCTGCGAACACAGTTACTTGAGAAGCTCTGTGATTGCAGAAACAGCTGATGTAAGAGGAACTTCCTTTTTATCGCCAGTTCTGCGAACTCTAATCTCAACATTACCTTCAGCTAGCGCCTTACCTACGACAACAATGACAGGATTTCCAATCAACTCTGCATCTTTGAATTTAACTCCAGGGGATGCATCTCTTCGATCATCGACCATAGTAGAAATTGACTGTGCTTCTAGTTTTGTTGCCAACTCAATTGCTGTGTCAAACAAAAGATCATCCTTACCAGCGGCAACAATATGAACTTTTGCTGGTGCAAGTTCTACTGGCCAATTAAGACCAATTTCATCGTGTGTCTGTTCTGCAATAGCTGCTACCGCGCGTGAGACTCCAATTCCATAAGAGCCCATAGTGACAACTTGTGATTTTCCATTGCTATCCAAGACTGTCAGATCAAGTGCTTTGGCATACTTTCTTCCAAGCTGAAAAATATGTCCGATTTCAATTGCACGATCTATAACTACTGCAGTTGAACACTCTGGACAGGAATCTCCAGCACGAACTTCTGCAGCTTCAACGTATGAATCAGGGGTGAAATCTCTTCCGTTAACTACGTTTCGCGCATGGCGATCTTTCTTGTTCGCACCTGTTACCCAAGCCGTTCCCGGCGCGATTCGTGGATCGGCATAAACAGTAATTCCTGATTTTTTTGCATCCTGAGGCCCAATGTATCCCTTAACTAAAGATGGGAACTTTGCAAAATCTGAATCTTCAAATACTCGAAGTTCATGAACTCCACTTAAGTTTTCTTGCAATCGTTTAACGTCAACTTCACGATCGCCGGGAACTAAAACAGATATTGCTTTTCCATCAGCCATCATCATGACATTCTTTAAAGTATCTGCACCGGTAAATCCACCTCCAAATTTTTCATTAAGTACAGCTACGAGTGAATCAATAGTTGGGGTGTTGGGTGTGTCCAGCTCTTCAACGGCTGCAACTTTTGAAAAATCCTGTGCAGGAACTTTTGTGACCATCGCTTCAACATTTGCAGCAAAGCCACATGAAGGGCAAAGCACGTATGTATCTTCACCGGTTGGGCATGGAGCCAAAAACTCTTCTGACTTTGAGCCACCCATTGCACCCGAAACCGCTTTAACAATGTTGTATTTCATGCCAAGGCGATCAAATGTCTTTACGTATGCCTTTCGATGATTTTGGTAGGAAATCTCCAAACCTTCATCATCTATGTCAAAGGAGTATGAATCTTTCATTACAAACTCTCGGCCTCGAATAATTCCACTGCGTGGTCTGGCTTCATCACGAAATTTTGTCTGAATCTGATAAATACTTAAAGGTAAATCCTTGTAAGAGGAGTATTCGCCCTTAACCATAAGTGTGAACATCTCTTCATGAGTTGGACCTAGTAAATAGTCGCCACCCTTGCGATCCTGCAGTCTAAAAAGTGCAGGACCATATTCATCCCAGCGGTTGGTTGTTTCATATGCATCACGAGGCAATAAGGATGGAAAATGAACTTCCTGAAAACCAGCTTCATCCATCTCTTCTCGGATGACACGCTCAATGTTTCGAAGAGTGATTACACCCAAGGGTAGCCATGAATAAATACCGGCAGCAATTCGACGGACATAGCCTGCGCGGATTAGAAGTTTGTGACTTGCAACTTCTGCATCGGCCGGATCATCGCGAAGCGTACGCAAAAATAGCGTAGACATTTTCAACATGTGCGAACTCTATCGAATATCAACTGAAGGTTGCCCTGAAGCAACCCCTGCGGCTTCCATTTCTTCTGCTAATCGCATCGCTTCTTCGATAAGTACCTCAACAATTTGCGCTTCAGGAACGGTTTTAATTACTACACCTTTGACAAATATCTGGCCTTTTCCATTTCCTGATGCAACGCCAAGATCTGCCTCTCTAGCTTCTCCTGGTCCATTCACTACGCAACCCATAACTGCCACTCGCAATGGCACTGTCATTCCTTGTAATCCAGCCTGGACTTTTTCGGCCAACGTGTAAACATCTACCTGTGCGCGCCCACATGAAGGACAAGAAACAATCTCAAGTTTGCGTTGGCGAAGATTTAAAGATTCAAGGATAGACATTCCAACTTTGATCTCTTCAACAGGTGGGGCAGAGAGTGAAACTCTGATTGTGTCGCCAATTCCCTCGGCTAACAAAATTGAAAATGCTGTTGCAGATTTAATTGTTCCTTGAAATATAGGTCCAGCCTCTGTTACACCTAAGTGCAATGGATAATCACACTGGGCGGCCAGTAAACGATAAGCACTCACCATTGTGACTGGATCGTGATGCTTTACTGAAATCTTTATATCTGAAAAACCATGCTCTTCAAACAATGATGCTTCCCAAAGGGCAGATTCCACAAGTGCCTCAGGTGTCGCTTTGCCATATTTAGCCAGTAGGCGTGGATCAAGTGAGCCAGCATTAACTCCAATTCGAATTGGAATTCCGGCATCCCCTGCAGCCTTTGCAACCTCTTTAACTTTGTCATCAAACTGTTTGATGTTGCCAGGATTAACGCGAACTGCCGCGCAACCTGCATCAATGGCGGCAAATATGTACTTTGGCTGAAAATGGATATCAGCAATTACTGGTATCTGTGACTTCTTTGCAATTTGAGCAAGCGCATCCGCATCATCCTGGCTAGGCACAGCTACGCGAACTATCTGGCATCCCGACGCTGTTAGTTCGGCAATCTGTTGCAAAGTTGCGTTTACATCTGAAGTCAACGTTGTGCACATCGATTGAACAGAGACTGGGTGATCACTGCCAACACCGACAGTTCCAACCTTTAGCTGCTTGGTCTTTCGACGTGGATGCAGCGTTGCCGGTGGCGCGCTTGGGATTCCTAGGTCAACCATGCCTTTATTCTGCACTAACTTTGGAAAATTTGCTCACGTTAAAGGTTGAGAACCACAGGATTGATGACATCTGCAACAAGTAGTAGCAATGTCAATGAGGCAAGAACGACAAAAACCACCATTGTTATCGGGGTTAAAACAGTGACATCTATCCCTGCTGGTCGAGGCCGTCCTCTCATTCGAGCAAAGAGTGCACGTATTTCATCACCAATAGCAACAGCCATATGCCCACCATCTAATGGAAGAATAGGAAGCAGGTTAAAGATTCCGATAAATATATTCAAACTTGCAATAATCAATAGGAAAGTTGAAATGCGCTCTTGGACAGTAAGTTGATCACTGCCAACTGCTTCACCGGATACTCGTGCAACACCAACAACTCCCACTAGACCATTTGCATCGCGCTCTTCGCCTCGAACAGTTTGACCCCACAACGCTGGAATCTTAGATGGCAAGCTCAACAAGGATTTAACGCTTTCGGTCACAAAACCCTTGGTAACAGTTGCAGAGTTATTTATTGAGGAAAGTAATCCAAAACGCTTTACACCAACTTCGTTGACGATTCCTAGAAGATATCTTTTTTCTCCATCGATTTCAGTTAAACGAGGTTCGGCTCTAACGGTAATAATTTGACCTTGCCGATCAAGCGTCAGAACAACTTCTTTGCCCCCGGAGTTTCGAATAACTTCAACATCTTTATACCAGGAAGTGACTTTGACTCCATTAATGGAAAGAACTTCATCTCCTACTTGTATGCCAGATGAGGCAGCAACTGAGCCTTCAACTACTTCACCAATAACGGGAAGTACCTGATTGGTTCCAACACCTGCAAAAAGTGTAAATAGAATTAGAAATCCCAAGACAAAATGTAGAAAAGAACCAGCACCTAAAACAATTAGTTTGCGACCAGAACTTGCCTTATAAAAAGCTCGATCTTCTTCACCTGGCAACATCTGATCATTCGGCGCCATGCCTTCGATCTTGCAGTAACCACCTGCCGGTATGACTTTAACTCCAAATTCAGTTTCACCGCGTTGAGTAGACCAGATTTTTTTTCCAAATCCAACAAAAAACTCTGAAATACGCATTCCAAAACGCTTTGCAGTGATGTAGTGACCAAACTCGTGAATCATTACTGAAACAAGGAGCGCAACTATAAAAGCGATGATTCCAAGAAATTGCATTGTTAACCTAACGTGAGTAGTTGCCTAGGATAATGGACCATACCCCTGACACCTGAATGAACTCAGTTTATCGGTCGAGAAGATTCTGAGTAGGTGAATAGGGGTTACCGCTGCGTCTTTTTGCAATTGCACTTAATGCCTCTAAAACTACGCGATTTGCCAAGATAGCTGTGATCTCTGCATTATCAAATGGCGGACAAACCTCCACAACATCGATTCCAACGACGGGAAGTTCTAGACAGATTCTGCGCACTGCTTCTAATAGTTCGCGACTAGTCATTCCACCAGGTTCTGGTGTTCCAGTTCCAGGTGCCATACCCGGATCAACAACATCGATATCTACGGATAAAAACACGCCATCACAACCATCAACAAGTGTTGCAAAAGACTCATCTAAAACAGTATTCAAACCACGATGTGCAATCTCTGTCATCTCATATGAACGCATACCTTGATCGCGCATCCAATTAAGAGTTGCATCCTCAGGCCAATATCCGCGCAGACCTAACTGAAGAAATCGATCTCCACGAACAAATCCATTATTAATCAGATTACGCATGGGAGTTCCGTGGCCGACTAGGGCGCCGAATTGATCCTCACCTGTGTCGGCATGAGCATCAAAGTGAATCATTGAGATTTTGCCCAAGCCTCTGTGCGTTGCAATTCCAGCAACATCGGCAGATGCAATTGAGTGATCCCCGCCAAGAACAACAGGGATGATTCCAGCGCGTGAAATCTTTTCAGTTGCCGCAGCTAAAATTGCTAACGATCCAGTTAAGTCCGAACCTGGCATCATTAAATCACCAGCATCAAAAACCTTTAAATCTTTAAGTCCATCGCTTCGAAGTGCAAGATGAGGGCGCGAACCATCATGAGGCAAGTAATCTCCACCTCGGATAGCTTGCGGACCAAACTTGGCACCAGAACGATGAGATGTTCCGCTATCAATGGGTGCACCAAGAATAATTACATCTGCGCCTTTATAAGATTTGGGATCATCTAGGTCACAGGATGGAATGCCTAAAAAAGTAAAGTTAGGCCCATACATATTTCCGTGATTGGTCATTTGGATACTTTAGTTTTTTTACTGATCAACTGTCCTGCGATAACGATGGCCAGGGCTAAGAAAAACATTGCCGAACCAATGACATTTGCTTGCGCTGGAATACCGCGAGCCGCAGATACATATACAAATTTAGGAAAAGTCGTCAAAGTTCCAGAATTAAAGTTAGTGATAATAAAGTCATCAAAAGACAAGCTAAAAGCAAGGAGCGCAGCTGCTGCTATTCCAGGTGCAACAAGAGGCAAAGTTACTCGACGAAATGTCTGGAACTCATTTGCATAGAGATCCATCGCTGCCTGTTCTAACCGTGGATCAAGGGATGCAATTCTTGCCTTAACCGTTACTACAACAAATGAGACACAAAAGACCACGTGCGCAATAACTGTAGGCCAAAATCCTGGGTTTATTTGAAAGACTAGAAAGAGTGAGAGCAGTGATGCTCCTAAAACAATCTCAGGTGTTGCCATCGGCAAAAAGATAAGCAAGTTAGAGGTCGAGCGACCCTTAAATGCATAACGCCCAATTGCAAAGGCGATCATCGTTCCAAGAATCGTTGAAAAGATCGTCGCCAGAAGACCAATCTTGATTGAATTGCCGAGAGCGGTGCAAATCTCTGGGGCGCCACAAGGGTTTTGCCAGTTATCTAAAGTAAAGCCCTTCCAGATTAAATTACTTTTACCTGAATCATTAAATGAAAATGCAAAGGTATAGGCAACTGGTATGAATAAGTACGTAAATCCAAAGACTGCATAAATTCGAATAAGGTTTCTACCGAACCAGCGTGATAGTCGAGCTTGTAGCGGAATTGTAGGAATCGTTGCATCTTTAACTTTTGTCATACAAGCTCCTCCGTTCCCGCTTTACGAATATATAGCGTTACTAGGATCAAAATTGCTGCCATTAAAGTAAAGGACAATGCAGCGGCTGTTGGATAATCAACGATTCTAAAGTAGCGAGATTCAATCACGTTACCGAGCATTTTTGAATTCGGATTACCGAGAATTGCAGCGTTGACGTAATCTCCAGCTGCTGGAATGAAAGTTAACAAAGTTCCTGCCACTACACCTGGCATCGAAAGTGGCAGGGTCACTCTTCTAAATGTTGTTAGTCCATTTGCATAAAGATCTCCCGATGCCTCCATCGTTCGTGGATCTATTCGCTCAAGAGATGCATAGAGTGGCAAGGTCATAAATGGTAGAAAGTTGTAGGTCATACCAATGACAACAGCAAAAGATGTTGAGGTTAACGTTGTGCTTTCACTAATAATCCCCAACGTTCGAAGAGGTGGGACGACAAAACCCTCTTCGCCAAGAATCTGCTTCCAGGCAACGGTACGCAGTAAGAATGATGTGAAAAACGGGGCAATAATTAGAACCAACAAAATGTTTTTAAACCGGCCTGATTTAAATGCGATTGCATAGGCAAGAGGATAAGCAATGGCAAGTGCCAATAAGGTGGCACAGATTGCAAAGATGAATGAGCGTGCAAACTGCTCTCTGTTTTCTATGAAAGCATCAATGTAATTAGCAAAGCGAAATGTTTGCTCGTATTGACCAGTATCACCATTGGCAATTGGGGTCTGCGTAGAGGTTTGAGCTAAATTAACAATAGGCAGTATGAAGAAAGTGAAGAGAAACAAAAACCCTGGCAACAAAAGCAGATAAGGCAGCTTTACCTTTGACAAAATGCTAATCATCTTCATCTAGATCATCAGGTGCAACTTCTGTACCTGCTTCAACATCCTCATCACCGCGAAGTGCAAACGTGAAATTTGGCTCCCAAGAGATAACTACTTGATCACCCTGATCAAAAGGTGGAACGCCATCATCATTTTGTTCAAAGACCATAAGCTCTTGACCCCATGGCATAGCCACTTGGTACTGAGTTGATACTCCGATATATGAAACTTCTTCAATATGACCACCGGTGAGAACGTTGCCACGTGTTGGTGTGCCAACCAATGAGATACGAAACTTCTCCGGGCGGATACCGGCATAGATTGAACTATCTACTGCGTGACTTCTACTCTTTGGCATAGAAATCTTTTGTCCAAATAGATCAACAACTAAGTTGTCACCATCAGTGCCTTCGATGCGACCTTTAATTAAGTTTGACTGGCCCAAAAAGTTTGCAACGAATGCAGTTTTTGGATTGTCATAGAGATCAGCTGGTGACCCCATCTGTTCAATACCACCTTCATTCATTACTGCGATTGTGTCGGCCATTGTCATAGCCTCTTCTTGATCGTGTGTAACGTGAACGAAAGTTAGCCCAACTTCACGCTGAATCCACTTAAGTTCAATCTGCATCTGACGTCGCAATTTAAGATCAAGTGCCCCTAATGGCTCATCCAACAAAAGCAGCGCGGGGCGATTAACAATGGCTCTAGCCAAAGCAATTCTCTGTTGCTGTCCACCAGAGAGTTGAGTTGGTTTGCGCTGTGCAAGATGTGGAAGTTCGACTAGATCTAAAACTTTATTGACATCTGCATCAACGTCTTTAATTCCTCTGCGACGAAGACCAAAAGCAATATTTTCAAAGATCGTTAAATGTGGAAAGAGTGCGTAGTTTTGGAAAACAGTATTAATCGGCCGCTGATATGGACGCTTTGTCGTGATATCAGTTGTACCTAGATGAATACTTCCAACAGTTGGCTCTTCTAAGCCTGCAATCATTCGAAGTGTGGTTGTCTTACCGCACCCTGAAGGTCCAAGTAATGCAAAGAATGAACCTTCAGGGATCGTTAATGAGAGATCATCAACTGCAGTGAAATCACCATACGTTTTTGTGATCCGCGTAAGACGTAAATCTCCACGCGTTGCAGACGAAACATCAACCACTAGTTGCCGGCGGCCTTCTGGAAAGCCTCGCCCCAAGTTGTTTCCTCGGCTGGAGTAAGTGAGCGGAATACACTGAGCTTCTTTGAAGTTGCAGCATCTGGGAAAATGTATGGACTGCTTGCAAGTTCTGGAGCAATCTTTTCCATTTCTTCTTGTGCACCCTTTACTGGACAGACGTAGTTCACGTAAGCAGCAACTTCTGCAGCGATAACAGGGTCGTAATAGAAGTTGATCATCTTCTCTGCATTTGCCTTGCCTTCTGCAGATGCAGTTGAAGGAATCATCAAGTTATCACCTGAGATAGTTCCGCCTGAATCAGGAATAGCAAAATCAAATTTGCCTTCATTTTCTGCGGCAAGAATAAACATGTCACCAGACCATCCGATGACAGCAGTGGCATCACCAGATGTTAGATCTACTGCATATTCATTGCCCTTAACTCCGCGAATCCAACCATCGCTAATCTTCTTAGCCATAAAGTCGACAGCATTCATAAATTGATCTTCTGTAACCTTTTGAAGATCGACACCTTGCGAGCGCAGAATAATTCCGATCGTGTCGCGCATTTCTGACAGAACTACGATCTTTCCCTTGTTTTGTGGGGCGAATAGTTCATCAATTGTGCGAATTCCCTTTGGATTCTTCTCAACGTTCCATCCAAATCCAGCCATGATTCCCTGCCACGTTAATGACTGTTCACGGTTTGGATCAAATGATGGTGATGCGAGCGAATCAAGAATGTTTACCTTATTTGGAATATTTGCTGTATCAAATTTTTGTGTGTAACCAAGACGTATCCAACGAGCTGCCATCCAGTCTGTTGGTGTGACTACGTCATAGCCAATGTCTTCACCTAGTTTGAGCTGTGCTTGAACTTTTCCAAAAAACTCATCGTTATCGTTGTAATCCTCGAAGTACTTGGCTGCAATTCCAGTTGCTGCAGTGAACTTATCTAGCGTTGGATACTTCTGAGTCTCTTCGTCATAATCTAAATACAAAGGCCAGTTACCCCAACGAACTGAATTCGCGCTATCGGCAGAATCAGATCCGCCTCCACATGCAGCAAGTAGACCTACTGCACCTAATCCTCCTGCGCCGGCCAATACTGTACGGCGAGAAACCATTGCACCTAAAACTGATTTAGCTTCTGGTGAGAGTGAACTTTCTTTTGACATACTGATTTACTCCTTAAGGGTTAAGCACAAGCAAGTGGTCGAGTTATCAAGCCTCGAACTTTCTGTGGGTAGTGGTTGGTTAAGTGGATGAATCGGGGCAAATACTACGCCCCAATATTGCTCATTACATGCTTAATTCGGGTGTAATCCTCAAATCCATATGCTGAGAGATCCTTGCCATAGCCTGAGCGTTTAAAGCCGCCATGTGGC
>Ga0315905_10000197_pt1 | contig 66175 bp, 64 predicted proteins | sample LakEriMetagenome_5_FD_203522 | JGI IMG/M metagenome (GOLD analysis project Ga0315905, IMG submission 203522) | Freshwater fungal communities from buoy surface, Lake Erie, Ohio, United States - Buoy 4 MA121 | ecosystem: Environmental > Aquatic > Freshwater > Lake | place: USA: Lake Erie, Ohio...
AGGCGCTCTCCCACAAGCTTGATAAAACGATCGCCGGCCGAATGGCCAAGCAGATCGTTGACAGCCTTGAAACCATCGAGATCGAGCAAGTGCAAAGCGAAAGGCTGGTCGCCCCGTCTGGCGCGCGCGATCAGGCGGCGCATGCGCTCGCGCAGCAATGTCCTGTTCGGCAAATCTGTCAGCGGATCATGATGCGCCAAATGGCGCAAATGACCCTCGGATCGTTTGCGGGCGGTAATGTCGAGCGAGGAGGTCAGCACACCGCTCACAATATTTGTATCGTCACGCAAGGGCGATTTGGTCGTGATGAAAACGCGCGGTTCCCCATCGCGGCCGACCATTTCTTCTTCATAGCTCGGCAAGGGGCGGCCTGTCTCAAAGACCATCCGGTCGAGCGAATGACTGCGTGCGCCATGCTCTTCGCCAAAGAGCAATCCGACATGAGCGCCCAGAACCTGTTGCGGATCGAGGCCGACAAAATCGATATGATTGGCATTGACGAAAAGCAGGCGGCCATCATAGCCGGCTGCACTGATCATCACAGGCAGCGTATCGATGACCTGCGCCAGACTCTTGCGGGAATCGCGCAGGGCGCGCTCGCGATTGTGCTCGCTGACGCGCAATTCGCGCTCCAGCGTCGAAGCGCGGCTGGCCAGCAGCATTTGATGTTTGTGCAGCTTTAACAGATTGCGCGCACGCGTGATGAATTCGTGATGATCAACGGGGCTGTGCAGAAAATCCGTCGCGCCAGATTCAAGCGCGCGCAAACGGAAACTGCGCTCTTCATAGACAGTGATGACAATCACCGGAACATCGGCGCAAGAGGGCAATTCACGGAATTGGCGAATGAATTCCGCTCCATCCATTTTCGGCATTTTATAATCGGTGATGACGAGATCGGGCGTCTGCCCGGCAAGCCAGGCGAGCGCTTCCTCCGGGTCGCCAAAGGTCTGAACGCTCACATCCTGTTCGATCGAAGCGGCAAGCTTCGCGAAAATGTTCCGGTTGGTCACACGGTCATTGACGATCACAATCAGGGACATGTCTAGCGGTCCGATACTATGGCAACATTTCCGCCGGCTGCCATGACAGCCTGACGCAAGCCCATGATCAGGAATTTCTCTTAAACAAATACAACCCTTCGATTTTATGCGACAATATGCTTCACAAATTGCATCACTTTGTTTCTGCTGGACTTGTATTCAAGTCCTTATTTTGTAGAAACTTTCGTGAAACCATGCGGTTCATGCTTCGTTAACCTTCGGGGGAAGGAGCGAGCCCAGATGGATGTGTCGGATCTCGACCGCCTGTTGCGCGCAACCCTGCCCGGCCAAGGCGGTAGCATGTCGGTGACATTGACAGATCTGCCGGACCATTTGCGGAGCCTGCAGGATTTGCTCGCCAAAGCAGCGGAAATGGCCGAGCTCCAAGGCTCGCCGCTGGTCGAAATTCATCTGCCGGTCCAGCGATATCCGCAGATCGGAGCGGCTTTTCGCAATGTTCCCGTGCGCGATTGCGGCCGCTCCGCAGTGCTGCGCTTCATTTATGAGAGCGAACCGAAACCAGCCTGAGGCTTAACCTTCCAGATGGATTTTCCGGCATGGATTTGCATTTTCTCTCGCGCCGTGTAGCTCTCTGCCGGCACTTCGCTCAGGAGAGTCAATTGTCCAAGAAACCAGCGGCACGCGCTGAATTCGTGCTTTTCGATGCGACTTATGAAGACGGCTCTCGCCGCTCCAACCGTCGCGTGCCTTCCAATATTCTCGGCGGGCTCGATGGGGATGAGCCTGCCCGCGCAACGATCGAGGAGCAGGATCGCGAGATCGCCGAGAAATCCGGGCAGCCGCCCTTGCGCATCAAGAGCCTGCAACGCTCTGGCGGCAAAAAGTGAAAAGCGGGCGCTCAGGCGCCCGTTTCATCATCCTCTTCATCTATATCGATGAGAAATACGACTGAGGGCTCGCCTTCTTCCAGATCCTCATCGCCATCGGGATCTTCGGCGTCCTCGAATTCCTCTTCCTCGTCGAGCGTCGCCGCGCGCAGCTCCAGCTTGGCCTTTCCATCCCAGATGGGTTTGCCATCGCTGTGAATGACGGTCAGATCCTCTCGAAATTCTTCGCTTTCGATCAGTTCGCGCGCCTGCTCCTCGTCGGCATTGGTCACCGCAATGGCGCGGCCGGCGATCTCGACAGTAAACATGGAAACTCCCTGTCAGGCTGGACCCAGAAAGAACTCGCGAAAGCTCGCTTGGGATGCAATTGGATGGAACAGCCTGGCCGGCGGAAAGCCGCCCAGAACTTCACTATGAGTCTCAGCGCCCGAAACGGGGCCGAGAAAGGGCTTGCGGCCCGAACTGATTCGCCACCAGACTGAGGCTGTCGTCAACAACCGAAAGGAGGTGATCCAGTGTCTCATTGTCCTGCGCCAAAGCTGTGTGACTGGGTCCGTGCCTCCGCTGAGGTGGGCGTTCGGTAAGCCAGCCGCTGCGGCAAAGACAATGGAGGGGCTGTCTTAGGGCAGCTCCTCTTTTCTTTTGGCTGCACAAAGCCCCCATTTCAGGGCATGCTCAAGTGCAATGCTCCGAAATTCACCCCCATGACCAAGGCCACAGACACAGCCCGGCTGCGAGCGGGCATGCGGATTTATTGCATCGGCGACATTCATGGACGCGCCGATCTGCTGGCGCATCTGCAAAAGCGCATTGCTGCCGATCTGGAGCGACGGCCCAATCGCGAAAGCCACATCGTCTGTCTGGGAGATTACATCGATCGCGGGCCGCAATCGGCACAGGTTCTGGACCTGCTTACCGGGACGATGCCGGCCCGGCTCTTTGCCCTGCGGGGCAATCATGAAACCATGATGCTCGACTTCCTGAGCGATGCGCGTGCGCTCGACATGTGGCGACGCTTGGGCGGCATGGAAACGCTTGTCTCCTACGGTATCGATGTCAGCGATGTCGCAATGGGCGCGGGATATGAAGAAGCGCGCCAGACTTTGCTCTCGAAACTGCCGGAGCGGCATTTGAACCTGCTCAAAAACATGCGCCTGTCGCTTGAAGTCGATGATTATTTCTTCTGTCACGCAGGCGTGCGCCCGGGCATTGCGCTGGAGTCGCAAAGCGAAATGGACCTGACGACCATTCGTCATGATTTTTTGGAATCGGATGAAGATTTCGGCAAGATCGTCATTCATGGCCACACGCCTGTCGCAGAGCCCGAGATCAAGAAAAACCGCATCAATATCGACACCGGGGCTTTTGCCTCCGGGCGCCTCACCTGCCTTGTCATCGAGCCGACAGGATTTTTCTTCCTGCCGGAGGAAACAGAATGATCCGCATCATTGGCGAAGACATGATCGATGCGACCTATTCGACCTAAAAGCGCATCGCCTATGAGACGGATCTGGGCGGCGAATTCGTCGAAATGCTCGAAATCCCTTTTTCGAAAGCGCTTAACATGCTTGGGCGCGGTGAGATCAAGGATGCAAAAACCATCATCCTGCTGCAATATGCGCAGATCGAAAAATTATTCGATTGAAAGACGGGGCGTGTAGCGCCCTGCGCCAGAATCCTTATTCAGCAGCAATCTTTCTGCTCGACAGAAATGAATCGAAATAGGCGATGGTTTTTATCAATCCCTCGCGCAGAGGCGTGCGTGGCTGCCAGCCCAGCATTTCCTGCGCCAGCGAAATATCGGGGCGCCGCTGTTTTGGATCGTCGGACGGCAGCGGACGGTTGACGATTTTGGAACGCGAGCCGGTGAGTTCGATCACCATTTCAGCCAGCTGGCGAATGGTGAACTCGCCCGGATTTCCGATATTGATCGGACCGGTGACATTGTCAGGCGTCGCCATCATGCGCACCATCGCGTCGACCAGATCGTCTGCATAGCAGAAGGAACGCGTCTGCTGGCCATCTCCATAAATCGTAATATCCTCACCGCGCAGGGCTTGCACGATGAAATTCGACACGACACGCCCATCATTGGGGTGCATGCGCGGACCGTAAGTGTTGAAAATACGGACGACCTTGATACCAAGCCGATGCTGTCGGCGGTAATCGAAGAGAAGCGTTTCAGCACAACGCTTGCCCTCATCATAGCAGGAGCGGAATCCAACCGGATTGACATTCCCCCAATAGGCTTCGGTCTGCGGATGCACGATCGGATCGCCATAAACTTCCGAGGTCGAGGCCTGCAGGATCCTGGCTTTCAGTCTCTTGGCGAGACCCAGCATATTGATGGCACCCAGCACGCTGGTCTTCGTCGTCTGCACGGGATCGAATTGATAGTGCACGGGCGAGGCCGGACAGGCGAGATTGTAGATCTCATCAACTTCGACATAGAGCGGAAAGGTCACGTCGTGACGCATGAGCTCGAAATGCCTGTGCCCGATGAGATGCTCAACATTGCGGCGCGAACTGGTGAAAAAATTATCGACGCAAAGGACATCATGTCCCTCCGCCAGAAGCCTCTCGCACAAATGAGAGCCCAGGAAACCAGCTCCGCCCGTCACAAGGATACGGCGTCCGACATCCATGCTTCACCTCTCTGTGCAGATTAATCTTTCACACGACGAAACATTAGAAGCCGACAGTCCAAGCCCGTGCAAGCGAAGCCATTCCAGCGCATTCAAGAATCAAAGCGAAAGCTCCGCGCTGTTTCCGCCGGCCCCTGTTCCCGGACAGCCCAGCTATCTCTTGCGAGCGCACGATAGTCAGGGCATAGCTTCTGTTGGGAGAGGATGCACCATGCGGTTTCTCGTCACCGGCTCGGCCGGCTTCATTGGCTTTCATCTGTGCCGCCGCTTGATCGGTCTCGGTCATCAGGTCGACGGGCTCGATGGCATGACGGATTATTATGATCCAACGCTGAAGCACGCACGGCACAGCGAATTATCGCGCAGCAATCTTTTCCGTGCGCATGAATTCCTGCTGGAAGATGTTGCGGCGCTGAAACGCCTCATCGAGGAAAGCGACCCCGAAATCGTGATCCATCTGGCAGCGCAAGCCGGGGTGCGTTATTCAATCGAACAACCGTCTTCTTACGTGAGCGCCAATATTGTCGGCACATTCAATCTGATCGAGGCCCTGCGCTCGCGATCGGTGCGGCATTTCATGCTTGCATCGACAAGTTCCATCTATGGCGCCAATGCCATGCCCTTTTCCGAAGCGCAACGCACCGATCACCCGCTCTCTTTTTATGCCGCCACCAAAAAAGCCTGCGAAGCCATGACGCATTCCTATGCGCATGTGTGGAACATGCCGACAACCGCCATGCGCTTTTTTACTGTCTATGGTCCTTGGGGGCGGCCAGACATGGCCCTGTTTAAATTCACCCGCAATATCATTGAGGGCCGCCCCATCGATGTTTTCAATGGCGGCGACATGCAGCGGGATTTCACTTACATCGATGATTGTATCGAGGCGATCGTCAGGCTGATCGATTGCCCGCCACAATGCGGCGGCGGCGAAAATACCGATCCGTCACTGTCGGGCGCTGCGCCCTGGCGCGCGGTCAATATTGCGGGCGGCGCGCCGGTCGCACTCGAAGCCTATATTTCGGCGATCGAAGAGGCGACCGGACACAAGGCCATCCGGAATGAATTGCCGATGCAGCCCGGCGAACCGCAGGCAACGCTGGCTGCAACCGATGTTCTGGAGCGGCTGACGGGCTTTCGCCCGCGCACCAATATAGGTGAGGGCGTACGCGCCTTCGTCGATTGGTACCGCGCCTTCTACAAGGTCTGATCCCGCTTCAGCCGCGCTGCGCACGCGCCTTTTCGAAAGAGCGCGCCAGATCGGGCCACCAGTAAGCCACCAGATCGGGCGTATCTTCACGGACAGCTGGCGGGCTCGCAAAGCTGTCGATCATTTGCGAAAGCTGACGCAGCCGCTCGATTTCACGGTTGAGCAATTCCACAGCGGCCACCTCATCGAGGCCGACCTCGTTTTCCTCAATATGGCTCGCCAGGTCGGCGGCAGCATAATTCAGGTCGATCAGGGCCACGCCAAAATGACGGCGTGCGGAGTCAAAATGTTCGCAGAAACGGTCCATGTCCTCACCAATCGTCTCGATCCGGAAATTGTGCGGCGCCCTTCCGGCGCACGCCCGGTACGCAATGGAACATACACAAAGTTTCTTAATCGTAGCGATAACAGATATATTTTTTTCATAATTATCTATAATTTAGCTCCAACTTGACCATTCGTTAGCTGGAGCTGAGCCATTCGGATGCCTATTTTGGGCGTCACTGCACAAGATTTCGGCGCGGATCGCGCGGGCGACCCTGCGGCATGTGCGAATCACCCGCGCGCGGGCGGGCTTGGAGGGCTGCGGAAATGAAAGCTCAGAGGGCCGGGGTCGAATGGTCGTGGTGATGACCTTCGTCATCATGACTATGCGTTTCCCCGCCATCGCGGATCGGCACAATATTCACCTGACCGAAATGCACGCCGCGTTCCGAAATGGTCTGCGCGGCAAGTTTGCGCACGGCATCCGTATGGCCGCGCAGCAGCGTCACTTCCATACAATGGCGATGGTCGAGCCGCGTGCGCATTGAGGAAATGGTCAGATCGTGGTTTTCGTGCTGCGCCTTGTCGAGCCGCATGGCGAGATCGCGCCCGTCATAATCATAGACATAGGAGACTGCGGCGACACAGCGATGCGTCGAGGTGCCGCCCGCTTCCGAGCGCACGAGCGAATCGCGCACCAGATCGCGGATCGCCTCAGAACGGTTGGAATAACCTTGCCGCTCCATGAAGGCATCGATGGCGGCGGCAATATTATCGTCGAGGCTGATGGTCAGACGTTGCACGGCTGCGGTTCCTTTGCTCGCCCGCGAGCTTAAATTCGTCCACTCACAATGCGCAAGCGACGAAAACAAACAGCGCGGGGGACAAAAAAGGGGCGCCTTGCGGCGCCCCCTTGAAACTTACGTAGCGCGATGGCCCGTGGAGGCCGCGCCGCGCTCTTCGCCCGGCTCGATATGCACGTCGATCAGGCAGACGCCTCCCGACTTCAGCACTTCGACGCCGCGCTTGATGGCTGCATCGAGATCGGCCGGTGTCTTCACCGGGCCGATACCGACCGCGCCCTGCGCTTCAGCGAATTTCGCAAAGTCGAGATCGGGATCCGACATGCGCTGACCGATCCAGCGGTTTTCCGGCGGACGGTTGCGGCGCACGGCCATTGTTTCCTGATGCAACTCGTCGTTGAAATAGGAGCGATTGTTGTTGAGCAGAACCAGCAGCGGAATGCGGTGACGCACGGCCGACCAAAGCGCATGGCCGCCCATGGCGAAATCGCCGTCGCCGAGCACAGCCACCGTATGCATGCCCTCGGTATGATTGGCGAGCGCTGCACCCACAGAGAGCGCGGGACCAGAACCGATACCGCCGCCGCCATCCTTGCCGAGATAGGCGCGCGGATGACGGAAAGGCCAGAGATCTGCTGTCCAGCCGCGGCAGATCGCAGCCAGCGACACTTTGTCGGGATCTTCGAAAGCAGCACGCAAGCTGACAGCCAGCTGATCCATGGTGACGCGTGTCGGATCGATCTTCACATCCTTGCGCTGTGCCTGCTGCCAGCAGTCTTTCTTGCCGGCGCCCAGTTCTGCATTGAGATCGGCAATGACAGCATCGCCATTGGCCGCCATGGCAATATCGGCATAGGGCAGCGCCTGATAATTGGCATGCGCGCCATTGTGCAAATATTGATCGACGCTCGTCGCAATGACCTTGGCGGCAATCGTGCCGCCCTTCTTGATGCGCAAGGCGCTCGCCAGATCGGTCCATTCCAGCGCCAGAATGACATCGGCCTGTTCAAGAATCTCGACAATGCGCTTGGGCGCGCGGCCAACCTGATTGAAGGGAGCCGCCACATGATTGGGGTGATCGGTCGGGAAAGACGAACGGTTCTTCAGATCCGTGAAGACCACTGCGCCAAGGCGCTCGGCCAAAGCAATGCGTGCCTTCCAGCCTTCATCGGTCCAGTCGGTTCTGCCCATCAGAATGACGGGACGCTTGGCGTCTTTCAGCAATTTCACGGCTGCATCGAGATCGGCCTTGGCGGCGCGCGCCGGTGCGGGCGGCTGCATCCGCGACAGATCGGGCCATTCCGGCTGCTTCTCGAGCGGCGCTTCCTGCAGACCTGCATCGAGGCAGATATAGACCGGTGCACGCGGCTCGCTGCGCGTTATGATATTGGCGCGCGTCATGGCCTCGACCAGCGCATCGGGCGATGAGGGCTGATCGTCCCATTTGATGAAATCGCGCACAATGCCGCCTTGATCGGCCGACGTATGGATCCAGTCGATCCAGGGACGGCGCTGCGATGCATCGACCGGGCCGGTCGCGCCGAGCACGAACATGGGCGCGCGATCGCAGAAAGCATTGTAAAGCGCCATGGCGCCATGCAGCAGGCCGACATTGGAATGCAGCACGCAGGCCATGGGCTGTCCGGTCGCCTTGGCATAGCCATGAGCAATGCCGACGGCATGGTCTTCATGCAGGCACAGCAGCATCGCCGGATCGGCATTGCCGAGATGGTTGACGATGGAATCGTGCAGGCCGCGATAGCTCGCGCCGGGGTTGAGGCTTACATAGGGAAAACCGAAACGACGCAACATCTGCGCTGCCACATCGCTGCCAAAGCCGACCTTGTCGTCGACCTTCCCCTGCGGACGATCCGAATGCATGCCATTCTCTCCCTTGGCTGACCGTTTCTTGAACTGTTTTGAGCTCTGGCAGCATAAAGCCACCACTGTTTCTTTCATCGCCGCAGGCGAGCGGAGAGTCAACTTTAGTCGAGCAGGCCCAGACCCTCTAGGGAAGCGGGCCGCCAGACCCTATTGTCAGCCAAACCCGCCGGAGCCCGCGTGACGCCCGTTTCCATCATCATGCCCATCCTCAACGAGGGGCCAGCGCTGGCTGGCGCGCTCGCCCCGCTGCAGGCCTTGAGGGCGGCCGGGCATGAGCTGATCCTCGTGGATGGCGGCAGCCGCGACACCGGCCCGCAGCAGGCTGAGGGCCTCTGCGACCGGCTGCTGCAAGCCCGGCGCGGTCGCGCCGCCCAGATGAATGCCGGAGCCGCCGCAGCCCGCCATGATATTTTGCTGTTCTTGCACGCCGATACGCGTCTGCCGGCAGACGCGCCTGCCCATCTGGCTGCTGCCCTTGCCGGCGGCCATGGCTGGGGCCGTTTCAATGTGCTTATCGAGGGCCAATCGGCCCTGCTTCCCCTCATCGCCTTGATGATGAACTGGCGCTCGCGCCTGACTGGCATGGCAACCGGCGATCAGGCCATTTTCATCCGCCGCGATCTGTTCGCGCAGCTGGGCGGCTATGCCGATCTTCCCATTATGGAAGATCTGGATTTATCGCGCCGCCTGCGCCCCTTCGGGCCTCCCGCCTGCCTGCCTGGTCCCGCCATCACCTCCGGCCGGCGCTGGGATCGCCATGGCGCCTGGAAAACCATCTTTCTGATGTGGCGATTGCGCGCCGCATTTTATCTCGGCGCCGACCCGCGCCATCTGGCAGAGAAATATGGCTATGCCCCGCGCCAAGATTGATCCTGCCTGCCCTGTCGCCATTTTCGCGCGCGCCCCTGTTGCCGGCGCAGCAAAAACGCGCCTTATTCCGTATCTGGGCGCAGAAGGTGCTGCCGCACTGCATGCGCGCCTCGTCGAACATACGCTGGCCCAAGTGCAACGTGCCGAACCGAATGCTGCCACACTCTGGTGCAGCCCGGATATCGACCATCCCTTCTTCCGCCATTGCGCCACACATTTCGGGATCGATTTGCAACCGCAGGAGGGCGCCGATCTGGGCGCGCGCATGCTGGGGGCTTTCGAACAGGCAAACGGCCCGCTCATTCTTATCGGGACCGATGCGCCCGCACTCGGTCCTGACCTCCTGCGCGAAGCGCGCGCGGCTTTGGCGGCGGGCAAGGATGCTGTCTTTTGTCCTGCAGAAGATGGCGGCTATGCGTTGATCGGCCTGCGCGCGCCTGTGCCGAGCCTGTTTGAAAAGATCGATTGGGGGACTGATCGCGTCATGGCACAAACACGCCAGCGCCTCGCGCAGCTCAATCTCTCCTGGCACGAGACTTCACCTGTGTGGGATGTCGACCGACCCGAAGACCTTCAAAGACTCTGGAGCTTTCCGCATTTGCACAGCCATGGCCAAGGGCTCGACCCGAAAAAATTCCGCGATCCTTTCGTCACGGCAAAAGGCGAAAAGCGCGCGCACATCGATTTGCATGCACTCGAGACTTTGTGGATCAACACGGGCACGCTTTGCAATATTGCCTGCGCCCATTGCTATATTGAATCCAGCCCGCGCAACGATGCGCTCGCCTATATCAGCGCCGCTGAGGTTGCCACCTATCTCGACGAGATCGAGCGCGAGGATCTTCCGGTCAAACTGATCGGCTTCACCGGTGGCGAGCCATTTCTCAACCGCGATCTGAAGATCATGCTGGAGGATTGCCTCTCGCGCGGCTTTGCAGCTCTCGTGCTCACCAATGCAATGAAACCCATGCATCTGGCGCGCGAATGGCTTTTGGCGCTGAAAGAGCGCCATGGCGCGCAGCTGAAATTGCGCATCTCGCTCGACCATTACGCACTGCAATGGCACGAGCGCGAGAGGGGCGAGGGCAGTTTCGAGCCGACGATGGAAGGCCTGCGCTGGCTGGCGCAAAATGGTTTCGCATTCGACATTGCCGGGCGCCTGTTTTCAGGCGAAAGCGAAGCGAGCCTGCGCGCGGGCTATGGCGATCTGTTCGCGCGCGAGAACATTGATCTCGATGCGCAAGATCCGATCGCCCTGATGCTCTTTCCGGAAATGGATGCACAGGCCGATGTGCCGGAAATTACCGAGGCCTGCTGGGATATTTTGGGCAAATCGCCGCGCGATATCATGTGCGCATCATCGCGCATGGTGGTCAAACGAAAGGGCGCAGACAAGCCCGCAGTTCTGGCCTGCACTCTCTTGGCCTATGACGAGCGTTTCGAGCTCGGCCGGACGCTCGCTGAGGCGGCGCGCCCGGTCGCACTTAATCATCCCCATTGCGCCAAATTCTGCGTACTCGGCGGGGCTGCCTGCAGCAGATAATCAGACGAGCCCCTCATCCGCCAAGGCTTTTTGCACCGAGGGACGGGCGCGCATGCGCGCATAATGTTGCGCGCAATTTTCAGGCAGCTTCTGCTTCACGCGCTCGGCGATCCAGAATTCGAGATAGAACAGCGCCGCATCGGCAATGCTCATCTGTGCGCCGCCCAGATAATCTTTTCCGGCAAGCTGCTTGTCGAAAAACGCCAAGCCCTTGTCGACGATCTCCTGACCCTTCGCCTTGATGGCAGGATAATCGGCCTCATTGGGCGTGAAATGATCGGGCCGCCACATGCGCGTAAAGCCCTGCATATGAAGGGAGGCGGCAACATAATCGACCGCTTCCAGCGTACGAGCCATTTTCTCCGGATCGGTCGAGATCAGACCCTTGTCGGGATTTGTGAGCGCAAGCCATGTGGCAATCGCCGGCCATTCGGTGAGAATGCTGCCGTCATCGCGCTGCAGGGCCGGAACCTTGGCCTTCGGATTAATGGCAACATATTCGGGCTTCAGCTGCTCTTTCTCCATCAGATTGATCTTGTGGAGATCGAATGGCTTGCCGACTTCCTCGAGCAGCACATGGATACCGAGCGCGCAGGAGCCGGGCGCATAGAAAAGCTTGGTCATTTTTTGTCCTTACTTGGGTTCTGCGATGATTGCTGCGAGCCTGTCGGAAATGGGCTTCGGCGTGGTGACGATTTCGCCGACGATTTTCGCCAGTTCCTGACCGGAAACCGGATTGATGTCGAGACGCTCGCGCGCTGCATCGTCAAGGAAGCGCTTGTCCTTCACCATTTCGTCGAAGGCTTTGCGCAGCAGTGCAACACGCGCAGCAGGCGTTTCCGGCGGGCCGAAGAGCGGGCGGCCGATGGTGGCGGGTGCCGAGATCATGCGCAGCACGGCGCGATCTTCTTCATTCTTCGCCAGATCGACAAGCAGCGGCACATTGGGAAGATCTTGCGCCTTGGTCAGTCCGATCTGCACGAGAATGTGGATCTTGCCGTCGCGCAACCAATCGGGCTTGGTGGCTTTCCAGCTCGACCAGGGATTGGAGCCGCGCGATCCAATCTCGCCGCTTTCCATGGCGAGATTCATTTCATTGCCGCCCTTATATCCCGACACGATTTTGAATTTCGTGCCGAGCACGGCATTCATCACCTGCGGCAATTGTGCCGATGTATTGGGCCCCGTTGCGCCGACGATGACTTCTTTCTGCTTGGCCTCGTCCATCGTCTTCACGCCGGTCGCATGCCAGGTGACGGCCGTATTATTGTCGGCAGATGGATTGCCGATCCAGACAAATTTGGTGACATCGAACTGGATGGTCGGATCGCCAATCGCCTGCTGCAGAACGAGCGATTGATCGGCAGTGGCAATGGCCGTGCCGTCCTTTGGCGCGACTTTCATAATATAGCCGGCTAACACGCGCCCGCCGCCACCCGCCATATTTTTCGGCACGAATGTCGGCTTGCCGGGCATGAATTCGCCCATGTGACGCGCAACAAGCCGCGCATAAGTGTCATAGCCACCACCCGGCGCATAGCCGATATAGAGATCGACGCTCTTGCCCTTGTAGAAATCGGCATCCTGCGCGAGCGCGGGAGAAGCGAGCAGCGTAGCGGCGAGCAGCGCAGCGAATGTCTTCTTCATTCTTGTTCTTCCTTCTATCCGGGCCGACGGATATCGACGAGTAAACCTGAACTCGTCATTGCGAGCAAAGCGAAGCAATCCAGAATGCGCTTGCGGCTCTGGATTGCTTCGTCGCCTTACTCCTCGCAATGACGGGCAAATGACTCCTTATTTGCGATCAATCAGCGACAGAATCGCAGCCAGGCGATCGCGCACGGGCTTGGGCGTATCGATAATGTCGCTGACGATCTTCTCAAGATCCACGCCCGAGATCGGGTTGATGTCGAGACCCAGTTTCTTGGCTTCTTCGAGGAAAGCCGGATCCTTCATCGTCGCATCGAAGGCGGCGCGCAGAACCTGCACGCGGTCGGCGGGAACATTCGGTGTCGAGAAGATCGGACGCCCGACAGACGGCGGCGCGGAGACAAGTTTGAGCGCGGCGCGGTCATCCTCGTTTTTCGCCAGATCGATCAGCAGCGGCACGTCGGGCAGATCGGCAGCCTTGGTCAGACCGATCTGGACGATGATGTTGATCTTCTTGTCGCGGATCCAGTCGGGCTTGGTCGATTTCCACGATGTCCAATTGTTCGAGCCGCGGCCGGCGACTTCGCCATTCTCCATGGCGAGATTGATTTCATTGCCGCCCGGATAGCCCATGATGATTTTGAATTTCGTGCCCAGCAGCGAATTCATCACCTGCGGATATTGCGCCGATGTGTTGAAACCGGTCGCGCCGACCGCCACTTCGAGTCGCTGCGCATCGGCGACCGTCTTGACGGGAGACGTGTGCCAGGTGACGAGCGTATTGTTTTCGAAGATCGGTGTGCCGATCCATGTGAATTTGCGCGTGTCGAATGTGATGCCCGCATCGCCCACCGCCTGTTCCAGCGGCATGGATTGATCTGCGGTTGCCAGAACGCTGCCGTCCTTGGGCGCGACATTGAAGACGAAATTGGCGGCGACGCGGCTGCCTGCACCCGTCATGTTTTTCGGAACGATGCGCGGCTTGCCGGGAATATGTTCGCCCATGTGACGCGCCACCGTGCGCGCATAGACGTCATAACCGCCACCGACCGTGAAGCCGATGATCATGTCCATATTCTTGCCGCGATAGAAATCGGCGGGGGCTTGGGCCTGGGCGGGGGCGACCGCCAGCACAAGGGAAAGTCCCGCAGCGGCAGACAAGATACGCGTCATGTTTTCCTCCAAATGTGTCTTTTTGCCCGGATACGTTGTTTCGGGCCCTATTTGCAAGTCAAAGGCAAGTCATCTGCGGTGACCCTCGATTGACCGGCCTTTCATTCACCGCGCAGATTCCGGCGCGTCTCGGTCGGCGATTCGCCAAAGGCAACGCGATAGTCGCGCGCCAGCTGGCTCTGGCTCGCATAGCCGATCGTTTCAGCCAATTCGCGGATCGAGCGCCCGCGCCCATCGGCCAGCGCGCGCCGCGCCGCAGACAGGCGCACATCGCGCAAAAAGGCCATGGGGCTCGCACCGCGATATTTGCGAAAACCATATTGCAATGTGCGTGCGCTGACGCCGCTGCCCTGCGCAATCGTCGCAATATCGAGCGGGTCGCAATGATGCTCGCGGATAAAGCGCTCGGCCCGGCGCATATAGGCGGGCACAATGCGATAGCGTTCGCGCAGCGGCCGGCGCTCGGCCTCCTGCCGCATCGAGCGCAGCAATAATTGCAGCAGAACGCGTTCGGCTTCCACCCCGACGGCTGGATCGGAAAAGGCCGATTGTTCGGTCTCCAGATCGCGGATGATCAATTCCACGAAACGGGCGAGCGTCGCAGCCTCAGAAAAGTCGATCAGCGTCAGGGGCGGCAGCTGCAGCACGCCATCGGGGCCGGCAAAGGCCTCACGGGTGACGCTTTGGTCGAGCGCATCGCGATCGACCATGATATTCAACAGGTCGCTTGAGCCCTCCCAGCGCCGGCGCGTCTCGCCGGCGGTCGCCACCACAAGGGCGGAACCCGGCGCCACCGAGAGCCATTCCCCGCCCTGACGCGCCTCAAAAGCGCCCCGCAGCGGGATATGCAGCGCCAGATGGTGATCGCGGGAGCGCCAGGTCGCGGTTTCGCAGGCGCCCTCGCAATCCCAGCTCAGAAATTTCAGGCTCATCCGCCCGACGCGGGCCTCAGCGCCGCGAAAACCGCGAAAACGGGAAGGGTCGGCCATTTCGAACGTGCAGCGCCCGCGCGACATTTCAAGAATGCGCCGCCGCGTCGCCCCGGCATCGGCAGCCAGAGGCGCGCCCGAGCGCGCCGCCATGGCGGCACAGCTCTCGACCCAGCCCGCCAAGGGGCCGGCCCCGGTCTCGATCAGGGCGCCCATCAACGCCTCCCCCACATCTGCCTTGCCAAATTTGCCCCCTGGCTGGATTTACCCCCAAGGATGCGGAAAGTTGCGCTCCCAGTCAAACGCTTGCGCGAAACGCAAAATTCCTGTTCCTTCTGCCGCCATGGGCAATTGACCCTTCCTGCGTATTTTTACACCCTGATCTCCACCGAGGCTGCCGATGATCGTGGCGGCCTCCAATCGGCCGGAAAGGCCTAGTTGGCGCGCCATGTCTCCACATTCAGCATTCCTTTCGCCTATCGAAGACGTCATCGAGGACGCCCGGCGGGGCCGCATGTTCATTCTCGTCGATGACGAGGGCCGCGAAAACGAGGGCGACCTCGTCATTCCTGCCGAAAAAGCCGATGCTGAGGCCGTCAATTTCATGGCCAAATATGGCCGCGGGCTGATCTGCCTCTCGATGACGCGCAGCCGCGTCGAAGAGCTCGGCCTGCAATATATGGCGCCAAAGAATCAATCGCCGCATCAGACCGCCTTTACCGTCTCGATTGAGGCGCGCGAGGGCGTCAGCACCGGTATTTCGGCAGCAGATCGCGCCCGCACCATTGCCGTGGCCATCGACCCTGCCATGGGCCGCAATGATCTGGTCTCGCCAGGCCACGTTTTCCCGCTGGTGGCCCAAGACGGCGGCGTGCTGGTGCGCGCCGGCCATACGGAAGCAGCCGTCGATATTTCCAAACTCGCCGGCATGAACCCGTCAGGCGTGATCTGCGAGATCATGAACGATGACGGCACCATGGCGCGCCTGCCCGATCTCGTCACCTTTGCGCAAGAACACGGGCTGAAGATCGCAACCATCGCCGATCTCATCTCCTATCGCCGGCGCAAGGAAAAGCTGGTCGAGGCGATTGCCCAGACCAATATGACGAGCCGTTTCGGCGGCGATTTCAAACTCGTCGTCTATGCCAACCGCATCGATTATGCCGAACATATTGCGCTTGTCTGCGGCGATATTTCCGGCGACGAGCCGATTCTGGTGCGCATGCACCAGGGCAATATTCTGGCCGATTCACTCGGCGATGTGACGCCCGGTCATTTCTTCGGCGGCGAAGCGCGTGCGCGCGGCGGCGAGCTGGAAGCCTCCATGCGGCTCATCGCAAAGAAGGGCCGCGGCATTGTCGTCATCATCCGCGACCAAACGAAAAACACGCTTTCGCGGGCCATCCGCGAACGTCAGGGCGAGGCGACAAGCCAGCCGATCCACGAATTGCGTCAATATGGCGTCGGCGCGCAGATCCTGTTCGATCTGGGCGCGCGCAATATCATTCTCCTGTCGAATACCAAACGCACGATTGTCGGGCTTGACGGCTATGGCATCGCATTGGTTGGGCAGGAAGCGATACCGAATATCTGACCGCATCATTGAAGGCTCCAAAAGAAAGGCCGCAAAATGTCAGGGAGAGGACAAATATCGACGGTAAAATCCGGTGGCGTCTCGATTGAAATCGAGCGTCGCGGGTCAGGCCGTCCGCTGCTGCTGCTTTGCGGCGAAGAACAATTGGAGCTCGAAGCGGGTTTCATTGACGAGCTGGCGAAAAACTTCGAAGTCATCCTGCCCTCGCCCGCAGGCTTCGGACATTCAGATCGCCCCGATTGGGTGAGCAATGTCGATGATCTGTCCTACATGATGCTCGACGTCATGGATGCGCTGTCGCTGAAGGACGTCACAATCGTCGGCTTTTCGCTGGGCGGATGGATTGCCGCTGAAATGGCGAGCAAGAACACCAGCAACATTTCGCGCCTCGTTCTTGTCGATGCCTATGGCGTGAAAGTCGGCGGACCCTTCGATCGCGACATTATGGATATCTGGACCTCGCATCCCAGCGCAGTGGCTGCGGCCAAATGGGCAGATGCTGAAAAGGGCAAGCGCGACTTTTCGCAGATGAACGATGACCAGCTCACCATTGTGGCGCGCAATATGGAAAGCTTCGCGCGCTTCTGCTGGGATCCCTATATGCACAATCCCAAGCTGCGCCAGCGTCTGCATCGCGTGAATGTGCCGACGCTGCTCATCTGGGGCGACAAAGACGCAATCACTTCGCCCGCCTATGGCGAGGCCTATGCCAAGCTCATTCCCGGTGCAAAATTCTCGCTCGTGCCGGGCGCGGGTCATTATCCGCATATCGAAAAGCCGGACGCGTTCCTGTCCGTTCTCAAGCCGTTTATCGTTTAATTCAGGGAGGGTTTTCACATGTATGCCTGGCACTTCACAGAAATGCCCTATCCGAACCTGCCGCCGATCGAGAGCCTCTCGACGATGCGCGTTTCGCTGGCCAACAAGCATTTCGACCCCAAAATCGGCGCCGATCTCTATAATCGTTATCTCGACGAATATATGATCGCCGACGATCTCGGCCTGAACCTGCTCTGCAACGAGCATCATCAGACCGCGACCTGCATCGATGTCGCCGCTCCGCTGACAGCCGCCATTCTGGCGCGCCAGACGAGCAAGGGCCGCATCTGCATTCTCGGCAATCCGATTGCCAATCGCGGCGACCCAATCCGCATTGCCGAAGAAATGGCGATGATCGATTGCATTTCGCGCGGCCGTCTCGATGTCGGCTTCGTGCGCGGCGTGCCTTATGAAATCTTCGCTGCCAATTCCAACCCGACGCAGACGGTCGAGCGTCTCTGGGAAGGCATCGATCTTGTGACCAAGGCCTGGGGCGCTGTTGACGAGCCTTTCAATTTCGAAGGCAAGTTCACCCATCGCCGCGCCATTAATCTGTGGCCGCGTCCCTACCAGACGCCGCATCCCGGCATCTGGATGACGGGTTCGTCCGATCTCGAAAACATCAAGAAGGCGGCCGCACGCGGTTACGTCTTCGCCACCTTCCTGCAGCCGCATACGAAGGTGAAGTGGATGTTTGACGGCTATCGCTCCGCCTATCAGGACACGGGCCTGCCCGGCGGCGGTGGCACAGCCTATATGCCGCTCGTCTTCACCGCAGAAACGGAAGAAGAGGCTGAAAAGGGTGCGCGCGAGCTGACCTGGTATCTCAATGCCAAGACAGAGCCGCAGTACCGCAATCCTCCGGGCTATGTGCCGGTCGATTTCAACGTCAACGCGCTCAAGGGCACGTTCACGGGCCGCACCGATGCGATGCGCGCGAAGTCGATGGAGTTCCTGAAGGAAGAAGGCGTCATGGTCTATGGCACGCCAGACAGCGTCGCCAAGCAGATCAAGCGTCTCTACGATCTCGTCGGCGGTTTCGACCACCTGCTCATGATGCAGCAGGCCGGCTGGCTCGATCATAAGCGGACGGTGTCGAGCATGTCGCTCTTTGCTAAGGAAGTTTATCCGCAGATCCGCGATCTTGCCCGCACCAAGCCGCTCAACACAAAGGTCGCGGCGGAATGAGCACGTCTCACTTCGTCTCCATTGACGGGGTGAGGACGCATTATCTGGAGGCGGGCGCCGTTTATCGTGGACGGCGCCCTTCTCTTTTGCTCCTGCATTCCGCAGAATTCGGCGGGGCGGCGGAACTCTCCTGGGAGTTCAATATCGACGTTCTCGCCCGCGACTATCACGTCGTTGCGCCCGACCATCTGGGCTTTGGGCGCACCGACAAAGTCTTCGACTTCACCGGTCAATTCGACCGGCGCATTACCCATATTCGCCGCTTCATCGAGACTTTGTGCCTGGGCCCTGTCCATGTCGCAGGCTCATCCATGTCGGGCGGATTGTGCCTCACAGTTGCAGCGCGCGAAAAACCCGACTGGCCGCTCGTATCTGTGACATGCTGCTCGGGCGGCGGCGATGCGCCCAATAATGAGGCGCGCAAGACGCTCAACACTTATGACGGCACGCGCGAACATATGAAGCGCATCGTCGATGTGATGTTCGTCGATCCGAAATGGGCTGCCGACGAGACCTATCTCGACCGCCGACAGGAAATCGCAACACTGCCCGGCGCCTGGGAGGCAACGGCAGCTGCGCGTTTCAAGGCGCCCTTTCGGGACGGATCGGGTGAGAGGCGCGAACGCGATGGAATCGATTACACGAAAATCGCCGTCCCGACGCTCGTCTTTGCCGGCGCAAAAGACGGCCTGCGCGAGCCCGGATATACGGATGGTTTCGTGCCCAAAATCCGCAATTGCGAATTGCATGTCTTCGCAAATGCCGGACATATGGGAAATATCGAATGCGCGGATGAATTTAACGCACGATATTTGCAGTTCTTGAAGAAAGTGGACGGCTGATCCCGTTCGTCATTGCGAGGAGGCCGAAGGCCAACGCGGCAATCCATCTTCGTCGAAGGAAGATGGATTGCTTCGTCGCTTCGCTCCTCGCAATGACGAGACTCAAATTGCAGCAAGAAGCCTTTTCGCCACTTCGACAAAACTCTCCGGCGTCTGCGCCTTCTCGATCCGCATGGCGACAGCCACATATCGATCGGGGCGCATGAGAACGAGCATGTTGCGGGCGCGGCCCCTGACGCTTGAGAGAATGTCATCCGCATCGCGGCCAATCGCGATGCCCTCGTAATCCTCCGGCGCGAGCGCAACTTTCTGCGGCACGATGGCGATGCGCGGAATGTCACCCAGACCAATAGCCCTTGCATCCACCGCTGCGGCAATCGCCTGCGCATCCACGCCAATCGCCACAATCGCAAATCCCGATCCAGCGGCATCGTCGAGACGCATGCGCGAGCGATCGCGCCGTTCAAGCCAGGGCTGCGGCAGCATGCGCCCTGAGAGCGCAAGGCCACCATCGTCGCCCAGAAAACCATCGGCATAAAATGGCTTCGGCTTGTATTTCATTTGCGCAAAATAGGCCTGCACCGAGGGGACAAGACTTGCGAGGCGGAAGGCATTTTGCACTACGAAAGCCTGAAGCCGCGATGTCGGCATCATGATGCGACCCATATTCATCGCCAGTTCGATCAAGGCCCAGGCATGGGGCGAGCGCTCACGCTCATAAGTTTCAAGCAGGCCAGCACCCATCTCGCCCTTCACCACGCAGGCGAGCTTCCAGCCCAGATTATGCGCATCGCGAATGCCGCTGTTCATGCCCTGCCCTGCAAAAGGCGGCGACAAATGGGCTGAATCGCCGGCCAGATAAATGCGCTTGGAATTCCACCGATCCGCCTTGCGTGCATGAAAGGCATAAACCTGTCGGCGCACCACGGGCGAGTCAGCATCCGGCCCTGCCTTGGCGAGCAGATCGCGCACAAATTCGGGGCTCTCTGCCAGAGTTTCGTCTTCGCCCTCAAACAGCATGAATTCATAACGGCGAATGCCGCCGGGGCCGGGCAATGTGATGAAGGGGCGCGCTGGATCGCACATGACGCGCGTCTGGCGGAAGCGCTCTCGTGTCGATGCCAGATCAACGATGACCCATTTCTGATGATAGGTCGAGCCGATCAGATTGGCGCCAATGGTCTTGCGCAACATGGAGCGCGCACCATCTGAGCCAACAACATAGGCCGCGCGCACAGTCACATCGGCGCCTGCATGTCGTAGCGCGAGAGTGACGCCGCTTTTATCCTCCGTTACATTTTCGCATTCATGTTCGAAAAGCTGGGTGACATTGTCATGGCGCGAGAGAGCGGTGCGCAATGTCGCCTCGAGTTTGGGCTGGGTAAAAGCATTGCGGCGCGGATAGCCATATTCGCGCGTTATGGGCTCGACCTTGGCGAAACAGATCCCATCGGGCGTAAAATAATTCGAGCCATAATCGAGCATGACATCGGCGATGATCTCATCCGCCAGACGAATGGATTGCATGGTGCGCAAAGCTTCATCGTCGATGGAGACAGCACGCGGCTGCGTCACCGTTGTCGCATTGCGCTCGATGAGGATCGTGCGCACACCCGCCTGACCCAGAAGATGGGCCATCGTCATGCCGGTCGGCCCGGCACCGACAATGGCGACATCGCAGGTGAGTGTGCGTGCGGCGGTCATGTCTTTGTCCTTCCCATTCTCAGCTCGTCATTGCGAGGAGCGCAGCGTCGCTTCGCTCCTCGCAATGACGATCGCTAGATTTCGCGTGCCACCTTCTCCCGCCCATGCGGGAGAAGGAACGCGCTCTCTCTGTTTTTTAAATCACGCTCAATCATCGCCGCCGCCGAGACAAGCATCAGCACGAGCCGCGACTCGTTGAATGAATCCAGTCGCTGCGCTTCCACAACCAGCGACAGCGAGGCCACAAGTCCCGCTTCTTCGCACAGGATAGGTGCAGCAAGACCGGCCAGCCCCGCATCGATCTCGCCGCGGCTCACCTGAAATCCATTGCGGCGGATCTCGGCGAGTTCGCCTTTCAATCCTGCATCTTGCGAGCGCCCGGCAAGCGCCAGTAATTTTGCAAGCCGTCGCGCCGGCAGACGGGCGAGGATCACTTTCGATGTCGCTCCCTGCGTCAGCGGCATCGGCCTGCCGCGTTCATAGCTGGGATGGAAATGCGCATCGCCTGAAGCGCGATCGGCAATGCACATGACCTCATCGCCATAAAGACGCGAGAGAAGACCAACACAAGGAATGCCTGCCTGCGCGACGGTCTGTTCAAGCACATGTGCGCCCGCGCGCATCAGCGGATCGGTGAGGCGGGTGAGCCGGTCGAATTCGATGAAAGCAGGGCCCAGCCGATAGCGGGCTTCCGCCGATGTCTCGACGAGCCCTTCAGCGAGAAGATCTCTGATCGTGCGATAGATCGTGCTTGGCGGCACAGCGAGTTTTTCCGCCATGTCGGACACGGTCCATGTCGGCTGCGCCTCGTTGAAGAGGCGCAGCACATGCATATATCGCGAGAGCCCTGCCATGGCGCCTCAGCTGCGCAAAATGCCCTTGCCCCAGAGATTGAGCGTGCGCTCGGCATGGGGCCATTCTTTCACCGGGCGGTCATGGATGATTTCGAGCTCCGCCGAAATCTCGATCCAGTTTCCATCGGGATCGACAATGAAGATGAAGAGATTATTGCCCGGACCATGACGGCCGGGGCCCCACATGAGCTGAATGTCGAGCGTGGCAAGATGATCGCACCAGTCGCGGATGACATTCCACTCGCCCGCTTCATAAGAATGGTGATCGATGCCCGTACGATCGGAACGGAAACAGGCAAGCGTGTGATGCTCGTGATTGGAGCGTGTGAAAGTGGTCGCGACTTCGCCATTGGGTTTGCGCACGCGATCGGCCACGGCAAAGCCGAGCTTGCCTGAATAGAATTTCTCGATGGCTTCGGGATCATGGGTGGCAAGCGTCAAATGCTGCGTCGGACCCTTGAGGCCCTTCAGCCCCTCGGGATCGGCCTTGGCGAGACCGAAGACAATCTTGTTGCCGTCCGGATCGGTCACGGCGAAAGCCCTGTCCATGAGCGGCGAGGCCAAGTCTTGGGGCCCCAGACCTTCCTTGTCGGCACGGGCGCGCATGGCATCCAGAGCTTCACCATCGCGGCAGGCGAAAGCGCCGAGCCCCAGCTTTTTGTCGGTGCCCTTGGAGATGATGAGGCGGCGCTGCGGCCCACGGCAGATGTAAATCTCGCCCTGTTTGGCGACCTGCATCTGCATGGCCTCGCCATAGAATTTGGCCAGCCGCTCCGGGTTGGAGCTTTGCAATTCAATGTGGTGAAGATAAGCGGCCGCAGCCAAGGCAGTATAGGTCATGTTTTCCTCCCTTTTATGAAACCATAAGAAAGGGAGGAAAGAGGGTCAATATAAATTCTCATTTTTTGAGAATTTAATACAGACGTGAGGCCGTCTCAATAGATTCAGGGACGGCGGCGGCGCAAGAGAGGTGAGCGCCCAAAGAAAAGGGCGCCGCGGCTTTCGCCGGGCGCCCCTGACGGGTCATTTTCAGACCGATTATTTGGCGTCCTTCAGGACGGGCGTCCAGCGCGCGACTTCTTTGGTGACGAACTCGCCAAGCCACTTGCCGCCGCGTTCAGCCTTGGAAGGAATAACGCCGCCAAGCTCGAGCAGACGGGCGCGGGTGGCAGAATCGTCAAGCGCCTTGTCGAGAGCCGAAGAGAGCTGATCGACGATTTCCTTCGGCGTGCCCTTCGGTGCGAAGACGGCATTCCAGGCCGACACTTCATATTGCGGCATGCCGGCTTCCTTGGTGGTCGGCACGTCGGGCAGAGCCGGCGAACGTTCCGGCAGAGCAACGGCGAAAGCCTTGATCGTGCCGGCCTTGATCTGCGAGACGAGATTGACGATCTGGTCGCACATATAATCGACCTGTCCGGAGACGAGATCGTTCAGCGCCGGGCCTGTCCCGCTATAGGGCACGGCTGTGGGCTTGATGCCGATCTGGCTGTTGAACAGGATGCAGGTCATGTGCGAGACCGCGCCAATGCCCGCATGGGCCTGGTTCACCTTGTCGGCATTGGCCTTCAGATAGGTGACCATTTCCTGCAGATTATTGGCCGGGAAATTCTTCTTGCCGACAATCAGGATCGGCGTGCCGGCAGCCATGCCGATCGGCTCGAAATCCTTGGTCGGATCATATTTCAGATTGGCATAAAGAGCCGGGGCCGCGCCATGCGTTCCCATATGGCCCATCATGATCGTATAGCCGTCGGGCTTGCCGCCCGCCGCGCGGGTAATGCCCGTCGTGCCACCGGCGCCGGCAACGTTTTCAATGACCACCTGCTGACCCAGCGTCTTCGACATATGTTCGGCGACAATGCGCGCGATAATGTCGGTCGGGCCGCCGGCGGCGAAAGGCACGATCATGTTGATCGGCCGCTGCGGAAAGCTCTGGGCATGCGCACTGCCTGCAAGAGCCACAGCGGCTGCGAGCGCCAGGACAAACTTCTTCATAGCTTCACTCCCAATGATCGGGCCTAAACCCCGAATGACGGATATGGGCACGAGGGCGGCGGAGAAAAGCTTCTTCTCCGCCGTTCTCGCAAAAGTTACTCGGTGAACACTTCGTCGCGTCCCTTCCGGATGGAAGGCAGAAGCGCGATGATCAGCATGATGGCGGCGACCGCCAGCAGACCAGCCGAAATTGGCCGATGGATAAAGGTCTCGAACGAGCCGCGCGACAGGATCAGCGCCTGACGGAGTTTCTCCTCCATCAATTTGCCGAGCACGAAGCCCAGCAACATCGGGGCAGGCTCGAAGCCGAATTTGAGCAGCGCATAGCCTACAAGGCCGAAGAAGGCCGTGAACAGCACATCCGCCGTCGAATTGTTGATCGAGTAAATGCCGATGCAGCAGAAAATCATGATCGCCGGGAACATCATCCGGTAGGGCACTTTCAGCAAGCGCACCCACAGGCCGATGAGCGGCAGGTTGATGATGAGAAGCATCAGATTGCCGATCCACATCGAGGCGATCATGCCCCAGAAGAGATCGGGATTTTTCGTCATCACCTGCGGGCCGGGAATAATGCCATGGATGGTCATGGCGCCAACCATCAGCGCCATCACGGCATTCGGCGGAATGCCGAGTGTGAGCAGCGGAATGAAGGCCGTTTGCGCACCCGCATTATTGGCCGATTCCGGACCCGCCACGCCCTCGATCGCACCGCGACCGAAGCGCTTGGGATCCTTCGCCAGCTTCTTTTCGACCGTGTAGGAGGCGAAAGGCGCCAGCACTGCGCCATTGCCCGGCAGAATGCCGAGGACCGAGCCCAGAGCCGTACCGCGCAGGACCGGCTTGATCGATTGCTTGATGTCTTCCTTGCTGGGCAGCAGGCGGCCAATGGCCGTGCGCACGACATCGCGCGTTTCCGGATTCTCGAGATTGCGGACGATTTCGGCAAAACCGAAAATGCCCATGGCGAGAACCGCAAAATCGACGCCATCCGACAAATGCTGGATGCCCAAAGTCAGGCGCTCCTGACCTGTCTCCAGATCGGTTCCGACGGTCGCCAGCAACAAGCCCAGAAGGATCATGCAGATCGCCTTGAGGATCGAGCCGCGCGCCAGCACGACAGCGAAAACAAGACCCATGATCATCAGCGAGAAATATTCAGCTGGGCCGAAGAGCTGCGCCAGCTTGGTCAAGGGCTGGCCGAGGGCTGCAATCAGCACGGTCGCAACGGTACCGGCGAAGAAAGAGGCGATCGCCGCAGTGCCGAGCGCCACGCCGGCACGGCCCTGTTTGGCCATCTGGTGACCGTCAAGCGTGGTGACAACAGACGTCGCCTCGCCGGGAATGTTCACCAGAATGGCTGTCGTCGAGCCGCCATATTGCGCGCCGTAATAAATGCCCGCGAGCATGATGAGCGCACCTGTCGGATCGAAACCGAAAGTGATCGGCAGCAACATGGCAATGGTTGCAATCGGGCCGACGCCCGGCAGCACGCCCACCAGCGTGCCGACCATACAGCCGACGAAGCAGAGGAAAATATTGTTCAGCGTCAGCGCAACGCCGAAGCCGAGCGAGAGATTGCTGAAAATGGCGTCCATTTTGCTATCTCCGCTCAGAAGGGCAAGTAGGGTTCAAGGAACGGCCCGATCACGGGGATCGGCAGGCTCAAGGCAACCTTGAACAGCAGGATACAGAAGCCTGTCATGATCACTGAAAAGATCACCGATTCCTTCCAGCGGAAGTCAGGCGTTGCCATCGAACCGAAAATGATCGTCACAGGGCCGGCGATAACCAGACCGCCGGTGCGGATCAGCATGGAGAAGAGGAGAATGCCGCCGAAAACGAAGAAAGGCCCGCGCAACGACCAGCTCTCAAGCTTGGGGCCCCGCGTAAGGAAGCCCGCAATCACCAGTCCAAGGCCCCCGACTGCCACCATGATCGCCAGCGTCTGGGGCAACATGCCCGGACCCATGGCGCGCAAAGTGCCGCGCGGAAGCTGCATGCCCTGCCAATAGGCAAAGGCGGCAACTGCGATCAGAAACAGGCCGGCGCCTACTTCCTGGCTCGATTTCACGAGCCCGGTGGATGACCGGCCCTCGGACGGATTAATCTGGTCCGTCATGCGTTTTCTCTCCTTTGACGGGATAGGAGGAACGCACGCGTCGGCAGGCCCAAGAGCCCCCCGGTATGCTTCCCCCGTCCTTATGGTCGTGTTCTTAGCTGTCTTGTTGGCGTTCCGCCATGCCTTCGGCAAGCGGTGCGACCAAAGATGGATTGCCCTAGCCCGCCTAAACCCCGCGAGCCAGTCGCATTTCAGCGAGATAGTCATCAAAGCCCGCTGCAATGTCAAAGGCTGGGCTCCACCCCAAATGATGTTTTGCAGCTGAAATCGACAGCGGGGCGGCCTTCGCCTTGGGCGGCGCTCCCGGCTCGATCTCGAATTCCAGGGCCGGAAACAGCCGCCGGACGGCACCAACCACCTCCTCGAAGGGGGTCACGACGCCATTTCCGATGTTGAAAACGGTCTTTGCGGGCATTTGGACGCTCACAGCCAGATCGACGGCGCGGCCCATATCCTTGGCATAAATATATTCATTGGCCATGGTTTCGGCCGAGGCGATCCGCGCCTTCCGGCCCGTGAGCCCGGCTTCCAGCAGCGCCTGCATCTTCGCCCCGCCGGAGGATCCCGACCAGAAATGGCCAAATCCATAGACATTGGCCGGCCGCAGCATGATCAACTCGAATTTATACAGGTCGGCATAGGCCTCGAGCAGCAATTCCTTGGCGGCCTTCATATTGCCATAGCCCCGGCCCGCGCCGCGCGGAAAATCCTCCTCGATTTGCGCACCCGCCGGCCGGCGCGTGTCATAGACGCCGAATGTGCTGATATGGACGAGGCGGCGCACGCCGGTAAGCCGGACGCATTCGGCGACATTGCGCGTGCCGCCCAGATTAATGTCGAAAGCCGCCGACAGCGATTGCTGGACGCGCCCGCCGATCAGCCCGGCCGTATGCACGATTGTCTCGGCTTTGTGCTCCTGCGCGGCCGCGATCAGGGCCGGCAGGTCGCGGACATCGCCGCGCACGAGTGTGGCCCGGCCTGCACCCAATTTGCGATCGATGAAATCGGCCCGCGGCTCGGGATCGAAAAAGATGATTTTCTCGCCGCGTGCCAAAGCCTCGCGCGCAAATGACGTTCCAATAAGACCCGCACCCGTGACCAGAATTGCCATTTTCCCCCCTTATGCGCTTGAGCGCATCAATTGGCCCTATCTTGTTCGCGCACAAGCCATGACGTCAATGCACCGCCCGCCATTGTGCCCTGCCCCGTGAGCCTTTATCGTCTGCGGGCCAGACAAGAAAAAGGGAGATAATGGCCAATGGCGAGGATATCGCGTCTTGAAAAACATCTGTCCGCCCAGCGCACCGGGCTCATCATGTTCGATGCCCTCAACGGCTATCTGCATCCCCGCGATCCGGCCAAGCAGAAATTCCTTGCCGACCGCAATATCGTGCCAAACCTCGAGCGTCTCCTGCAGGGCGCACGAAAAGTCGGCATGACCGCCTTTTATCCGAGCGGCAAACATGCGCCCGACGGCTCCGATACGGTCGATCGCCTGACCGATACAGACATGGATCTGGGCGCCACCGATGCGCCGGGCGCCGTCACCAAGCCGCGCTTTTACAAGGATTCAAACGACGCTGAAGTCGCGCCCGAACTTGCGCCTGCGCCAGGCGATCTGATGGTGCCCAAACATCGCTGGAATTCTTTCTTCCAGACCGATCTTGAATTGCAGCTGCGCGTGCGCGGCATCGACACGATCATCATCTGCGGCGGCTCGACCGATGTCGGCATTGCCTCCACCGTCTTTGCCGCGCGCGATCTCGATTACGGCATTGTCGTCGCCGATGACGCCTGTTTCTCGGCGCGCGGCAATAATCATGAATTCTTCATGACCCGCGTTTTCCCGCGCATGGGCCGCGTCATGAAAGTGGATGATATTGTCGCGCTGATGCGCGCCTGAGGAGAAAAAGAAAATGCCGAATATCGAAACCAGATCGATTGTCTGCGACAATGGCATGCCGGCCTTTCTCGCCAAGCCCGAGGGCGCTGGGCGCAAGCCAGTCGTCATTCTCATGCATGAGCGCTACGGACTTGTGGAGCACACACGCGACCTCGCCAAACGCTGCGCCGGCGATGGTTTTGTCGTGCTCGCGCCGAATTTTTTCTTTCGCCATCCCGATCAGCCGACGCTGAATTGCGGCGATTCCCGCTATGACATGAGCGATCCGGAATCGATTGAAAATATCGACGCCGCCATGAAGGCACTGGCGCAAGATGCAAATGCCGATATGGAAAATGTCGCTGTTGCCGGCTATTGCCAGACGGGCCGTCATCCGCTGGTCTATGCAGCAGAGCGCAAGATCAAGGCCGCCGTTGTCTGGTATGGCGCGGCCTCCAAGCGCGAATGGAACATCAACGAGCGCCAGCCCAAAAAGCTCGAAGACATGCTCGCTGCGCTCGATTGCCCGGTCTTTGGCGCCTTTGGAGCGGCCGACCACATTATCGCCGTCGAAGACGTCCAGCGTTTGCGCAATTGCCTCGAGGCCAATCGCAAGAGCTACGACATTCATGTCTATGCCGATGCGCCGCACGGCTGGCTCAACGACACAATGCCTGGCCGCTATCGCCGACCGCAGGCTGAACAGGGCTGGGCCGACCAGCAGAAATTCCTGACCCGCGTCTTTGCCTCAGACTATCGCGACGATCCCGTTCTGCAGGCCTATGAATGCGGCTTTGCCAAGGGCTATGATTTCTCGAAAAACGTGCGGCTGGAGTAAGGCTACCGCTTCTCCAAAGCACCGTCATTGCGAGCGAAGCGAAGCAATCCATCTTTCTCTCGCCACAAGATGGATTGCTGCGTCGCTGCGCTCCTCGCAATGACGAGGTTCTTCAACCAATCTCGATATCGAGTCCCAGATCCAGAATCGGTGCGGAATGTGTCAGCGCGCCCGATGAAATGAGATCGACGCCCGTCTCAGCAATCTCCTTCACCGTTGTCTTGTTGATGCCGCCGGAGGCTTCGAGCTTGACTTTGCCGGCTGCAATCTTCACCGCCTCGCGCATGTCGGCAACGGACATATTGTCGAGCAGAACGAAATCTGCGCCCTCATCCACCACGTCGCGCAATTGATCGAGCGTATCGACCTCGATCTCGACTTTCACCAAATGGCCCGCATAGGCCTTGGCCGCGCGCAGCGCTTCGCGAATGCCGCCAGCTACCGCAATGTGATTGTCCTTGATGAGCACTGCATCATCGAGGCCAAAGCGATGATTCATCGCGCCCCCACAGCGAACTGCGTATTTTTCAAAAGCGCGCAGCCCCGGCGTTGTCTTGCGGGTGCAGCAGATTTTGGCATTTGTATGCGCCACGAGAGCGACGAATTCCGCCGTCATGGTCGCAATGCCCGACAGGCGCGAGGCAAAATTCAGCGCTACGCGCTCGGCCGTCAGAATGGCGCGGGCATTGCCCTCAACGCGGCAGACCGCCGTTTTGGGGCCGACATGCGCGCCATCTGCAACCAGCGCCTCGAATTTCAAAGTCGGATCGATGATGCGGAAAGCCGCTTCTGCCAGTGGCAGGCCTGAAATCACCCCGCCCTTGCGCGCCGCCATTACGGCGCGGGCCTGAACATGGGCAGGAATGGTTGCCAGCGTCGTAATATCGCCGGCGCGGCCGAGATCCTCATCCAGCGCAGCGCGGACAGAATTTTCGAGCAGGATCGGATTGAAAAAAGAAATGGTCATCGATCGGGTTCCAGCAAGTGATTGTGCGTTTATTGCCGCTTGTGCAGCTTCTGACAAGTCAGCCGAGGCGACGCGTGCGTCTGACCGGCGCCTTCAGCCTGTCAGCCAATTCGCGCGTCGAAGGAATGCGGCGATCGTCCTGCGCCGCCTGCGCCTCATCGCGCGCCAGATTGTCGATCATGGCCAGCAGCGCCTTGCGCATGGCAGCAATCTCGCGCTCGCCCAGGCCCGCAACTGCAATGGCATTGACCTCTTCGGCCAGCGGCACAAGCTTTTCGCGCAGCGAACGGCCGAAAGGCGTGAGGTGAATGAAAATCTGCTTGCGATCGCCCGGCTTCTGGCGGCGCTCGACATAGCCGAGTTTTTCCATCGCGCGCAGGGCTGAAAATGTCGTCGGCTCCATCACGCCCGCAAGTTCGGAGAGTGCGCGCTGGGTAATGCCATCGCCATTCCACAAAATGCGCAAGAAAGTCCAATGGCCGAAAGACACATCATGCTCGGCCAACCGCATCTGCAGCGCACGGCCGAGCCCACGGGAAGCATCCTTGATGAGATGGGCGAGACGATCGTCAGGCACAGCCTCGTGCCAATGATGGCGGATGATTTCAGCAACGCCGCGCTTCGTCATGAGCGCTCTCCGATCCCGACCTGATGCTTCATCTCAATTTCGCGCCCCTCGCGGGCCGATTGCAACAAAGCCAGACAGACTTCCATCGTCGCCATGCTCCATTCGCCATTATGCAGCGGCTCGATCTTGTCGCACACAGCCGCCACAAGTTCGTCGATGACTTCGCCGCGCGGCACGAGCGGCGGCGCCAGCGGCTCAAAGGAATTTTCCAGATCGCCATAGATTCGCACACCATCTGTGAAGGGGCGCAGATCCGCCCCCTCGCAACTGGCAATCAGAAAGCCGAATTGCTGATGCGCGCGTGACGTCTGCGACGTATCGGCATAATCAGAACCACCATAATTGCGGGCATTTTTCAGCGCCGTTTCGCGCGCTATGTCGCCAGCCGACAAAATCGCCTTGCGGCTTTCGCCATATTTTTGCGGGTCTTTCTTCATGCCGCTTTCAGCGACCCAGTCGAGCAATTCATCCGAGTCGAAATGCGCATGGCCTGAATAGGTCATGGTCGCCGACACGCCATTCTCGAAAGTGAGAAAAGCATTATAGGCGGCCTCGGTTGGGCGCATGCGATCCCACACACCCGTCATGGCCCGCACACTTTTTACGCGCCCGCCGCCGATGAGCCTGATCATCTCGACCTGATGGGGCGCCTGATTATAGATCGCACCGCCGCCCTGCGCGCTGTCGAGCTCTTCGGGTCGGCGCGGACGAAACAGAAAATCGGTGAAATTGAGCGCCGTGATCATGCGCAAAGCGCCGAAGCGACCGCTCGCAACCAGATCGCGCGTTCGGCGGATCGGCGCATCGAAAGAATGGCTATGTCCGACAATGAGAGAAACGCCCGCCTTGCGCACGGCGGCAATCATTGAGCGGCAATCTTCAAGCGACAGCGCCATGGGTTTTTCAACCAGCACATGACGGCCATGAGCAGCAGCCATTTCCACTTGCGGCCGATGAAACTGATGCGGCGAGGCAATATAAATGGCATCGAGATCGGACGCACAAAGCGCTTCCATCCGGTCGAAGGTTTGGGCGCCAAAATCCTGCGAAAATCGCGCCCGCGCCTCTTCGCGCGGATCGAAACCGGCGACAATCTCAATGCGCGGATGGCCGCGAAACGTCGGAATCATGAAGGAAAAGGCGCGCCCGAGGCCTGCAATGCCGAGCCTGACTTTTTGCGCGCCCATCGCTTGTCCTTCACAGATCGAGGATGATTTCGCCGCCCATGGCGCGCGAGACGCAAACCATAATGTTGTCGGCCTTTTCATAATCGGCCAAAGCCAGATCGCGATGATCGACCTCGCCTGCAATCAGTTTCGTGCGGCACGAACCGCATGTGCCGCTCTCGCAGGAAGATGGCACGTCATGTCCATGGGCGCGCAACACTTCGAGAATGGTCTGGCCGACCGGCACGTCGAGAACCGCGCCAGAACGCGCGAGACGGATGGTGAAGGGCACGTCCTCGGGCGTTGTCATGGCGCCGGGCGGCGTGAAATCCTCGAAATGGATTTTTGCGCTCGACCAATGGCCGCTCATATCGCGTACCGCCGACATCAGGCCGCGCGGGCCGCAGCAATAAAGCTGCGCCATTCCGGGCTTTTCGAGCACAGGCCAGAGATCGAAAGCCTTGTCGGGATCGCCGCCATCGTGATGGATCGTCACCATGCCGCGCAATTCAGGCGCTTTCAGCTCATCGAGAAAAGCCGTCATCTCCGGCGAACGCGTCAGATAATAGAGCTTGAATTTCCCCTGCCCGCTGGCGCGGATATGGCGGATCATCGACAGAATCGGCGTGATCCCGATACCGCCTGCGACAAAAATATATTGCTGGGCTGGGATGAGTTCGAAATCATTGCGCGGCTGCGAAACCTCAATCGCATCGCCCAGCTTGGCATTGTCGATCAGATCGATGGAACCGCCACGCCCGTTCGCCTCGCGTTTGACGGCAATGCAATAGCGGTCGCGCTCCTGCGGATCGTTGCAGAGCGAATATTTGCGCAGCTCGCCCGAGGGCGTCTTCACGGAAATATGAGCGCCAGCCGTGAAAGGCGGCAGGTCGCCGCCCTTTTCGTCGCGCAATTCGAAAAATTCGATCTCCGCCGCTGCAGGGCGTTTATCGGCAATGCGCAATCTCTGCGTCAGCACGTCCTGCTGCATTCCATCCTCCCGGGCGATGGCCCTGGGCAATTACTTAGAGGCCTAAGATTTTCTCCGCAAGGGCCTTCACAAGCTAGCTGGCCGCCTTTATGGTCCACATCCTTAGAGAGCTAAGGAAGCCCGCCACGGCCCGGCTCTGCGGAGAATCGCCATGTTGACGAAAGAGGAAAACGATCTGCTGTGCCGTGTCGAGGGCGATGCGCCCATGGGCCAGATCATGCGCCGCCACTGGATGCCGGCCTGCCTCATCGAGGAAGTTCCCGAGCCCGATTGCGATCCGCTGAAACTGCGCATTTTCGGCGAAGATCTCGTCGTCTTCCGCGACACTGAAGGCCGCGTCGGCGTGCTCGATGAAATGTGCCCGCATCGGCGTGCTTCGCTGGTCTTCGGCCGCAATGAGGAATGCGGCTTGCGCTGCCTCTACCACGGCTGGAAAATCGACGTGGAAGGCAATGTCGTTGAAATGTCCTCCGAGCCGCCGGGCTCCGGCTTTGCCGAAAAGGTGAAACACAAGGCCTATCCGGTGCGCGAAGGCGCGGGCTTTGTCTGGGTCTATATGGGCCCCGCTGAGACAATGCCCGAATGGCAGCCGCCCGTCTTCCAGCCCACGCCCGACACACGCATTGCCATTGCGAAAATCTATATCGATTGCAATTGGGCGCAGATTCTCGAAGGCGCCATCGATTCTGCGCATTCGTCTTCGCTGCATTCTTCCGACATGGTGCCTGCGCGCGTGCCGGGTGCTGCGGCAACAGATGTCAATTGGCTGCGCCCCTCCACCGATAAAGCGCCGCGCATGCAGGTTCAGCGCATGCCTTTCGGCTTCCGCTATGCAGCGATCCGCCGGCCCATCGCCAATCCGCAGACGCATGATTACATTCGCACCACACTTTTCATCGCGCCCTATTCCGCGTTGATCCCGCCGAACAATCTCTACAATGTCGCCATTGTTCACGTGCCGACAGATGATACGCATACTGCGTTTCATTTCATCGCATTCGGGGGCGCGAGCTGCCCCTCGACTGAAGAATGGCGCAAATTCCTGCATGCGCAGGTCGGCATCGATGTCGATAAATATTTCCGCAAGGTCCGCACGCGCGCCAATAATTATTTGCAGGACCGCAAGGCGATGAAGCTCGGCAATTATACGGGCGTTCCCGGCATTCCCAATCAGGACATTGTCATGTGGGAAACAATGGGGCCGATTGCCGATCGCTCGCAGGACAGGCTGGGCGCCAGCGATCTCGCCATTGTGGAGTTTCGCCGCCAGATGGTCGAAGCCGTCAAGGAATTCATGGCCGGAGGGGCAGCCATTGGCACAGCCGAGCCGCGCATTCCGCAAAACAGGCTGAATTCATTTGAAGGCGTCGTGCCAAAATCGACCGATTGGCGGGTGATGAATGTGAGCGCGGAAGAGCTTGCACTCACAGGCCAGGCGACGAGCGCAGCCGAATAGTCTAGACAGAAATAACGCGCACGGGAGGTGCGTGACATGAATCAACGGCCCGAGCCCAAGAAGGTCAAAATGCACGATCTCGACGAAGAGCACGATCACAATGCCATGTCGGATGAAGACAAGGCCGCCATGGCCGCTTGGATCTGGGCGCAGGAATCTGTCGAGCTGAAAACGATCGGCATCGATATCGGCTCCTCCACCTCGCATCTGCTGTTCGCCAAAGTGACGTTGCAGCGCCAGTCGCAAGGCCTGTCGGCGCGTTTTGTCGTCACGGGCCGCGAAGTGGTCTGGCGCTCGCCGATCATGCTGACGCCCTTCCTGCCCAATGGGCTGATCGATGCCGCCTATCTGGAAGATTTTATCAAGGCCTGCTACCGCGACGCGCGCATGCGCAAGCAGGATATTGATACGGGCGCCGTTATTCTGACGGGCGAGGCGATCAAGCGCAGCAATGCGCGCGCCATTGACGAACTCTTCGCCGAAGAAGCCGGCAAATTCGTCTGCGCCACTGCCGGCCACAAGCTCGAATGCACGCTTGCCGCTCATGGCTCCGGCGCCGTCGCGCTGTCGAAAGCGAAAGATGCCGTCATCCTGCATGTCGATATTGGCGGCGGCACAACCAAACTCGCACTCATTGACCGCGGCCAGATCCGCTCTGTCGCCGCCTTTGCGGTTGGCGGACGGCTTGTCGCCCATGATGGCAAGACCGGCTGGACACGCGTCGATGAAAGCGCGCAACTTGTCGCCGAAGAACTCGGCCTGCCGACAACGCCCGGCGCGCTTTCCAATGCAATGACGCGGAAGAAAATCGCCAATCGCCTTGCCGAACTCGCCATCGACCAGATTGTCGGCGCAAAGCTCGATGATATGGGCAACAAGCTGCAGCTCACCGAGCCGCTTGATCGTACGCTCAAGCCGAGCATCATCACTTTCTCGGGCGGCGTCTCCGAATATATTTTCGGCACGGAAGAACAGGAATTCGGCGACATTGCCAAGCCATTGGCAGCCGCCATTCGCGACGGCCTGCCCCAGCGCAGCACAATTCCTGTTGAAGATCCCGGCAATCGCATTCGCGCCACTGTGATCGGCGCCTCGCAATTCACCGTGCAGGTCAGCGGCAAGACCATCTATCTGCCGCAAAACCAGCAGGACGTTCTGCCGGTGCATAATGTGCCCGTCGTGCAGGTCGGCATGGATCTGTCGGACGATATTGCCGAGGCCGCAATCACCAAGCGCATTTTGGAAAAAATCGCGCAGCTCGATCTCGAGCCCTCGGCGCGGCTCGCCATTGCCTTTCCCTGGCATGGCGATCCCGAATATAGCCGCCTTGCCAATGCCGCCAATGCGATCAAGGCCGCCATTGCTCCGCAGGGAAAACGCGACAACATGCTTTGCCTGATGATCGACGGCGATGTCGGGCGCACCATGGGCCGCTTGCTGCAAGATGAGATTGGCGTTGAAGGTCCGGTTGTCTCCATCGACGGCGTGCAGCTGCAGGAACTCGATTATGTCGATATCGGCGAATTGATCTCGCCGCCCGGCGTCGTGCCGGTCGTGATCAAATCGCTGCTTTTCGACGCAACAGAACAACGCGCTACGGTCTAAAAATTCATCGGGAGTGAAACAAATGACGAATCCAGAAGCCAAGCCGCGCTATGGCGTCGATCCCTATCTTGACTGGATCGAGAATGAAGGCCTGCCGGTGCATGAAGATTATGGTGTCGATCTGTTTTCGGTCGAGACGAAACCCTGGGCACGCTATGGCGTGAAGGGCGCTGCCGTTCATTTGAAGGGGCGCGGCGATTTCGCCAATATGTTCCTCTATGACATCGATCCCGGCCAATCGACTGCACCGCAGCGTCATCTCTATGAAGAGGTGATCTATGTGCTCGAAGGCTCCGGCTCGACGCAGGTTGAGTTTTCAGATGGCACGAAACGCTCTTTCGAATGGGGCCCCAAAAGCCTCTTTGCCGTTCCGCTGAATGCCAAACACCGGCATTTCAACGGCTCTGGCCGCGAGCGCGCGCTGCTGGTCTCGACCACCAATCTGCCGATGATGATCAATGTGTTTCACAATGAAGAATTCATCTTCGGACTCGATCGCGATTTGATGGATCGTGCCGGAAAGAAGGGCTATTTTTCGGGCGAGGGCGATCTCATCACTGTTCGTCCGGGCAATCACATGTGGGAGACGAATTTCGTTCCCGATCTCGCCGGCATTGAATTGAAGAGCTGGGGCGATCGCGGTGCAGGCGGCACGAATATCATGTTCGTTCTGGCTGATGGCATTATGCATGCGCATATTTCCGAAATGCCGGTCGGCACTTACAAGAAGGGCCACAAGCACGGGCCGTCTTTCCATGTCATGTGCGTCACCGGCCACGGCTATTCGCTGCTGTGGTATCCGCATGAAAAAGATTTCATTCGCATCGACTGGAAACACGGCACGGTCTTCCCGCCGGCCGACCAGCAGTTCCACCAGCATTTCAACACATCGCAACAGCCCGCACGCTATCTTGCGACCGCTGTCGGTGGCTTGCGCTATCCCACAATGCTCGGCCAGCGCCGTTCGCTGCTCGGCGTGAATGGCGAAAAGGGTGCGGTCTCGCTCTCCATCAAGGAAGGTGGCGACCAGCTCGAATATGAAGATCAGGATCCGCGCATCCACCGCGAATGGCTGGAAGAAATGCGCAAGAACAATGTCACGCCGAAAATGGACAAGTTCAACGTCGCAATGTGAGGCGCGTGCCTCGTCATTGTGAGGAGCATAGCGACGAAGCAATCCATCTTTGAGGATTGCTTCGTCGAAGCCCCTGCCACAATCTACCCCTTGCGGGTCCATTGCGGCGGATTGGTCGCCTTGATGCGGCGGCCCTCTTTCACCAATTCCTTCACTGCGCCGGTGACAGGCAAGGCCAGCCCCGCCTGATCGCACATTTTCATGACGATCTGCATATCTTTCAGCGCCCAGGTGAAGGTCGTCTGATCCCAATCTTCCAGCGCCTGGCTCTTGCCTGACGACATCATCAGCGCATCGCGCAAATTCGGCAGATCGATGCCGGTCGATTCCGCAATGCGTCCGGCCTCGATCAGGCCGATGGAGGTGATCCAGAGCATGAGATTGTTCATCGCCTTGCCGACCTGTCCGTGGCCGACATCGCCGAGATGCGAAATGTCGGAGGCAAAGCAGGAGAAAACCTCGCGCCCGCGCGCGACCACATCGGCCTTGCCGCCAAACAAGGCCAGCAGCTTGCCCTCATCGGCAAACCAGCGCCCACGACAGATCGGCGCATCGAGAATATCGACGCCTTTGGCGCGCGCTTTTTCATCGAGCGCCTTCACAGTGTCGGGCGCAACGGTGGAGCAAACGGCGATAATGCCACCTGTCTTCATCGCGGCCAGAAGACCCTTGTCGCCAAGCACGACAGCATTGACCTCTTCATCATAGCCGACGCCCAGAATGATAAAGGCGCTCTGCTGGCCAATCTCTTCCGGCGACGCGGCAATGCGCGCACCCATATCGCGCACTTTGGCAGTATTTTCCGCGCTAATATCATGAGCGATCACATCATAGCCGCGCTTGACGAGATGTTTCACCATGGGCTGCCCCATGCGACCGACGCCAATAATGCCGATTGTCTCAGCCATTTCTTTTCTCCCTTAGTCTTTCGCGCCGTAAAGCGTGCGCGCTGCATTTTGTGAAATACGGCCTTCTGCGACATCGCGCGCCAAAGCGTCGCGATCGCGCTCGCGCGGATCGCCAAAGCCGCCGCCACCCGCGCTCTTCAGCAAGATGCGATCGCCGGCCTTGAGTTCGAAGCGGCCGGAGGCGCGCACGACCTGTTCCTTGTCCGTACCCGGATTGATGACAAAGCCGGCCGCACCGCCCTCGCCGCCGCCTGCCACGCCATTGGGTGGAAAGCGGCTCTTGTCGAAGCGGCGGATGACGCTTGCATCTTCCAGCAATTCATATTCGCGCAGCATGGAAAGCCCGCCACGCCAACGCCCCGCACCGGCACTGTCCTGTGCCATTTCAAATCGCACGATCCGGCACGGATATTCGGATTCGAGAATTTCAATCGGCGTGATGTGCAGATTGGACAAATGCGCCGCTGTTGCCGAAGTGCCGTCATGTCCCATGCCACCACCATAGGCCGAGCCGACAATCTCATATTGCATGTTCGATCCACCGGGCCGGCCATGGGCCCAATTGATCAGCAGCGCGCTCGATGAGCCTGCACCCGCAATGGCGCGTTCAGGATGGAAATGCGCCATGGCCTGCAAGATCACATCGACCAGTTTCAGATTGACCATCTGATAATTGGAAACCGGCGCCGGCGGATTGGCATGAGTCACCGTGCCGGGCTTGCAGACAATACGCACCGCATCGCGCATGCCGTCATTGAAAGCAAAGCGCGGCCCGAGCGAGCCGATGAGCGAATAAAAGACGCAGGCCTCCACCATGGAGGGGCGCAAATTGACCGGCCCCTTGGCTTGTGGATCGCTGTTGGAAAAATCGAACGTTGCAAGCCCGTCTTTGACGTGGATCGTGACGGCGAGCTTGATCGGCTTGTCGAGCACAACGCCATCGGAATCCATAAAGCCTTCGGCAGAAGATGTGCCCTCTGGCAATTTGGCAATGGCCGCGCGCAATTCATCCGCCGCGCCCTTCAAAATGGCCGCAAAGGCTTGCGTCACAATGGGCGCGCCGAAACGCGCACATAATTCGCCAACACGCGCAGCGCCCATTTCTGTCACAGCAATCTGCGCGCCCACATCGCCGCGAACGAGAACGGGCTGGCGCGTATTGGCAAGGATCAACCGCTCGACGTCGGGCAAGGGCTTGCCGGCCGCACGGATCTTGATCGGGGGAATGAGCAGGCCTTCATGGAACATTTCTGTCGCATTGGCCGAGGTTGATCCCGGCACAGTCCCGCCAATATCGGCCTTATGCGCAATGGAGCCCGAAAAAGCGACGATCTTTCCATCGGCAAAAACGGGCGCGACAAAAGCCATGTCGGAGACATGCGGCAAACCACCCTCATAAGGATGGTTGGAGACGAAGACATCGCCCGGCGCAATGCCGTCCTCGCCATAGATTTCAAGAATGCGCCCGACCAGATGCCGGTAGACAGGCGCGTGGAAAAACATTGGCGGCGCAGTGATGAGTCGCCCCGTCGCATCGACAATCACGCAGGAGAAATCGCGCGACTCGCGAATGATGGTCGAATAGCCCGAGCGATAGAAATGATAATGCATTTCATCGACGAGCGAGGCGATCTTGTTGCGCAGGATCTGGATGGTAATGGCGTCCATGGCTCAGGCCCTCCGCTCGAGAACAAGATTGCGGAATGTATCGACCCGCGCCTGCCAGCCGGGATTGACGACAGTGGTCGCATCGAATTGCTCGATAATGCACGGGCCTTGCACAATGGCGCCGACATCGAGTTTTTCGCGCTCGTAAAGAATGGCGGCAACCGCCGTGCGCCCGTCGAAATAGACCTGCCGTTCGCCCTTGCGCGCCTCATCGATAGGGCGCGGCGCAGCCGGCGCTTTCTCCTCAAGCGGCTTGTATTTGGGCACGCCGACGCGCAGGCGCAGCCGGTAGCTCACCACTTCGACAGGACGATCGGCAGCCGCATGGCCGTGGATCTGCGCATGGCGTTCATCGAAACGCGCCCGCGCCGCCGCCAAAGCTTTGGCATCGAGCCTTCCCGCAAACAATCCATCGAGCGGCGTGCGCAATTCATAGCCTTGCCCGGTATAGCGCAAATCGAGTTCGCGCGAGAATTGCGCATCCTCGATCTTCATCCCCTCAGCCACCAATTCATGGCGAGCACGCGCCTCAAGCTCAACGAAAATCGCCTCGGCATGTTCGGGGCTCACATCGACAAAGGGCCGCAATTCAGAGCGGATATAATCATGCACAACATCAGTGCAGAGCAGGCCGAGTGCAGAGAAAGCGCCGGGGCGCATCGGCACGAGAATGCGCTTCATGCCGAGTTCTTCAGCAACCGCTGCAGCATGGACTGCACCCGCGCCACCAAACGGCAGAAGCGTGAAGGATGAGAGATCGACACCGCGCTTGGCTGCAAAGACACGCACTTCATCGGCCATGCGCATATCGACAATGCGGCGAATGCCGGCTGCCGCTGCAAGCGCGCTCATATTGAGAGGCTTGGCGACATGTGCTTCGAGTGCAGCGCGCGCAGCAGCGAGATCGAGCTTCTGCGCGCCGCCCAAAAAATAATCCGGATTGAGATAGCCGCAGACAATATCGGCATCGGTCACAGTCGGGCGCGTGCCGCCGCGCCCGTAACAGGCAGGGCCCGGATCGGCGCCCGCACTTTGCGGGCCGACGGTGAGAAAACCGCCGCCATCGATAGAGGCAATCGATCCACCGCCCGCCGAAATCGTCGTCATATCGAGTGCAGGCACGTCGATCTGGCGGCGCGCAATCACGCCCTCCGTCACTTCAAGCGGTGCGCCGCCTTCGATGAAAGCGATGTCGGCGCTGGTGCCGCCCATGTCGAGCGTGACAATGCCGCTGCCTGCATCCACCGCTGCGAGATAGGCAGAGGCCTGTGCGCCGGCAGCAGGGCCGGAGAGCAAAGTATGCACCGTGCGCCCGCCCTCAATGGCAGCGGTGAACGGCATGACGCCGCCATTTGATTGCATGAGGAAACGCTGCTGCGTCGACACGCCTTTCTCGTCGAGACCTTTCGACAGATGGTCGATGTAGCGAACCAGCACGGGCTCGAGATAGGCATTGAGCAAAGTGGTGGACAGACGCGCCCATTCGCGGATACGCGGCAAAACCTCGCTCGAAATGGACACCGACAGATCGGGCGCTTCTTCACGGATGATGCGCCGCGTCTCTTCTTCATGTTCCGGGTTCATGAAGGAGAAAAGATAGGAGACGGCAATCGATTCCACGCCGGCATCGCGCAGCTGGCACGCAGCCGCGCGCACTGCTTCGCGGTCGAGGGGAATGAGAACATTGCCCTGATAATCGGTGCGCTCGGGGATTTCGCAGGTCAGGCTCTGGGGCGCAATCGGCGCCGGTTTTTCATAAAAATAATCGAAGAGATTGCCGTCGCGCGCCTGCGCCTGCACATCCTGCACGGCGCGAAAACCCTTGGTGATGATCAGGCCCACTTTTGCGCCACGCATTTCCAGCAGCGCATTGGTGGTGATGGTCGTGCCATGGGCGAAAAATTCAATATCGGCGGGCGACACGCCCTTTTCGATAAATTTTGTCACCCCGTTCAAAACGCCGAGCGCCGGATTTTTCGGAGTGGAGGAAACTTTTTCGACGGAAAACCGACCGGTGCCTGTATCGAGCAATACGAGATCGGTATGCGTCCCCCCGACGTCGACGCCGAGGCGATAGCGCGCTTGCCTGCCGTTCATGTCCCATCCTCCCTGGCCGATCCTCTTTTTGCGGGAGCGTGCCGGCGCGTGAACCGCGCTTTGCTTTGTTTGACGGGGCTCAGGCTAGCGGGTCAGGGCGGCAGAGACAACCTTTTAGCGCATGCCCGGCCGGTCGCGGTCGAGACCCTTGGCGGCCAGATCGTCACAATAATCCTGGAAGCGTTTTTGCGCATTGACGCCCAGATCGTAGAGAAAATCCCACGAATAAATGCCGGTCGAATGCATGTCGTCAAAGCCCAGCCGCACGGCATAATTGCCGACCGCATCGACGACGAGAATCATCACATTGCGCTTGCCGCCGACAGTTTTGCGCTCGGCCTCCGAATGGCCCTGCACTTCGGCCGAAGGCGAGGTCACACGCAGCAATTCGGCCGGCAATTCGAATATTTTGCCATCGTCAAAGGTGACGCAAAGCGCGCGGCGATCCTTGGCGAGGCGCAATTCTGTTGGCCAATGGGTGCTCATGGCATGGCTTTCTCGATGAGGAAAACAATGCGCGTCTCGTCGCGCGCGCTGATTTCAATCCGGTCGCCCGTCTCGCGGATGAGATTGGGAATATCGATCACCGCCATCGGATCGGTGCAACGGACTTCCATCCGGTCGCCCGGCGCAAGGCTTTTGAGCGCCTTGCGCGTCTTGAGCGCCGGAAGCGGGCATTTCAGCCCCGTGAGGTCGAGCAAAGTCATAGCCATGGGCTGAGAGATGGATGAGCCCGGCCTGCGCGTCAATGGGCCAGCAATGACAGCGCTGTGTCTGGAACAGGAGCGCGCCCTGCTCTAGTTTGCAGAGCATGTTTGTACGCCTCGCCCTCCTCGCTGCCGCCCTCATCGCCACGCCTGCCCTCGCCCAGCCGCAATTGCGCGGCCATGGTGGCCCTGTGCGCGCCATAGCCGTCACACCCGATGGGCGCGAGGCCATCACAGGCTCCTTCGATACATCGGCCATTCTCTGGGGGCTCGAGCGCGGCGTGGCACTCTCCGTGCTGCGGGCGCATGACGGGGCGGTCAATGCGGTTGCGAGCCTGCCGCAAAACCGCTTCGCCACGGCCGGCGAAGATGGGCGCATCGCCATCTGGTCGCGCGGCGATCTGGCCAAGCCGGTCTCGCTTGAGCGCATCCATCAGGGGCCAATCGCTGCACTCGCTGTCTCGCCAGATGGTGCAAGCCTCGCTTCCGCCTCATGGGATTCCACTCTTGCCGTCACGCCTTTGGCTGGCGGCGCGCCGCGCCGTTTCGAGGGGCATCAGGACAATGTGAATGGTGTCGGTTTCTCGGCCGATGGGCGCCATATTGTCAGCGTCGGCTACGATGCAAGCCTGCGCATCTGGCCGCTGGAAGGCGGCCCCGCCCGCGTGATCCGCCTGTCCGCACCGCTGAATGCGCTGGCCATATCCTCAAAGGGAGATATAGCGGCCGGCGGCTCTGACGGATCGCTTTTTCTGCTCGATGCCAATGGCAGCCTGCGTCACAAGATCGAAGCGGCTGAAGCGCCGCTGATCGCGCTGGCTTTCACACCCGATGGATCGCGCATTGCCGCCGCTAGCCCGCGCGGATCGGTCAGCCTGTTCGAGACGCAGAGCGGGCGCCTCATTTTCACGCTGAACGGGCCGGGCCTGCCGGTCTGGTCGCTGGCCTTCACGCCCGATGGGCGGCATTTGCTGACGGGGGGCGGCGACCGCATCGTGCGCCGCTGGGATGCCCGCAGCGGCGATCATCTCGGCCCCGTGGTGATCGAGCGGGCCAGCGATATTTTTGCCGGGCTCGACGGCAGCCGGGGCGCGGAAGTCTACAAGGCCTGCGCCGTCTGCCACACACTCACGCCCGATGGCGAGAATCGCGCCGGGCCGACGCTTTACGGGGTGATCGGGCGGAAAATCGGCACGGCGCCGGGCTATCTCTATTCGCCGGGCTTTGCCGCCCATGACATTGTCTGGACGAAAGAAACCATCGCGAAATTGTTCGAGATCGGTCCCGCAGCCTATACGCCCGGCACGAAAATGCCTGAGCAAAGGGTGGGATCGACGGAAGACCGGGATGCACTCGTAGATTTTATCGAGAAAGCCACGAAGCCACGATGACTTGACTTGATTTGCCGGGCATCCACGCCCATAGAATCTGGGTACAGCGGCCATCATGCCGCAGTTTCAAGAAAGTGCGGGAGAGCGCTCAGATGAAAGCTTTTCTTTCGGCCGTCATCGTCTCGGTCGGCCTTGCCGTCCTGGCGGCCTATGTCCTCAACACCCAGCAGCAGTCGGCCGATAAGGCCTTCTCCACATCCAGCGCGCGCGTGGGCGATCCGGGCCATAATCTGGTTGGCATGAACTGATCAGATCAGGCTCGCATAGGGCAGAAAGCCAATGCTTTCGCCCGGCGAGACATTCTCGATCTCCTCGCCGAGTTCGACGAGGCCATCGGTTTCCGCCAGAGAGGACAAGAGCCCTGCACCTTCGCGGGGAAATTTGACCGCCAGCGGAATTCCATCGCTCGATTTTTGAAGGCTGGCGCGCACATATTCGCGCCGGCCTTTCTTTTTGCGATAGGCAAAATCGGCGCGCACCGGCAGCGCGACAATGGGCTCGGGCAAAGCACCCGCAAGCGCCAGAACGATCGGGCGCACCACATAGGCAAAGGTCACAAAACTCGCCACCGGATTGCCCGGCAGGCCGATGAAGGGCGTGCCCGCCACCACGCCCATGGCAACAGGACGGCCCGGCTTGATCGCCATGCGCCAGAGCACGAGCGAGCCCACCTGTTCGACGGCAGCGCGCATGTGATCTTCCTCGCCGGTGGAAACGCCGCCCGATGTGAGGATGAGATCATGCGCCTGAGCTGCATCGGCCAGCGCACTCGACAGCGCGGCGCGATCATCGCGCAAAATGCCGAGATCGGAAATTTCGCAACCCATCCGACGCAGCAGAGCCGCCAGCATGAAGCGATTGGAATCGAACAATTGCGCATCGTCGCGCAGCGCACCGGGCGCCACAACTTCATTGCCGGTCGAAAAAACGGCCACACGAATCCGCCGGCGCACATCGAGCCGCGTGAGGCCCAGCGCTGCAGCCAGCGCAACATGCTGGGGACGCAGGCGCGTGCCGGCTGCAATGGCGAGCGCGCCCTTTGCCACATCTTCGCCGGCCGGGCGCATATTGGCGCCGGGCTTCAAGCCTTTCGGCAAAAGCACGCGACCGTCCGCCTGTATCTCCACATCTTCCTGCATGAACACCGTATCGGCGCCGGCCGGCATGGGCGCGCCGGTGAAAATGCGTGCGATTGTGCCCGGCACAATCGGCGCTGCGCGTGCGCCCGCCTGAATGCGCTGCGAGACGGCAAAGGCGCGCGGCTCATCCTTTGGGAGATCGGCGCTGGAGAGCGCATAGCCGTCGACAGCGGAATTGGCAAAGAGCGGCAAAGGCACGGGCGCATGAAGCGCATCGGCGAGCACGCGCCCATCGGCTTCCTGCAGGGATAATTGTTCAATGCCCGCCACAGCTGTGACGCGCGCGCGGATCAGCGCGACCGCCTCATCAACCGACATGAGCGCGCCGCCGAAAGCGAAACAATCATCCGAGAGTTGCGCCATGGATCAACCTCTCAGCACATCCGATACGGGCACGGCCTTTTCGATCATTGTCGCAGCAATACGCTCGATCTCATCAATATGGATCAAGGGCAGCTTTGTGTCGGGCTGCGTATCGCTGGCGAGCGCAACAATATTGGCATCGTCGGGAAAGAGAAGCGGCTTGCCGTTTTCGGCGCGATGCACCTCGATCTTGGGATGATTGTCGCGCTTGAATCCCTCGATGATCAGCAGATCGACCGGCGACATTTTGCGCAAGAGATCGGCCAGCGGCCATTCTGCTTCATCGCGCAATTCATGCATCAGCGCGAAACGCTTGCCAGAGGAAATCAGCACTTCGGTCGCGCCCGCCTCGCGATGGCGATACGAATCCTTGCCCGGCACATCGACATCGAAAGAATGATGCGCATGTTTGATCGTCGAAACTTTTAGGCCGCGCGTCACCAGATGCGGAATGACGCGCGTGAGCAAGGTCGTCTTCCCCGCCCCGCTCCAGCCTGCAAGACCGATCAGTTTCATCTCTGTCTCCTGCCCGTCGTCATTGCGAGCGAAGCGAAGCAATCCATCTAAAGGTCTGCCATCAGATGGATTGCCGCGTCGCTACGCTCCTCGCAATGGCGAACAGCCCCAAACGAAAACTGCCCGGACATGCCGGGCAGTTTCCTTAACACAAAAGTCTGCAGATCACTCTGCCGGCATGGCGCGCGGCGGAACCGCGGGCGTCTTGCCCTTGGCCTGCTCCTCATCGACCCAGAGCGAATGATGCTCTTTGGCCCAGTTGAGGTCGACTTCGCCGGTGCCCATCGCATCGAAGGCGCCTTCCATGCCGACCGAGCCAATATAGGCATGGGCGAACATGGCGGCGACGAAGAGCACGGCGAGCACAGCGTGGATCGTTGTCCAGAGCTGCAGGCCGGCAACGCCATCGGCCACCGTATAGGGGAACAGCAGATACCAACCGGAGACGGACATCACGATGCCGCCGACGATCACGAGCCAGAAAACACCCTTCTGGCCGGCGTTGAAACGCTTGGCCGGCGGGTGGACGCCCTTCTTGAAGATGCCGCCACCCTGCTTGAGCCAGTTCACGTCAACTGCGTTCGGGATATTGTCCTTCACCCAGAGCAGGAACATCAGTGCCAACCCGAGCATGAAGGGGAAGGCGAGATAATTATGCGCGAGCTTTCCATAACCGCTGACGGTTGCGAAAGCCTCGGCTCCAAACAGCGGCATGACCACCCAGCGACCGAAGGAAATATTCAGTCCCGACAGCGCCAGAATGATGAAACATCCTGCCGTCAGCCAATGGGTGAAGCGATCGAGGCTGGCGAAACGCGTGATCGTCTGGCCCGAGAAGCCATGATCGATGCGGATCTTGCCGCGGATCACATAGAACAGAACCAGCGCCGCAATCATGCCGAGAATGGAGATCGCTCCAATCGTCGGCAATTGCTTCTCGTGGAAGTTACGCCAGTCCTGACCCTGCGGCTGAATGAGAGACGCAGCCTTCGGATCGGGAATGGTGATACGTCCCGAAAGCGTGTCACCGCTCTTGAGAGCCTTGAGCAAAGCATCTTCGCTCACCGCTTCGCGGGTCGGGTTGAAATTATTGTATTGCGCAGCTGCCGGGAGCATGGCGCTGGCGAAAATAATCGCCAGCGCAGCTGCGAGAGATTTGATCCATGTGCTCATCGCACAACCTTTCGAATGCAGAAAAATCAGATCGCAGCGGGTTCCTTATAGGCTGTTTTCCAGCCCCAGGCGCCCGAACCGTAACCACGCTTCATGACACGCTCCTTGTAGATGGAAGCGATGACATCGCCGTCGCCGGCGAGAAGCGACTTGGTCGAGCACATTTCCGCGCAAAGCGGGAGCTTGCCCTCGGCCAGACGGTTGCGTCCGTATTTTTCATATTCAACGGTCGAGAAATCGGCTTCCGGACCGCCAGCGCAATAGGTGCACTTGTCCATCTTGCCGCGCGAACCGAAATTGCCGACCTTTGGATATTGCGGCGCGCCGAAGGGGCACGCGTAGAAGCAATAGCCGCAGCCGATGCACAGATCCTTCGAGTGCAACACGACCTTGTCGACCGTGGTGTAGAAGCACGAGACAGGACAGACGGCGGCGCAAGGCGCATCCGTGCAATGCATGCAGGCCATCGAAACCGAGCGCTCGCCCGGCTTGCCGTCGTTGATCGTGACGACACGACGACGGTTGATGCCCCACGGCACTTCATGTTCGTTTTTGCAAGCGGTGACGCAGGCGTTGCACTCAATGCAGCGGTCAGCGTCGCAGAGGAATTTCATTCGAGCCATTTGTCTCTCCTCCCTTACGCCGTACGGATCTGGCAAAGGGTCACTTTACCTTCATGCATGCCCGTGACCGGATCATAGCCGTAGGTCGTGACAGTATTGACGGATTCGCCGAGCACGATCGGATCGGTGCCCTTCGGATAGTTTTTGCGCTGGTCGGCGCCCTGCCACCAGCCACCGAAATGGAACGGCATGAAGGCGACGCCCTTGCCGACACGATCGGTAACCAGCGCCTTGACGCGCGCCTTCGACTGATTTTCGGGACCGGAAACCCAGACCCAAGCACCATCGCTGATGCCGCGAGCTTGCGCATCCGCCGGATTGATCTCGACGAACATGTCCTGCTGCAATTCAGCCAGCCACTTGTTCGAACGGGTTTCTTCGCCGCCGCCCTCATATTCGACCAAGCGGCCGGAGGTGAGGATGATCGGGAAGTCCTTCGCCACACCGCGATCGATCGCCGCCTTCTGCATCGAGAAGCCGGCATTCATCATGCGGAACTGGCGACCGTCCGGACGCGTCGGATATTTGGCGACGAGATCGGTGCGCGGCGTGTAGATCGGCTCGCGATGGACCGGAACTGGATCGGGCAGGTTCCAGGCAACCGCACGCGCCTTGGCATTGCCGTAAGGCACGACGCCATGCTCGAGGCAGACGCGGATGATGCCGCCCGAAAGATCGATGGCCCAGCCGACATTGTCGGGATTGGCGCCGCCGATCCGCTCGATCGTCGCAACTTCGTCAGCCGTGAGATCCTTGTCCCAGCCGAGCTTCTTCAGGATGCCGTAGGTGAACTCCGGATAACCGTCGGTCAGCTCCGAACCCTTCGAATAAGAACCCTCGGCGAGCATGTTGTAGGTGGTTGACGTTCCATCGGGCCGCTTGTCTTCGAAGACCGTGCCGAAGCGGGCGCGGAACGTGCCGCCGCCATCCTTCACGTGAAGGTTGGTGTTGTAGAGAATATGCGTACCGGGATGCTTGATCTCCGGCTTGCCCCAACACGGCCAGGGCAGACCATAATAATCGCCACCGACTTCCGGCGTATCGGCCGGCGCGCGCAGCGTCACGAGATCGAACTTGTCGCGATGCTTGAGATGCGCCTTGAGACGCTCCGGGCTCTGGCCCGAATAGCCCGCCGACCAGCCACCGCGGTTGATTTCCCGCAGCACGCTTTCCGCCACCGGCTTGCCGTTGCGGATTTCGATGTTCTTGAACATCTGGTCGCGGAAACCGAGCTTGCCGGCCAAGCGATAGAGAACTTCGTAATCGTCCTTCGATTCGAAGATCGGCTCGACGACCTTTTCGCCCCACTGGATCGAGCGGTTCGAGGCTGAGCGCGAACCCTCGGTCTCGAACTGGGTGCAGATCGGCAGCAGGTAAGTGCCGTTCTTGCGGCCCGAAATATGGGCGAAAGTTGTCGGGTGCGGATCGGCGACGACAAGCAGTTCGAGTGCTTCCAGCGCCTTCACCATGTCGGGCATGCGCGGCACTGTATTGCCGCCATGGCCGAAGATGATCATCGCCTTCAGCGCATCGCGCTGATCGACATCATCGGACTTGAAGTTCGTGGCATCGAACCAGCGGGTCGAGGGAATGCCCGACAATTCCATGTTTTCCTTGCGCGTACGCGCAGGACGACCGGATTTGGCCGGCACTTCATCGAAGCGCGACTGCAGATAGGCGTAATCCACTTCCCAGACGCGCGCCCAATGACGCCAGGCGCCTTCCACGAGGCCGTAATAGAGCGGCAGGGTCGTGATATCGAGACCCATGTCGGTTGCGCCCTGCACGTTGCAATGGCCGCGGAAAATATTCGCGCCGCCGCCGAACGTGCCGACGTTGCCGGTCACCAGAAGCAGGTTGCAGTAAGCGCGCACATTGGCCGTCCCGACCGTGTGCTGCGTGCCGCCCATGCACCAGATGAAGGTCGAGGGACGCTCTTTGGCGAAGGTCTCGGCAACCTTCTTGACCTGAGCGCCCGGAATGCCGGTGACGCGTTCAACTTCTTCAGGATTCCACTTTGCAACTTCGGCGCGGACGAGATCCATGCCGACGACGCGCTGCTTGATGAATTCCTTGTCTTCCCAGCCGTTCTGGAAGATGTGCCACATCATGCCCCAGATCACGGCAATGTCCGTGCCCGAGCGGAAGCGCACATATTCCGTCGCGTGAGCGGCGGTGCGGGTGAAGCGCGGATCGAGAACGATCATATTCGCGCGGTTCATTTCCTTGCCGGACAGAACGTGCTGCAGCGACACCGGATGAGCTTCCGCCGCATTCGATCCCATGAAGACGATCGTCTTGGCGTTGCGAATGTCGTTGTAGCTGTTGGTCTGCGCGCCATAACCCCAGGTATTGGCAACGCCGGCCACCGTGGTCGAATGGCAGATACGCGCCTGATGATCGACCGAGTTCGTGCCCCAGAAGGCGCCGAACTTGCGGAACAGGTAAGCGCCCTCGTTGGAGAATTTCGCCGAGCCGAGCAAGTAGACCGAATCCGCGCCGCTCTTGCCGCGGATTTCGTTCATCTTGTCGCCGATTTCGTTGATGGCCTGATCCCAGCCGATGCGGGTCCATTCGCCATTCACGAGTTTCATCGGATATTTCAGACGGCGATCGCCATGCACGAGCTCGCGCACAGCCGCGCCCTTGGCGCAATGCGAGCCGCGGTTGATCGGGCTGTCATAGGCCGATTCCTGACCGACCCACACGCCGTTCTGCACTTCGGCGACAACGCCGCAGCCAACCGAGCAATGGGTGCAGATGTTCTTCTTGATTTCGCTCTTCACGCCCGCTGCAACAGGGCCGGCCTCGGCTTTGCGCACGGCGCCCAGCGAGATGGAACCCAGAGCCGCAACGCCGCCGGCGGCAAGGCCGGAGCGACGAAGGAATGTACGGCGGTCAAGAACGCCGGATGCGAGACCTGCGGCAATGCCCTGAAGGCGCGCGCGTCCGGAAGTGGCTTCTTTGCGTTTCGTCAGCATGGAACTGGCTCCCTCAGTACCGGTTCACACGGTAAAAAGTCTTGACGTGTTCGGTCTCCTTGTAGCGCATCTTCTCGCGCTCGCTCTTCGACTCGGTCGCAAGAGCGGGTTCCGAACCCGTGGCGATTGTTGCCGCTGCGACAACGGCTGCACCGCCGCCCGCGCGGAAGAAGCTGCGGCGATCAACGCCGGCCTGTGCCTTCTTCTCTTCTGTACTCATAACCAGTTCCCTCCGGTTCATGATGGTTCAAGCAAAAGCCGCCGCCTCAATGAGGCAGTTTGAAAGCTTCTGCTTCAAGTTCGATAAATGTGCGCCCGACACGGCCCACAGATTTGTAGAATTGGGCAGCGCCTGTCGTCTCCAGATCGGCAAAGAAACGCGCCGCCCAGGGCGCGATATGCCGCTCGAAGAAACGGGCCTGCGCCTCGGCATCTGCATCATATTCGCCCTGCGCGAGGCCGGACATGATTTCGCAGAGGATGGCGATATGGTCTTCCGGCTCGCGCACCGATTCAGCCCGCTCAATGCCGAGAAGCGCGAGATCCTCGCGCACCCGCGCCAAGGGGCGCTCATGGAGAAAGCCGGTCTGGTAATAGGAGCCGTAGGGCAAGAGCTCGCCGCGCCCGACACCGATGAAGAGGTTGAAATATTCGCGACCCGCGGCTGTTTCGTCGATCCCCTGGGCGGCATTGGCGAGATCGATATGGGCAAGCCCCAAAGCTGTGGCATCGCCGCGCAGCTCCGAGAGACGCGACAAGAGGTCTCCACTCGGCGCTTTGCCGAGGAGAACTGACAGCAGGGCATATTCGGCACCGCGTAGGACATCGATTTCCTCGATTCCCTTTTCGACCGCCAGGTCAGTACCAGCCACCCGTCACTCCATCACGCCGCTCACCCCATCCCTGGGAACTGCGGAAACCCTTGCTGCGACATTCGCTTCTCAAGCGATACCACACACGTTCCTTTGTGGGAAACATGGCATTGTTTCACGATCCCATGGATTTTTCCGAAATCGCCGGCACAGCGCTGCCATGACGTCGGCGATTGTGCGGCGCAGCAACAATCGGCTGCTCAGCCAGCCTGTTCCCATCAAGCATATTTATGCGTGATTCTGCAGGATTTTCGGCCACCGCGATTGGCTCCGGCGCCGGCTCCTCGGCTTTTTCCGGGGCGATTTCAGCGGTTTCCGGCGCCTCTTTGTGCACTGCAGCATCAGCGATCACATTTTCGTCGCTTGGGGGGTCGCCGAAGATCCGCGCGACCATTTCGCGCGAATCAAAATCTGGCCCAATTTCTCCCCCGCCCGGCACGCCGCCCGGTGCGTTCCAATCATAGGCATAATCGAGGGCCTCGCTGCGATAATCGCGGATGGCCGGATCGAGCGTCCAGATGCGGCGCAAAGCGGCATTGCGCAGGGCCTCGGGCACGCCTTTGCGCATGAACAGGGTCAGGTCGCTGGCCGGCGTCAGATCCTCGATCTTCGGCAATTGCGCCAGATCGAATGTCGCCTCCTCAGCCTCGGCCGCTGCGCCCTTCTGCAGCTCGGGGGAGCCGGGCGCCAAATCCTGCGCGCCGGCAACCGGCTCGGCGCTTTCCTGCGCTGCGACCTGCTTCTTGCGGTCGGCCCAGCGCTTGAGAAAATGATCCTCGCTCACGTCTTGCCCTCCGGCCGACGTCCATGGCCGCGCTCGCCACGCTCGCTGCGATCGCGCTGGCGTTTCAGGAAAACGCGCTCGACATGGAAACGATCAATAAATTCTGCGATCCAACCAGCGATGTCCGCAGGCATGGGCACGGCGCCGATCACATCTGCGCCGCTCTCGAACCAGGCGCCGCCCTCCGTGGGATCGGCGGTGGTGCGCGGCCCGGTCGGGGCTCCATCCTCGCCAGATCGCGCCGCCACCCAGAGCTGCGGCGTGCCATCGATGAGATTGTCGCGGTAATTGGCCGTGTCGGAGGCAAATAATTCAACACAGGCCGGCCCGGCATAGACCAGTTTCTCGCGCTCGTTTTCGAGCAGGATCGTGCCGGGCTCCACGGGGGGTGCGGGAAACAGCACGCCATGGGGCGACCACAAATGATCGACCCATGGATTATCGACGGCGCGGCGGACGAAAACCACGCCGACTTCGCGCACGGTTTCAATCGGCTCGTCGCTCATGAGGCTTTGCTTTCGATGAGAGGCAGGCCGGCGACGAGATTTTGCGGCTTCATCCGCCAGATCTTGTCCTGGTCCATGGCACCGATGAGATAGATGGGCCGCCCGCGCATGGCCGGCTGCACACGCGCCTCGTCCTTGATCGTCATGCGCATCAACACAACGACACGCTCGGCCATGTCAGGCCCCAGTGTCGCGCCCTTCCAGAGCATATTGCCGATTTTGGTGGCTTCTGCATCGAGACCGACAAACCAGCGCCAGTCGCGATCCTCAATGGAGGCCAGCGGCTCAACTTCGACATCGAGCGCCAGGAGATGTTTCACCCAAGCTTCGATGACGCGCGCAAGGCCTTCGCGCGCGCGCTTGTTGCCGCCGATATTCATGATCATCGTATTGGCATCGGAACGCGACCAATAGGTCCAGGCATTCTCGTCATCCATGACATCGAGATCGCCGAATTCCGGCACCGGATCGAGCAAAGCCGCAAGCGGCGTCAAATGCTGCGAATCCGCACCCTTCTGCTGAATCTCGACCACTTCCGCATCGGCAAGAAGCAGCGCGCCCTCATGGACTGTCGCTTTCTGCGCACGATAGAAAATCTCGCCCGCGCGCAAAATGTAAGGATCGTCGCATTCATCCAGCCCATTGCGCAAAACCAGATGCGCCAATTGCGAGAGAAAGATCGGCGGCACGCCTTTGGCGCCATTGCGCGCAAAATTGACGAAGGCGGCTTCAAGCGAGGCAGCAGAAATGAGCCGGTCGCGGAAAGCAAGCATAAAACGCCAGTTTTCGCGTGCATCGACATCGGCCAGCGCATCGAGTTCGGATCCATAGACCTTGCGGAATGGATCTTCCATCAGCGCGGCATGCAGCGCGCGTTCATTGTCGCAAGCCTCTGGCGGCGGCATGAGTTCGGGCCGTGCCAGATAGGCAAGCATGAGTTCGGGCGTGAGCAGCAGGCCGCCATGTTCGGCGCGGCGCACAAGGTGATGGCCGGAAGAAACCCAGAATTCTCTCATCGGTCTTTTCTCATCAGGCCGAGCAGATCGACCTCTTCGGATATTTCGTCATCGCCTTCGATCTCGTGAAAGGTGAAGGCGCGTGCACCTGCATGCAGGCTGTCGGAATGGCGCTCGCCCTTGTCGCGCGCATGCAGGGTGCGGAAACGCTCGCGGATCTCGCCATTTTCGACGCTGCGCTGGACAGCCAGAACCGTGCCTTCGGGATGATCGCACAGGCCTTGCGCAAAGGCGATTTCATCCTGCGCGGCAGCGCGCGCATCGGCCATGGTCGGCGCGCCGAAATGCTCGTGCAAATGCGCTGCAAGCCGCTCAAGCGCGACCTCGCGCTCCGCCTCACTCAAAGGGGTAACAACGCACAAAGTCGACCAGCCGAAAGACGTCAGGCCAAGAAAGCCCGCGCGCAGAGCCGCGCGCTCTTTGGGTCCCAGATCATCGGCCGCAACATCCCAGAACATAAAAGATCCCGACACCGCCCATTCGCCGGGCTCAGCCGCGCGCGCGAAGACGAATGTATCGGACGGATCGAGGCGCAATGTGCGCGGCAGTTTCATCGGGGCCATTGTCGTCACGGCATGGCTTGCAGCTTGGGAGCGTCATTCTCGGCATCATACCATAAAGCGGCCTTGAGAGCAGGCAGAAAGGCAATGCGCTCCGGCGCTCCCTTGTCGAGCGGCAGATGCACCAGCATGTCGCCATTGGTGTCGATGGCGCGGCGCTCGCCCGCCTTTCCCTGCGGCAGGCGGGCGAAGAAATCCTGCGCCAGCGGCTTGAATCCGCGCTCCTTCCAGCGATCGAAATGCGTCATCAAATGGCGCGCATAAGAGCCGACCAGCGCCTCGGTTTCGATCATCTCAAAACCTTCAGACATGAGCGCCACAGCGCCGGGCACAAGACCCGTATCGACATGGGCCAGATCGGCCGTGCGCAGCATGATGGATGTGACCAGCCATTCGGGCACTTCATCCTCGGCGCAATGGTCCGGCCAGCCGAGCCTGATGCCCCCCAAAAGCCCGCCATCGAAGAGGATCCTGTCCGGCCAGCGGAATTCAACCTGGCGCTCGGGCGGACAATGGGCGGCAATCGAATCCGCCATGGCGGTCATGGAGGCGAAATGGGCGCGCCGTGCGGAGGCCAGCGGCTCATCGGGCTCGAGCACGACAGCAAATTCCAGAAGATCGTAACGGCGCACCCAGACCAGCGTGCCCGCCCCCTGTTCGGCCGCAACGGCCTTGGCATGGGCAAAAGCATCGCCGCTTTCGCGCAAAGTCAGCGCGGTAAAGCCGGGCGGCAGATCGAGAGGAAAAGCGTCGGTCGAAGGCATGGGTTTCCATAAAAGCGCAAGGTCACTGCCATGCACCTAGTCGGTCCCGCCGGCTAGTCAAGTTTTCACGAGGGGCGGGGGCAGCCTGAGCCCCCCCGCCGCTTCAAAGCCGATTACCGGCGCTGGCCGGAGGGGCCTGCCTCCCAGGTCCGGTAGCGTTGGAAGCGATCGTAATCGCTCTCTACCCAGGGGTCATACATGCGCTGATAGCGCCAGGCCCCGTCATCGGGCGGGAAACGCCCGCCCGTGCTGGGGTCATAGCGCCCCCCGCCATGTGACTGGCTCTGTCCCTGATCGACAAAACCCCCGCCCGAGCGGTCGTCGGGCCGATAATCCTGCGCCATGGCAAGATTGCCAAAACTCGCCGTAACCGCGAGCGCCAAAATTCCTGTCCTGATCTGCATGGCTTGCCTCCAGTTTGAACCGGGCGACAACGGGCGAGTGGCAGATGAGTTCTCTGCGAAAAGCCGCCGAAGACGGCATAGGCCAAGATAATCGGTAGGAAGCAGAACAGCTGGAGGAGCATCGGAACCTGCGCGAAAAGGGAAAAATGAATATAATCTGATTACAAGATTTTTTTCCTAAAGTCAAGACGGGCGCATGCTCATCACCGAGAATTTCCCGTCCCCCCATATTCTTCCGACCGCGCTTTGCTTATCTAAACCCCCAGCGGCGGTTTGCCCTTTGGAGTTGAATGACATGTCTGGCGCCGACCCCCGGCTGATCGTCTGTTCCTGCGAAAAGACCATGCCCCTCGATGAGGCGGCTTTGGCCAAAGGCTGTGGCGGGAAAATTTCCCGTGCCGACCAGCTCTGCGGGGCGCAGCTCGAAACTTTTCGGACGGCGCTCGGCAGTGCCGCGCCTCTCACCATTGCCTGCACGCAGGAAGCGCCGCTCTTTTCTGAAGTGGCTGACGAAATGGGCGCGGCCACGCCGCTGACTTTCGTCAATATTCGCGAGACCGGCGGCTGGTCGAAAAATGCCGCGCAGGCCGGCCCCAAGGCGGCCGCCTTGATTGCAGCGGCGCGCGAGGACATGCCGCCCATCTCTCTCGTCACGCTCGAGAGCCAGGGCGTGATCCTGATTTATGGCCGCGACGAAAGTGCCATTGAAGCCGGGCGTCGCCTCGCCGACAGGCTCGATGTGACGGTCATGCTGTCGCGCCCGGCAGAGATCACGCCACCGCGCACGCGCGATTTTCCTGTGCTCAAGGGCCATGTGCGCAATGCCAAAGGCTATCTGGGCGCGTTCGAACTCAGCATCGATGAGACAGCACTCGCGGCCCCCTCTTCGCGCGACAAGCTGGTCTTCGGCAATGCCGCCAATGGCGCGACATCGACTTGCGATATTATTCTCGATCTCACCGGTTATGCGCCGCTGTTTCCGGCATCGGAATTGCGCCCCGGTTATTTGCGCGCCGATCCGCGCGATCCCGCGCAAGTCGAAAAAGCCATTCAGGATGCAGCCACATTCGTCGGCACATTCGACAAGCCGCGCTACATCACTTTCACTGAAACGCTCTGCGCACATTCGCGCTCAAAAATCACCGGCTGCGTGCGCTGTCTCGATCTGTGCCCCACCGGCGCGATCACGCCCAATGGCGACCATGTTGCGATTGACGCCAATATTTGCGCAGGCTGCGGCGCTTGCGCCTCCGTCTGCCCGACGGGTGCTGCTGCTTATGCGCTGCCGGCAACCGATGCGCTGATGCGCCGCCTTCGCACGCTCTTGCGCACTTATGCGCAGGCGGGCGGGCTCAATCCGCATGTGCTGCTTCACGATGGCGAACATGGCGACCCGATGATCGATGCGCTGGCGCGCTTTGGTGACGGCCTGCCCGCCAATGTCCTGCCGCTGCGCGTCAATGAGATCACGCAAGTGGGTTATGAAATGCTCGCCGCCGCCTTCGCCTATGGCGCGACCGGCGTGGCGCTGCTTGCACGCCACAAACCCAAACATGACATGTCGGGCCTCGCCGGCGTTGTTGCGACAACCAATACAATTGTCGCGGGCCTTGGTTTTGGCGTCGATCTCATCCGCATCATCGAGACGGATGATCCCGATGCTTTGCGCGCCGCGCTCGATAGTGCACCCATTGGCACAGTCTCTCCCAAACCGGCGGCCTTCGTGCCTGCCGGCGCAAAGCGTCCCGTGCTGGAGACCGCCTTCCGCGAATTGTATCTGGCTGCGCCCGCCCCCGTCGCCGTTGTGCCGCTTTCGCGCGGCGCGCCCTTCGGCGGATTGAACATCAATGTCGATGGCTGCACGCTCTGCCATTCCTGCGTCACCGCCTGCCCGACCGGCGCATTGGGCGACAATCCCGACCGCCCGACGCTCAAATATACCGAGAGCATTTGCGTGCAATGCGGCCTGTGCGAAGCAACCTGCCCTGAAAAAGTCATTGCGCTGGAGCCGCGTCTCGATTTCGAAGCCTGGGCGCAACCCGCACGCGTGGTGAAAGAAGAAGAGCCCTTCCATTGCATCGCCTGCCATGCGCCTTTTGGAACCAAGAGCACGATCGAGAAGATCGTCTCGAAACTGTCTGAAAAGCACTGGATGTTTTCAGGCGACAATGCCAAGCGCATCGATGTCGTGCGCATGTGCGACAAATGCCGCGTTGAGGCTGTCATCAACGAGAGTTTCGATCCCCATGGCGCGCCGCAACGTCCTCCGATCATGACAACGGAAGATTATCTGCGCGCCCGCGACAAGGATGGCAGCGATCCCGCCAATGCGTGAGCGTGCAATCTGGAGTTTTTGACGTGTCCGTAAAAGAAGCCGACGTTCTGCTGGCGCTCGACGCCATTCAACTGCCAGATGGCAAGAAGCTTGGATCTTCAGGCCGCGTGACCGGGATCGTCATCAATGACGGCAAGGTCATCTGCGCCATCTCCATCGATGCGCCGGAAGCTGCCGCCATGGAACCCGTGCGCGCCTCCGCCGAAGCAAAAATCCGCGCATTGCCTGGCATCACCACGGCGCTTGTCGGCCTCACGGCGGAAAAAGCACCCACACGCGGCGCCACGACACCGCCGCCTGCCGGCGCACGCCCCATGCCGCAGGCAACGTCGAAACCGGCCTCATTGCCGAGCGTCAAACATATTATCGCTGTTGCCTCCGGCAAGGGTGGCGTTGGCAAATCGACGACATCCTGCAATCTGGCGCTTGGCCTTGCCGCGCTTGGATTGAAAGTCGGCATTCTCGATGCAGACATTTACGGCCCCTCGCAGCCGCGTCTGTTTGGCCTGCGCGGCAAGCCGCGCCTTGTCGGCCCGCGCATGCTCGAACCCATGGAACGCTATGGCGTGAAGGTCATGTCGATCGGTTTCCTGATCGAAGACGATGCGGCGATGATCTGGCGCGGCCCGATGGTGATTTCCGCCATTACGCAAATGTTGCGCGAAGTGGCCTGGGGCGAACTCGATGCGCTCGTTGTCGATCTGCCGCCCGGCACGGGTGACGCACAACTCACCATGGCGCAGCAAACACCGACATCGGGCGCTGTCATTGTCTCCACGCCGCAGGATCTCGCACTGATCGATGCGCGGCGCGGCATTGCCATGTTCCAGAAGGTCAATGTGCCGCTGCTTGGCGTGATCGAAAATATGTCGAGCTTCTGCTGCCCCAATTGCGGGCATGTCTCACCGATCTTCGGCCATGGCGGCGCGCGTGCGGAAGCCGAAAAACTCGGCGTGCCATTTCTGGGCGAAGTACCGCTCGACATGAATATTCGCGCGACCTCCGATGACGGACGCCCGATTGTCGCCACCGAACCCGATTCACCGCATGCGAAAATCTACAAGGACATTGCCGCACAGGTCTGGGCGTCGCTGACGGGCGGTGGCGCGGCACGGCCTGCGCCAAAAATCATCATCGAGTAAAGCCATGACACGCGCGATCCTGCTGCCCAATCCCGACGATCCCCGCCTCACGCAGGCGGTGGAAGGCGTGGATCATACGGGCGCGCGGGTTGAGATCCGTGTGCCGGTAGAGCGCGCGCTGACGCTCTATCTCAATGCGCAGGAGATCGTCACAATGATGACGATCAACGATTACCCCGAATATCTGGCGCTCGGCTATCTGCTCAACCAGAATATGCTGAAGCCCGACGATATTGTCACGGAAGTCGAATATGACGACGATCTGCAAGTTGTCGTTGTGCGCACCGAGCGCGGCACGAATTTCGAGCAGAAGCTGAAGAAGAAAACGCTGACATCGGGCTGCGCGCAGGGCACTGCTTTCGGCGATCTGATGGAAGCCATCGAATATGTCGAACTGGCGCAAGCGGAATTGCGCACCTCATGGCTCTATGAGATGACGCATCGCATCAACACGACGCCGTCGCTCTATCTGACAGCTGGCGCCATTCACGGCTGCGTGCTTTGCGAAAAGGGCGAGCCGGTCTGCTATATGGAAGATGTCGGCCGCCACAATGCGGTCGATAAAATTGCGGGCTGGATGTATCGCGAGAAGATCGATCCGACAAATAAGATTTTCTACACGACGGGTCGGCTCACCTCCGAAATGGTGATCAAGACCGTGCGCATGGGCATTCCCATTCTCGTCTCGCGTTCAGGCTTTACAGCTTGGGGCGTTGAACTCGCCCGCCAGGTCGGTCTGACATTGGTCGGGCGGGCAAAGGGCAAGCGTTTTGTTGCGCTGGCGGGCCAAGAGCGCATCGTCTTCGATCAAGATCTCGACTTCGTGCCGGAAGAAAGCATGCGTGCAAAGCGCAAGGGATCTGATGATGACTGAAACGCTCGGCGTCATTCTCGCAGGCGGATTGGCCCGCCGCATGGGCGGCGGCGACAAGCCGATGCGCTCCATTGCCGGGCGCACGATTCTCGCGCGCGTGATCGATCGCCTCGCGCACCAATGCGACGGGCTGATCCTCAATGCCAATGGCGATGCCGCGCGCTTTGCCGCGTTCAACTTGCCTGTCGTGGCCGATTCAGTTGAGGGCTTTGCAGGCCCGCTGGCCGGCATTCTCGCCGCGCTCGATTGGGCAGCCGAACATCGTCCGCATGTCGAATGGGTGGTGAGTGCTGCCGCCGATTGTCCCTTCCTGCCGCGCGATCTCGTGAAGCGTTTTAAAACCGCGCGGATGGAAGAAGAAGCGCTGCTCTGCACCGCGCGCTCGGGCGGGCAGACGCATCCGGTCATCGGCCTGTGGAATGTCGGTCTGCGACACGAATTGCGCCACGCACTCGTGGTTGAAGATTGCCGCAAGATCGACCGCTGGACCGCGCGCTATAAACTCGCAACCATCGACTGGCCCGTGGAGCCGCTCGATCCGTTTTTCAATGCGAACACGCCCGACGATCTGGAAGACGCCGAGAGACTGGCGAAGTTGGATGATTGATGCCGCATCGTCATTGCGAGCGCAGCGAAGCAATCCAGAGCTTCACCTGCGGCTCTGGATTGCTTCGTCGCTACGCTCCTCGCAATGACGAGATTCAAGTGGCTGGAGTGAAGCCTGCGCGCACCAAAGCCGCGTGACTTTCATCCGATCGCAGGGACTCCAGAAAAGCCTGCACGGCAGCTCTGTTCTTGCGCGCGCTCACAACCGCAAAATCATAATGCTCTTGCGCAAAGGGCAGGAAGGCGAGCCCATAGGCTGCAGCAACCGGCGCAATCGTCATGCCCCAATCGGCTCTGCCCTGCGCAACGGCGGCAGCCACCGCATTGTGCGATTTCGGCTGGTTCCAATAGCCGCCGGGCTTTGCGCCCTGCAGCAAGCGGTCGATCAGAATGCGCGTGCCCGCAGCCGGATTGCGATTGACCATGAGGCATGATTCATCGGCCAATGCACGGCGCACGGCCTCTCGCGCATCGCACCCGGCAAAACGTGCATCATCATTGCGATAGACAATGCCCTGCATGCGCCGCCAGCCTTCGACAAGCTCGAGTCCCTCGACAAGAAAACTGCGATTATAGCTCTCGCTCGTCTCATCGAAGAGATGGATCGGCGCAAGATCGCATTCGCCACGCTTGGCTGCTGCCAGCCCACCCAGCGAACCAACCGCAATGGTGCGGATTGTCAGCCCCTTGCACACCAATGGCGCGGTGACAAGATCGAGCCCCGTGCAATGGCTGCCGATCAGGGTGAGATCAGGCACGCGCACATGCGGCGTGAACAATGTCACGTCCACTGCAGCGCCTGCAGGCGCGTGATCGGCCAGAGCCTCAATGCGCAAAAATCCATCGGCCTGCGCGAAAGATGTGATTGCTCCAGAGCCTTTTCCGGTCGGATAGGCGAAGAGCCCGTCTGCGCCCTCGACCAAAGCCACCATCACAAATTCCGTGCGCCCGAGTTCGGAGGCAACACGCACCGGCAAAGTCGCTTGCACTTTTGCATCATTGCGCGGTGGCAGGCCCGCCATGCGACGCAACACGGGTGCGATCATGTCATGGAAGGTGAACATGGCCGAGGTCGGGAAGCCGGGCAGGATCACCACCGGCTTGCCATCGCAAACAGCCAGACACAAAGGCTTGCCGGGTTTCAAGGCGACGCCATGCGCAAGAATGCCGGGCGCGCCCAGCCGCGCAATGAGGCGATGGGTGAGATCACCCGCGCCTTTCGATGTGCCGCCCGAGAGAATGAGCATGTCATGGGATGCCAGCGCATCGCGCATGATTTTCTCAAGCGCCTGCTCTTCATCCGGCACACTGCCCAGAAAATGCGCCTCGCCGCCATTCTCGCGCACGGCGGCTGCAACAATGGGTCCATTCGTGTCGAAAATTTGCGCAGGCGCGAGCGTGCCGCCCGGCTGTACCAATTCATCGCCGGTCGAGACAATGGCAACGCGCGGCGCGCGCGCGACATTCACCTGTGCAATGCCGCAGGCTGCCAGCATGCCGATTTCGCGCGCACCAAGAATGGTGCCGGCGCGTAAAACGCTCTCGCCGCGCGCCATATCGGAGCCCGCATAAGAGATGAACTGGCCGGGATTGGCGGCACGTCGCATATCGACAGCGCCAACACCGGCAGGCTGCGTCTGCTCGATCATGACAATCGCATCCGCACCACGCGGCACGGGACCCCCCGTGGAGATCGGCGTCGCGCTCATTGCGCCGACATGAAGCTTTGGCGCAATGCCGCAGGCAATGACCTCATCATTCAGCGTCAGGCGCGCAGGCGTCGCCTCAGAGGCGTTGCGCAAATCTCCCGCGCGCACAGCAAAACCATCGACATTGGAGCGGTCGAACGGCGGGACATCGATCGGCGCCAGCACATCGCCGACCAGCGCGCGACCAAGGGCAAACTCAAGCGCCAGACTTTCGCTGGCAAGCGCGCGCGGAAACAAAGCCGCCCCAAAACGCGCCAGCGCATCCTCGCGCGAGAGAATGGTCAGAAATTGATCCTGAGCAAGATGGGCATTGGGCTTGTCGCTCATGATGCGACCCCCTCAAGTAAAAAAGCGGAAAACAGATCGCCCGCAGCATGGCCTTCGCTTGCAGCGCCAACCAAGGCCACATGTGTCGCCTGCAGAAAAAATTGCAGCGGTGCATCGCCAATGGCGAGCGGATGGAATTGCCCCTCGCGCGCCACCAGAAGCACGAGTTCGCTCAGGCCGACATGCGAAGAAATTTTCGCAGCCAGCGGCAGACTTTGCGCAGGGCGCAGGGCGCGCTGACAAAGATGATCCAAAGCGGGCAGGATCAAAGCATGGAGCGCCGCCACAACATCAGCTGCGAGCGGCGGAATGACGATGGCTGGCACATTGTGCTGGCGCGCAAAGGCAATATCGCGGCCGGGTTCGAGCGCAAGACCGCGCGCGATAATCTCATCGGCGCTGACAGATCCCAGAATGATTTTAAGCTGTGCGTCGGGTCCGATCTCAACGCTCTCGCGCTCCAATGCGCGCACAAGGAAATCGGCGAGCGGGCCATCGCCTTCCACGGCAACACGGGGTGCAACAACAAGAAGAGACTGCACACCGGCAGCCGCCAGCGCGAGCATATGCGTCTTGCGCAAAATCTCGCCGTTTTCGACAAGCACCGCGCCTGCAGCAAAATCCTCGCCCACGCGGCGGATGTTCTCGCCGGGAAAGGATTCGACCAGAGCCTGCGCAAACGGGGCAGAAACATCGACGCTGCTCTCGTCAACCACGCAATCGCAGCCCGCAGACAGCGCATCGCCCGCTTGCACCGCAACCGGCATCAGGGACAGCGGCACAGGCGAATAGGAAGACGCGCCTGCAATCTCGCTTGCGATCAGGCCATAGCCGTCACGCAGCGCAATATTGCTGCGCGGCAAGGGCCCCTCGGCACAGATTGTTTCCGCCGCGACATGACCCACAGCCTGCGCCAGCGCGCGGGAGCGCGGCGCGACGGGCGCGAGCATGGACGCCAGCAGGTTCTGCGCGTCTTCCAGCGGGATCAGGGCGGCTTTCATGCTGAGAGGTTTAGCGCGCAAAGCTGGCTTTGCAAGCGCCATGGAGCCCGTCATTGCGCGCGAAGCGCGAAGACGATCACTTCGCCGCGTTGGGGAAGAAAAGCTGCTGGCCCTCAATCCGGTAGGCTGCAATATCCCTTTGGCCTTCAGCCGAGATCAGATAATCGACAAAGGCCTGACCCTCTTTCGCCTTCACATGCTTGTGCCGCTCCGGGTTCACCAGCATCACACCATATTGATTGAAGAGGCGGGCATCGCCCTGCACGACAATGGCGAGCCCTTCCTTGCCCTTGAACGACAGCCATGTGCCGCGATCGGAAAGAACATAAGCACCCATGGCTTTCGCTGTATTGAGCGCAGCGCCCATGCCCTGGCCGATTTCGCGATACCAATTGGCTTTGGCGCCGGCAGGATCGAGGCTCGCTTCTTTCCACAAAGCGAGTTCTGCGACATGGGTTCCCGATTTATCGCCCCTCGACACGAAGGGCGCTTGTTTGGCTGCGACCGATTTCAGCGCGGCAACAATATCTTTACCACCAGCGATGCCTGCGGGATCGGCGGCAGGTCCGATCAGCACAAAATCATTATACATGACGTCGAATCTTTTCACGCCAAAACCTTCAGCAAGAAATTTCTCTTCTGCCGATTTGGCGTGAACGAAAACAACATCGGCATCGCCGCGACGCGCTGTATCGAGCGCCTGGCCCGTGCCTTGCGCAATGACTTTCACCTCAATGCCCGACTTTGCCTTGAAGAGCGGCAGAATATGGTTGAAGAGGCCGGAATCCTGCGTCGATGTGGTCGAGGCCACAACGATGCTCTTGTCCTGCGCCAGAGAGGGCTGGATGAGCGCAAGAGAAAAAGCAGCTGCTGCAATTGTTCTGAACAAAGCCATGTCAAGCCTCCAAGACAATATCGCCGCGCAGAAAAGTCTGCGCGAAAAGGGTTTTGGGATTTTCAAAAAACATCTGCGCGGCAGACATTTCGCGCAGACGGCCGTGACTGAGGAAGATCACCTCGCCAGCCAGACGGCGGACCTGACCGAGATCATGCGAGGCCATGAGGATCTTGATGCCGCTGTCCGCTGCTTGCGCAATAATATCTTCCACCGCGCGCGTCGCTGCAGGATCGAGAGAGGCCGTCGGCTCATCAAGAATGAGAAGCTCCGGATCACGCGCCAAAGCGCGCGCCAAAGAAAGCCGCTGCTGTTCGCCGCCCGACAAGCGACGTGCGGGACGGCGCGCAATATCCTGCAAGCCGACTTGCGCAAGCAAAGCAAAAGCGCGCGTTTCGATGGTCTCTTTGGCAACACCAGCCTGTTCCAGCGCATAAGTCACATTCTGCAGCGCGCTCCGGCGCAGCATGACCGGGCGCTGAAAAACCATGGCGCGGCGACGCGGCGCGGGATCTGCATGGCCACCCCATGTCACACGTCCGCGCGTGGGTGCAATCAATCCCATGGCAAGGCGCAACAATGTGCTCTTGCCCGCGCCATTGGGGCCAATGACGAGTGTGGGCGCGCCCGCTTTCAAAGTGAGCGACAGATCGGCCAGCAAAGGCGTGGCGCCGACGCTGACGCCAACAGAGTCGAAAAGGAGCGGCAATTCGCGCATCAGCCGATCCTCTTTTCGGCAAAGACACGCAGGCCCCAGGCGCTGGCATTGACGGCCAGCACAATGAAAATGAGCACCATGCCAAGGCCCATGGCGAGCGGCAGATCGCCCTTGGATGTTTCCAGCGCAATGGCCGTCGTCATGGTGCGCGTGTGATTGGCAATATTGCCGCCGACAATCATCACCGCGCCGACTTCAGCCGCCGCGCGGCCAAAACCCGCCAGCAAAGCCGTCACAAGGCTGATGCGCGCATCGTAAAGCAAGGTCGCCAGGCGCTGCAGCGGGGGCACGCCCATGGCCTGCAATTCATCGCGATATTCCAGCCAGAGATCTTCGACAATCTGGCGCGTCAGCGCGGCAATGATCGGGGCGATCAGCACAGCCTGCGCAATCACCATGGCGGTCGGCGTGAAGAGCAGGCCGAAAGAACCCAGCGGGCCCGAGCGCGACAGCAGCAGAAAGACCAGCAAGCCCACCACCACAGGGGGCAGGCCCATCATGGCGTTGATGACAACGATCAGCGCACCGCGACCGGGAAAACGCACAAGCGCAATCAGCCCGCCCAGCGGCAGGCCGATCAAAGCGCCCAAGGCCACGGCCAGCAGGCTGACCATGAGCGACAGGCGGACAATGGCATAAAGCGCCGGATCGCCGGAGACGACGAGCTGCCAGGCGCTGAGACCCTCGGGCATGAATGACCCTCTTTCGGGCGCAGAATAGGGTTTTCTTTCCAGAAAAAGTCAATCACTTGAACTGGCGCGTAAATGTGCATAAAAATGCAGGCATGGAATTGCTGACCACCGCCGAAGCCGCCGATTACCTCCGCCTCAAGGAGCGCAAGCTCTATGAGCTTGTGGCCGAAGGGCAGATCCCCTGTTCGAAAGTCACGGGCAAATGGCTTTTTCCCCGCCATGAGCTCGACCGCTGGGTGCTCTCGGGCCTGGCCGTGCCGCTTCTGATGCAAGCGCGCCCGGCGCCGCCCATTGTCGGGGGCAGCCAGGATGCTCTGCTCGAATGGGCCTTGCGCGAATCAGGCTCGGGGCTGGCCTCTCTGCCCGAAGGCAGCGAGGCGGGGCTGGAACGGCTGCAGCGCGGCGAAGTGGTGGCAGCCGCCATCCATTATCATGCGGCAGCCGAGACGGATGCCAATCCTGCCATCCTCCGCCGCCTGCCCGGCCTGCATGACGGCATTCTCATTGCCTTTGCGCGGCGCGAGCAGGGCCTGCTTCTGCCCAAGGGCAATCCACGCAATCTTGGCTCACTTGAAGATGTGATTGCGCGCGGCGCCTGCATGGCCGTGCGCCAGAAAGGCGCGGGCGCGCAAATGCTGCTCGATGTCATGCTGGAAAAGATCGGCGTGAAAGCAGCGGAGATGAACCGCATGCTGCCGCCCTGCCTCACCGGGCCCGATCTCGCCAATGCCATTGCCACCGGCAAGGCCGATT
>Ga0315905_10000201_pt1 | contig 64516 bp, 41 predicted proteins | sample LakEriMetagenome_5_FD_203522 | JGI IMG/M metagenome (GOLD analysis project Ga0315905, IMG submission 203522) | Freshwater fungal communities from buoy surface, Lake Erie, Ohio, United States - Buoy 4 MA121 | ecosystem: Environmental > Aquatic > Freshwater > Lake | place: USA: Lake Erie, Ohio...
GAAAGTGGATGAAGTCTTCAGCGGTGACTCTTGGCTTGTTCACAGCTGCCAAAGATAGTCAGATTGAATGGAATAGGCAAAGCCAATTCGGGCCAACTGCGTAAGTCCTAGAATTTTGGCGGCTGTTTTGTGGCAACCCAAATCCCCGCCACCTAATCCAACGGTCTCTACACTGCTATTTAGTCGGGCCATGTGGGCCTGTTTGGGGCAAGCCTGTCCAAGGGTTACAAGCATGGCAATCACCCCCCTCCATTCCTGGCATATGTCGCATGGGGGGCGGATGGTTGATTTTGCCGGGACCCAGTTACCCGTGCAATTTTGCAGCATTGTTCAAGAACATCAGGCTGTCCGCCGTGGTATGGGGTGGTTCGATGTCAGCCACATGGGAAGGTTCCGCCTCTCCGGGCCGGAAGCCCGTTTGTGGTTGGATGCCCTGCTGACTTGCCGGCTTTCGGATTTGCCTGCCGGAAAGGTTCGTTATTCGCTCGTTTGCAAACAGGATGGGGCCATTCTGGATGATGTTTTGGTCTACAACTTGGGGGGAACCCCTGGCGAGTGGGCCCTGGTGGTCAACGCCTCGAATCGCGCCAAGATTTATCAATGGTTCCAGGCAAATCAGGAGAATTGGCAAGCCAAACTGGAAGACCAAACCGAGCAAACGGCCATGGTTGCTGTTCAAGGGCCCAATGCGGTCAGCCTGGCAAAACAATTGTTTGATCGCGATGTGGCTGACCTTCCCAACTATGGGTGTTTCCAGGCACATTTTGGCAAAGCTGAGGTTTTGGTAAGCCGCACTGGCTACACGGGCGAGGATGGATGGGAGGTTTGCGTTCCGGGGGAGTGCGGCCTTTCTTTGGTGGAATGTTTGGACGCCGCCGGCGTGACAGCCTGCGGTTTGGGCGCGCGGGATACATTGCGTCTGGAGGCGTCCATGCCCTTGTACGGGCATGAACTCAGCGAGGAGATCGATCCCTATCAGGCCGGATTGGGGCGAAGCGTGGACTTGGAAAAGGAGTTCATCGGCCGGGAGGCCTTGTTGCGCCGGCGGGGGCGGTCCGATTTGCCGGTCCGGGTGGGACTGGTCGCCTCGGGGAAACGAGCGGCGCGGGAAAATGATCTGCTGCTGGATGAGACTGGCGCGGAGGTCGGTCGGGTAACCAGCGGAACCATGTCACCCACTTTGGGTTACCCGGTCGCCATGGCTTATGTCCAGCCTGGCAAGTCGGTGCCGGGCTATTCCCTTTCCGCAATGGTCCGAGGTCGGCCCGAACTTTACACCACGACCAAAATGCCTTTCTACAGGCGGTCCGCTGTTTGATTGTGTCAGTGGTTTTTAGCCCGAATCGAGGAGTTGCCAGTGAATCCAAAAGATTTGAAATATGCCAAGTCGCACGAGTGGGTCAGGGTCGACGGGGACACTTGTGTGGTTGGTCTGACCCGTTTCGCGGTGGACCAGTTGACCGACATCACCTACATCGAACTGCCAAAGGTCGGTGAGCGGGTGACTGGTGGCGAAGGCATGGGCGAGGTGGAGTCCGTCAAGGCGGTGAGCGACATTTACGCGCCGTTGGATGGCGAGATTGCCGCTGTGAATGACGCCCTATCGATGGATGCGTCCCTGGTTTCCAGGGATCCTTACGGTGAAGGTTGGCTGGTTCGGATCCGTCCCGCCAAGGATGGGCGCTTGGACCATCTCATGGGTGCTGAAGAATACACGAGACAGACCGAGGGGGCCTGAGCCTGCAGATTTTGCCGGGCCGCCTTCCAACCACGAGGTGGGGACCAAAGGACCGACGATTGCTGTTCGCGGCTATTTTCTGGGGAGGAGAATGCCTTGTCCTACATTGCCAACACGTCCAGTCAGCAGGAGGCGATGCTCGGAAAGATCGGCAAAAAAAGTGTCGCCGATCTTTTTGAAACCGTTCCCAAGGCGGTCCGCCTTGACCGTCCGCTTCGGGTTCCCCCCGCGCTGTCCGAGATGGAGTTGACATCGCTTGTTGCAAAACTGGCGGGAAGGAATCGCCATCCGGGAGATTTGGCCTGTTTTATGGGCGCTGGGGCCTACGATCACTTCATCCCGGCGGTTGTCGATACCCTGTCTTCCCGGGGCGAGTTTGTCACCGCCTACACTCCCTATCAAGCCGAGGCGAGTCAGGGCAGTCTTCAGGTATTTTTTGAATTTCAAACCCTGATCTGCCAACTCACCGGCATGGATGTTGCCAACGCCAGCCTTTACGAGGCGGGAAGCGGGGTGGCCGAGGCGGTGATGATGGCCATGTCGGTCACCAGCCGAAGGGGCCCGGTTTTGATCGCAGGGACGGTTCATCCCCATTACCTTGCGACCCTGCGAACCTACATGGCCAATCTGGAGCCTGAGATTCGGGTTTTGCACTGTCCGGGCGGCTATCTTGAGCCTTCCCGCCTCGAGGCTGAGGTCACCGAGGAAACGCCCTGTGTGGTGGTCCAGCACCCGAATTTCGACGGTTCCCTCGAGGAAGTTGCCGAACTGTCACGCATCGCCAAGGCCAAAGGGGCCTTGTTTGTGCAGGTGTTTGACCCCTTGAGCCTGGGGTTGCTCAAGGGGCCCGGAGAATTGGGGGCTGATATCGCCGTGGCGGAGGGCCAGGGGCTTGGAACGCCGATGTCTTTTGGCGGTCCTTATCTTGGATTGATGGCCTGCAGGGAATCCCTGGTTCGCAAGCTGCCCGGGCGTCTGGTGGGCCAAACCGTCGACCGCAAAGGAAAACGTTGCTGGGTGTTGGCGCTACAAACCAGGGAACAGCATATCCGCCGGGAAAAAGCCACCAGCAACATATGCACCAACCAAGGCCTTTACGCCATTCGCGCATCGATTCATCTCGCAGCCCTGGGGCCCGAGGGCCTAAAGGAAACGGCCCTTCAGTGTCTGGAAAAGGCGCACCACCTTCGCCACCTTCTGGTGGCTAAAAAGGTGGGAGAGATCGCCCATCTTCGGCCGTTTTTCAAAGAGTTCCGGTTTCGGCTTGGGGAAGGGATGCCGGCGGCGGCGGAATGCGTGGATCGGTTGTTGGAGAAGGGCTTTCTGGCCGGGGTTCCGCATCCGGAAAACCCGCGTGACTTGCTGATCGCGGTGACGGAGTCCCGCACGCTGGAGGAGATCGAGGGCTTTGCCAACGCGCTTTCAGCCCTCAGGGCAACCGCAGGGAAGGGAGCCGGGCAATGATGGAAAGGAACCAGTCCGCAGACTTGCTGTTTGAAATATCGAAGCCGGGGAGAAGGTGCCATCGGGTTCCTCCATCGGGCCTCCCGGCGGTTGGGTTGGATTCCAGATTCCTGTCCGGCGGTTCCCCTCCCTTGCCCGAAGTGGCGGAACTGGATTTGGTGCGGCACTATACCAACCTGTCCGCAAGGAACATGGCGATAGATTCCAATTTCTATCCGCTGGGTTCATGCACCATGAAATACAATCCCAAGCGGCACGAGCGGCTTGTGTCTCTTCCCGGATTGGCGTCGCCGCATCCCCTCCAACCGGACAAGACGGTGCAGGGTATGCTTGCGATCCTTTTTGAAATGCAGGAGATGCTTGCCGAAATCGCCGGCTTGCATGCCTGCTCCCTCCAGCCTTCGGCCGGTGCCCAGGGGGAGTTGGCGGCCTTGCTGGTTGCCGCCGCCTACTTCCGTCACAGGGGGGAAAACCGCACCCGTGTGCTGGTGCCCGACTCGGCCCATGGCACCAACCCGGCCAGCGCGGCCATTGCCGGTTTCGACTCGGTCACCGTCAAGAGCGGCGATGACGGGTTGGTGGACCTGGCGGACCTGGAATCCAAGCTGGACGAGCGCACCGCGGTGTTCATGATCACCAATCCCAATACGCTGGGATTGTTTGACCACCAGATCCTCGACATCACCCGAAAGGTTCACGAGAAGGGCGGCCTCGTCTACCTGGACGGGGCCAACATGAACGCCATCCTGGGTATCGCCCGGCCGGGCGATTTTGGCGCTGACATGATGCACTACAACGTGCACAAGACCTTCACGGGCCCGCACGGGGCGGGCGGCCCCGGCTCGGGGCCCATTGCCGTGCGCGACATGCTGGAGCCCTTCCTTCCCTCGCCAATGGTTATTCGAGATGAGAAGGGCGGGTACTGTCTCCAGCAGGATCGGCCCCTTTCCATCGGCCGCGTCCGGGCTTTTTTTGGCAATGTGGGTGTGCTGCTTCGGGGCTGGATGTATTTGCGCACCCTTGGCCCCAATGGCCTCCGTGAGGTTTCAGAACAGGCGGTTCTCAACGCCAATTATTTGCTGACCCTTTTGAGTGATCACATTGATGTTCCCAAGGGGGCCGGCTGCATGCATGAATTCGTCGCCAGCGCGAAAAACCTGCGCCGCGAAAAACGGGTCAGCGCCATGGATATCGCGAAGCGGCTACTGGACAAAGGCTATCACTCCCCGACTGTGTACTTCCCCTTGGTGGTGGCCGAGGCCCTGATGATCGAGCCGACCGAAACGGAAAGCCAGGAAACCCTGGAACGTTTTGCGGAGGTTTTTGTCTCCATTCTGCGGGAGGACCCGGAAACCCTCCACGAGGCGCCGCATGATCTGGCCATCAGCCGGCCCGATGAGGTGGCGGCCACCAAGCAACCCGTATTGCGGTGGAAGAGCGCCTGACTGATGACCGGGAAACCGACGGAATTGCGCCTGATCCCGCTGGAAACCAATTCGGCAGAAATGGCCATGGCCTTGGACGAGGTGCTGTTGGAGGGGGCCGCCGCCGGCAAGCCTTCTCTGCGTTTTTATCAATGGGCCAGTCCCACGGTGACCTTGGGATATTTCCAGCCCTACTCCGTGGCCGCCGGGTTTTCTGGATTGCCGGTGGTTCGCCGGCCCACGGGTGGGGACTTGCTGGTACATGACCACGAACTGACCTACGCCCTTGCCCTTCCGGACAGCCTGGTGCCAACCAAAGTTGAGGAACTGGCCTGCCTGATCCACAGGGTGATCGCAAAAAGTTTGAATGCCCGGGGGGTTTCAACCACCTGCCAGCCCGCGAAGGGGAAATTGCAGATAGCCGGGGCCCCGGAAGGAGTTTTGTGTTTTCTGCACCCCGCTGCGGGGGATGTGCTGGCTGGAGGTTTCAAGGTGGTGGGCAGCGCCCAGCGTCGCAGTAGGGGAGGGCTTCTCCAACACGGTTCAATCCTGATGAAAGCGAGTGACCACGCTCGCTGGCTCAAGGGAATCGGTGAAGTCTCAGGCACCGATCTGGATGTGGAGGAATTGGCCCGGAGCCTGGGGACAGAAATTCCCCTCGCTTTGAGTTTAGGTCACAGCGGGCGGCCTTGGTCGGGGGAAGAAAAAAAACGGGCGCTGCAATTGGTCACTGAGCGTTATGGATCGGTTGACTGGAACAGGCGCCGTTGAACGGGCAAACAAAACGAACCAGCCGGCCGCTTGCGCGGCCGGCTGGTCGTGATTCAGGCTGTCAGGCTTGAATCGTCGTTAATCAGAAGGGGTTGGCGGCGGGAGCCGGCTTCAGGGCGGGAGCAACGGTACCCTTGGTATCGCTACCCTTGGTGTCGCCACCCTTGTTGCCACCCTTGTTGCCGCCCTTGCTGCCGGGATCGCCAGCGCCTTGGCCCTTGCCGCCCTTGCTGCCCTTGCAGTTGGGGTCGCCAGCGCCTTGGCCCTTGCCACCGCAGCCAGGAGCCTGGGCTCCCTTGATGTGGCCGCCGAGGTTGTGGCCGATGCCGGACAGCTTGCCCTTCAGGTTGCCAGCGGCGCACTTCAGGCCATCGAGACGGCCCTTCAGCTTGCCGAGCAGGTCGCCGCCGCCACAGGGGGCTTGAGCGCCTTGGCCTTTGCCACCCTTGCAAGCGGGGTCGCCAGCGCCTTGGCCCTTGCCGCCCTTGCAGCTAGGATCGCCAGCGCCTTGGCCCTTGCCACCCTTGCCACCGTTGCCGGCGGCCTGAGCGCCCTGGCCAGCGGCCTGGTGCTTAACCTGGATCAAGTCGGCGTCAGCAGCAGCGGCGCCGTTCGAAACCCACATGGAACCAACAATCAGAAAAGCGCAGTTCACTAGAAGGTACCTCCAAGGTCCTGAGGGAGCACGGATAGGTTTTTGGCCAATCCGCGGGTCGGTTACTTGAGGATTTGTCTCCTCTCCTTTCCGACCGGGTGCCTGGCTAGGCGGGCTTCCTTACAAAACCTCGCCAGACTACTAACCTCAATCGACGCCACTTGGGAAAGCCTCTAGGGGTTGGATTCCAACCGCGAGATTTTTGCCAAAAGCGTGGCCTCATCCTGTGCAAGGTTTCACCAAGAGGAAGCACCGGATCAAGTTCGCTATTTTATCCATTTTCAATTCGGGTCTAATTAGGTGTGGCCGGGCCCCCGGTTCGGCAGCCTTTGTTTAAAAAAGGTGCTTCAAATCTGGTGGCCATCCTGGTCTGGCAAATCCCGGGGGGGAAGGGAAGAGGAACCGGGGCCAGAAGGAAGGAAGTTTTTCCACCGTCCAAGGATAGATGATTTTGTGTCAGGTCCGAAAGAAATGGGCTTTCAAACCCAATTGAGTTTCTTGGCCAAAACAGGGGGCGCCGGAGAATTGTCCCAAAAAAGGAGGCCATCAAAAGGCGAAACCCGCGGCCCGATTAGGGCCGCGGGTTTGTTTCAGGTGATCCCTTGTACAAGGAGCCTTTTGGGTTTCCTTATTTGTTGGATGGGACCTGGGTCGGGGTTGGAGTCATGACCGGAACCTGTTGAGTCACCGGTGCAGACTTGATGATGGCCGCCTGGGAGGAGGCCAAAGGGGGTTCTGAGGCCATCGGTACCGGGCTGATCCTTTCAGTCACGATCTGACCAGACCGGCTTACAACAGTTGAGGATTCGCACCCGCAAGATTCGCCACCAAAATCCATGAAGTGGTTATCCCACAATGAATAAAGCTGGGACTTGCAACCTGCGAGCATCAGGACAACCATGCCGAGCGCAAGCTTGGCTTTGGTTCCCGACGGCTTGAGGAGAACTGGGTGTGTTTTCATGGGGGTCGATCTCGTCTTCCTTGACGGGGTACCATCCAAACAGGTTGGACGGAATCCCTGATCCTTGCCGGAAAAGTGAATCTCCGGCTTGTCTGATATTCGGCATGTCCAAGGGTTTGTTGGGTGTTGAACAGGGCCTTTCAAGTTTTTTCAATGGATCCAAGCCCGCCCAATCGGACTTTTTGGTTTGGTGTGCCTGAAAAAAGGCTTTCTGACCTTTCGGCCTGGTTTGCGACCTCGAATCGCCTTAAGGCTTTCCGGATTGCAGCCGAAAATTGAATAAGACAATCTTGTCTTGAATGCTGGATGAGTTGTCGAGGAGGTTCTGGTGCCTGTTTCCGATCGGTTGGCGAAAAAATGGCGTGTATTGCAGGTCGATAACCGCCGAATCGAAGCTTTGAAGGGTACCGGAGGCCAGGGCGTCGGGGAATTGGCTGAGGTCATCTTGGCTATGTTGGCAAACCGGGGGTTGAGGGAGGCCGCGGACGTGCGACGCTTTCTTGATCCGAAACCATCCGACCTCCATCCACCGGGCCTCTTGCCCGGTATGCATGCGATTGTTGACCGCTTGGTTCAGGCCTGGAAAAACCAGGAAGAAATTGTCCTCCATGGTGATTTCGACACCGATGGCTGCACTGGAACCTCAATCCTGATGCTGGCACTTCGCCATATGGGGGCCAAGGTGCGTTTCCACATCCCCCACCGCACACGGGATGGATACGGTTTGAAACCGACTGATGTGGAGGAGCATGCCAAGGCGGGGTCCAGGGTGATAGTCACGATTGATTGCGGGATCACAGCCGTCGCCGCTGCCTTGAAGGCGCGTGAATTGGGGATTTCCCTCCTTGTGACAGACCACCATCAGCCTGGCCCTGAACTGCCTGCTGCTGAAGGTTTGGTCCACCCCGGGTTGCCCTGTTCCACCTACCCTTTCGGGCAACTGTGCGGGGCTGGGGTTGCCTTCAAGGTGGCTTGGGCCCTGGCCATGCGGGTTTGCGGCGGAGAGAAGGTGGATGACGCGTGGCGGGGCATTTTGCTTGAGGCGCTTGGATTGGCGGCGTTGGGTACCGTGGCGGACCATATGCCCCTGCTGGATGAGAACCGGGCCATTGTCCGCTGCGGTTTGAAAAATGCCGGCGCGCTTGGAAATCCGGGCCTGCTCGCATTGATGGAGGTCGCCCAACTGGAACCGGATGGAAGGCTCCGTTCGGAGGATATCGCCTTCAAGCTGGCGCCCAGGCTGAACGCGGCGGGCCGAATGGATTGCGCCCGCATGGTTGTGGAACTTTTCACCACCCGCCAGTCGGGACCGGCCCGCAGCATCGCCCAGATGTTGGACAAGTACAACCGCAGCCGGCAGTTGGTGGAGCGGCAGGTCCTGGATGCCGCCATGGCCCAGGTGGAAGAACAGGGATTGGCATCCCGGCCGGTGATGGTGTTGTGGGGCAAGGGGTGGCATCCTGGGGTGGTGGGGATCGTTGCCAGCCGCCTGGTGGAAGCCTGGCACCGGCCAGTGTTCATCGCCGCGGTTCCACCCTTTGCCGATTCGCCCGGGGAGCAATCGATCGGGGAATCGGAATCAGTGCCCGTAATGGAGGAAGGCGAGGGATTTGCCCTGGGGTCGGCCCGTGGTGCTGGGGGGTTCCCGCTGCCGGAATCGCTGGCAGGGGTCGCCGATTTGCTGCGGAGCCATGGTGGTCATAGGGCAGCAGCCGGTTTCAAGCTGGACCCGGCCAATCTGCCGGCGCTCCGGGACCGGCTGGAGTTGGCGGGTCAGGCATTTTTTGGTGACAGTATGGCCCGGCCGACCTTGAGATTGGATGCGGAGATCCCGCTCCAGGGCCTGGGAGAAGGTCTGGTGCGGGATTTGAACAAGCTGGAACCTTATGGCAACACCAACCGCAAGCCACTGTTCCTGGCCAGCGGGCTTGAAATCGAGGGGGAACCCCGCATCATCGGCAAGGATATGCGCCATTTGCAATTGGTGCTGCGCCAAGGTGGCAAAAAAGTCCGCGCGGTCGCGTTCAGGATGGCCGACCGACTGGAGGAACTGAAATCCGGTGGCGGAGCTGTGAGCGTGGCATTCCGCCCGGAGATCAATGAATTCATGGGACGGCGTGAGGTTCAGGTCCATATCGAGGATTTTCAACCCAGGGCCAATCCGGAGGTGGAGTTCGTTTCTTCCGAGGATTATTGGAAGGAAGATTAACTTTAGCCGGAATGTCGCCATTGTGGTTTGGGCATGGTGCCAATCCGCCTGGTCTCGCGAGTAGTCCAGGCGGATGAGGAGCCAAGGAGGTGGAGATGGGTGGTGAAAAACGGGAGGATTCCGAGGCGGACAAGGGTGCCCTAACCCTGCTTCCCCGGACATCCACCCTGGTGCTCCTGGGTGCCGGGTTGGCACTGTCCATCGCGTCCTGGGTGATGAATGGCGCTTTTCCCGAACCGCCAAGCACCGCGGAAATCAGCCTGGGCTGGAGCGGTTGGACGCGGTTGGCACTGGTGCTGGTGGCCGCGACCCTTGGCGGAGCCGCGTTGCGGATGGAGTTGCGACGCCACCGGTCGGCCGGTTGGCCCCAATTTCCTGATTCCGCCACATCTGCCCTCGTCTGCGTGGTGTTGGCGCAAATCCTCTGGTTTTCAGCAAACGGTTTGCTGGGAAAGGTTCCCGAGGACCAAGTCGTCAGCAATGACAACACCGGGGAGATAGTTGCATGGACCCGGCCGGCCCAGATGGAAAGCCTTGCAAGAATTTGCCGGGTTGGCATGATCTGCGCCTTTGTCGGCGGTTTTCTGCTGGTGATTCCGGAGATGGCCCGCAGGTCGGTGCTGGTGGGTTCCATCACCTTCCATTTTTGCGGAATTCTCTCGGCGGTCCTGAGCGTGCCGCCGCCGGGCGGGAATTCCCCCTGGCTCATTTCGCAGGCGTGGACTTTTGTCTACAGGCCGTACCTGCAGTTCATCTACCAGAACAACGCGTACCATTTCTACTCACCGGAACCGGGGCCCCCTTCTTTCCTCTGGTTGCAGATCACCTACACCGACGGCGGCAAGAGGTGGTTCCGGTTGCCGGATACCGAGACCAGCCCCACCCCGATGCACTTTCAGCGCATGCTGTCGATCGGGGAGAGCGCCTCGCAAGTGCTGCAACGGGATCCGGGTGCCTACCGATCCGAAGCCGCATTGCAGAAGATGGCGCAACTGCTCGGGCTCGAGAGGTTACCCCGGGGCACAATTGCCCCGCTCACATGGCGCGAGCCGATGCCAAACGCCAAGCACTACATGTGCAGCTATGTCAGGTCGCTAATCAATCGATTTCCCCACCCGGACAACAACAGCGGGGCCACTGTGCTCGAATCCCATCTGTGGCGGGTGGTTCAAACCATCATTCAGCCCGGTGACCTCGCCTATGAACGACGCGATCCGACCGAACGAAGGTTTTATGTGACGACCTACCAGGGGGAATACGATGAAAAGGGCAACCTGCGTGACCCCAACGATCCCCTGCTTTACTGGATGATCCAGGCGTATGACCGCGAGATGATCGAGCAGTTGGTGCAGCAGGCCGCCGAGCGGGAAAACGAGGTGCGCCGCCTTCGCGACCTCAGGCCCCGCGATCAGGTCAGCCCCGCAGAAATGGCGGTCATGATGGAGGAGGCCGACGCCCTCAAACGGTTCCAGGGAATGTTGCAGGTCTGGCTGCGGCAGGAGAAACCGGTGATCGACTTCTTCAAGCTTCAAAGCGACTCGAGTCACTTTCCACCCGAAAGTGTCTGGGTCGAAGCCTCCGGTCCCGCGGGCGGGGGGGCTGGCAACCTGCCGGATAAAAAGGCGGCTCCCGGCGGCCAAATCCGGGGAAAACCGGACGAGACGAAATCGGGTTCCGGCATCAGGGGCGCCGGGGAGGAGAGGCCATGAACCTGTTCGCTTGGTTGTGGGACCTGTTGGACGGCGTGAACAAATTCTTTTTCAAGCCGTCCACTCCGCACACTTTGGCCATGATCCGCATCATGGCGGGCCTCGGGATCTTCTACATCAACCTCAACTGGGGGGCGGCCCTGTTGGAATTCGTCGGTCCGCAGGCGTGGATCGAGCACGACACCATGGACAGCCTGCGCACATCCACCCTGTTCGAGCCTCCCGGGGCCAGGTGGGATGGCTCGGACCGGATGGCCGAGCCCCCGCGCGGGTCCAGCGCCTTTTCCTTTTTTTACCATGTGACCGACTCCGGCAGCATCTGGATGCTGCACTGGTGTTTCCTTGCGGTGAACCTGATGTTCGCCCTGGGCCTGTTCACACGGTTCACGGGTGTGGCCACCTGGATCGCCTCGCTGAGTTATATCCAGCGGGCCCAGACATCCCTTTTCGGCATGGATACCATCACCAGCATTCTCCTTTTTTACCTGATGTTCTCCCCCTGCGGCGGCGTCTGGTCCCTGGATCGGCTTCTGGCGGCGCGGCGGGCGCGCAGGCAGGGGTTGCCGGAACCCGAGGTCCAGGCCACCCCCGATGCGACCTTTTTCCAGAGGCTTATGCAGGTCCACTTCGCCATCATTTATTTCGGCGCCGGAACTTCCAAGTTGATGGGGGCCTCCTGGTGGCAGGGAACCGCCCTGTGGGGTTGCCTGGCGAACTATTCATTCTCCCCTATGCAATACGAGGCCTACATGGGGGTTCTTGAATTCCTGGCGGACCACCGGTGGCTCTGGGAACTCGTCATGTCCGGCATGGCGGTATTCACCCTGGTCCTCGAGCTTGGATTTCCCTTCGCCGTCTGGATGCCCCAGGTGCGGTTGCCTTTTGTGATCTGTGCCATTCTTTTCCACACAGGGATCGGCATTCTGATGGGGCTCAGGATGTTCAGTTTCCTGATGTGCGCGCTCCTGTTGTCATTCTTAAAGCCGGGGGAGATCCGCGGGATATTTAGTTGGATCGGGGGCTGGCTTGGCCTTGGGGAGAATTCTTCCGCGCAAGGCGCGGCCACGAGCGGGAAAATCGCCGCCTGATTCCAGGTCTCAGCTATTCAGGAAAGGCTGAAGCTGCGGGCCAAGGGGTTGGTGTTGGTCGATGGAGGGCAAATTCGCGGGCAGGCATTCCAGGTATTTTTGGGCGGCACCCGTGTTCCAAACCAACACGCGGTCGGCGGGGCCCACCTCGCCGGCCGCGTGCAATTTTGCGAGCACATCCAGGCAAACGCCCGATTCCGGACACAGCGAAATCCCTTCGAGGGAGCAGGCTTTTTCCATCCAATCCAGCAGCCTGGTTTCCTCCCCCCGCAATGCTTTCCCTCCGGACTGGCGAATCGCCTCAAGAATCATGAAATCCCCGACCGCGGCGGGAACACGCAACCCGCTGGCTTTGGTGTGGGCCGGATTGAAGGTTTCCGCATGTCTCTCCCCACGGTCAAAGGCCACGCAGATCGGTGAGCAACCGTCGCTTTGGCACGCGTAAAGCCGTGGCAATGCCTGACCCCTCAGCCAGCCCAATGCCTGTAGTTCCTGGAATGCCTTCCACATCCCAACCAAGCCTGTTCCACCACCGGTCGGATAGAGGATCACATCCGGCAATTTCCAGCCACCCTGGAGGGCCAACTCCAGGCCCATCGTTTTCTTACCTTCCAGGCGGTAGGGCTCGCGCAGGGTGCTGAAATCGAACCAGCCCATTTGTTCAGCGTTTTCGCGGACCAATTTGCCACATTCATGGATCAGTCCGTTGACGCGGAACACCTTGGCCCCAAAAAGCAGGCATTCCCTCTGGTTCACCACCGGCGTGTCACCCGGCATGAATACCCAGGCCTCAAGCCCCGCCCGTGCGGCATAGGCGGCCAATGCCCCCCCGGCATTTCCAGCGGTGGGTGCCGCGAGGCGTTTGAGCCCGAGCCATTTGGCCATGCTCACCGCCACGGTCATGCCGCGGGATTTGAAGGAGCCGGTTGGCAGTGTGGACTCATCCTTGATCTGAAGGAAATCCAGTCCCATTTCCCGACCCAGGTTGGGGCACTCGAGAATGGGTGTGGGCATCTCCCCCAGGGTTACGGGCTGTATATCCCACGGCAGTGGCAAAAGCTCGCGCCAGCGCCAGACACCACCGGTGCGGGAGGCCATTTCCTCGCGGTCAATTAATCCACGGGCCTTTTCCAGGTCATACCTAACCACCAATGGGCGTCCCATATGCACGCCATGCACCTTCCCGGCTGGGTGAAGGCTGTTGTCAACCGGGCTTTCGAGATGGGTGACCAGGCACCGGGTAGGAGGCGTGGACATGGCGAGGGCAACCCTGGGCGCGAAAAATCGACCGAAAAACCATCCCACCATGTGGAGGGCAACTGGGGAAAGGGGTTTATTTTCGTCGGTTCACCATGGCGCCTTCCGGCTTGATTCCGGTTTTTAGGCAGGGCTAAAGTTCGTCTGTTGGCAGGGTTTTGGCTTGGAAAGGGACGGTATGCTGCCACTGGTCGCCAGGGAATACGGGGGTTGGTGCCAGGTATGGGCCCCCGCCAAAGTAAACTTGTACTTGCGCGTCGTGGGCAAAAGGCCGGATGGCTTCCACGAATTGGCGACCTTCATGCTTCCCGTCCCGTTGTTTGACACCATTCTGGCGCGGCCTGCCGGGATTATTTCGCTCCAGTGTGATGATCCCTCCTTGCCGGTCGATTCGGGCAATCTGGTTTTCAGGGCTGCCAACTTGCTCGCCGCCCGGCATGCCCCGGGGCGCGGCGCGGAAATCGAGTTGCGAAAACGGATTCCGCACCAGGCTGGATTGGGCGGTGGGTCGAGTGACGCCGCCGCAGCCTTGGTGTGCCTGAACCATTTGTGGGGATTGGACTTGGGGCGTTCTGAATTGGCTGTGCTGGCATTGGAGTTGGGCAGTGATGTTCCCTTCTTTTTGGGTAATGGGCCGGCATGGTGCACCGGTCGCGGGGAAATCATGACCCCGGTGGAACCTGCCTACCGTTTCAATTTGGTGGTGGTGAAACCGATGGAAGGGCTTTGCACGCGGCAAATTTTCCAGCTTTTGGGCGCTGAAAACCTTCCTGGGGCTGTTGGCGAATTCCCTGACCCGAAGTTACAGGACGATCAGGCTTTCCAAACCGCCCTGCGACAAACGGCGATGGCGTTGGGTAACACCCTCTGGAACGACTTGGAAGTCCCGTCCTGTCAACTGCTTCCGTCACTGGAGCAGATCCGCAAGGAAACGATGTCGGCCGGGGTCCTGGGGGTGGTTATGACGGGCAGTGGAAGCGCCATGGTCGCCCTTGCGGCGGATGCCTCCAAGGCTGTATCGATTGCCCAAAGGCTCAAGTCGGCACGGACGCCGACGGGCCCGGTGGCCGTTTATGTCGCCTGCTCGGCGGTGGGTTAAAGCCCCTGACAAGGCTGGGGACGGCGCAGGTCAAGGAGTGGACCGTGGAAATCACCGAAATCCGGATCAAGTTGATGGATGAGGGAGGCGAGAACGAGCGCCTGCACGCGTTTTGCTCCATCACCTTTGACGGTTGTTTCGCCATCCGGGATCTCAAGATCATTGAGGGGCCCCGGGGGCTGTTTGTGGCAATGCCCAGCCGCAAACTCACCGACCGTTGCAATCGGTGCGGCGGCAAAAATCACTTGCGGGCGCGATTTTGCAATGGTTGCGGTGGCAGGCTTGAGGAAGACCGCGGCCTTCGGCAGGTCCAGGGGCGAGTGAAACTGCACGCTGATATTGCCCACCCCATCAATCCCTCCGCACGCGAGGGGATCCAGGATGCCATTGTGGCTGCCTACCACCGGGAGCGTGAGTTGGCCAAGTTGCCCGGTTATGTTTCCACCTACGACGATATCGACGCGGGTGATTTCGACGCGTTGCCTTACGGGTTCCAAGGGACAACGGATGGGGCTGCTGTTCGGGCGGCAACCCAGGTTCCCCAATCGGTTCGCCTCCACAGGCCCCAGTCACCCAGGGGGCCTCACCAACCGCGAGTGCCGGAGCCGCTCCGCGAACGGAAGAATCCGGGGTATACCTACTAGCCAAGCCTTGAATTCAGGGTTTTAGATCAATTCAAGGGCGTCCCCTGGCATGGGGACGCCTTTTGCGTTTCCCCTCTTGGCTGCCAGCATTGTGGGTTTCGTCGGGGCCGGTGGGCAAACTATAATCACCACAAGGCTTTGCCGATTCTGGTGATGGCCCCGGTTGGACGGTGCGATGGGTGACAGGTCCGGCAGGGATCCTCTGGAAAGGCTGGGTGATGCCCGGCGCCAGATCGATGAGATGACCCACACTTTCGAGGGTGATGACCTCGAGCGGATGCTGGAGGCGGCGGAGCATTTTCCTTTCGGACCATTCGCCCTCGACCAGTCAACCGGGAATGGGGCCGAGGAGGAAAATGAGGGGGTGGCCAGGCCAGGCCCCAAGGATTCCCCGGGGCTCGACCAGGAAGGCCCCTGGGCTGACCAGTTGCGCCAGCGTTTGCGCACAACCGGTTACAGCGAACCACGCCTGCTCGCTTCCGGGAGTCCCCGTTCCCGCATTTATCTTTCCCGGCATGTGGACCTGGATCTGACGGTCGCCGTGAAGGTGTTTCTTCCCAACAAGGCTCCGGGGCTTGCGTGGCGCGGTCGTTTCCTCCGCGAGGGGCGGGCCGCTGGCAAGGTGAACCACCCGCATGTCCTTCGGCTGCTGGGGGGCGGGCAACTCGCCGACGCCGCTTACCTGATATACGAGCATTGCGCCGAGGGGAGCATGGCGGAGCGATTGCTCCTGGCACCGCCCACCCCGCGTTATGCGGTCCGTTTGGTGTCGCAGATGGTCCAGGGGCTACAGGCGATCCACGACGCCGGCTACCTGCATTTGGATATAAAGCCTTCCAATATACTGATTGCCGAGGGCGGTTTGCCCAAGCTTGCCGACCTGGGCCTCGCAAGGCTGCTGGATGCCCGGGGCTTGGCCCATGTGGAACAGGTGGCTGGAACCCCGGCATACATGGCCCCCGAGCAGACTTACCCGGGGGCCGATCTTTCCTGCGCCGCCGACATTTTCAGCCTGGGTTCGGTCCTTTACCAGATGCTCACCGGTCGCGTGCCCTTCCAGGGGCCGCCGAACGAGCCGGTCTACCGGATGGTGCAGCGATTGCGCCACGAGGTTGTGCCCCCCCCTGGCGCGTTTCGCCCGGAAATTCCAGAAGCCCTCAACCGGTTGGTGCTCCGTTGCCTGGAGAGGGACCCCCGCAAACGATTCAGCCACGCCGGCGAGATGCTGGAGCAGGTGCTGGCCTGGCTGGGCGAGACCGATCCGGCACGCACCCAGGGCGGGCAGGCCCGCCGGGAAAAAGCCGATCAGGATTTGGCGGAAAGCCTCCGGTTCGCTGTGTTCCGCAAAAACCTGCAGGGGCGATATCTGTATGTCAACGACGCCTTTTGCCTGGCCATGGGCCGCGACCGCTCCGGCATCCTGGGGGCGACCGACGAGGATCTGATGGCGGCTGAGATGGCGAGTCGTCTGAGGAGCCACGAGGTCCAGGTCCTGCGGACCGGGCAGATTCATGAGGATGTCGAGGAGCACCTGACACGGGCTTGCCTGGTCCGTTGCCGTTGCCGGGTTCCCGCATTGGGAAATGTGGAGGAGGGGGACCGGCAGTTCATCCACTCATTCCTGGCTCCCCTCCGTGATCAGGAAGGGCAGGTGGTGGGAGTCCAGGGCCTTTTCTACAACATCACGCCCCTCAAGCAGGCGGAAAGGCGGGCCCGCGAGGTTTTGGAAAAGCTGGAAAGGGCCAACGAGGACCTGCGGCGCAGCAACGCGGACCTGGCCCAGTTCGCCAGTGTCGTCTCCCACGACCTTCAGGCCCCGCTCGGGACGGTCCAGGAGTTGTTGCGCAGGCTTGGCGAACGGAACGGCCCCAGCCTCGACGGGCAAGGCAAGACAATTCTCGACCTGGCCCAGCAAAGTGTGGTCCGCATGCGGACCATGGTGACCGACTTTCTCGCTTACGCCCGCGCCGGGCAGGGGCAAAAGGAACCCCAGGTGGTGGATTGCCATGCCGCCTGCGCCCAGGCCTTGGCGAACCTGCGCGGGGAGGTGGTGGCCTCTGCCGCCACCATCATGGTGTCGCCATTGCCCCGTGTGCTGGGATGGTTCACCCACCTGCAGACCCTTTTCCAAAACCTGGTTCAAAACGCCATCAAATTCCGGGGGGAGAACCCGATTGTCATTCGGGTCGGGTGGCGCCCCGTCGGTTCCCGTTGGGCCCATGTGTGGGTCAAGGACAATGGATTGGGGATTGGCGAACAGTACCGTGAAACAATTTTCCGGATTTTCGAAAGAGGTCCGGGGGGAGCCAACCGGGGTGGGACCGGGTTGGGTCTGGCCTTGTGCCGCCGGATCGTTGAGCAAGGCGGTGGGCGCATCTGGGTCGAATCAGAACCGGGTCAGGGAGCCGTCTTCCATTTCACACTGCCACTGGCGCCAGGCGAAACGACTCCCGGGCAAAACCCATCGGCCCCGCCCGAGGAATTGGAAAAAAGACCATGAGCAATATTCCCAAGGCTCCCAAAACGTTGCATGTGCTGCTGGTCGAGGATGACCCGGCCGACGCCTTCCTCATCCGCACCATGCTGGAGGAGGCCAAGGGCACCTCGTTCGCGGCCAATGTGGCCGGCTCATTGCGCGAGGCCCTTGCTTGGCTTTCGGCCAATCCATGCCAGGCGGTGGTCCTGGACCTTTCATTGCCCGACAGCCGGGGCCTGGCAACCTTCCACCAATTGCGGCAACATCATCCCGCATTGCCGGTGGTGGTGCTTACAGGGTTGGACGACGAGTCCCTTGCGCTTCAGGCGGTCAGCGAGGGGGCCCAGGATTTCCTGGTGAAAGGCCAGGTGCGCGAGCGCCGTCTCACCCAGGCGCTTCACCACGCCATGGGGCGCCAACGCCGACTGTTGCGGGTGGAAAAAGCCCTGGAGCATAGCCAGGAAGAGGAGCGCGTGGCCCGGGAAATCGCCAAACAGTTGTTGCCGACGACCGCGCCTGAGATGACGGGTTTCGACCTTTTCGGCCATTCCATTCCGCGGGGCGCAAGCGGCGGGGACCTGTTGGATTGGTACCAGGTCGCTTCGGGTTGTTGGCGGATCGCGATTGGCGATGTGACCGGCCACGGCTTGGGCCCCAGCCTGCTGATGGCCACCACGCGGGCCTATTTGCGGGCATACGCCTCCATGGGGGTTAGCATCGAGGAGACCCTTGCGAAGACAAATGAGGCCCTCCTGGAGGATTTGGGGGACTCCCGTAATGTGACCCTTTTCCTGGCCGAGTTGGATCCTGCCACCCGTCGACTCACCTACGCCAGCGCGGGACATGTTCCCGGGTTGTTGGTGGATCGGCATGGAGCCGTGCGGGAAAGGCTTTTCAGTACGGGGTTGCCCCTCGGGGTGCTGGAAAACGCCACCTATCCTGGGGAGGATCCCTTGGCACTGGAACCCGGAGACGTGCTGATATTGCCAACCGATGGGGTTCTGGATGCGGTTCGGGTCGGCCAGGGGCATTTCGGGGTGGATGGGGTGATCCAGTCGGTTCGCCGGCGACTGGCGGGCGTCTCCCAGGCCCTTACCGCGGAAGGGGTGGTGGAATCCATTTTCACCGGTGTGGCGACTTGGACCCAGGGCAAGGAACCCGCCGACGATTGCACGGTTGTAGCCTTGAGGAGCCTCGGAACATGATTTTTCCATTGAGATTGGCAAAAGCCGCCAAAAAGGCCCCGTTTTTCAACCAAACCCAAGGCGGACTCGTCTAGGTTTTTGGGCCTCTCCTTTCGGGGTTGGGCTGGGAGAATCCGGTTTATCCTTGGTTGGGCCAACGCGGCTGGTTGCGTTCGTGTTTGCCAAACAGATAATCCAGTCTGAAAATAATGACCGCCGTCCGGTAAGGCCGGCCAAAAACCTCGGAGGCAACATGCTTCACCGATTGATCCAAAGGAATTGGCTTTTGGCCATAGCCTTGGTGCCTTTTGTGGTTTCGGCGGCAAGTACGCAGGAGGTCAATTCGGAAAAAAAACCGGTGGTTTACGGAAGCCGGATGGGTGAAGTCCTTCGGGTGGCGGTGGCTGTTCCCCCGTCCGAAAAGGATATTGGCACGATTCAGGTGGGGCTGGTGGACGGTGCAGGAGGAGCCAAGGCATCCCTGAAAAGAGATGTTCCGCTGGCTCGGGAGTGGACCACCCACCTTTTTGAGTTCGGCGTCAAGCCAGCGGCCAAGGACCAGATTCGCGTGGAGTGGGATGGCGCCGCGTTGGTGGCCGCCCTGGAAGAAGTGCTGCTCAAGGCGCCCGCTGAGGCCTCGGTTCGCGCCGGATTGCAATGGCATCCGGGTAGTTCCGTCCCTGTTGATGTGACGGTAACCGCTCCTGTCGCCCTGGATCGTAATCCGCCAATCCCCGGTGTCGAAGTGGTGGCGGAGTTGGTTGCCAATGGCAAGGCGACACGGTTGGCGCGTGGCCAAACGGGTTTCAGCGGGCGATCGGCCCTCACCCTGGCGGTCCCAGAATTGGAACCGGGCCAATACGCTTTGAAATTGGTGGTCCGCTCGGCTCTGGGTGAATCCGTCCTGGAAAAGCAGGTCCAGGTTGTTCGTGCTCCCCGTCTGCTGCTGACCACCGACAAGCCTGTTTACCAGCCGGGGCAACTGGTCCACCTCCGTCTTTTGGCATTGGACTCCTTCACGCTGAAGCCCATTGCGGGCAAGGCTGTCTGGTTCGAGGTGGAAGACGCCAAGGGCAACAAGGTATTCAAGAAGGAAGCTGCCCTGAGCGCCCAAGGCATTGCCTTTGCGGATTTTCAACTCGCATCCGAGGTGAATCAGGGTGCCTATCAGATCCGCGCGCTCCTGGGGAACGACAACACCGCCAAAACGGTCACGGTCAAGCCTTACCAGTTGCCAAGATTCAAGACCTCCTTGAAGCTGGACAAGCCTTGGTATCAGCCCGGCGAAAAGGTGCGCGCGTCCCTTCAGGCGGATTATTTCTTTGGCAAACCTGTGGCTGGAGGCGCCTTTTCAATGAAGGTCGCCTCGCTGGATCTGCAGGCCAACGAGTTTTTCACATTCAAAGGAAAGACAAACGAATCAGGGGCGGCTGAGGTGAACTTTGATTTGCCTCGGAATTTGGTTGGTTTGCCTTCGCGCCAGGGGGACGCTGTGGTTTCCGTCCAAGTGGAGCTGACGGATGCGGCGGAGCACTCGGAGAAGGCTGAAACCTCGGTGGCTGTAAGCGCCCGGCCAATTCGTCTGAAGGCCCTTGCCGAGGGAGGCAGGTTGGTGCCTGAATTGGAGAACCGGGTGGTGGTTTCCGCCACCTATCCCGATGGCGCGCCTGCCAAGGCCCAAATCAGATTGTGGCCGGGCGGAAACAAGGTGCGTGAACCCTTTGTCGCCTCCACGGGGGAAAATGGGTTGGCGGAGTTCTCCTTCGTTCCCCGGGCGGATTGGTTCAACCAGTCCGGATTCGGGGAGCAATCCGTGGAGTTCCTCGGGCAGCCCCAGCCGGTGAATCAGTTTGGGCCAAAATCGGAACTGCCGGTGCGGATGGAGGCGACCGACTCTCGCGGCGCCACCGCCGAGGCGCAAGCCGTTTTGTCAGGTGTGGCCAAGGGCGACAACTTGGTCCTGAAGCTGAACCGCGCGATTTTCAACACCGGTCAGGCGCTGGTTGCCGAAGTGTTGGCGGATTCATCCTCCCCAACCGCCTACCTCGATGTCATCAAGGACGGCCAGTTGGTCCTCAGTCGCTGGATGGATGTGAAAAACGGTAAAGCCCGCCTGGAAACGGCCCTCCCGCCTGAGGTTTCCGGTTCCCTGGAGGTTCATGCCTGGCAGGTGGTGGGCAGCGGCGAATTGGTTCGAGATAGCAGGCTGATTTATGCCCAGCCCTCCCGGGAATTGAAGGTGGAGATTCTCCCGGGCGCCGGCCAATACCGACCGGGTGAAAAAGGAGCCGTCGAGCTGAAGGTCACCGATTCCTCCGGGAAGCCAGTAGCCTCCGCTCTGGGGGTTCTGGTGGTGGATGAGGCGGTTTACGCGTTGCAGGACCAGCAGCCCGGGATGGAAAAAGTGTTCTTCACCCTGCAAAAGCAACTTCTGGAGCCCAAGGCCCAGGAATTGGTGCCGGGGATTGGGGCACCCGCCGGACTCATTCGCCCGGTGATTCTGGATGACCAGGCCCAGATGGCGGCCCGGGCCTTGTTTGGAGCAGTGCGGCCCGCGATTCCCAAATGTTGGGTTTCCGAGCCGGTGGTGGAAAGGCGACAGAAAGCTGAGCAAACGGTCTTAGCATTGGGCATGGCCGTTCATAACCTGGCCCAAATGGAATCGGTTTGGGCGAAGGGCGGGGCGGGTGAGTGGGCCCCTGGACTGCTGCAGAAAATAATCGACAGGGGTTATGCCAATCCGGAGCTCTTGAAAGATCCCCTGGGCGGGGAAATCCGTTTGGAAACCCTGACTGCCATTGAGCCAATGTTTACCCCGGCACGCTTGGCAGCGGTAGTGACACGTGAACGCCTCCGGTACTGGTCGTGGATGTTGGTGAATGCGGCGAGCCAACCGGACAATCGCGCCCGTTGGCTTCGCAACGGGCAGTGGAATGTTCCCCAGGACGCGCTGGATTTGAAACAAATGCGTCAGCCGGGCGCAACGCCGAGGGTGGACGCCTGGGGACATTCGATTGTCGTGGTGCCCCGCAAGGAAAAAGGAAAATTGATTCCGGGACAGGAAATCCTGGCGGGCTGGGTTTTGGCGAGTCCCGGGCCTGACGGCAAGCTGGGCACCGCGGACGACATCCGCCTCGAGGATCTGAACAGCGATGGCAGTGACCAATTCTGGTGGTTGGCTCCTGAAAAATTCAAAGCCATGGCCCAGAAAAATCGTCCGCTTGGCGGTATGGGCGGGCCGGTGGCCATGTTCGGTGGAATGCCGGGCGGGGCTGGAGGGATGGTCCGTCGCGGCGGGGCTCCAATGGCCATGGAAATGGCCGCCATGCCGGCTCCCCCGATGATGGCCGATGGCCCTCCGGGAGCAATGCCCAAGAAAGCCATGGCGGCGCCAAATGCTTCTGGTGCGGAACAGGGCGGCGGGTCGGCTGAACCCGCTCGCACCCGTGAATTCTTCCCCGAAACCATGTTGTGGCGCCCCGCCTTGGTCACCAATGACCAGGGAATCGCCCGGTTGGAATTCGATTTCGCCGACAGCATCACCACCTGGCGCATGACCGCGACCGCATCCTCCCCTGCAGGTTTGCTGGGCGGTGCCAGTGCTCCCCTGCGTGTGTTCCAGGATTTCTTTGTGGAAATGGATCTGCCCCTCACGCTGACCCAAGGGGATGAGATCCGTTTCCCGATCGCGGTGTTCAATTACCTGAAACAGCCGCAAAAAGTGGTCCTAACCCTGAAGCCGGAGCCTTGGTATGAGCTGGTGGACGGGCAGTCCGGAACCCGCGAGATGGAAATCGGGGCCAACCAGGTCGGATCGGTGGCTTACCGCATTCGGGCCAAAAATCTGGGGGCATTCCCGCTGCAGGTGGACGCCCGGGGAATGGCCATGTCGGATAGCGTGCGACGCTCCGTCCGGGTGATGCCCAATGGCGAACCGGTCGAGGTGGCGCATAATGAGGGGCTTTCCGGGAAAATTGACAAGACTCTCCGGTTTCCTGCCGAGGCGTTGCCTGGGGCCAATCAGGCTTTTCTGAAAATCCACCCCGGGTTGTTCTCCCAAATGGTGGAGGGGACCGAGGGCATTCTCAGGATGCCAGGGGGGTGCTTTGAACAAACTTCCTCATCGGCGTATCCCAATATCCTCGTGGTGGATTACATCCGGCGAAACAAGATCGCCGCCGCGGAGGTTCTCGCCAAATCCGAGGCCTACCTGAACGCTGGCTACCAGCGTCTTCTGACTTTCGAGCGGCCGGGAGGTGGTTTTGACTGGTGGGGGAGCGGCGAACCGCTCGTATGGCTGAGCGCCTACGGCTTGATGGAATTCAACGACATGGCCAAGGTTTGGCCGGTGGATCGCGGCATCATTGACCGAACCCAGGCCTGGTTGCTCAAGCAGATGGAACCGGCGGGCACCTGGTCCAAAATCGGCGCGACCCATGGTGAATCGATCGAGCGCATGGGGGATCCCAGATTGCTTCTGACCAGTTATGTGGTGTGGGCCCTTCTGGAAAGCGGGGTGCCCCACCAAAGGCTGGAAAAATCATTGGCCTATGTGAGGCAAAACGCACCCGAGGCGGAGAGCCCCTATATCCTCGCTCTGGCTGCCAATGCATTGACCGCCGCGCCAGACACCGGAAACCATGCCGGCAAAATCCTCGACTTGGTTTTAACCAAACTGGACCGGTTGGGGCAGGAAAAGCCGGAATGGCAAGCCCGATGTTTCCCCGTGGCTGGGGGTGAATCCCTGAACCACGCCCGGGGTGATTCACTGACGGTGGAGACCACGGCCCTTGCCGCCCTGGCACTTTTGAAATCAGGCCGGCCGGAGGCCAACACCAAAGCCCAAAAGGCCCTGGCGTATCTGGCCAAGGCGCGCGATCCGCATGGCACTTGGGGGAGCACCCAGGCGACCATCCTGGCCCTGAAAGCCTTGGTCCAGGCATCCAGCGCGCCCAAACAGTCCAAGCCGGCGGGTTTCCGCATCCTCGTGGATGGCAAGGAGGTTGGCCGGGGCGAGGTGAATTCGCTCAACAGCGATGTGATGCAACAGTTCGACCTGACCGCTTCGGTTTCCTCTCCGGGTGACCACCAGGTGCAATTGCTGGTGGATGGCGAGTCCAGCATGGTGGCCCAAATGGTATCCAGATTTTACCGGCCATGGAGCGCGAAAAACCGGCCCAAGGACCGGTTCGCCCTGAAGGTGGATTATGATCGCACCACCCTGGAGGCCGACCAGACCATACAGGCCAAGGCCAGCCTTCGATACCTTGCGGACCGCCCGACCACGATGGTCATGCTTGATCTGGGTATTCCCCCGGGCTTTCATGCGGATGCTGAAGATTGGAACAAACTGTTGGTGGAGGGAAAGATCAAGCGTTATTCCATGACCGACCGGCAGATCATTGTCTATCTGCAGGATGTGGAACCGTCCAGGGATTACCTGTTTCCTTACACCCTAAAGGCCAAGTTTCCAGTGAAAGCCAAAGCCCCTGCTGCCGAGGCTTACGAGTATTACAACCCCGGCGAGCGTGGGGCTTCCCAACCGGTGGAAATCGAGGTCCGGGAAAAGGCCCGGTAGTTCGCCATCGATTCACCAACGCACCAGGCGTGAGAGAGGTGGGGAGCGCAACAGTCTCCCTCCCGCGACGCTGAGGGGATTGCCACGCAGGTCGATACGTTCAACCGCCAGCAATTCGCCGGTTTCCTTGGCCGCCGCAAGGAAATCCAGGAGCAGTCGCACACCCTGGTGGTTGATTTCGTTGTCAGCCAGGTCTAACTTCCGCAAACCTGGCATCCAAGGGGATTGCAGAATGGCGCGCAATCCCCGGGCCCCAATCCTGTTTCCTGGCATGGTCAATTCCTGGAGATTTTCCAAAGGGGCATGGTGGGCAAGTTGTGTCACACCATCGGATCCAACCCCCGCCCCTGTCAGGTCGAGGGAAGTCAGGTAGGGCATAAGGCTTTGTGAGGAAATCCTGCCAAGGTCTTCAGCCCTTTCCCGAGGTGTTTCCATGCCCCAAGTGAGATGCAGGTGTTCAATGGGATGGGTGGCCGCCAAAAAATCATGAGATTCCAGGAATTGGCGCGCATCCATTTGCAGGTGGTTGACGAATCCCCGACGAAAATTCCAATCCGCGGCAATTCCTAGCAATTCTCCGGCCCAATAAGGGCCGTAGGTTTGTTTCAGGTGTTGTTCCCTACGGAAAGCCTGCCTCTGCTCAGGCAAGGGGGTACCTGCGTTCAGGGCGATCTGGAGGCGGATAAACTCGGCCCGGGCCTCCAGGGCGGGGTCATTGTTGAAGCGGAATTGTTCTTCCAGCCAGTCGGCGTAGACCAACCTGAGCATGTCGTCCTGCCGGTTGTTCAGGATCAGCCGAAGCAATTCCTGTCCAGAACTCTCCATAACATCAGGCTGGCCTTGGCAACCGGGCTTTGGGCTTCTAAATCAAAAAAGAGGGCCTCTCCCGCCCAAATGACCGTCCGACCATCTTAGACAGCGCACCGGGTTACATGGTGCCAGTCGGGTTGGTTTTCATTGTTCGGGTCCTCGGGAGATTATTCCGTGACGCCCAAGGAAGCCATCGCGTTTGTCCGCCGGGAGGCGGTTGTCGCGGTGGATCTTCGTTTCATGGATTTTCCGGGTGCCTGGAAGCATTTCACAGTTCCCGCAGACGCCCTGACCGAATCCGCATTCGAAGACGGGTTTGGCTTTGACGCCTCCAGCGTTCGTGGTTGGCAAGGTATCAACGAGTCCGACATGCTGGTGGTCCCTGTGGCCGACACCAGCTTTATTGATCCGTTTGCCCGCGAAAAAACCATGGTCATGCTGTGCAGTATTCTCGACCCCCTAACCCGGGAAGACTACACGCGGGACCCGCGGAATGTGGCCAAAAAGGCCGAAATGTACATGCGGTCGACTGGGATCGCCGATCAGGCCAACTTTGGCCCAGAAATCGAGTTTTTTGTTTTTGATGGCGTTCGATTCGACCAAACCCAGCACTCCGGTTTCTACTTCATCGACAGCTCTGAAGGCCAATGGACCACCGGGCGAAAAGAGAAGCCCAACCTGGGGAACAAAATCCGCCATCGCGAGGGGTATTTCCCCTGTCCTCCCGTGGACCAACTGCACGACATCCGGTCTGAAATGATGCGTTTGATGGTGGAGGCCGGTTTGAAGGTGGAAGGCCACCACCATGAGGTGGCAAGCGGTGGGCAGGGCGAGATTGATTTGAGATTTGGTCCGCTCGTGCAAATGGCGGACAATGTTCTGAAATACAAATATATCGTTAGAAATGTTGCCTATAAGAATGGTAAGACGGCCACCTTCATGCCCAAACCCCTGTTTCAGGACAACGGGGCTGGAATGCATGTCCATGTTTCCCTTTGGCGTGATGGGGCCAACCTTTTTGCCGGATCCGGCTATGCGGGCCTGAGTGAAACAGGGCTTTTCGCCATTGGGGGATTGTTGCGGCATGGAAAAGCCTTGGCGGCGATCACCAACCCGACCACCAACAGCTACAAACGATTAGTCCCTGGCTTTGATGCACCCACAACCTACAGCTACTCCAGCCGGAATCGCTCCGCGGCCATCCGCATTCCCGTTTACTCCTCAAGGCCTCAGGCCAGACGCCTCGAATTCCGCTGCCCTGATGGTTCGTGCAACCCCTACCTGGCTTTTTCAGCCATGCTCATGGCCATGCTGGACGGGATTCGCAACAAGATCCAACCGGGTGAACCCCTAGACCGCAACATTTATGATTTGGAACCCGAGGAGTTGACCGGCATGCCGTCCACTCCCCGCTCGTTGGAGGAGGCCTTGGACGCGCTGGAGCGTGACCACGAATTCCTTCTGCAAGGCGATGTGTTCACCAAGGACGTCCTCGAAACATGGATCCGGTATAAGCGGGAGTTCGAAGTGGAGGCGGTGCGAACACGCCCGCATCCCTATGAGTTCGCCTTGTACTATGATGCTTGAAACCTCTCCAACGGGTCGGGCAGGATGTCCGGGCCGTTTTTCTGTTCGCAAGGACGCGGTATCATCACGAGGTTCCGGTATGGCTTCTGTTCGTCAGGCCGCGCTGCAGGCAATCACAAACTCGCAGCAGGAATTGAACCGGATCGACTTCAAGAAAAATGTCTTGAAGGATATGTTCGGCAAGCATGTCTTCAACGAGGAAGTCCAGCGCGAGTTGCTTTCCAAACCTATTTTCAAGGCCCTTCAGCGTACCATCAAGAACGCCGAGCCCCTCGACCCCGATATCGCCGACGCTGTTGCGAGCGCCATGATGTCCTGGGCAATAGAGAAGGGTGCCACCCACTACACCCACCTTTTCCAACCCATGACCGGGCTCACGGCCGAGAAGCACGACAGTTTCATTGTTCCCACCGATGACGGCAAGGCGATCGTCGAGTTTTCCGGCAAGGAACTGGTGCGCGGCGAACCGGACGCCAGTTCTTTCCCTTCGGGCGGTATCCGCGCCACTTTCGAGGCCCGGGGTTACACGGCGTGGGATCCAACCAGCCCGGCTTTCATCATGGAGGCTCCGAACGGGGCGACCCTGGTGATTCCGACGGCGTTCCTGAGTTGGACTGGTGAGGCCCTGGACAAGAAAACCCCGCTTCTTCGATCCATGGAAGCCCTTTCGAAGCAGGCCGTCCGGGTGATGCATTTGTTCGGCAAGAAGGATGTGAAAAAGGTTTTCACAACGGTCGGCCCCGAGCAGGAATATTTCCTGATCGACCGGAACTTTTATGTGAACCGGCCGGACCTGATGCTTGCCGGTCGCTCTGTTCTGGGCACCTCCTCCCCCAAGGGACAGGAGCTGGAGGACCAGTACTTCGGCACCATTCCGGAGCGGGTAATTGCCTACATGGCGGATGCCGAGGTCCAGCTTTACAAGCTGGGGGTTCCCGTCAAGACCAGGCACAATGAGGTCGCCCCCAGCCAATACGAGATCGCCCCCATTTTCGAGGGCACCAATCTCGCCACTGATCACCAGATGCTGGTGATGGAAATCCTGCGGAAAACGGCCCCCAAATACGGGTTGGCTTGTCTTTTCCATGAAAAGCCGTTCGCCGGAATCAATGGCTCGGGCAAGCACAACAACTGGTCCATGTCCTCCGACACGGGCGAGAATTTGTTGAATCCTGGTGACAACCCCCACGACAACGCGCAGTTCCTCACCTTCTGCGTCGCTGTCATCCGCGCGGTGTTCAAGTACCCGGAGTTGCTGCGCCTCAGCGTGGCCAGCGCGGCCAACGACCACCGCCTCGGGGCCAACGAGGCTCCCCCGGCGATCATCTCCATTTTCCTGGGCGACCAGCTTCAGGACATCATGGAGCAATTGGAGAAGGGGCCGCCCACCAGCACCAAGAAGGGCGGGCACATGGAGATTGGTGTCTCCGTGCTCCCCAAGCTTCCCAAGGATGCCGGGGATCGCAACCGGACCAGTCCCTTCGCCTTCACCGGCAACAAGTTCGAGTTCCGTGCCGTCGGGTCCTCGCAGTCCATCGCGGGTCCGAACACGGTTCTCAATACCATCGTGGCCGAGTCGCTTGACTTTGTCGCCACTCACCTGGAGGCCGCTGTCAAGGCAGGAAAGGACTTCAACAAGTCTCTCCAGGAGCTGCTCCAGTCCATTCTCCACGAGTGCAAGCCGGTGCTCTTCAACGGCGATGGCTACTCCGAGGAATGGCACAAGGAGGCCGCCAAGCGCGGGTTGCCGAACCTGCGCACCACCATCGACGCCCTGCCGGTTGTGACCGACAAGAAAACCGTGGACCTTTTCACCAAGTACAAGGTGTACAGCGCCCGTGAACTGGAAAGCCGGTTCAACATCCTGTGCGAGGCATACGTCAAGACGGTGAATATCGAGGGCAAGGTGCTGGCCATGATGGTCAAGACCATGGTCATACCCTCGGTTGTCCGTTACCAGGGCGAGGTGGCGCAGTCGCTGGTTTCCGTGAAGGCTGCCGGTGCCGATGCCACAGTCCAGGCGGATTTGGTCAAAGCCATCTCGACCTCGTTGGCCGGGTTGAAAAAAGCGGTGGACGGCTTGGAGCATGCCCTGGAACACGCGGGCTCGGGCGATCTGTATGACCACGCCAAGCACATGCAGAAGGAAGTCCTTTTCGCAATGCTCGAGGTTCGCAAACACAGCGATCACCTGGAGACTCTGGTGGCCGATGACCATTGGCCCTTGCCGACCTACCGGGAGATGTTGTTCATCAAATGACCGGCGCTTTTGCCTGGCCTGGATGAATTAACTTGAACTTTACGCGCGCCGGGACCACCTCCCGGCGCGCGTTGTTTCCATGAATCGGAGGTTGCGGCAATGGAGCCCAAAAGCCAACCTGTCGCTGAAGGCAAGGGGGAACCCGCCTTTGCGGGAAACTCGCCGGAAAAGCCGGTGGGTGGCGAGCCTTTGGTCCAGATTCTCATCACGGTTCGAAACATCCTGATGCTGATCGGGCTGTTTCATCTGATTTTTTTCGGTTGGCAAATACCGAACATGAACCGGATCGTGTCGGAAATGCCTGTCCCCCTCACCGAGGAAGGGGAAAAGCAACCCGACGAGGTCGTTCAGATGGTTAGGGAAAAATCCCTGGAGCTTTTTACAGCCGTTGCCTGGGCCCATGTCGCGTTGGGAGTCGGGTTCATCATTGCGGCGTTGGTGTTGCCCGTGGCGCCTCCCGCGATTGTGACCGTCTGTGCGCTGGTTTATCTGTCGGTGCAAATACGCTTCATGTTGTGGGACCCAACCACCATTTTGAATGGCCTGGTACTCAAAATCGGGGTCATTGTGGGCCTGTTTTACGCTACCCGCAAGATTCTGGAGGCCGAAACCGGGCAAAGGGCGTTTTAAGTCCTTTGGTTTTAATGGTTTGCGCCGATATTCTGGATTCCTTGCCCGGATTTGGTAACCTCTTTCCAGACAGGTTCCTTTCTGATCCATGCCACGATCACTTTCTGGAGAGTTCCTCACCATGCTCGGAGCCTTGCTTGTGCTTGCCCTCCACGCCGATGCCCAACCGGCCAAAATTGTTCGCGAGCCTTTTGGCAAATTGCCCGATGGCACGGCAATCGAACGGTTCAGCCTCACCAACCAAAACGGGGTGACTGTTCGCATCATGACCTATGGCGCGTTGGTGACGGACTGGATCGTCCCCGACCGGAATGGGAAACCGGCGGATATCGCCTTGGGCTTCGATTCCCTGGAAGGTTACCTGGCGGGCCATCCGTATTTCGGGTCCACCGTGGGGCGCGTCGGCAACCGCATCGCGAAGGCCAAATTCAGCCTTGATGGCAAGGAATACAAACTGGCCGCGAACAATGGTCCCAACGCTTTGCATGGGGGTTTGAAAGGATTTGACAAAGTGGTTTGGAAACCAACCCTGCTGGACAAGGCCCTGGGCGTGAAATTCAGCTACACCAGCCCCGACGGGGAGGAAGGCTACCCGGGCAACCTGAAAGTGGATGTGGTTTATACCCTGAGCAAGGACAATGAACTGCGAATTGACTATACAGCCACCACCGACAAGGCCACCCCGGTGAACCTGACCCACCACAGCTACTTCAACCTGGCAGGGCATAACTCGGGAGATGTGCTGAAACAAAAGATTCAGCTCATGGCCGATAAATACACCCCGGTGGATGGCGACCTGATTCCCACCGGTAAATTGGACCCTGTGAAAGGAACCCCCCTGGATTTCACCGAGCCCCATGCCATTGGTGAAAGGATCAAGCAGATTGACGCCAAGCCACAGGGCTATGACCACAATTTCGTCCTGGTCCGAAAAGGTGAGGGCCTGGAATTGGCGGCCCGCGTGGAGGATCCAGCCAGCGGTCGTTTCCTCGAGGTCCTCACCACCGAGCCTGGCGTGCAGTTTTACTCAGGAAATTTTCTGGATGGAACCAACAAGGGTAAAGGCGGGGCCGTTTACAACCAGTACAACGGATTCTGCCTGGAGCCCCAGCATTTTCCAGACTCCATCAACCAGCCAGCCTTTCCACCTGTGGTGCTGAAACCAGGTGAAACCTATCGCCACACCACCGTTTATAGGGTTGGTGCCAAGTAATTTCCGGGCTGATCCTGCTTTTATAAAAAGTTGAAACCGGCATCCCGTGAGCCCTGTCCCAACTGAGGTTGGGACAGGGCTTTTTCGTGAGTGAAGGCAAAAAAACAGCCATTCGCTTACTTACGGAAAAATTTTCATCCTGTTGAAAGGTTTTGGGCCCAAACCGCAAGAAGTTGGTGAAGCTTTGGCATCCGTCGGTGGTGTTGCCTATCTGAAACGGGAAAAGGGGGGCTTTGTTATGGGAATTCAAACGGAAAGCCTGACAAATCGTCCTGCGGACCCCCTTTTGGACCCGGCTGCCGATTCCCTACTGGTTTACTACCAATCCTTCGATGATGGGGCCGATGGATGGAAAAAGGAACAGTCAGCGGTGGATGTGTGCGAACAGCTCAGCCCACTGTTACTTTCAACTGCCATTCGTTTGGTCCGGAGGCGCACCTGTTTGCGGGGAAATGCCGCCGTCCAAGCCGCCGAGGATGTTTCCCAACTGGTATTGTCAAACCTCCTGACCCGCATCCAAAAGGGCTCCACGAAACGCCGATATGATCCGGCCAAAAGGGACTTGGCCGCATATGTCTGGGTTCTGGTGGATCGCGCCATCATTTCCGGAATTTGCCGGCGCCGTTTGCCCGCCTCATTCAGTTCCCTGGAACTGCCTGCAGGGGAATTGGTTTGCAATCGCAACGGCTCGCCTGCTGAGGTTTTGGAGTTCCGGGATCAATCGATGGAATTGCGGTTGGCAATCCAGCTATTGCCTGACCTGACCCGGATTGTGATGTCCAGGGTTTATCTGGAAGGGGAAGGGAAAAAGAAAGTGGCTCAATCCCTGAAGCGCAGCCCGTCCTTTGTCACCCGGGAAATCGCCAGGGGGCTGGCCTTGATGAAGCGAATCCTGCACCACCTTCGCCAGACTGGAAAATGGCCAAGGCGATCTTCAGGTGGATTTCCAAGCTGTGGTTTGGAAGCCTGATTTTCCGACAAGATCGAGGTAGGGGGCTTTTTGCCCAATTGGCAAAGCCCCCAGCCATTTTGCCGCAAGGGGTCAAAGCGACTTGAGAAATTCAATCAAGTCATCCACCTCGTCCTTGTCCAAGGCGGTTCCACCCATTTTTTCAGGTTTGTGGTGATTTTGCAGAAGGTCCTTCAGGTCATTGGTCAACCCATGGTGCATGAGCGGGGCACGGTCATGCACTCCGCGCAGGGACGGCGGGTTCCATGTGTCGAACGGGCTTCCATCGGGTTCGATGGGTAGTTCGTGGTTTTTGGGGGTGGTCAGGGTTTCTCCGGCGTGGCAACGGACGCAGTTGGCTTTGCCGTAAAACAGGTTTCGTCCGCGTGCGAGGGCCTCCCCCGCCGGGGTGCCCGGGGCGGGTTTGTTGGGGCTGGGAATCGGACGAAGCGATTGAAGGTAGGTGGTGAGGGCTTTCACTTCCCGCGCCGTGGGCTCCGGGCCGAACAGTGTGTTCACCATGGAATCGCGGACTGTTTTTTCCATGTCGTGTTTCCAGCCGTGCCAGGTGAAGGGGGCGGTGTCTGCCACACCCAGCAGCGTGGGCGTCTGTTTGGGGTTGCCGTAGGAATCGTCATTCAGGGTGTCGAATGGTTGGCCCGAGGTGTGACCGTCGGTGTGGCAGGTATGGCAACTGAACCAGTGGTGATGGGCTTTTTTGGCGTTGTAAAAAAGGGACTCTCCCTCCCGCACCAATTGTTCGTGTTCACCGGGTTTTCCGGCCCGTGCAAGGGAAATGGTCTTCACCAGTTTCTTGTCCGTGGTGCTGATCAACTGGATGGAGTCATTCAACTGGTTGGCGACGACCAGTTCTTTTCCATTAGCCATGAATGCCAAGGCCGCGGGCCTGCCGCCCACCGGAATTCGCTCATATTTCCTGACGGGATACTCCAGGGTGGAGTCCAGAAAATCACCAGGGTCACCGTGAGACCATTGAACTTCGCGGCGCTGGAAAACCAGAACCTCCTGGGTGCCTCCACCCGCCACCGCGAGCCAGTTCCCGGAGCTATCCAGCGCAACCGCCGAGGGGTCGCCAACAGCGCTGCCCCGCACATCGAGCGAGATCTGCCAGGGATCTGTTGTCGGCTCCTTCAAATAGATCCGGCCGAGCCGATTGTCCAAAGCCCATCCCTGTTCGATGTTGGACTTCGCCATCGCATGATGCCGGTGAAAGACCTGGCAGGTGACCAACTCACCGGATGAGGGGTCCAAGGCAAGGCCGGTCATGTTGAAAGCGGCTTCCAGGGGGCGAACCCATGCTTCCTTGCCGGTACCGGTGTCAAAAGCCCGGACGGTGGCGTTACGGCTGCAACCCACATACAAATTGTTCCCGTCCGGGGAGAGTTGAAGCCGTCTTGGTTCCTGCCAGGCCCTCCAGCGCTGTGTCACTTGAGGGTAGGCGGGAGTGGCTGTGTCGATAATCACAACCTCGTGGCTGCCGGAACAGGCGACAAAAAGTTTGTCACCCTTTGGGCTGAAAACCAGATCGGCGGGCAGGTGTCCGCAGGCAACACTGCCGCTTTTGCCCCAAGGATTTTTTTCTGAATCCGACGGGTTGGTCCCCAGTAGAAAAACAGATCCTCCCATTTTGCACGAGACAGCCGCCACCTTTCCGTTGGTGGAAATGGCTATTCCGTTGGGGTGCTCCCCAACAGGGATTTCCTGGATCACTTTTCCGGTTTCCAGATCCACCACCGCCACCGAGTTGGCCGAGGCCAGCGCGACCAGTGCGTGCCGCTGGTCCGGACAAATGCCCAACGCGCTCGGGCTTGCAAAAGCGGAAGGCGCGGCAGGTGAAACGATCAAGCCCACAGCCTTGGACTCTCCCCTGAACCAGTGCGGGAGGCAAAGGCAAAGACCGCCCAGAAAGATTCCGAGGGTCAACGGCAAACGGCGGCCAAAAATAGGCAAGAGGCGCATGTTTGGAATCCCAGTCGGGAATCAGGGGGGAGCCTGTCTATTGTGCCCCAGAACCACCCACCCAAGCAACCCGGAGGGGGAACTTAACGAAGGCTTACCAATGCTTTTCATTCAGATTATTCGTCCCATCCGGTGTCCGGGCGGGCCACGTGGGTGGGCGGAGCCATGGGCTCTCCGGCTTCCAGAACCCGCATGAATATGGTTTTCAGGTACCGACCCTCGGGTACCTGCAACTGGAAGGGGTGATCCGGTGCCGCCCCGGCGGCCTCCAGGACTTGCACCGTGCGCCCCGCTGCCCGTGCGGCCCTTCGTATGCATTCAAGAAACTCAGGCTCGCCCACCAGGCCGGTGCAGGAGCAACTAACCAGAATTCCCCCCTCCTTCACCACCTGAAACGCCAGTCGGTTCATGTCGAAATAGCGCCTCAGGGCCAGATCCACCTCGTCGCGGTCACGGGTTTGTTTGGCCGGGTCCAGAATAACCACGTCAAACTGGTTCTTTTGGGCTATGGCATCGCGCAACCAGGGGAACAGGTCCGCCTGCACCCAACGGCAACGGACCTGGTTGATCCCGGCATTTTGCCTTGCCAGTTCGAGCACCCCTTCGTCCAGGTCCAACCCCACAACTTCCTTTGCCTGGCCAAGCGCCGCCGCATACACGGCGAAGCCGCCGGAGTTGCAGCAGATGTCCAGCACCCTCTTGTCCTTGCAAAAGCCTGTCAGCTTTCGCCGGTTGTCCCGCTGATCGAGGAAAAACCCGGTTTTGTGTTTGCTGCCGGGTTGAACCCGAAATTTCAGGCCATTTTCAAGGATGACCGCGGGTGCAGGCACCTCGGGGGGGTAGCAATCGAATGATTCCTGGCGCTGAACATGCTCCTCGGCGAACCAATAAAAGCGGCAGTTGGGGAAATGTTCCCGCAAGCAATCCAGGATGAAATCCCTCATCCTATACATGCCGAAAGCGAAAAACTCAACCACAATCAGGTCATCAAAACGGTCAACCACCAGGCCGCTCAGGCTGTCAGCCTCCGAATGGATCAACCTCCAGGCGTTGGTCTGTTCCCCCAGGTTCAAGATGTCACGGCGAAGGGCCACAGCCTTGCCGATGCGGTCGCGGATGAAATCGGCATCCACCACCCGGTCGGGATCGTGGGTGAGCATCCGCAGGGCGATGCGCGAGTGGCCGTTGTACAAGGCCCGACCCATGATGGTGCCATCGGGATCGACCACTTTCACAAGGCTGCCGTTGGGGATTTTCTGGGCGGGTTTTTCAACCAGACGCTGGAAAATCCAAGGGTGTAAAAACCGGCGCGGCGATCGCATCCGGATAATCGGCAACTGCTGGTCTGGGGGAGGGCCGGCGCTCATGCTTGTATCCGTCTGAAGGGTGCCGGCATGGTTTTTCCGTCTCCAACCCGCATTTTGGCAGGAGGTCCAGGATCCCGACCCCAAATTGCCAATTCTAGCCGGGTTTTTCCCCATACCCAAGGCTGGGCCCAGAGTTGGGTCAAATGGCTTGTTCCGTCCGGCGGGGATGTTAGCTTAGGTGTTCAGGTTGGTGACATGGTCCGATGTGAAAACCGGTCCGCCATTTTTTCGGGGATACCCATGAGCTCGGCAAAAAGTCCTTTTGAAATCGAACGGCACGGCGAAATTGCTGTCATCACTCTCAGTCCTGATCTTGATTCCATGCATGAAAAAGACATGGAATCGGCCGCCGTTTTGGTCCTCCGACCTCTGGAGGACAACCCTCCAGACGGCCTGATTTTCAATCTGGGCCGGGTGAATTACATGAAATCGCTGGTCCTGTCCTTCTTGCTGCGTTGCCACCGCAGGGTGAAGCCCAATGGGTGCGAGGTCGTTGTGGCGCAGCCGTCACCGTTGATCCGCGAATTGTTGCATACCACGGCTTTGGACACCATTTGGCCAATTTACGATACCCTCCCCGAGGCAATGAACGCCCTTAGTGATTGACACCCCCGGGTCTGAGTGGTTTCCGGTCCCGGCTTTTTCCTGGTTCCTGGCAGGTGAAGGTGATTCTGACCATGTCGAATGGCTACCCACTGGCGGGAACTGAAGGTCCCAAGCATGGTGACCGTGGATCAGGCTCTTTTCCGGCATTGGGGCGTTTTCCTGGAGTGATTGCTGTAAGTCGGCAACCTGGTTCCAGGGGTGGCCGTTTGGCAAACCATCTGGCCCGAAAAGCCGGATACACTCTCTTTGACCGGGAATCCCTGGAATTCATTTCCCGGGATGCGGGCCGGTTGGCCGAGGTTGCCGATGAACTGGATTCAGCGGCCGAAGCCGCTGTGGAAGACCGGATGCGGACCCTGGCCAGTGAGCTGGCGCATTTTGAAGAGATAGCCCCACTGGCACGCGCCATCCTTGCGTTGGCCGCCCGTGGTGGGGTTGTGTTTTTGGGGCGCGGAGCCGGTTTTCTGTTGCCCCGTGAAACAACACTGCATCTGCGGGTTGTGGCCGATCAGGTGGACCGGGGCCGCTACCTGTCGCAGTGGTTGCGTTTGCCGGCCGATCAGGCGGAACGCACCTTGCTTGAGGCGGACAATCGTCGCGAGGATTTTCTTCATCGGCATTTTGGCCGGGCGTTTATCGACCCCGTGACATTCGATGCCACCCTCAATACCAGTCGTCTAGGGGAAGAGGGGGCAGCCGGGGTGGCTCTCCAGGCTTTTATTTGTCGATTTCCTGTCCCGGTAGCACACCGGGATGCCTCCTGAACCCGTATTTGTAAGGTGGCGGAAAACCCGTTTTTTTGAAGGATTGATTAATTCTGGCTGAAGCCGGGTGGGAATTTTTGGGCAGGTTTCCTGGAAATTTCTTCCTCCTCATCCGGTGGGGGGTTCTCTTCCAGTGAGGTCAGCAGCAGATTGGCTCGCTCCTCGATATCAACCATTTCCAGTAGTTCCTGTTTCAGCTCCAGTTGCAGTGGAAGGGCGAAACCAAGAACATCACATAGCATTCCCAGGGTCAGGGTTCCCTGGAATAGTTTTTTCAGCTGATTTTGTGCTGCCGGTTGGTGGATAAACCAGGCGCTCACCTTTCCCATCAAGGATTGACGCAGTTCCTCCTCCTGGTCGGACGAAGCTGCGGGGATTTCATGAAGCAGTTCCACCCTGGCTTCCCGATAAAGCTTTCCACTAGGCAATTCTTCCAGAATCCGGGCCCTTGCCACACCCTGAAGCAGCAGGTTGAAACGCCCATCCGCCATCCTTTCCTCGCGGAAAACACGGCCCAAACAGATAACGGGGTGAACGACCGGTAAACCAGAAATTTGGCTACCGGCGAAGGGGGCGAGAAGCGCCATGCCAATCAGGCGATCTCCTGCAAGGGCGTCGGCCATCAGTTGGCGGTACCTTGGCTCAAAAATGTGCAGGGGCTGAACCACATTGGGGAATAACACGAGATTGGGCAGGGGAAAGAGACGGGCATTGCCCGAGAAATGATCCAGCTTGGAGCGCTCTTCGCTGGACATGTCAGCCTTTAACTCCAAATATTTTTTCTTTGGCCGAATAACAGGGAGGTAAGCGCCCCCACCCAAACAACCCTCAAGCTGCTTTAGTATAGTCTGGAAGCCCGATCAATCACCTGAATGGATAAGCGGGACAAGGGGCTTTTGATGATCGCTTTCGGAAAATCCCTATCCCCCGGGGCGATCGCCCGGTGGTGCACACAAGCGAGGCAATACCACGACGCCGGATTTTCCCTCGAGCAAACCTGCCGCAAGCTTGGTCACCGAAATACCACCGCGATTCAGCAGTTTTCCACGCACTTGGCCAACCAGATGGCCGCGGGTGAATCTTTGACCGATGCCCTCCGTTCCTGGCCAGGTTCCATGCCTCCCTTGGTCGGCCCCCTGCTGGAGGCAGGGGAATCAACGGGAAGAATTGTCGAGGCCCTCGAGGCTTTGGCGGATTCCATGGAACGGCAGGACAAATCGCAAAAGGAAACGGCCAGGCGGTTGGCTTGGCCCCTGATGCAACTGGGTTTGGCCTGCGGCATCATGATCCTGCTCACGGTGGTGATGGGATTATTGCCTGGTGCGAAAAATTCGGGATTTGACCCCTTGGGTTTTGGTCTGGCCGGGTTTTCCGGAGGCCTGAAGATGCTTGGGGTTGTGGCGGTTTTGGGTTTGGTTTTGTTTGGGTTGATTGTTTTTCTGTGGAGAGCCCGTCATTCGGCTTATTGGCTGTCTGTCCCGCTTCTTGGAACAGCCAGGCAATTGTTGGCTAGGGCTCGATTTGGTGAGGCGCTTGGCATCACCGTAGGCGCTGGGTTGGGGCCCAGAAAGTCACTAGCGCTGGCCGTTCGGGCAGCGGATCTGGCGCCCTGGTCGGATCGTTTACAAGAGGGCCAAGCCCGGCTTCGGGGTGGTCGAAGTTGGCAGCGTGTCCTGGAAGATTGGCCCTACCTTGGGGCGGACTGGCTGGCGATCCTTTCCGTTGGCGAGGAAAGTGGCCAGATTGCGGAGGCTTTGGTCCGGCAATCAAAAGTGGATGCGGAGGATGGAGCCCGTAATTTGGCCCGGGCTGTGAGCGTGGGGGCAGGGGCGGCATGGCTCACCTCGGCCGGCTTTGTGATTTTCCTGATCTTCAGGATTTTCGGGTCTTATCTCAGCGCATTGGGTGTTTGAGAGGTTTTTGGCCCGTCTCTTCAACATTCCCAACCTTGCGTTGAAACAGCCCGCATAAGGCAATATATTATGGAATCATCGGGGCATAGCTCAGCCTGGTAGAGCGCTTGGTTCGGGACCAAGAGGTCGCAGGTTCGAATCCTGTTGCCCCGATTCATAAAGACATAGCCCCGCATACTTTCGGATGCTGGGCTTATTTTTTGGAAAAATTGGTATTTCTCCCAGCAATCCAAGGTCCCATCACCTTCCTTGTCCGGGTTGCTGAACCAAATTCCTGCATTTGTTTTTTTGACGCTGATCTTCCTGTTCAAACCGAAGTATGGTGACTTCCAAAGACGGGTTCATTAAAATCAATCCACAGCATTAAATAAAACCAAACAGGGAAATGAAAATGACTCCAAAAATGAGTTGTTTTTCCGTTCTGGCAATTGTTTGTGTTTCATTGTTTTCCCCAGCGGCCGAGCCTGCCAAATCCAAGCCTAATGAATTGAAGGTTCTCGAACGCCTCTTGGGCACATGGAATTCCGAGTCTGTCAGTAGGGTGGCTGAGTGGACCCCTGTTGAAGCCCGTGCGAAAGGTGTTCTGGCCAGGGAATGGGTGCTCGGAGGCAGATTTTTGCAGGAAAAGGGTAATCATTCAAATGGGGACTCCGTTGTGATGTTCTCTTTTGATGATGAAAAGAAATTGTACCGTTCGTGGTTCTTCCACTCCGATGGAAATACGACGGAGACCAAAGGGCAATGGGACGAGGGCACCCTAACTTTCACTTTTGTCTCGGATCTGAACGGGATGAAGAATACATCAACAATCAAATTCATCGACAAAGACACCCATATATGGACTGCGGTCGTCAAAGATTCCAAAGGTACAGTTTTTTACAACGGTGAAGGAAAATGTACTCGGCGTAAATAATGGTGCCTTCTGAATAAGATTTGTATCGGGGGTTCGTGTCCTGCAAGGTAAGCCTGCTAAATCCAACCGGCTTTCGATTGTCATTGATATTGAATGGTGAGCCGCAAGTTTTTTGGTAATCAATGGCTTGCGGCTTTTGCGTTTATTTTCTCCTAAATGGCAAACTGCCTCTGGTGCACAATCCCATGCTGGGGGATATTCAGGGGCTGGGAAAGTCCCGTTTTGGGCAACCCTCATCCCGCCGGACCGGGCCCATGATGCATAGCAGCTCTCCCACAAGGCGTGGTTTTTTGTTCAGCGGCGCGGCAGTCGCCTTTTTGGAGCCATCGAAGTCGGAATTATCAGGGCAATCCCCGAACACTTTTCCCGTTGAGGAAAAGGACCTTGCCACATTGGCTGAGGAATTGGGGTCCGGAAAAGTCACTTCCCGCCAACTGGTGCAAGCTTACCTCGAACGCGTCGAGGCGATTGACCGGAGGGGGCCGGCCCTGAACAGTGTGATTGAAATCAACCCCGATGCCATTTCAATCGCTGAACAGCTTGATGTGGAGCGGAAGAAAAAAGGGCCCCGTGGACCCCTGCACGGCCTACCCATCCTGATCAAGGACAACATCGACACGGCTGACAAAATGCGAACCACCGCCGGTTCGCTGGCATTGGTTGATTCAAGACCCATCCGCGATGCCTGGCTGGTTGACCGCTTACGCAAGGCGGGCGCTTTGATTCTGGGCAAAACCAATCTCAGCGAATGGGCCAATGCGCGCGGTAGCCGATCCACCAGCGGGTGGAGCGGTCGGGGCGGGCTGACAAAAAATCCCTACGCGTTGGACCGCAATCCATCCGGCTCCAGCTCGGGTTCCGCTGTGGCGGTGGCTGCCAGCCTGTGCGCCGGGGCTGTGGGCACCGAAACCGATGGCAGCATACTTTCCCCCGCCGCGCACAACGGGGTGGTTGGGTTGAAGCCCACCGTGGGGATGATCAGCCGATCCGGAATCATCCCGATTGCCCACACCCAGGACACCGCCGGCCCCATGACCCGCTCGGTTCGGGATGCCGCCTTGCTGCTAGGCGGCATGGCGGGAATCGACCCCTCTGAAAAGGCGGAATTGCTGGCACAAAGACCGCCTGATTTGCAGGTTGATTACACGGCAAGGATGAAGCCCGCCGTGTTGAAAGGCGTTCGTTTGGGCGTCGCGAAATCGTACCTGAATTTCCACGATCAGGTTGATCCTATTTTGGCCAAATCGTTCGAGGTGCTTCGCGAGCAGGGGGCGGTTCTGGTTGAAATAAATGATTTGCCAAAGGGCAGGTCCTGGAGCGGTGCCGAGGTGACGGTGCTCCAATACGAGATGAAAGCCGGTCTCGAGGCGTACCTTGCAAGTTTGGGCCCAGGGGCCCAGGTGAAAACCGTGGAGGATATCCTTGCCTTCAACCGAAAGAACGCCGATCGCGAACTGTGTCATTTCGGTCAGGACTTCCTGGAAAAAGTAGCCTCCAAGGGGGGGCTGGACAGTGAGGAATACAAGAAGGCCCTGGCCCAATGTCGGCGCGTTGCGAGGGAAAATGGCATTGACCGGGCCATGGACAAGTTTGCCTTGGATGCCATCGTGGGGCCATGCAGCGGCCCCGCGGGTCTGACCAATCTCGCTAAGGGGGACAGTTCCTCGGGAGGTTATGATCTGATCTCGCTGGCAGCGGTTGCCGGCTACCCCAGCATTTCCGTCCCGGCTGGCACCATCCAAGGGTTGCCAATCGCCATCATGTTTGTTGGCAAGGCATGGGGTGAGGTGAATTTATTGGGAATCGCCTACGGTTTCGAGCAGGCAACCAAGGCCCGCCGGGCGCCACGATATTTGAATACAACACCCGTCGGTTGAAACAGCGCCAGGTTTGTTTGGGCTGAATCCAAATCTGCCTGGTTGGCTTTTTCTGGACAACATCGAGCCAAGCGGGATCGCCCGAGGTTTTGAAATGATCGCAGAATGCGTTTTTCTGCTGGTTTTAGGGTGCCAGGGTGGTCCCGAGGGGCAAGCCGTTGTGAGATGGGATTTCGATACGGAAGATTCCGCCAGCTTTCAGGCCGTTGGAAATGTTCAAAGGGACCAACCTGGCCCAAGGCCACCCGAATATCCGGGATTCAATTCAGACAACACGGCGGTTCGGTTGGATGGCAAGGGGGCCAGGTTGGTTCTGGAAAACCCGCCCAAGGGAGGGCCGTTTGATTTTTCAAATGGGGATGCGATCACCCTCGAGGCGTGGGTGCAACTGACGCATTTGGGTCGGGGGGGGAATCCCTATGTCATCGGGAAGGGAAGAACGGGTGGGACCGGATTTTCCAAGGACAACCAGAATTGGGCGTTGAGACTCAGGGAAAAAGACGGCCTTGCGTGTGTGAATTTCTTGTTCGCCACGCCTAAAAGCGAATCGGGAGCCGCCGACTCCCATTGGCATCGATTCACCACCACTGAAGGATTCCGGCCTGGCACGCGATGGCACCACATCGCGGTGGCTTATGAGTTTGGCAAGCCGGGATCCATCAAGGCATGGCTGGATGGCAAACTGTGCCCAGGAAGGTGGGATATGGGTGGGGCCACCGTTGAAGGCCCGGTCGTAGACCGTGATTCGGTTTGGATCGGGTCTTCCCAATCCGGATTGTCTGGTAGCAGTTTCACCGGAAGCCTTGACGCGGTGGCGGTCCACCGGGGAATTCTCCCGGACCAGGCCTTGGCCAACCGATTCCGCAGGGTGGGGGCCGACCAATCGGAAGCGCCTGCCCCTGAAAAAATGCCAGAAATGGGAATCATTCCCCCAGGTAAAGTGCTTGTCAGTGTCCACGAGGGCGCCACCGCCCAGGATCGCTGGTTGGTGCTCGGGGAAGAATTTTCCGCGCCCACTGTGTCCTTGGCGCTGAATCATGCTTTGTTCGACAGGCTTCCGTTGCGTTATGACTCCTGGGGAATTCGGGATGAGTGGAATGCGCCGGTCCTTGTCCGCATGGCGGCTGATTTGAGTTTGCCGGCTGGCAGCCATACCTTGCTTGCCAGGGTTCGCGGGTTGAGCCGATTGTGGGTGGACGGAAAAGTGGTTGGCCGCGGTGGCCCTCTCAAGGGGTCGCCAGGCGGCGAGGAACCCATCACTCCCGTCGCGGAAGCGCCCATTCCGGGAGCTCGGGTGGCCGAGCATCGTCAGCAGGAAATCTTCTCCACCGTGGAAGTTGCCTCACCGACCCAATATCGGGTGGTGCTTGAAACCTTGGTCGGAGGCAGACAGTTCCGGGCGGATCCGGGTGAAACGCTGTTGGCGGTAAGGAAGGGTGTTGCAGCGCGGTACCAACTGTTGGGTGACCAGGCCATCCCCTTGGAAGATGGGCCGGTGAATGATGTGCTCGCGGCGAACGAAATGTCAATGGCCATTGCTGATGACCAAAATCGGCGCCGGTTGGGGGAAAGCCGCAAGCCCTTCTGGTCCATGCGCCATGAAAAAGCCAGGCAGATGGTCCTTGATATCAGGGCGAAAAACGAGAGGGCTGGACTGGTCCACGAAAAATCGGTTGACGCATTCATCGACCAAAAGGTCAAGAATGCCACTTCAGGAAAAGTAGCCAAACAATCCAGCGAAAATGATTGGGTTCGGGATAAAATTTTGCCGATTCTCCAGGCGGATTGCATAAGGTGCCATGGTGAAAAAAACAAAGGTGGCTTGAGGTTGGATAGTCGCGCCGCGGCTAAGCTTGGTGGAGATTCGGGGAAAAAGGCCGTGGTTCCCGGGAATCCCGAATCCAGCGAACTGATGCGGCGTGTCAAATCCACTCAACAAAAGGAACGGATGCCCCCGGGCCATTCTTTGGACCCAAGCAAAGTGCGGTTATTGGAAGCATGGATCCGTTCCGGGGCCCCATGGGTGGAACAGGTGGGCACCGCCGAGCCCTCCGTTGCCATGCCTGTTTTGAATGACCACGGTTTCGCCAGGCGTGTCTACCTGGACACGGTTGGTGTGCCACCAACAGAAAAAGAACTGGATGAATTTGCCCGAGATGGGAAGCCGGACAAGCGGAGTCGACTGATCGATCGCCTTTTGGCGGATGACAGGCATGCGGACCGTTGGATGGGATACTGGCAAGATGTACTGGCGGAAAACCCCACCCTCCTGAATGCAAGCTTGAATACGACGGGGCCTTTCCGCTGGTTTTTGCATGAGGCTTTCCGCGACCGCAAGGGGGTGGACCAGTGGGTTTCCGAACTGATCCAGTTGCGTGGCGGGCGTCATGACGGCGGGAGCGCGGCGTTCGGGCTGGCCTCCGAAAACGATACCCCATTCGCGGTCAAGGCGCAGATACTCGGCTCCGCTTTTCTGGGAATTGAAATGCAGTGCGCCAAATGCCACGACGCTCCGTTTCATGACATAAAACAAAAGGACCTTTTTTCCCTGGCGGCTTTCCTCGAGGGCAAACCGGTGCCGGTGCCTGCCTCCAGCCGGGTTCCGGCGGCTTTTTTCGAGACGGACAAATCGAGGCGGCCCCTGATCCGGGTGTCACTGCAGGGGGATGAACCCATTCCCCCGGCATGGCCATTTGAAGCGGCGACCGGGTGCAAAGACAGTCCCGCGCTCAATGAATACCTGGAGAATTCTGCGGATGGCAGGTGGAGGCTCGGCGCGCTCATAACCTCTCCCTTGAACAAACGTTTTCCCAGGGTGGTTGTGAACCGGGTCTGGCGAAGGCTGATGGGGGCGGGCCTTGTGGAACCCCCCGGTGATTGGGAAGGCCGTGCGCCCAGTCATCCGGCCCTCTTGGATTGGCTTGCCGATGAATTGGTGGCAAATAATTACGATACTGACCATATCGAAAGGCTGATCCTGAATTCTTCCGCCTACCAAAGGGAAGCCAATGGGAAAAACCTTGCCGCCCCTCCGCAGGCTAGATTTTTCACCGCACCGGACCGCCGCAGATTGGACGCCGAGCAAATAGTGGACTCCATGCACGCGGTGGCGGGAGTGCCCATGGATGTCGAGGAGCTTTGTTTCGATCCCGATGGTCGAAGGCCCGCGTCCAATCGCCTTGGACTTGGAAAGCCCCGGCGAGCCTGGATGCTTGCCAGCCTGGCCAACGAGCGCGATCGTCCCAGCCTGACCTTGCCCAAGGCCAGGATGGTCGCCGATGTGCTGGAAGCTTTTGGATGGAACGGAGCGAGGCAATTCCCGAAAACCGACAGGGATACCGAGGTGAATGTAATGCAACCAGGGTCCATGGCCAACAGTTCCCTGGCTGTCCTGCTGTGTCGGCCGGTTCCCGGCAGTGGCTTGGCCCGATTGGCCCTGGAATCTTCCAGTCCGGGTGAATTGGTGGATGGCCTGTTCTTGAGGATTCTAAGCCGGATGCCTTCGCCAATTGAAAAGGACCTGTTGGTTGAAAACCTGCGGAGCGGTTTTGAATCCCGGGTGGTTGCTGCCAAACCGGATAACCAACGACCAATGGATTCGGCCTTGCCGAAAGTCACCTGGTCCAATCACCTGCGTCCCGAATCCAGTCGCATCGGCTTGCAACTGGAAGAACGGGCCAAAAAGGGAGTGGCCGCAGATCCGCGCCTATCCCCGGATTGGCGGGATCGTTTCGAGGATGCCGTTTGGTCCCTGATGAATCTACCTGAATTTGTCTGGGTTCCCTGAAGGAGCGTTTCCCATGGACCGTAGGAAGTTCACCGCGAGTTTGGCGGGTTTGGCCGGAACGCTGGGAACTGGCGTGGCGGGAGGCGGCAACCCCTCCCCATTACGGGGCAAGGCCGAACATGTCATCTCCATCTGGCTTGGCGGTGGAATGGGCGCGCTGGACACTTTTGACCCCAAACGCGAGGGGGACCCGGCAAGGAAAAAAGCTGGTTCCTACTACCCAAGCATACCCACTGCCGTTTCTGATGTTCGGGTTTGCGAGCATTTGGCCAGAATGGCGCCCAGGATGGACCGGGTCACTGCGGTTAGGACTGTGAACCACACGGTCATCGACGAGCATGCCGCCGCGACCAACCGAATGCATACTGGCAGGCCGGTTGGCGGCTCCACCCAGTATCCGTCCCTCGGGTCGGTTGTGGCGCATGAAAAAGGTCCTTTGGAGGGCGGTGTTCCACCCTATGTGGTGATCGGCTATCCCAATGTGACCCGGGGACCAGGGTTCCTGGGCGCAAAAGCCGGATACATCTACCTGACCGACACAAGCCAAGGGCCGGCGGGTTTGTCGAGGCCGGAACAAATCACTCAGCCCAGACAAAATCGTCGCAACGATTTGTTGGGGAAGTTGCGTGAGGCCGGGGCGGCGGAGCGGGCTGACAAGGTGCGGGAATATGACGAGGCGATCGGCCAGTTGGGCCGCCTTGGCGGCCCTGATTTTCTTTCGGCCTTCAAAATGGACGGTGAACCAGCCGAGCTAAGGCGCGATTACGGTTCGGAGTTCGGTCAAAGGTGCCTGCTGGCCCGGAGGCTGGTGGAGCGCGGAGTCCGGTTCATCGAGGTGAGCCATAATCTCAATTTTCTCAACGGGGCCGGATGGGATGTCCATAACGAGGGGATAAAGAACCAACACCTCCTCATCAGGGAGCTGGACTCCGCCTTCTCCGCTCTTCTGTCTGACTTGGAAAACCGGCGGCTACTTGACAAAACCTTGTTGGTGATCACCACCGAATTCGGAAGGCCTCCCGAATTCGACAGCGGTGGCGGCAGGGGCCATCAGGCCGCTGCCTTCTCGTGCGTGTTGGCAGGTGGCGGGTTGAGCCATCGGGGTGCCTGGGGAGCCACGGATGATTCGGGGAAGAAAATCATCCAAGACCCTGTAGGCGTCCCGGACCTCTTCGCGACAATCTACGCTGCCCTTGGAATCGACACCGGAAAAAACCTGATGGATGGAGAGCGTCCCGTGCCCCTGACCGACATGGGCAAACCTATTGGCGCCTTGTTTTCCTGAGAATCCTAGAGTTCGTACCCCTCGATTTGGGCGTGCAATTCGGCCCATCTGTCCTCGTTGGCAGACAACTCGGCGGTAACGGTCTCCAGTTCAGCAAGCACCCGAAGGCCTTCCTCGGTGTCCGTGGTTGTACTGGATTTGGTCGTAAGCGCTTTTTTCAGACCATCCAGCCGCGCGATATTTTTCTCTACCTGCTTGATTTCCTTTTCCGGGTCCGCGGAGCGTTTCGAGGCCGCGGAGTTTATCTGGCTGATGGCGGTGGGAGCCTTGGAAAAACGGATTCCGGCTTCCCGCTCACCAGCCTCGATCTCGTCGTTCACGCGGGCGACATATTGGTCGTAGGTGCCGTTGTAATGCAGCACCTTTCCATCCCGGACTTCGACGACGCAGGAGGCGACGCGGCCCATGAAGTGGCGATCATGGCTGGTGAAAACCACTGTTCCCTCGAAGTCCACCAAGGCATCCGCCAAGGCCTCAACGGTGTCCACATCCAGATGGTTGCCCGGTTCGTCTAGGATGAGCACATTGCATTCGCTCAACAGAAGGCTGGCCATGCACAGCCTTGCCCGCTCGCCGCCCGAAAGAACCGAGATGTCCTTCCTGGCACCGGCGCCGCGGAAAAGAAAAGCCCCGGCGATATCGAGGATTTCCTGGTCTTTTTTGCCCCGGGCGGCTTTCTGGTGCAAATAATCCAGCACGGTCATCCTGGGTGGAAGGCTTGTGTACACATGCTGGGCATAAACACCCAGCTTGCAACCGTGGCCCCAACGGGCTTCACCCTCAACGGGTTTGAGCGATTCCACGATTGTCCGCAGAAAGGTGGTCTTCCCCTGGCCGTTGTCTCCCACAATGGCGACCCGCGAGCCATGCTCGATTTCCAGGTTGACCCCGCTGGCGATTGTCCGTTCCGGATAACCGATGGACATTTCCTTGCAGCGCAAGGCTGATCCCTTGCGGGGTTCCACCTTCGGCGCGCGGATGTTGGCGACCGGAATATCCGCCTCGATTTCCGTCAGTTCCAGTTTTTCCAACTGTTTGCTTTTGGACTGGGCCAGTTTGGCTGTAGCGGCCCTGGCCTTGTTGCGGGCGATGAAATCCTCCAAGTGGCGCATTTTGGACAGGATCGCCTGGTTGGTGCGCTCCTCGTGCAGCCGTTTTTCCTTTTGATGCTCGAGGAAGGCGTCCGCCTTGCCGGGGAAATAGGTCAGTTTGCCCCGCGAAAGGTCCAGGGTCTGCTCGCAGGTGGCCATGAGGAACGACCTGTCGTGGGAGACGATGAGGGCACCAGCCCGGAAATCCCTCAAAAAATGCTCGAGCAGAATTTGGGTCCGCAGGTCGAGGAAGTTGGTTGGTTCGTCAAGAAGTAGCAGGTTGGGATCGTGCAGCAGCAGGGCCGCCAATTTGACGCGGGTTTGCCAACCGCCCGACATGGCGGAAACGGGGCCGTTCAAATAAGAGCCCTTCAGTTCGAAACGCCCCGCCACCTCGCCGCATTTCCAGTCCGGTTTGCCGCTGTCCCGCATCAGGAAGTCGAGCGCGGTTTCGCCCGGTTGAAAGGGATCGTGCTGGCGCAGATAGCCCAGGCGCAGGCTCGGGTGCAGGATGATCTCGCCGCTGTCGAGCTTCTCCTCACCCAAGATGGTGCGGAGCAGGGTGCTTTTGCCGGCTCCATTTCGCCCCATGAACCCGACTTTCACCGAATCCGAAATGGTCACATCGGCATTATCGAGAAGGACCTGGTCCCCGTAGCTTTTGCAGGCTTTGCGGATGGTGATCAGCGGCGGCATGACGGAACTGTCCAAATCCTTGGGGGCAAAAAGGGAATTATGGCAAAAAAATGTTTTCAGGGCAGGGAACCTTTTCCCCTGCGGAATTCGGAGGAGTTGGCATCAAAAGAAGCCGGCCCCGGAATCCGCGGATTCCGGGGCCGGCAAAAGGTTGGCGCGGGCAGCCTACTTCTTGAAGGTCAACCCCGGGTCATTCGGAGGGCCGCCGACCATCTTGAAGAGGAATGATTTCTCCGACAAGGCGGTAAGCCGTCCCATCAGGGCGCCACCATTTTTCCGGTTGAGGGCCATCAGATCCTCATCCAGGGTGAAGTTGCCGTCGAAAGAGTCTTTCTTCCCGGCTTTGTCCTCGATGGTCCAGATGAAGGAACCATCACCGTTGATTTTAAGGCCGATGGAACCTCCATCCGGCTTGGCCGCCTTCCAGTCACCGGTGATGTCGAGTTGGACATCCTTGGCCGGCTCGGGCTCCTTGGCCGGTTCAGTTGGTTTTTCAGGCGGTTTTGCTGGCTCCCCTTCCTTGGCCGCCGCCGGGGGCTGATCCCCTCCCGTGGTCTGCCAGAGGCTGTTCACCACGGCATCATCCGGCAGGAGCTTGCGGAGCTTGGTCAGCACCTTGCGCGCCGTCTCGGTGTCACCCGCGGTGGTGGCATGGTAGGCGAGCAGGAACAAGGAAGCGGTTTCGTTGGGGTTGGCTGCGCAGCGGTCCTCCAGGGCATGGAGCTGCGCTCCATAGAGGTTGATGTCCGAATAGAGCGAACTGAGGGTGCTCCAGTTCCAACCCGGCCCGCTGGCCAACAGGGCATGGACAGCCGCGGCCGCCGGAGCGTATTGTTTTAGTGCGAACAGGCACAGCGCGCGGAACTCATGCATGACGGGGTCCTTGGGGAACTCCTTCATGGCAGCCTCGGTACCCCGAAGCGCTCCTTGATAATCGCCTTGCCGGAAAGCCTCCACCGCCTTGTCGAAGGTCTGGGCTGCCGAATCGGGAATGGGTGCTGGCGCCGCCGGTTGCTCCGCGCCATCAGCAGGCGCAGGAGCGGCCTGTAGCACATTGATCACCGGTTGCGAGTAATCGACATAAGGCTGCGTGACCACTGCGGGCGCGGTGTAGAACGGGTTCACATAGTTGCTGTACCCGAAGTTGTAAGCCATGGAGTTCAAGCCCCAGGCGCCAACACCCAAGACCGCTGCGGTGCCCAAGCCCCATCCGACAGCATCGGCAACCCCATAGCCTCCCCAGCAGCCGTTGTACCATGGGTGGTAACCGCGGTTCCACAGGGCGTAATTGCCACAGTAGGCGGCTCCGTAGTCGGCAACGGCTGCACCAAACCAGCCATTTCGGCCGTAATAGGGGCCGTAACCACCACCGCCCCAATTCCCGTAACCCCAGCCGGCACCGTCGGGCCGGAAGCTGTTTACGGTGTTGTTCTGCTGGTAAAGGTTGTTCTGGTGTTGGTTGTTGATGACCGTGTTGATGTTGCCGTTATTGTTGATGCCGGGTTTCCAATTGATGTTGGGCCGGTTGCCGTTCCCGATGTTGATGCCGGATCCGTTTCCGGAACCTGAACCAGGCCGGTTGGGCCAGTTGGTACCGGGGCGGTTCCCACCAGTTCCGGGCCGGTTGGGCCAATTGATGCCTGGGCGGTTACCTGGGCCGGCCAGGTTGCCGGGCAGGGTGGTTACACCACCGGGTTGCTGAATCGCGCCCCCAATGTTTCCAGGCTTTGCGTTCCCTCCTGGGCGCATGCCCCCTATATTGCCCGGCAGGTTGCCACCTCCCCCGATGTTTCCGGGGAGAGTGGCGACACCACCACCCGGAGGCTTGATTCCTGGCCGGTTCCCAATGGTTCCTGGCAGGGTGATAGCCCCACCTGGGCGGTTTCCAATGGTTCCCGGCAGAGTGTTGACCCCCCCAGGGCGTGTGCCGGGGAGAGTGGTTGCCCCGTTGGGCCTTGTGCCGGGCAGGGTTGCGACTCCCCCGGGACGGTTTCCTGGTGAATTGGTCCCGCCAGTCGGGCGATTCATGCCTCCTGGCAGGTTGACCCCAGGCCTCGAGGGATTCGAGGGGCGAAGGGACGGATTACCTGGGGCTGGCTTGATGCTTGGCCGCACCCCTGGGTTCATACCGGGACGATTCTGCATTCCTGGATTGGAAGGCCCGACGCCAGGCCGGTTTGCCCCCATTCCAGGCATGGTGGAAGGTCTGTTCGCCCCGACGGATGGGGTGGAAGGACGCATGGCAGGGGTTGCCGGCCGGGGTGTGGTTGGCCTGGCCGACGGCATGGGCCGTTGGCTGGGCATGGAGGGGCGCTGCCCAATGGAGGGCGGTGTCGGTGGGCTGGAAGGCCTTCCCGTTGGCATGGAAGGTCGTGGGTTGGGCCCGGCGCCACCAGGCCGTTGTGCCGGGGAGGCTGGGCGGGGAGCCGCCGGCTTGGAAAAGGTGGGGGAAGAAGGCCTAGGGGCCGCCGGAGGTTTTGGTGGGGCAGGGCGGGCAGCCGGTGCGGGACCCGGCCTGGGGCCTGGACCACCGCCACCGGGGCCGGGCCTTCCGCCGCGTTGCGCGAAAAGGGTGCTGCCACCCAGCAACAGCGCCGTGGCCGCTCCTGTCAGCGCGAAAAACTTGAATCGTTGCATGGTGAGTGTCCTTGAATGATGGTGGGGGGTGGTCCGATCAGGGATTGGCCGCGGGTGCCGGCGCCTTGGCCAGCTTGCGAACCATCACCGAGGTCGAGTCGGGCTCAACAGAGTCGCCCACCACTTTGTTCACCATTTTGAATTCAATCCGGTCCGGGCCCAGTGCCTTGACAAGGTAGGTTGCTGAGGCTTCCTCGCCCTCCGGGGTGACACCGTTTCCGCGCACCACCCACACATCGCCATTGAGGGTCCAGGTCGAAACGCCATGGCCGCCAGCGTTGTCGAAGGCCCAGCCCTTGATATTTCCGGTCAGTGGATCCACCGCGATACGCTGAGTCCCTTTCAGTGCCACCTCGCCCTGTTGGGTCACGGTGAATTCGCGAAGGATGTGGGAATTGTCCTCTGCCAAGGTGAATTTGGTGGCCATGGTGGAATCGGCGCCCTCGTCCACCCATTCCCCAAGTAGGAAAGCCAAGCCTTGCAAACGCTCGGCAGGTTCCGGAGGGGTAATCTCCTGCGGATACTCGCGATAGCTGGCCACTTTCCAGGCATTGCCTTCCTTGCAATAAAGCAAGCTGACCCGCCGGGAGGACTGGCTGTTCTTGTCGGCGACTGTCACCACGGATTCGGCATCCTCCATGGCCACGGTGGAACCCAGCATTCGGATCCCGCTGGGGGTGAGTTCAAGCTGCACACCCTTGTTGTCCTTGAAAAAGGCCGTCATCAATTCCTCGACCTTGGCTGCCCCCTCAATGCGGTTGCTTTCCTCGTCGATGTATTCGACCCTGGGAGCCAGGGTGGCTGCCAAGGCCTTGGCATCGTTGCTGTTAAAGGCGGACACGAAATCAACCAGGGTCTTGCGGACAGGAACTTCCTCGGGTGAGAGTTTCTCGGCTTCGGGCGGGTTTTCCTGCTTGGCCTCCTGGGCTACGGTGGTGGAGGTGAGGGCCAACCCGGTGACCAACGCGGCCAGGGAGAATCCACCCAGCCAAAGCGCTAATTTGCTGCGATCCATGAAACTTCCTCAAACGATGAAAAGTGAACCCTTCCGTATGACGGGGAAGGGTAGAAAAAGGTGAACCAGACTAGGCCGAATTGATCCACGGCGACCCGCTTGCGCGGGTGGACATCCTTGCCGATCCGTTCATCTTAAGGGGCATAGTCCGCGAATGGGAAAAATTGCCACAAACCAAGAGGTTTATGAGTTTTTCTGAAAGAATTCGGATGATAAGGGTGAATCGGTTGCCGATCCTGGATTGGCGGCCGCCCGTTGCTCCGGTTTTGGGCAAATATTTGTGGGGAGGGCCCAAACTTGCTGACGACCAGGTTTGTCCAGTTGGGCGGCGGGGCTCGAGAACTCCTTTTGGCTGTTCCAGCTGAAAATTCGAAAATCATTCCTGACCAAGCCTGATGGTGCAATCAGGAAAAGCTATGATGAGGAATTGGAACCCGGGACGATTTGATGCGTTTATTTGAAACCTCAACGGCAGTGCGTGATCTTTTGCTGCAGATCCGTCAGGGACAACCTGGTGCGATGGATGGTTTGTTCACGCATTGTCTTGAGCGCCTGAAAATCCTTTCCCACACCCTTTTTCGGTGCCGCCGGGATTTGCACCGTTTCGAGGAAAGCGACGATCTGCTTCAGCGCTCACTCATTCGCCTGCATCGGGCAGTAAGTCATTTGCAGCCGGAATCCACCCGGGCCTTCATGGCCCTTGCCCTGCAAAATGTCCGTTGGGAACTGGCAGATTTGGCCAGGGAAATGCAGCGTCGGCAACAAGCCATTTCCACCGCCGAACTGTTCGGCGAGATGGCTGAACCGAAATGCAGGTCTGGGGAACCCGAAAGTCTGCAGGAATGGGGGCATTTCCATTCCCTTGTTGGGAAGTTGCCGCAGGAGGAGCGGGAGGTGTTTGACGCCGTTTATTACGGCGGTGCCACCCAACAAGAGGTAGCCGGCATGTTGGGAGTGTCGGATCGAACGGTGAAACGCCGCTGGCGTTCAGCCAAAATCCTTTTAGGCCAGGCCCTTCAGGGTGAATGGCCAACCATTGAATGAGGCACCCGCAGTGCCATCCGATTTCAATCAAAAAAAACATGACCTTTCAGCAAGGCACCAAGAAATACTCGATGAGCTTCTTGAGGCGTGGGAGGAGCGGTTTTTCCAGGGTGTTGAGCCCGAACTTGCACTACTATGCCGGGAATACCCCGAACTTTTGCCGGTTCTTCAATCTCAAGTAAACGCCCTGAAGCAAACCGCCTGGTTGGATGCCACGCCCGGTTCGGTCGCTGGTTGGACTCAGGAATTGACTCCCGGTTTGGAGATTATTCCTGGATACCGCCTTCTGGACAGGTTGGGTACCGGTGGATTTGGGACCGTTTGGCGGGCCACCGGGCCGGGGGGTGTTCACGTAGCCCTGAAATGCCTTTGGATGGGCGAGCAAAAGTCAAGACTGGAATGGAAGGCGCTTGCCCACTTGAAGGAACTGCGTCATCCCCATCTGCTTGGTTTATTTGGACTGTGGGTTTCCCGTGGTTGGTTCGTGGTTGGAAGTGAATTGGCTGAACAGACCCTTGCCACATTCCACAGGCCTGACGAAAAGTCGGTTGCTCCAGCCAATTCTTCAGGCGTTTTACTCTTGTTGGGGCACCTCCGTCAGGCGGCTGAGGCGTTGGATCACTTGCACCAACAGACCCCGCCCTTGGTGCACGGAGATGTCAAACCGGGAAATCTTTTGTTGGTGGGTGGCCAATGCAAAGTAGGAGATTTCGGGTTATTGCGCCGGGTAGTGGAAAGCGAAATTCCCAAGGGTGAGGGAGTCACCCTGGCCTACGCCGCCCCTGAAACTTTGCTGGGAAAACCCGTTCCCGCATCGGATCAATACGCGTTGGCCATGACCTATTGCCATTTGCGGGGTGTGGAGCCTTTTACCCAACAAGGTTTGGGTTTGGCGCAGGCGCATCTGAATGCTGCACCCAACCTGCTCGGATTGTCTCCTCGGGAAAATCGGGTCATTGCCAAAGCGTTGGCCAAGCAACCGGATGCGCGGTACCCGTCCTGTGTTGATTTGGTCCAAGCCCTGGAAAAGGCAATCGCAAGCTCTTCGCCAAGCAGTTTTGGTTGGATTAACCGCCGTTTGGTTGGAACTTTCACTGGTTTTATTGGGGTCTGCCTGATGGCGGGGTTGTTTGTGGCGGGCATCGCCACATTCCCCGAAGGTCCATTATCTGGCGGATTGGGGCCGGTTCTGGTCCAACCTACTCGCATGATGGAAGGATATCGGCAGGCCCAATCGACCATTGTCACGATGCGACCTGAATCGCCGGATCAGATCCTGGCGGTTGAAGATCGCGGGAGGGTTTTTCGTTGGTTGGTTTCCAAGAACTGTTGGGAAAACGACCCGGTTACCAACAATGGCCTCTGGGCAAGCATGGAAATTGTGGCAGGTGAGGGACGCGCGGTGGCCGGGCAGGGAAACGACCCGTTTCTTGTCCAGGAATGGGAAACCCGAACTGGCCGGATTGTTCGCGAATATCCGGGGCACAAGGGATTGGTTCGCGGTGTGGCGATAAGCGATGACGGGGCCTTGGTTGCCTCGGTCAGTCACCAAGGGGCGATTCAGGTGAATCGGCGGGCGGATGGGGCGCTTATAAACCGTTTTGTCCAGGAAAAAAAGGAATTCAACGCGGCAAAATTCACCACCCAAGGGTATGGACTGGTGGTGGTTTCAGGGGATGGGCGAGTTCTCCACTTCCGAGTGGGGGAGAAAGTAATCAGCACGCTTTTCTCAAGAAAGGGAGTTCAGTTTTGGTGCCTTGCCCGTTTGGCAGGTTGCAACCGTTTTCTTGTAGGTGGTACCGATGGGCGACTACTGGAGGTGGATCCCGCCCGGCCCGACCAAGTGAGAGTGGTGGCCGAACTTGGCCAATCGATCACCGAACTGGCAGTGGATAACCGTTCCGGTCTGGTGTTGGTTGGAACCGGGCAAGTTCAACAAGAATTGCCCTCAGGCGAATGGGATGAACCAAAAGATTATCCAGTTGTATTGGTCGACCCGGAAAAAGGCAGGGTGGTGGGCCGTTTCGCGGGCCATAAAGCCATCATCCGATCAGTCATTTGGAGTGAGGACGGCAGTCAGGCCTTTTCCTCATCTCTGGACGGGGTGGATTTGCGTTGGACTGTCTTGGGCTTAAAATGACCATGCGGGTGAAAGTTGGTCAGCGGGTCACCTCCAAAACAGCCACATCGCAAAGCCCAAGTGCAGTTTCTCCAAGGAGCTTTTTCGCGGACTTTTGGTATTCATCCGCCACCAGGGGCAAGTGGGGAATATCGCAACGGATTTCACGGCTCACCTTCACGAAGGGGGGAAGCAATTGCTTCAGACCTTCCAGCGAATGGCGGTGGGTGCAAAGGACGACAGTGCGGGGGCGCGACAAGATATCCGCCCGGAAAGCGTCAAAATCCTTGCTGCGGAAATGGCGGATATCCGCCCTGGACAGTTTCCAAGAAACGGAATGGCATGGCCTGGGATAGGCCACCAAACCTGTGCCGGTTGTCTTCAGTTCATGATCCAAAAACGCCATCACCTTGTCATCTGTCAGGGGCGACCGCAAACGGGCGTAGGTAGGCAGCACCAGGTGAAGGCCTGATAGCAAAACCAACAGCCAGGACGCGACTCCCAGCCTCCACCAACTGGTTGGAATTTCTTGCGCGGCATAACCAAGAACCAAGGCACAGGCTGGAAAAGCCGGTAGGACATAGGTGGGAAGTTTACAGCCTGAAAGGCTGAAAAAACCGATGCAGGCTCCTGCGCATAGCAACCAATAGCCCAAGTCGGCTGAGCGCCCGGCCCGAACCTCATCCCTGGTGACTAACAGCTTTTTCATCAGGGGAATGACTAGGAATGACCCAGGTAAAAGGCCCAGGGCCAGCACCGGCACATAAAAGAAGGTGCCTCGCACATGGTCAAATGGCTGCAAGAACCGCAGCACATGGTGCTCCCACAGGTAATGCCGCAAGAAATGCGGGTCCTTCCACGCGAGGCTCACATGCCAGGGCAAGGCTATTAGTCCCGCTCCAATACCCATGCCAACCCAGGCTTTCCAACTGGGCGCGTTACCTTGTTTTGCAGGGATCAGCCATCGGTGGACAAAAAGGGGCGATGCCATCAGCACCAAGGCGATGGGCCCCTTGGTCATCAACCCCACACCTGCCAGGCATGTGGCTAAAAACCACCAGCCCCGGCGGAAATAATCCCGTCCTCCCGCAAGCCATAGGGCGGATTGCCCGGCAAATACCACCAAGGTCAACAAACCGTCCAGCAAAAGCAGTCTGCCCATTCCTACCAACCCTGGCGCCAGGGCCAGCAGAATCGCACCGCGCCAGGCAATGGCTTCTCCAAGACTTTTCCGGCCTACCGCGTAAGTCAGCAAAAGCGTCACGAACACCGCTATATCGGGAATCAACCGGGCTGCCGGTATCGATTCTCCAAAAAGGCGATAGCTGGAAGCGACCGCCCAATAAAAAAGTGGCGGTTTGTCGTAGTACGGTTCACCGTCCAGCAAGGGGACAGACATTTCTCCAGACGCCAGCATCTCGCGGGGAATCTGGGCGTACCGGGTTTCATCCGGTTCCAGTAAGGGCATGTCCATGCCAGCCAGGCAAACCGTCAGGCCAAGAATGGTCAGGATTGCCCAGCGAGCCAGACTGGCCTTGGATTCAGTTCCAGATTCCCTGCCGGGGAAAAGGATATCCCCATAAAGAAGGCGCAGCCATTCGGCGGGTGAAGGCACGCGCTGGCTGGCGGGAGTGGGCATCGAATCTACCTGGATGATTCAAGAACAGGCCCCATGGTGCCAAAGGCTGATAATTTGGGTCAACCTGGAAAGGCTGATTGAGATAGGCCAGAAACCCTTGAAAAGCCGATCGGCCGGTCCTTCCCGAAGGAAAGACCGGCCGATCGGGGCTTCGCTGGCCTTTAGGCTTTTGCCTGCCCTGGATTAGGGGGCGACAGCCGGGGTCGGGCGGAAGGTGGTTTGCAGTTGCTCCTCTTCCTCCTGGATGACGATGCGGGGCGTGATCATCATCAGCAGGCTGGTGGTTTCGCGGCCGTATCCGGTGTTGCGGAACAGGCGGTTGATGTAGGGGATCTTGCTGAGGATCGGGGTGCCGTACTCGTTGCGGGCCTCGCTCAGCCGCTTCAGGCCGCCCATCAGCACCGTGCCGCCATCGGGGACCGCGACGGTGGTCTGCACCATGATCGACTGGATCACGGGTTGCTGGATGAGCTGGGTGAAGGTGATCGGGTCGGCCGGGTTGATCTGGTTGATGCCGGGCTGCGGGAAAATCGGCACCACCACCGGGAACAGGTTGACTGGCCCGGGCACCAGGTTCTGCATCACGATGTTCGGTGACAGGCGCACGGTGCGTCGGTCGGCCGAGATGATGGCCTGGATGGTGAGCTGGATGCCGTTGAAGTAACCCTGGGTGCGGGGCTGGAAGGTCACGTTGCCGTTGGGCAGCGTTTCCACACCCACATCCATCACGAAGAACTGGGTGTCACCCACATTCAGCGTGGCGGTCTGGCCGTTGAACAGGGTCAGCTTGGGGGCCTGCATCACATTGGTGCGCTGGTCGCCCTGGGCCGCCTCCATGAAGAGGAAGACCTGGATGTCCGAGAGGAACGCCAGCCCCATGTTGATGCCGCCACCTGGTGCCCCGAAGTAGTTGCCGAACTGCGGGTTGGTCAGGTTGAAGGAGTTCTGATTGATGGGGATGTCCAGGTCCGAGGTGAAGGCCCCGGCGGGAGTGATACCGCCCACCATGTTCCGGAAGTACGGGTCGTTGATATACCCCGCGGGCTTGTAATTGCCCGAGGTGATCATCGGCTCGAATTTCGCGGTGTTGCGGTCGGTCTTGATGTTCAGGTTGAAGTCGAGGCCGATACGCTCGTAGAAATCCTCCGCGATCGAGATCAGCCGGACTTCCAGGGCCACTTCCTGGTCGAGCAGGCGACGCAGGTTGTTCAGGAGGTCGGCGACCTGCTCCTGGATGTTTGGAGTCTGGTTGATCACGAGCGACATGGTCAGGGGGTAGTACTCGATCGTGCCGGACCCGCCCACCGTGCTCCAGGACTGGGGCTCGATGGTGGAGGTGATCAGGCGGATGAGGGCCTCCTCTGTGGTCTGCCCGTTCTTCTTGTTCCAGTTGCTGTCGGACTGGCCCAGGTCGCCTCCGGTGGGTGTGCCCACGGGTTGGCCGCCCGAGAGGGACAGCGGGGTCTGGATCGGTGAGGGCTGCCCGCCGGGGCCGTTATTGTTGCCGCCGGAGGTTCCAGTGCCGCGGGTGATGAGCGGGTTCATGCTGGTGCCGGACACCGAGCCGTGGTTCTCCACTGGCAGGATGAGGTCGGTCACCTGGTAGGTGACGGTGGACATCTTGCCGCGGGCCTGGCTTTCGGTGGTGATCTGCAGCACCTCGTCCTTGACCACCCAGGTCAGGTGGACATTGCGCAGCATCAGGTTCAGGGCGCTCTTCAGCGAGATCTGCTCCAGCTTCAGGGTGACCGGACGCTCGAGGCTGATCCCCTCCTGCTCCAAGGCCGCCATGTCCGGCACGATGTTGATCTGGTACATCGCACGGATGTCTTCCAGCACATCCTTCAGGGGAAGGTTGTTGAAGTTCAGGTTCACCGACTGGTTCAGACGGCCCTCGATCTCCTTCTCGGCGCTGCTCTTGCGCACGGGGGAACTGAGGGCGGTAAGGGGCTGGCGCTTGTCGCGCAGATCCTTGCGGTCGTTGCCCACATCCAGGGGCCTTTCCGAGTTGAGGGACGGGCCCACCTTCTCGGCGTCATTCAAGGCCGTGAGAACCATGCTCTCGCGGTCACCCTTGCCGTTCTTGACGGCGACAAGCGCCCGCTGGGTTTTTGCCATGTTGATGGCGGCGGCGGCCATGGCGTTGTCGGGGTCCAGTTCCTGGGCCCTCATCGCGTAGCTCTCGGCCTCCAGGTACTTGCCTTCCTTGAAGGACTGGTTGAAGAGCTTCATCTGCTCGGCAACCTTCTTGTTTCGGTTGTCCTCGGCAAGCATTTTCTGGCCGATGACATTCTTCTTGTTGTTCTTGGCGGTGCCGTCTTGGTCCAGGAAATCCTTCTGGGCCTTCAGCAGCTTGAAGTGCTGCATGCGGCTTTCCACCGGCCGGCGGAGTTGGGCAACCTTGGCGGCGTCGATCCCCTCTGATTCCACCTGCTCGATGTAGTCGCTGAGCATGTCGAGGGCTGCGTCCATCTCGCCCGCCCGGAATTTCTCGGCGGCTTCGCGCTGCACATCCAATCCGCGCTGCTGCATGCGGTCGAATTTCACCTTTCGCATGGCCTGGGCCTGGGCCAGGGCGTCGGAGGCAGGGGCGGCATCCTCGCCGCCAGCGGTCAATCCGGCCGCGCCGGGCAGGGGCGGTACGGTCGGCTCGCTTGCGACGGTGGTTGACCCGGTTCCCTTCGGGGCGGCCCCGGCGGGCAGGTTGGCACCGGTTTGGGCGATCGCCTCGCCCACAGCGGCCTGCATGCCCGGGGTGGTCATGATTTCTTTCAACCGGCCCTGACGGTCTGCATCGAGCAATTTCTCATTGACCGAGCCCATCAGGATGCGGGCCTGGGAGTATTCACGCCTGTTGAAGGCGCTGACCATAGCGTCGAAATTGCGTCGGCTTGAAAGGGCCTTCTGGTTCACTTCCTCGATGTCGATAGACCGAAGCACCGCGGTGGCGTCCTCAGCCACTCCATAAGGCCCCTGGAATGCCTCCTCGGCCAACCGTCGGGCGTTTGCTGTCTGTCCGGCCCGCAGTTCTTGGCGGGATTTGTCCAGCAGCGTTTTGCCTTGGGCCGAAGCAGTTTCCTTTTTGTCAGCAGCCGCTCCCGGGGTGCCCGGCACGGGCAGGGGGATTGGCAGTGGCGGGGCAACGGCGACAGGGGTGCCTGCGGCATCCTTGGGGGCGCCAGCGCGGGCCTGCTTCAACCATTCTCGTTTGGCGGCCACCGGTTGGGTATCCAGACCGAAGGCCATGGCCAGCTTGCGGGCTTTTTCCACTTCGGCGTCGGCGGCAGCGTAACGGTCGGGGTTGGAACCGGACCGGGCGATTTCCGAAGCCTGCTCCAGGTGGGCCTTGATGGTGGCCTGGGCCTGCTGGTTGAGTTGTTGCAGGAATCCGGAGACGGCCTCGTCGCCACCTGGCTGGGTGGTGTTCTGGGCGGTCAGGGCCTTGGCCCGCGCCTCGATCAGGTTGCCCTTTTTCTGGAGCGCGGCGGCTTCCGCCAGCAATTCCCCGCCCAGGTTGGCAGGCTTGGAACCAGCCTTGCCCGGGGAAGGTTTGGTGTTCTTGGCGATGGCGCCGGGTGCCGCACCGCCGGAACGGCTGGCGACAAACACCTCCAGATCTTTCCGCAAGGCGGCCGGATTGTCGTCCCCGGCTGCGGTCAGTGCCACATTCATCGACTCAACCTGTTCCAGCAGTTGCTGGCAGCGATTGGAATCACCGGATTTCAGGGCGGTCCTGGCATCCGCCAAAAGGGCGCGGGCCTGGTTTTGGCGCGCCACGATGGCGCTGGCAGCCTCGGTTCCAGGCTTGCCTTTTCGCAATTGTGCCTTGTTGATTTCAGCCAAAAGGGATTCGGGGCGGTCACCGAAATCAAAGATCGAACTGGGACCGCGTAACTGCTTGGCTTTATAGGCCAGACGGGAGGCCTGCTCGTAGTCACCTGCCTCGTATGCCTTGCGGGCATCGGCGATGAGCTTTCCTGCCTCTTGCTGGTCGGCCTTCGATTTGGCCTTGGTCACATCCGAAATCAGGCGGTCCGGCGAGTCGTCAAAAAGGCCGAATTTCGCGCCTGGGATGGCGCGGGCGCGCATGGCGCATTCCATCGCCTGATCGAGCTTGTTTTGGGCAAGCGCTTTGCGCCCCTGGGTCAGAAGGCCTTTGGCATCCTTGGCGTCCGCCGGGGCAGGCAAAGATGCCTCACCCGTCTTTGCATCCTCAATTTTGGCCAGATCCTGGGAGGTTTCGGTGGGATTCTTGGCGGTTTTCAAACCGTTGCCACCCTTGGCGCCCTTGGAGCCGTCTCCGGCACCTTGGGATGGAGCCTGATTGCCCTTGCCCAGTCCGCCAGCCCCGGCACCCTTGCTGTTGCCAGCCCCCTTGCCGGCTCCGGCGCCCATGCCGTTGCTGTTGGGGCTTTGGGAACCCTTGCCCAACCCCTTGGTCCCGTTTCCTTCGCCTTCCCCCTTGGTGGAGGCGGATGCGGTGGCACCCGTCTGGATGATTTCACCTTTGGGAGATTTGGCGGCGGTGGTGCCGGCTTTGGCACGCTGCTGTTGGATTTGCTTGAGCACCTTGCTGGGGCTGTCCGGCGTGAACAGGAAGGTGGAAGGGGTGGCGTACTTGTCGGCCAGACGCGCCAGACTTTCGGCCCGGTCGTAGTCCCCGCCCTTCATGTTCTGGTGCGAGGCCGCCAGAAGGAACTGGGGATCCTTGCGGTATTTCACGATGTCGGCGCGCAGTTTGGATGGGCTGTCTTCCGAGGCGCCGAATAGTGAGGTGTCCCCCGTTTCCAAACGGCGGGCGATATCGTCGGCCTCGTTGAACAGCCCTTGGACCATCATGCGGCGGGCGTCCTGCAGCTCCCCCTTGGGATTGGCTGAGGGTTCGTTGTCGGGCAGAGCGGCGCGGGCGGCCCGGGGTTGGGCCTTGTCAGCCAGTTGCCCCAATCGCTCCTGGTCATTGGAGGAAAGGAACTGCTCGTTGGGCAGGATCCGTTTGATGAACTGGGCAGCGGCGGACTGTTGGCCCGCCTTCACCAGTTTCTCAAGCAGGTTAAGTTGGTCGCTACCCTCCTGGCGGGCGCGCATCGCCTCTTGAACACGCTCATCAAGCATGGTCAGTTCGCGGCGTTCCACCTGGGTCAGATCTTCCTGGCGGGCCTTGGCCACCTCGATGGCCTTGGCCGCCCCTTCGTAATCACCCCGGCGCTGCATCTCCAGCGCCTGGTTCAAGGCGGCTGATGCCCGGGTGGGAGCTGCCTGCCGCGCCTTCGTTTGGATCATGCGGGCCGGCGACCACGCGGCAGGCACCGTTGCCTGAGTGGCCACGCAGGCCGCCAGCGCGTAGCTGAGCCAGCGTCCCATTCGCCTGCCACCCAAGTACCTGTGGTTAGCGCTCATCTCGGCCTCCTTCATTAACCCCAAATGGCAATTCGCACGAAAAGACAGCAATTGGGAGGGCTGATACGCTGGCCTCTCAGGCAGATCAAGCCCTGTTAAAGAAAAAATCGAGTAAATATTTCCAATCTTCAGACAGGATTTTTTTGGCTGTAAAGTGTTTGGATTTTGAGGCTTATGATTATTAGGCAATGCTGCGTTCTTAATTGGTGCGGAAAATTTTTTCCCTCAAGGAATTGTTTTTTTGACTTTCAGGTGCTTTTTCCTGGTGGGACTTTCAGGCAAAAAGCCAGCCGGCAGGCTGGCTTTTTCTGGATCTAGGAGTTTTGGGGGCTTTAGAAGGGCTGCGTGATGCCAAACCAGAATTGGGGCCCAATATCCTGGCCCAAGGTTTGGGCATAGTCCAGCCGCAAGGTGGCCCTTTCCACAAAGCTAAGCAGAACGGTATCCAGACGCAGGCCGACACCCAGGGCGTGGGCCACCGGACCGGCCGAATGGCCTGCCGCATAAGCGTCCCCCACATCATAAAAGAGCGCGATTTGAAGGGTGCGCAAGCCGCCAATGTGATCGAGCACATCGGTTTCCATGTGCTCGATCAAAGGAACCCGCCATTCCACGGATCCAACCCACACCGTGCTGCCTTGCCGTTGGGCCAGACTGTATCCGCGGAATGCCTCGCTGCCACCCATGGGGAAAAACAACCCCCGGGCCGGTGCGCTGGTTCCCGCATAGGCCCGCAGGGCCAGGCGGGTTCTGGAGAGGCGCACCCAAAACGGGTCGAGCGTTTCCCGCAGCCATGGAGTCAGCCCGAACAAGGGACTGAAATCGGGGATTTCATGCACCAGGGCGAATTGGGACCAGATCCTGGCCATACCTGAGGAAGTGGCCAACTCGGTTTGGCCGCCCTCGCCCGCGATGTCGAACTGCCAACCCATCTGGGGATCCCAGTATGGTGTCTGGCGATTGATTCGGTAATGGAGGCCCATCACGGTGGTTTCATTGAATCTTTGGGCCCCCTGTTGCATTTCCCTCGCATATGGAAGGAAATTACCGCTGTAGGTGGTGTAACCCTCCACAAAGTCGAAGGGCAGCAGGTACATGCTGGAGCTGGGGAACAGGATTTTTCTGGTAAACAGGCTGGCTCGTAGAGGATTGGATTGCCCGTTCTCGAATTCGTAAACCCGTTGTTCCACATTTAATCCCGTCTGGAACGAGGGATCCGGCCAGTGCTCCACCAGGCCGTCGGCACCCAGGACCACATCCCTGTAATCGGTTCGGTATGCGGCATAGATCCCACCGGAGAAGTCTTGGGTGCGATAGGCGCCGGCCCGCAGTCCTGCCATGGTCGTTCGGGTGTACCAGGCGTTGGAGTAGGAGGAGCCATACAGCCATGGCCCGACTGTCACATTCAATTGGTCGTTGTCGGTGGTGAGGTCTGTCTCATCCAACCCGGTGTAAAGCCAGGTGGCGCGGGTTTTGGGAACTTTGCGCCAATGGTTGTCGTGCAGGTTCAAGTCGGGCATCACCTGGTCGGGGTCCACGGAGATTTGTTCCGGTTCCCCGGGCAGATCCACCACCAGTTCCACCAGATCCTTGCCCTTGGGAAACGCCCTCGCTATCCCGTCGGGTGATTCCCATTCCATGTCTGCCGCCACCGGAAACCGGACCGAGTAGCCGGCCTCGCCAGGCAACCTGACACCCAGGGTGGTGTCCTCCACAGTCGGGCCACTGCGGCTTAGTTTCACCACAGCGCGGACAGGGCGGTCTTTGTCCGCTTTCCGGCCGAACAGTTTGCGGGGTCCATGCAGGGGAATGATTTCCACCGATTCCACCGCCCAGTTGCATTGCCCTGGCCCCCGCAACCATCGGTCGAAAAACGGTTTCCAGTCCTGCCCGGTGAATTCCGCGAGTTCCGCCTCCAAATCGGCCATGCGGAGCACCCGGAACCTGTATTTTCGCTGCACAACCCGAAGGAATTCCAGGAAAGCCTGCTCCCCCAGGCGTTCCGCGATCATGTCGAAAATCTTGCTCGACTTGTCGTAGGCCAGGCCGAACAATTTGGCCAGGTTCTGGTATTCCTCCATGGTCTGCTGGATGGGCCCGTCGCTACCCGATTTCGCCAGGGTGTGCCAACCCTTGGCGCGGTAGGAAACACGGGGGATGTTCGGCAACCAACCCAACCCGGTGGGCAATTGCAGCATCCCATGTTCCCGACCATGGATGCCATCCAATAAGCGGTGGCTGAGGGCGGTGGCCAACCCCTCGTCCAAAAATGGTTCCCGAAATCCATCCGTACCCACCGCGTTGTACCACCATTGGTGGCAGGTTTCGTGGAGGATCAAATATTCAACGAACCCGCCTGCTAATTCGGGCAGCGTGAAGACCCTTTGGTCCACAAAAACCATCGATCCGGCCTCGTTGCCGTTCCATCCGAAAAACGACTCCGCCAGCGTGAATTCATCCCATGGGTAAGCTCCAAGCCATTGGGAATAGCCGCTGATGGCCGTGACCGCGTGTTCCAGAATCCGCTGGCCCACCGGTTCGTGCCCGGGGAGTACGGCCAGGCGAACCTTCACCGGGGGAAGGCCCTCACCCCGCTCGGCGGCCGCCTCCAAAAAACGGAAACGACAACTGGTTGCCAGCGAAAAATCACGGGTGCCCAAGGCTTCCACGCGTACCTGAC
>Ga0315905_10000202_pt1 | contig 64502 bp, 75 predicted proteins | sample LakEriMetagenome_5_FD_203522 | JGI IMG/M metagenome (GOLD analysis project Ga0315905, IMG submission 203522) | Freshwater fungal communities from buoy surface, Lake Erie, Ohio, United States - Buoy 4 MA121 | ecosystem: Environmental > Aquatic > Freshwater > Lake | place: USA: Lake Erie, Ohio...
GGCTATTCTCTCTTGTTCGTCCCAGAAGCCTCTCTGACCCACAGTTGGCTCGATATTTTCCAACCATATTATACGCCGGGCCGCGACAAGGCCAAGCAGCATTTTGATTTTTCGAGGTGCCCTAAAGTGGGTCGGGATCAGTGAATGAGATTAAAGTTAGTATTGTGGTAGAATAAGTGACATGATACTCAGCGACATAGAGTTGACTCTACTGTAGATGAGCAATCAAATTCAGAATCCTTATCTCAAGCTGGCATGCAAGATACTGGCAGGGATAGGAACGAATCTGACCTACCCTTTAGGAGTTTGCAGAAAAACCGAGCCACGAGGCGACTTTGTCCCCTCCTTCGCTGCCTGGGTCGTGGCGGGAACCTGATCTGATCGGCTGACTCAGGCCTGCCAACTTGCCCCAGCCTGAGTCAATGTGCCCTGCGGTTTTCCACCTCTGGAGAACATCCTGTTCATGCCACTGCCCCCACAGGTCTGAGCAGGTTGCCAAGGTGGATCAGGTTGTAGGCGATCACATGCAGGCCGAACACGGCAATGACATTGGACTGGCCGCGCGGCTTGAACTGGCGCAGGCCGCCGAACTGCTTGGTCCAGCCGATCACCTTTTCGATCCCTCGGCGGGCATTGATCGATTTGGCGTAGCCCTCATGGCGGGTGGTACGGCCATCGATGGCGGAACCGCCAGAGCGGCCTGAGTTCTGGGCAACATGCGGCGTGACGCCGATCCGTCGCATCTACGCCACGAATCCTTTGGAGTCATAGTTCTTGTCGGCACCGATGGTTTTCTGGTGCGTCCGGAGAGATCAGCTGCCATCTCCTTGGCCGCACCACGTTCGCCAAAGCCGTCGTCCTGCGTCACCACGCAATCCACCACCAGGGCGTGGCGGTTGTCCATGAGCACATGCCCCCGATAGCTGGGCAGGGCCGGGTGAACATTCGACATGAGGGCCAGCAGAGCGTCGGGATCCGTGCCGGAGCAGTGGAACTTGTTGCTGAGCCTGACCCCGCGGAAGTCGCCCTTGGCCCGCTTCTTTCCGGTCTTGGCCTTCCCAAAACCCTCGCCAGGTCCTGTCGGCGGAGGAGGCGGGTCATCCTCTCCGTCCATCCGCTCCATGGAGGCATGTGAGGCACAGGCCTGCGGCAGGGTGCCATCCCCAGAGAAGTGATCATTGCTGAGCAGCGGTTTCACCTCGGGCGCCGCCATCAGCTTCTCCAGGAACCTGCCTCCGAACGGATGCCGTAGAAGGCCTGGAGCAATGAGGCCAGCAACAACTGCTCCGCCGGTACCGATGGCCTGCCTTCCGAGGCGTACAGCTGGCAGAAGGTGGGATTCAGACGATTTAGGGCCTGATCAGCCAGCTTGCGGATCCGCTGCGGTAGATAACTGGCCGGGATCCGCTCCTCGATCAAGGCGTAGGAGAACAGCGAGCCGTTCCGCTCCTGTTGGCCTCGCATAAAGGGCTAGGCAGGTGCCACATTTTCGCGGCCGTGGGTGGGTTTTTCAGCGAACGCTTAACCGGAGAAACGAACCCTCCTTCGCGGTTGCACCGCGGGGGGTGAAGCTGTCGCTGTCAACCAGGAAAGGTGGCAGATCACCGGTTGCTGAAGCGCACGGTGGCCCGTGGCGAGAAGGGGGTTTGGAGAAGAGCGCAGGCTTCGATGGAAGCCACCAGGGTGGTGACCAGCAGGATGAAAGCCTGCTCCTGCTCTGTGAGCCCCGGCTGGCTTTGCAGCAATGGAGCAAGGGCAATCCAGAGAGGTGATGGTTCGGCTTCGGGGTAGACCCGTTGGAGCCGCTTTTGGTGGCGGGGTTCCGCCAGGGTGGGTTCGCCAGCGCTGTGAGCGAAGTCGTTGCGCACGCCGCGGATGGCGTGCAGGGCCTGCTCGATCGGCGCTTCGATCAGGCCGAGCCGTGCGGCCAATGAAATCTTGGCGCCATAGCTGCCCAGGGATCGATCAGGCTTGAACAGCTTGTCGTCAGGGTCTGCGCTGGGGGCCATCACGGCCTTGAGCAGATGCTCCAGGGCCAGATCCAGCCGAGCGGCACCCACCAGCACCAGACCCCGACCGCGCTCGGCCATCATCCGCACCGCCACATTGCGCGCTTGTTCGGCGGCTGCGAGGGCGAGTGGATCGGGGCTCATTCCTTCAGACCCTGATCACGCAGATCCTCGTAGAGGTTGGTGTGGTTCAGGAGAATGTCGATCATTCCCTCGCGCACGCCCTCTGAGTTGAGTGCCTGGGTGCTCATCAGCTGATCGGCATCGAAAGCGCCGATGATCGCATCCAGCAGCGCCTTCTTGAGATCCGGCGAATGGGAGAACTGTTGCTTGCTGTTGGCGGCTGCCTGCTGACGAAGGGTGGAGGATTCCAACAGCTTGCCGCGAATCACCGAGCAGACATAAGGAATCTTGTCGTTGTCGCCCAGTTCACCGCTGAACAGCTCATTGAGCTTGGCGATGATCTCTGCCAGCTCAACTTTGTTTTTGTCCTGCACCCCGCCACCGCCGGGGGCCATGCCTGGGATGGCCAGATTTTCGCCCTGCTTGAGATCGAGTGTTCTGGTGCCGAGATCGCGGAGATGGTGGTGGGTGAGCACCACCTTGGAGAGATCCACTGTGTTGATCTCGCGCTCAAACTCCAGAAGGGGCAGCAGTGCCTTGTAGAACATGGCCCGCTTCTCGAGGCCAGTGTTGGCGTAATCAAAGATCTGCGAGAGGAACGTATAGAAGCGTCCATAGGTGCCCATGTCGCTTCGGAACAAGGTGAGGGCATCGAGTTCCTCCTTGGCCCGCTTCAGGGCATCGCCATCGTTGCTGTCCTCAGCCTGGCGGTAGGCGAGGCGAGCTTCTTTGTGCAGGGTCATCAGTCGCTGGGCGACCGGCTCGATCGCTCTCATCAGCTGGCTCTGACGGGCCTTATCGCTGTGGCGCTCATCCAGCAGCACCTTCACCACCCGGTCGATCTCGAACTCGTCGTAATGGCCCTGGGCATCGAGCTTGGTCTTGAGATCGAGGATCAGGTTGGGGTCGGTGGCCTCGGCCAGCTCGGCTGTGGCGTAGTAGGTCTTGAAGGCGGCCAGGATGTCGTTGGGGTCGTTGACGAAATCCACCACGTAGGTGGTGTCCTTGCCCGGGTGGCAACGGTTCAGGCGCGAGAGGGTCTGCACCGCCTGGATGCCATCGAGGCGGCGGTCCACATACATGCCGCAGAGCAGCGGCTGGTCGAAGCCGGTCTGGAACTTGTTGGCCACCAGCAGGATCTGGTAACCCTCGCCCTTGAAGGCCTCACGGATGTCGCCCTTGAGGTTGGGGTTGAGGCTGTGGCTGGATTCCTTGAACCCATCGGGGCCGATCTCTGGATCGCTCACCTCACCGCTGAAGGCCACGAGAGTGCCGAGAGGGTAGCCCTTCTCCTGGATGTAGTTATCGATGGCGAGCTTCCAGCGCACCGCCTCCTTGCGAGAGCCCACCACCACCATCGCCTTGGCCTTGCCATCGAGCAGCGGCCACCCGAACTGGCGAAAATGCTCAACCACAATTTCCACCTTGCGGGCGATGTTGTGAGGGTGGAGCTTCACCCAACCCATCAGCTTCTTGAGAGCGGCATTGCGCTCGACCTCCTCGCTGGAAAGGCTCTGGCCTTCCTGAGCCAGCTGGAAGGCCAGCTTGTAGGACGTGTAGTTCCGCAGCACATCGAGAATGAAACCCTCCTCGATCGCCTGGCGCATCGAATACACATGGAAGGGCCCCGGCAGGTTGCCGGGGCCTGCTGGCTCGTTGGGATGCGGCCGGCGACCGAACAGCTCCAGCGTCTTGGCCTTGGGTGTGGCGGTGAAGGCCACATAGGTGATGCCACCGCTTCCGGCGCGGGTGCCAGAGGCGCGGGTACTCATATCGGCGGCGAGCAGGTCGTCGATCGACACCTCGCCACCATCGGCAAGTTCGGCCAGTTCGGCGGCGGAGAGCACCTTGCGCAGCTTGAGAGCGGCGTCGCCGGTCTGGGAGCTGTGGGCCTCATCGGCGATCACCGCGAAGCGCTTGCCGCTGGTGGCGGTGAGCTCCTGCATCTTCTTGATCAGGGCCGGAAAGGTCTGGATGGTGCAGACCACGATCTTCTTGTCGCCCGAAAGCGCCGCGGCCAGCTGCTCGCTCTTGATGCCCTTCTCGGTGGTGATTGAGGCCACCACCCCTTTGCGCCGTTCGAAGTTCTCGAGCGTGTCCTGGAGTTGGGAATCGATCACGCCGCGGTCGCTCACCACCAGCACCGTGTCGAACAGCTTGCGGTCGTGTTCGTCGTGCAGATCAGCGAGCAGGTGGGAGCTCCAGCCGATCGAGGCGGTCTTGCCGGAGCCGGCGGAATGCTGGATCAGGTAACGCCAGCCGGGCCCCTCCTCCAGCACCGCCTGAAGCAGCAGCCGGGTGACGGCCAGCTGGTGGTAGCGGGGAAAGACCAGGCGGCGGATCTGCTTCTTCTTGTCGCGCTCAGCGATGCAGTAGCGGCCGAGGATCTCCAGCCAGCTGTGGCGCTCCCACACCTCCTCCCAGAGATAGGCGGTGCGATGGCCGGCCATCACAGGGTTGCCGGCACCGCAGTCGGGGCCGCCAGGGTCACTGCCCTGGTTGAAGGGCAGGAACTGGGTGCGGGGCCCCTCCAGGCGGGTGGTCATCCGCACCTCACGGTTGCTCACGGCGAAGTGCACCAGGGCGCCACTGGGGAAGGAGAGCAGCGGTTCGGGGGCCTGGCCGGCGGCCTTGGGCAGTCGGTCGGTCTTGTATTGCCAGACCGCGTCAGCGATGTTCTGGGTGTTATCGGTCTTGAGCTCGGCGGTGGCGACAGGAATCCCGTTGAGAAACAGCACCAGATCGAGGCAGTTCTCGTTGCGGGTGGAGTAGCGCACCTGCCGCACCACCCGCAGACGGTTGGCGTCGTAGCGGGCCAGGATCGCCGGATTGAGCCCGAACGCTGGCTTGAACTCCGCGAGCCTGAGGGCCTTGGGCAGCCCCAGCACCTCCACCCCGTGGCGCAGCAGATCAAGGGTGCCGACTTGATCGAGTTGCTGCCGCACCCGTTGCAGCAGGGTGGCTTCCGCCTTGGCGCCATGGTTCTTCTGCAGCACCTCCCACGCTTCCGGCTGGGCCTCCTGCACCCAGCCGATCAGGTCCGGCGGGTAGAGGGCGAGCTCGCGGTTGTAGGCGGCAGTGCTGCCTTCCTCGTAGAGCCAGCCGTTGGCGCCGAGGTGCTCGCAGATCTCGCGCTCGAAGGCGATCTCGTGGTGGAGGCTCATCGGCTGAGGAGCTGCGCCAAAATTGGACTATCACTTCAGCCTAGGGGTCTCCACCGCAACAGGACTGGGATTGATGCAGCCACTGCATAGCCGGTGCTCAGGGATTGAGGTTCCATTCAGAAAGGTTCGCGATCAGCCTGCTCCTGAGAGGCGCGTTCCGCCAGAGCGTCATCGCTCACGCCGGGGCCTTCGTGAAAGAAGCTCTCCCAACCCAGGGCGGCATTGGCTTCGGCGTTCTGCCCCGCAGTGGGATGACGTGGAGAACCAGACGCTGAATCGCCCTCAGACGCGATGGGCTCGTTGGGGGTGTTTGTCTCAATCCCACTGATCGCCGTCCGCAGCTCACGGGCGTAGGCAGCGGTGATGTCATCCATCAGATGCTGACTAGCGTTTCCACCTGATCCCCGTGGGCAAACTGCAGCCTGGCTCCTGCCTCTTCCTGTTTTTTCGCCAGCATGTAAAGGGCCAGGGCGCGACGAAACACATCTGTTTTGGTGAGTCCTTCGGCAGCAGCGAGGGCTTCGAGCCGCTGGTTGACCTGGTCGCTGAGACGGACCTCAAGACGAGTGGTGGCCATGGTGAGGGGGCGATGATACGGAATTCATACGGTGTTTTTCCGGGTCAAACCGCACCCTCCAGCCCACGCCACCTCCACGACACACCGCGGCCCCGGCGCTTTGGCGAGGCGGGCATCGGCGGTGAGCAGGGGCGCATCAAGCTGCTCGGCCAGGGCCACGTATGGGGCGTCGTAGGCGGAGAGGTTGGTGCGCAGCTCCCAGGCCCGGGGCCAGAGAGAGCGGCTGGGGTGGCGGCGCAGGCCGGCGCAGCACCGAGAGCAGCTCGGCATCGATCAGTTCCGGGGCCTGCAGGTTCTCGCTCGCCAGTCGCTCTCGGGCAGGGCCTGCCACCAGCAGGGCATCGACCAGCACCGAGGCATCGATCACCAGCATCAGCGCTCGGCGCGGCTTTCGGCCAGGGCTTCGAGGATGCTGGCGCGCTCGATCGGCAGGGAGGGCAGGGCGTTCAGCAGCTCGGCGTTGTCGGCGCGGCGAGATGCCTCGGTGAGCTCCCGCAACGCGAAGGTGCTGAGGGGCAGACCCGCCTGGGCGGCGAGCTTCTCGAGCCGCGCGGCCACCTCATCGGGCACATGGCGGATGTAGAGGGTGCGCATCGCGCGAGGCTGCTTGCTGACTGCTTGCAGGCTAATCGGGTTTCCGAGTGGCGCCCGTGCACGTTGCGCAACACGCTACGCTGGATGGGTGATTCAGTCGATCCGCCACAAGGGGCTGCGGCGCTTCCATACAACAGGCAGCACGGCCGGCATTCAGGCCACCCACGCTCGCAAGCTACGGCTTCAGCTGGCCGCGCTGGACTCTGCCACTACCATCGCCGACATGGACATTCCCGGATTCCGGTTGCATGCATTGGTGGGCCCCGATCGCGGGCGCTGGTCGATCTGGGTGAATGGCAACTGGCGGCTCACGTTTGAGTTCCGCGATGGCAATGTCTACGTTCTTGACTACGAGGACTATCACTGATGACCACCATCGGACCCATGCACAACCCACCCCATCCGGGTGAGTTCATCCGCGATGTTTATCTGAGCGAACTGCAGATGAGTGTTCGCGAAGTGGCCACCAGGCTGAAGGTGGCTCCCTCCACGTTGAACCGGATTCTGCAGGAGCGCAGCCGAGTCACACCGGAGATGGCGCTGCGTCTCTCGCGCTGCCTGGGGCGCTCGGCCGAGAGCTGGCTGGCGATGCAGGATGCCTACGACCTCTGGCACGCCCGCCAGCACCTGGATCTCAGCTCGCTGGAGCCAGTGGTGGCCGCAACGGCCTGATCGAGATGACCCGCACGATGCGGGTATTGATCTCGGCAATACGAATGCCCTGGGGTTCACCGCTGGGCAGGAATATCTGGATTATTTTGGGGGTGCTGCTCAGGCAGCTGTAGCTTCGTTGGGCACCAGGCCACGCACATCAATCTGGCCGGTGACGGCGGCGGAGATCAGGGCGGAGCGGCGCTCTTGGAGGAGCCGCACAGAGACTTCTGCTTCTTCAATCAACAAGGATTGCTTATGGCAGTAGTCGTCGAGAAATGCGGCAATTTCAATTTGCTCCTGCAGATGGGGAGAAGCAACAAATAGTTCATGAACATCATTCCTATCAATGCCGGGCACAGCCGACTTCGCGGAAAGGGATTTAAGGTCTATCGCTTGAAGCAAGGACCAACTGAATTTCGGGGAATTTCCGTGGAAGTCTTTGACATAAAGGCTTGTGTTATGAGGCCAGTAGTCCTCTTCTACATAGAATACGCTTCCAGTTGAGCCATACCTCCCTGTCACGACGCCTGGCGCCATGGCGATGTACTCAGAGTGGAATCCGTTGATTCCTCCCGAGGTAACAACCGGGTAAGGGCCTTCGTTCCTTTGGTCGCTTGTTAAATCATGACCTCTTTGAAGCTCGCAGAATCGTTTGTATCTGGTAATATCCCAATGCTCCGGCACCTCCCCCAGCCACTCCACCCCGCTGGGCTTGTAGGCCGGGTAACGGGGAAAGCTCATGGTGCGGGGTCTCCATTGCCAGCCACCTGCAGCAGCTGGAGCCTGAGACCCTCCGGCTCAAACTGGCGAAAATCCTGATCGAGGCTGATCAGGGAAAGGTCGGCCGTGATCGCGAAGGCGGCCAGGTAGGCATCCATCCAACGTTTCGGGGCGGCCTGCTCGATCGCGCCCAACTGGCACCAGGTGCGTCCCAGCTCGGGCGGCTCATCGATCACATCCACCTGCGGCAGCGCCAGGAAGGTCTGCAACGCGGCCCAGGCATCACCGTTGCTGGTCTTCGGCACGCCATACGCCTGCGTGATCACCGGCGTGGAGGCCAGACGCAGAAAACTCTGCTGGGTGGCGCGGCACCACAAGGCCGGTTCGTCCGCGCTGGCCGAATACAACACCCGGCGGGAGACCGCATGGGCTGGATGCTCGGCAAATGCCGCCGCCAGCCACACGTTGCTATCAGGCAGACAGGCCGGCACGCTGGCGGTCCTCCTGCATCAGGGCGGCCTGCTCCAGCCGCAGGGCTGTGGGCACATCGATCGGAGGCCGCTTGAGCTGGGGATCGGTGCGGAACAGCGGGAATCCATCCGCGTCCACCTCCAACACCTCGCGCCTGGCGGCCTGCGGCAGGGCGGCGGAACCATGCAGGCCCTGGCGGATGTAGTCGGCCACCAGCTCTTTAATCGGCCGCCCCTGCTGCACAGCTCGTTGCTTCACCTGGCGCATCAGGTGATCGGGAAGGTCAAGAGTGGTTTTCATGCATCTCTGGCCTGTTAAACCAGCTTACTGGCTTTCTGGGCAGGGGCATGCGGGCGTGGCATTTGCCCTCGATTCGAACGATCCAGAATGTCCGGATGGTTGAGCTTTCGACAAGCTCTTTCTCTTCGTCAATGTTGAGGAGATGCTCGTTAATCGTCTTGACGTCCTTCTGATAGAGCCCGCCGATCTGCGCCTGAGTCAGCCAGAGGTTGTCATCCTCAAAGCGGCACTGGATGCGTGTTTTGCCGTCCTCCGTCTGATAGAGGATCAGATCAGAAGGTGGGGTGGCGTCGTCGGGAACGCTCATGGTTGATCCTCCTCGCAGGCCAGCAAGCGCTGCAGGTTTGCCCGCACGCCGCTGCGGTCCACAGCGGCCAGCTGACCTAGTTGGCCCAGCAGCAACCGCTCATCCAGGCTGAACAGCTTGAAGCGCACGCTGCAGGCCTGGTTCAGTCCGGCAGCAGCAGGATCCTGAATCGGCCAATCCAGCGGCCAGCAGGAGTGCCTGGCTGTGGTGATCATCGCCAATAGCAGATGGGCTGAGCCGCGCTGGAACGCAGGATCTGAGAGAACAACTGCGGGGCGGCGCCGTTGCACGGCACGATCGGTGAATGGGAAGGGCACCCGCACGACCGCAAAGAGCTCAAAGATCGGCAAAGGCTTCCTCGTCTTCCGGGGAGGCCCACTCCTCCAACCCAGCCTCCACACCGCGCAGATAGGTGAGATCCAAAGGGCTCACCAGCCGCACCCGCACACCGCCATCGTCCAGATCCCAGCGCAGCTGATCGCCCTGACGCAGGTGGAGGGCATCGCGGATGGCCTTGGGGATCGTCACCTGGCCCTTCGCTGTGATGGTGGCGAGTTCGGTGTCTGGCATCACCCCAAGGAATCAGGCTGGCCTTGTCTTCGGGGATCTTACTGCCTTACCTCCTTTCTGGATGCCGCAGCGCTCCAGGTCTTCGCGCAGCAGGGCCTGCCGCTCCAGCTCCAGGGCGGTCGCCCCATCGATGCCTTCCGCGGGTGGGTTGGCCGGATCCCTGCGAAACAGCGGCAGGCCTTCGCTGTCAATCTGCAGCGCGTCAGACCCCATCGCTTGCCTCCAGGACCTCCCCTGACCAGTTGAGCAGAGCCAAGGCAGCCTCCAGTGCCGCCGTCGCGTCCTCGGGCCCGAACACGGCGGCGGGCAGGTCGTCCCCCAGGGCATCCGGATAGCGGGTGGGGGCGTAGAGCTTGTCGAGCACCCGGGCCTGGCGTTGCCAGCGCTCGGCTGGCTCCGCGCCAAGCTCCCGCAGCAGGGCGCTCAGCGAATGGCTGCGCAGATCGCGGTCGTCCGCCGCCAGCAAGGCCTTGATCGCTTTCTCGCCCACCTGTTGCGCCAGAAAACAGGCCTGGGCTGCCTGACCGGCAGCCTGCAGCACCTGGGCCGCCCGCAGATCGTCCTGGGCCTGGGCCAGCCACAACCCGGCCCGGTGGCGCGCGCTCTCCCGACTCATGGAAACCGGCACCCCTGCAGCAGCGGGATGGCTTCGGCCTTCACGGAGCGCCAGAAGGGGGCATCGCCATGCTTGCGCAGTAGCGCCGGGCTGGCCACCAGCGGTTGCACGGGCAGGCGGCAGGGCTGGAGTGCCTCGAGCACCGCGTCGTAGGCATCAACCAGGCGCCGGTCGGCCAGGCCCATCACCAGCAGATCCACATCCGAGCGGCGGCTAGCGCTGCCCCGGGCCCAGCTGCCGAACAGCCAGAGGCCTTCGGGGTGATGGCGCGCCACCAGCCTCTCCAGCGCCGGCAGCAGATCGGCGCGCAGGGCCTGGGGCAGGTTGGCGGCCTGGAGAATGCCGATGGGCAGCGGCAGGGGATCAGGGTCCAACCTCAGCAGCTCAGCCGACATCGCGATCCTCCGGTGGACTCTCCAGTTCTGCGCCCGTGAGGATGCGCAGTTCGCCGTCGATCTGCACCGCAATCCCAGTGCCGGTCTGGCGGGCCAGCTCCCGGGCCCGCTGGCCGGCGCGCAGCAGGGCAGCGGAAACCCGATCGAGATCGGGATCGTGGCGCTCGGTAGTGAATCCTGCCGTCACGGTCGACCTCCTTCGCTCAGCAGGAGCGGGGTTGGGTGGCCATTATCGATCCTCTGCCACTCGTCCACCAGCGGCCTGTAGAGGGTTTCGAAGTTCCGGAGCCCAGCCTTGAAGCGCCGGGCGATCACCTCCGGCGGGATGGCATGCCCTCCTTGGCTCACGCGCAGCCCCACGCGCGCGACCGCTTGATCCAGCGATTTTAGTTGTAGAAACACCAGCTTCACCGAGTATCCCAGGATCTGCCACTGTTGAATCCGAGGGGCATAGCTTTTGCCAGCCGATGATGATGCGTTTCTTACTGCTGCCTCGCTCAGCCACTCAGCCCTCCGATCATCTCCAGAACGCGATCCGTTACCTGCTTGAGCTCAGCATCGATCACCTCCAGCGGCCGGGGCGGAGTGAACACATAGAAGTGGCGGTTGAAGGGGATCTCATAGCCCACCTTCGTCTTCTCGTGGTCGATCCAGGCGTCGGGAACATGGGGCAGCACCTCGCGTTCGAAGTAGGTCTGCACGTCTTCCGAGAGCGGCACGTTCTCGGTGTCGCGCAGGGTGCTGTCGACCTGGGGCTGGCCCTTGGCCTTGCCGCGCAGGCCCAGCACCACGTTGCCCGCCTCATCGCGCAACGGACGCTCCACCGTGATCGTGCGGTACCCGAAGTCTTCGTTGCGGAAGATCTTGCTGATCGGCTTGCCGTCTTTCTCCGCTTCCTCGAAGCTGCCAAACAGGCGAGTGATCTCCTCGATGTGCTCGGGGCTCAGCTCCTTGCGCTTGCTGCCCAGGCTCTTGCGTATCTTCTGCCAGAAGCTGCTGGCATCGATCAGCTGCACCTTGCCCTTGCGTTCCTTGGGTTTGCGGTTGCTGAGGATCCAGATGTAGGTGCTGATGCCCGTGTTGTAGAGCATATCCGTGGGCAGGCCGATGATCGCTTCCACCAGGTCATTTTCCAGCACATAGCGGCGGATCTCGCTTTCGCCTGAGCCGGCCCCGCCGGTAAACAGCGGCGAGCCATTGAGAACAATCCCGAAGCGGCTGCCGCCATCTTTGGCCGGGCGCATCTTGCTGATCAGGTGCAGCAGGAACAACAGCGAGCCATCGCTCACCCTTGGCAGTCCTGGCCCGAAGCGGCCGGCATAGCCCAGCTGCTCGGCCTCTCGGCGAATGAACTTTTCGATCTTCTTCCAGTCCACGCCAAAGGGTGGATTGGAGAGCATGTAATCAAAGAACAGCCCCTGCAGACCATCATCACTGAGCGTATTGCCGAAGATGATGTTGCGGATGTCCTGCCCCTTGATCAGCATATCGGCCTTGCAGATCGCAGAGCTCTCAGGATTGAGTTCCTGGCCATACATCACCAGCCGGGCCAACGGGTTGAGGGCCAGCAGGTGCTCCTCCCCCACACTGAGCATGCCGCCCGTGCCGCCGGTGGGGTCGTACAGGGTGCGCACCACGCCAGGCCTGGTGAGCGCCTCGCCATCCTCGATGAAGATCAGGTTCACCATCAGACGAATCACCTCACGCGGTGTGAAGTGTTCGCCAGCTGTTTCGTTGGAGAGTTCCGCAAACTTGCGGATCAGCTCCTCGAACACCAGCCCCATCTCGGCGTTGCTCACCGTTTCGGGATGCAGGTCGATCTGGGCGAAGCGTTCGCACACCATCTAGAGCAGCCCCGCCTTCTCCAGCCGATCCACCTGGAGGTGAAACTCGAAGCGCTCGAAGATGTCCCGCACCTCTAGCGTGAACACCTGGATGTAGCCGCGCAGGTTCTCGCCGATGTTGTCCTGATCACCCATCAACCGCTTCAGGTCCAGCGGTGAGGTGTTGCAGAAGTTCTGGCCGGCCTTGCGCAGCAGGAACGGCACCGGGTCGAGGCCCTGGCCCTCCCGCACCCTCTTCTCCTCAAGCACTTCCGTTTTGGTGGGCTCCAGCACGCAGTCGGGAGCCGGCGCAACACAGTGAACGGCAGGATCACCTTGCCGTAGTCGCTCTGCTTGTAGTCGCCGCGAAGCAGGTCGGCCACGCTCCAGATGAAGGCCGAGAGGTTCTGTTTGCCGGTTGGCTGGGGGCCGGGGGCAGGGAGGGCCGGCGTGGCCGGCTCTGCTTCGTTGCCGTTCCCACTCTCGGCCAGGCTCACCGAGCCTCCGCGTCCTCGGCCGCTCCGCAGCTGGCCTCTGGCGATCAGAGGGGCCTTCACCGCCTCATAGGTGGCCTCGTCCCACCCCAGCAGCTCGCGCAGCTTCCCGTTCCCCGCCGAGCCACCCAGGGCGTCCAGGGCACCGAGTAGCTCCAGTTCATGATCGTCTGCCTCCATTCGGCCGCTCTCTCCAGCGCATCTTGCGTGGAAGTCTGGCCCTCCGGTGCCGAAGATGCCTCCACCAGGTTCGTCAAGACGAGCCAGGTGGCCGGTTCATCCGGCTTGTGATCGCCGGCGAATCAGTAGGGCTTCTGTCTTCTGGCAACGCCACCGCCGTGAACGCCCCCGGAAAAAGCTCGCCACCCGCGGCGCCATCGCCTCCAACCCCGCCGGGCGTCCAGGCGCACGATGCCCCGCCTAGGTAATGGGGCAAGCCCTCTCAGAGACCGCCGATGCCTACCCGCAAGGCATGGCCAACAAGTCTTTGTCGGCCAGCTTGCGATTGGCGGGGGTCATGGGAGGGGATTTTGTGGCGTATCCCCAACGACACAAGCCCGTTTTCGTGGTTCTGTAGAGAGATCTTTCTTCTTGGGGTGGCTGCCGCATACAGCCATCATGCGCCGTCACGATTGCTCCGTGTTCGCGCTGGAAGGGTTGCAACAGAGCTGGCTGCCCGACAAGCGCTGGATCCGCCCGTATCAACTGGTGGCCAAGGCCAGTGCGGCAACTGTGGGGATGATCATCGTGGCGATCCCCCTGGCAACGGTGCCATGGATGCTTTGGAAATTGCTTCCCGGTGTTCTTGGCGCAGGCTTGATCTCGGGTGGCTTTGCTTCGGATGAGTTCAAGAAACCAATCCGCACGATTAGCCGCATCCAATGGTCTTGGTCGGAGTTCAGAAAAGGATTTATGAAATCACTTCGCCAACCTTTTGTTTATTTGTTTTTCCCAGCTTGGTCTGCGTTTGTCGTCAGCACACAGTACGGACCAGCCAGATCGCTGCCCATGGGCTTGCTGACAACAATTCTAACCTTGTGCCTGTTAGGAGGTTTCCAACAAGCACGAACAGTTTCCACCACCATTTCTCTTCAATTATGGCCCAACAGGGGAATGCACACATCAGCGGTGCTGATTGTCATGATGGCCTTAAGACTGGCCCTATTGGGGGCTGGACTTGGCGCCTCAGTGGGTGTCTTTTTCCACTTTTTTGACTTGACGACGCCCTACGTCAAGCTGCTGCTTCCCCATGTTCACTCCCACCTGGCCGCCATGGCACTCGGGTACGCAGTTGTGGGGTTTTCCATGGGTCTTGTGCTCAGCCTGGCCGTCTCTGGATCCGACATCATCTTTCGCCACATCGCCCTGCGCCTCGTCCTCGCCGCCTGCGGCGCCACGCCCCTCAACGTCGTGAACTTCCTCGACGAGTGCGACCAGCGGCTGCTGCTGCGCAAAGTGGGCGGTAGCTACACCTTTGTGCATCGCCTGCTGCTCGATCATTTCGCCGATCAATACACCCCCTCCCGCCAACCCATCCCCCCCAGCCCCTGATGCGCCCCTCCAAGCCGCCCCTCCCCTGGCCACTGGTGCTGGCGGCCGCCTTGCTGGCCCCGCTCAGCCCGTTGGCGCCGAGCCTCCTCGGGATGCTCCCCGCCAGAGCACTCACGGGTTCGCCCGCGGCGCGAGAGCGCGAGGCGATCCCGCCTGAGGTGCTGGAGTGGTTTGAGGCGGCCAAGCGCGCCTATTTCGAGGGGCGGCCGGCGGAGGCTCTCTTGCGGCAGCGCAAGGTGATGGAGTGGCTGGAGACGAGCCCGCGGGCATGGCCGCACTTCCGGGCCCAGTCGTTGATCAACCTCGGCATCTGGTCTCGCGCCCTCGGCCGCCACCATCAGGCCCTCAGCGCCCTGGAGCAAGCGGAAGCCCTCCTGCGGCCACTGGCGAACAGCAACGCCGAAGCGCGCCAGGATCTGGCCAGAGCGCTCAACAACAAGGGCGAAAGCCTCAACGCCCTGGCCCGCCGCGGCGAGGCGCTGACGGCCGCCCGGGAGGCGGTGGCCCTTCTCCGCCAGGAGCCGCGCGACAACCCCGACGCCCAACGCGCCCTGGCGGTGGCGCTTGGCAATCAGGGCCGCTTCAGCGCCACCGCCCGCGAGGCGCTGGCGCCCAGCAGCGAAGCGGCCGCCCTGTGGCGGCGGCTCGCCACAAGCGATCCCAACCTGCGCGCCAACCTGGCGGGCAGCTTGGTGCGTCTCAGCCAACTGCACGGCGAGGCCAATGAGCCGCGCCAGGCCGAGCCGCCCCTGCGCGAGGCGGTGGCCCTGTGGCGCCAGCTGGCGGCCGCCAGCCCCCCCGCCCGAGCCGAGCTGGCCGACGCCCTGCGCCTGCAGGGCCAGCTGCTGGGCGCGCTGAAGCGCCAGCCCGAGGCCCTGGCCAGCAATGCCGAGGAGGTGGAGGTGCGGCGCCCGCTGCTGGCCAATGGGCCCGGCGAACGCCTCGCCCTGGCCGAGGCCCTGGCGCGGCTGGCCTATCGCCACAGCCAATTGGGCCAACACCCCCAGGCCCTGGCCACCAGCCGCGAGGCGGTGCGGCTGCTGCGCGAGCCACGCCCCACCACCCCCGCGGAGCAGGGGTGGCTGGGCACCAGCCTGGTGAGTTTGGGCTTGAGCCACGACGCCCTCGGACAAACCCGTGAAGCCCTGGCCGCCCACCAGGAGGCAGCGGTGTGGCTGCGCCAGGCGGCCCAAGCCAACCCCGTCTGGCGGGCCGACCACGCCAGCGCCCTCAACAACCTCGCCCTCGCCTACAGCGCCCTCGGCGCCCGCCAGGAGGCACCGGCGCCAGCGACTGAAGCCGTGGCGATCTGGCGAACCCTGGCCAGCGCCAACCCGGCCCAGCAGGCCAACCTCGCCATCGGCCTGACGAACCTCGGCAAGGCCCACGGCGAGCTCGGCCAGCATCCGCGCGCCCTGCCGCCCCTGCTGGAGGCCGTCGCCCTGCTGCGGCCCCTCAGCCACATCGATCCCTCCCGCCGCGCCGACCTCTCCCGCGCCCTGAACGGCCTCGGCTTCCTGCGCCTGCTCATGGGCCAAGCTGATCAGGCGCGGCCGCTGCTGGAGGAAGCCCTGCGGATCATCGAGCCCCTCGCCGCCCAAAATCCAGCCCTGCGCTCGGAGCTGATCCGCACGCAAGTCAACCTCAACAACACCTTGGCCGAGCTGAAGCGGCGACGTTGAGGCGGCGAATCACAGGCCCCGGCAATCCGCCCGCAAGTAGCGCAGGGCGATGCGGGCCTCGTTGCGCAGGCGGGAGGCCTCGGGAAAGCGGATCAGCAGGTCGGTGAAGCGCGGATCCGCCCCCAGCGCCCAAACGCCGCGGGCGGAGAGCCCATAGCCGAGGCAGCGGTCGCGGCCAGCGCGCTTCGCCGCCAGCACCAGGGCGTCACCCTGCCGCAACGCCGCCTGGCAGGCCTCCGGCGCGGGCGCCGCGAAACAGCGGGCCGCCGCCTCGATCGCCGCTGGCGCCACCGGGCCGGCGGGCGCGGCGGCGGCGCCGGCCGTCACAGAGGCAACGCTGAGCGGGGCGGCGTTGGGCACGGGCAGCGACGCGCAGCCGGGCGTCGGCAGCCGGCGATCGCGGGCGGCGATCACATCGCGCCGCGGCTCGCTGTCGCTCGGCTCACCCAGCAAAGTGTAAAAGTCCGGCAGCTGCTGGCGGATCCAGAGGGCCGCGCCGATCGCCCGGCAGCCCCGCTCCGGGTCGGGCATGCGGGGTCCGCCCTGTTGGCCCGGACAGGAGGGCGGGCCAGCGCAGCCGTGATCCACCTCCTCGCCGGCGGGGCGAAAATCCGGGCACTCGCAGCCCAAACCCCCCACCCGCTCCCGCCCCCAGCGATCGAGCAACCCCTGGGAGCCGAACAGCGATGTGATGCCACGGGTGGCCGATTGGCGGGCGATCACGCGCCGCTGGTAGGCCGCGCAGCGCTCCCGCAGCCGCTCCTGCTCCGCCGTCATCTGCCGCCCGCTCACCGTGGAGCCGCGCGCCACCACCTCCACCTGCTCAGGCGTGAGCTCGGTGAAGCCGCGCCCATAGCGCTGCCGGGCCAAGCGATCGAGCGCCTCCAGAGCCGGCGCGGCATTGGCCTCCACGAATTGGTTGACGCGGGCGCAATTGGCCTCCTCCTCCGCCTCGCTGGGGGCGGCGCGCAATGGAGCGGATCCACTGGCCAGCCAGCCGAGCGGCACCGCCAACAAGCAGGCGGCGAGCCCTCGACCCCACAACTGGCTGCGGCTCACAGCATCCCGAACAAGGCGCAAGACACGTTTTAAGCGATCGCGTCCAGCGCTCGTGGCCGGGCAACGCCCGAACTGAGCTGTTCAGGCTGTTGACCGAAGCCAAGGGTGGAGGGAATGTTGAGGCCAGTTCAACCGCTGTTGCCCTGAACAGGCTGCGCCTTGAGGATGTTGCTCAGACGGATCCACTTGTCGACGATCACATGCGGGCTAAACACGCCCCTGGCATTTTCTTTGCCGCACGGCTTGAACTGGCGCATTTCGCTGCGTTCCTGCTCCCTCGGAGAAGCCCGCGGCTCGATCCAACCCAAAAATCTTCTCGATGCCCCGGCGGGAATGGAACGACTTGGCGACGCCCTCGTGGCCGGTGGTGATGCCATCATTGGCTGTCTCCTCCCTCAGCGGTGGTGTCACCTCTGGCGAACCCATCAGCTTCTCGAGGAACGCACCCATCACGTCCTGGAAGAGGAGCCGTTCGCGGTTTTTGGTGTAGACGAAGTCGGCCGGAGGCCTTTGTGGTGAGGTGCCTGAGTTGTCGCGCGGTCGCTCCAACAGCGGCCGCTCCGTTGGCGGCGAGAGTCTGCCCACCCTGGCGTCAAGCACCTCAAAGGTGCCATGGGAGCTCCGCGAGCGCCGGGTCCGCCAGCCCGCGGATCCGCCGCCGAGGATGTACAGGCGGTTTTCGCTCCTCAATGGAGACGTGGGAAAACAGGGAGCCGCCGCGCTCCCTGTCCTAGCCGCAAGGCATGGCCAGCAGGTCTTTGTCGGCCAGCTTGCGATTTGCGGAGGTCATGGGTGGGGATTTTGTGGCGTATCCCCAACGACACAAGCCAGTTTTCGTGACTCTGTAAAGAGATCTTTCTTCTTGAGGGGGCTGCCGCAGACAGCCATCATGAGACCACTCGAACAAGACCAAACTGGCATTGAGCTTGTTGATTTTCCACCTCAAATTTTCACAAGCGAGATTGAGAGCAATGCGGTTGATTTCCGCCAGCTCAGCCGGCTTGAGTTTTGTTGTGGGCACAACATGTTCTTGGTGGATGACCATTTCAGTCCAGGCATCAACCGACTCCCCGGGAACGACATACTCGCGTATGAAGACTTTCTCCATGGCCAATGAAGAGCTTTGGAGCCATTTCCGATTCAGAAAGCGTATCGTCTCCTCCCCAACTGGCAGCTCCTCCGCTTTCTCGTCAACAACGCCCCCATCCATGCCTCGAAAGGCCGCCTCGATCTCGGCGGAGGATCTTTCCTCTGGCTCAGGTTTCACAAGGGGGGCGGGTTTCGGAGCGTTGGCGCCCTCGGGCATGTCCAGCAAGTTGTTGGCCAGCGAATCGGCGGGTTGGGGCTCGGGGGTCTTGTCGGCTGGGGTCGAGGGCGCCTCTCCCATCCTGGACAAGGCGAAAAACACCCCTCCCACCACAACCACGGCGCCAAAGGAAACCAGGAGCACCACGGTCGACCAAAACCGCAAAATGGGGTGTTGGGAGGGGCTGGGTTCCATCACAGCGATCAGGTCGTTGGCGATCCACTTCACCAGTGGCCCCCACAAAATAGCCAAAGCTCCGTTGATCACAAGCGGCCACCATCCCGCCCTCCCATCCTTGTGGGGCTGTCATCCCCCATCCCAACCCTCCTCCATCTCCTCCTCCTTCTGGGCACTTGACTGGCCAACGGTGGGAATCTCAGCCGATCCTCGCCACGCGCCGATGCTCAACAGGGAGCGGACGCTGAAGCTGGCCAAACGTCTCGCCAAGATCGGCGTTCCTCCCTCTTTCGTCTCGCTGATCACCTTGCCCGGCGACAGCGATGGCGGTGAGATGGAGATCGGCATGGCCGACGACACTCGGGGCACCACCACCGTGCGGCTTTCCAGCCGCCCCTGGATGGCTCCCGAATCCCGGTGCGGTAGATCGGCGATCAACCCAGACATGGGTGAACCCCATGCACCTCAATGGCGAGGCGGATGTTTTTGGGTGTTCCGCTCGCCATTCTCCCGATTCACCTCCCCCCATGGAGATCGCGGCGGTTGAGGGTGACACCGGAGCGGCGCACGCCCATCGTCCAGAGGGCGAGGGCCCGCGGAGGGGAGATGTTGCCGGAGTTGCGGAGCCCCCCCACCAGGCCCCCGGGCAGCCCAGGATGGGCTGCCACCTCCACCGCCATGGCCCATCCCCCCGCCGCCTTTCTTGGCCTTGGCGCCCTCGGGGCGCCGATGGCCGCCAATCTGCTCGCCGCCGGCGTGCCCCTCACCGTGCACAACCGCACGCGAGCCAAGGAAGCCCCCCTGGTGGCGGCGGGGGCCATCGGGGCGGCCAGTGCGGCGGAGGCCGCCGCGGGGGCTCGGGTGGTGATGCTCTGCCTGCGGGACGGGCCGGCGGTGGAGGAGGTGCTCTTCGGGCCGGCGGGGGCGGCGCAAGCGTTGGCCGCGGGCGCCCTGGTGATCGACTTTTCCACCATCGAGCCCGCCCGCTCCCGCCGCCTGGCGGAGCGCCTGGCCGCCGCCGACATCGCCTGGCTCGACGCCCCCGTCACCGGCGGCACCGAGGGCGCCCGGGCCGGCACGCTCTCGGTGCTCGTGGGCGGCGAGGCTCACACCCTGGAGCGGGCCCGGCCCCTGCTGGAGGTGGTGGGGGGCGCCATCACCCACTTCGGAGCGGCCGGGGCCGGCCAGCAGGCCAAAGCCATCAACCAGATCCTGGTGGCGGGCAGCTACGCGGCGGTGGCGGAAGGCATGGCCCTCGGCCAGCGGCTGGGTCTGCCGATGGACGCCCTGCGCGCCGCGCTCCGCCCAGGGGCCGCCGGCTCCTGGGCCCTGGAGCACCGGGCCGCCGGCATGGTGGCGGGCACCTTCCCCCTGGGCTTCCGCCTGGCTCTGCACCGCAAGGACCTGGCCATCGCCCTGGCCGCCGCCGAGGAAACGGGGCTGGAGCTGCCGGTGTGCCGCACGGTGGCCGCCATGGAGGACGCCTTGATGGCGGCGGGCCACGGCGATGAGGATGTCTCCGCCCTGGCGCGCTTTTTCACCGCTGGCGCGGAACCCCTACCGCCGCCGGAGACGCCTTGAGGGGAGCGGCGCTCCTCTCCACGGCGGTTCTCACCGGCTTCTGGAACGGTTGACAATCGTGATCGGAATCACCCTGGCCTTGGTGGCCGGTCCCCGCTCCCCCAATCCCTTGTTGAGCGCCGAGAGAATCTCCTGGCCAGTCACGGCGCCGGAGTTGTCATGGAAGCCCCCATCCATGGTGCGCCGGTCCCGCTGGCTGGGGGAGCCACTGAAACGTCCTGGCGCATGGGCGCGTGGAAGGTGGCGGCACAAGGGGCGCGGGCTGGCGGCGGTGGATCCAGCCAGCTGGCTGCCGTAGAAGGGGGGCTCCAGCGAAATCGGTGGTCGGGGCGGGGCGGGGCGGAGCCATCTTCAAGGGTGGCCATGTCGCGAAAGGACAGCTCCAGTCCCAGCGACCGGTCCCCGACACGCCAAACAGTTTCCCATAGCCAGCCGGCGCCTGGTCCTCCACCCCCCAAGGGACCGTAGGCGGCAAGGGCGATGGAAACGGTGATCAGGGCGAGACTGGCCCTGGCCATTCCCATCAGCGGGAGCTCTGCTTGATGGGAAGGGCGCCGAGATGGGCGGAACTCTTCACGCTTCTCCGTCCAAGCTCACCAGCCAGCGACGCAACAGGGGCAAGCTGAGCCCGATCACGTTGGAAAAACAGCCCTCGATCCGCTCCACCACCAGGCCCCCCCGGCCCTCCAGGGCAAAGCCCCCCGCGCAAGCCAAAGGCTCCCCGGTGGCCACGTAGGCCGCGATCTCCGCCTCGCTCAGCGGCGCGAAACGCACCCGGGTGGTGACGGTGGTGAGCCACTCCCTTGGGTTGGCGCCGGGCCAACTCAGCAGGCAGTGGCCAGTGTGGAGCTCACCCCAGCCCCCCGCCATCCGGCGCCAGCGGGCCTCCGCCTCCCCCGCATCCGCCGGCTTGCCAAACACCTCCCCCCCGAACACCAGCAGCGAATCGCAGCCCAGCACCCCGCTGATCTCCCCGTCCGCGGGCGTCAGCGTCTCCCGCACCGCCGCGGCCTTGGCGAGGGCCAACCGTCGCACCAGCCGCGTCGGATCCGGATCCTGGATCGCCTCCTCCGCCACCCCACTCACCCGCACCCGATGGGGGACCTGGGCCTGCTCCAACAGGCGGCGACGGGCTGGCGAGGCCGAGGCGAGCAACAGCATGGCGGCGGCCCGAAAGGCTGCCACCCTGGCATGGGCCTCAGCCCCCCACCTCCAGCCGCAGCCAGGAGCCATCGGGCCGGGGAAGGGCCAACCGCTGGGCCCGCAACTGGTATCCCCCTTCCCCGGGGAGGGCCTCCGCCCTGGCGGTCCCCCCCGGCAGGTAGAGGGGATCACCCAGCAGTGGCGCCCCGATGGCGGCGCAATGGATCCGGATCTGGTGGGGGCGGCCCGTGGTGATGGCCACCTCCACCCGATCGCCCTCGGCACCCCGCTCCAGCGGAGTGAGGAGGCCGTGGGCCGCCAGATCTCCCGGCCGCTCCTCCAGGGCCGCGCACCACACCTGGCCCAGCCGCGGGTGGGGCCGGCGCCCGATGGGCGTTTGGATCGTCAGCGTTTCCCCCGGGGCCAGGGCCTCTGGCAAACCGCCCGGGACCAAGACAGCCCGATACACCTTGTGGCACGGGGGAGCGTCAAGGGCCGACGCCCTCCCCGCGGCCGCCGTGCTCTCCCGCAGCCTGGCGCTCAACCAGCGGCGGGTGGAGGTCCGCCTGGCGCACACCAGCAGGCCACTGGTGAACCGCCCCAGGCGATGCACGGGCCTGGGCACGCCCCCCGGCTCGTCGCGGTGTCGCCGCTCCAGCAGCCGCAGGGCGGTGTGCTCCAGCCACCCCCCGGCCGGCAGCACGGGCAAGCCGGAGGGCTTGTCGATCACCAACAGATCCCCGTCATCGAACACCACCCGCCAGGCGGCCGGCACCGCCTCCTCCCGCCAGGGGGGCCGGTGCCAGGTGAGCCGATCCCCTGGCTGAACGCCTCCATCCCGGTCCAAGGGCACCCCGTCGCGGTGGATCTCCCCGGCCAGCAGGCGCGCTCGCCAGGTCTCCAGGGAACTGTGGGGATAGCGGGAGGCGTAGAAGGCGGCCACGCTGGCCCCGGCGGCATCCACCCGGTCGTGATAGGTCCAGCCCCCGTTCAGGGCGGCGGGCAGCCAACCCTCCTCACTCCACCAGGCCATGCTCCAAGGCGTAGCGCACCAGCTCGGTGCGGCTGGAGGTGCCGGTTTTGATGAACAGACGGCTCACGTACTTCTCGACGTTGCGGATGGAGGTGTCGAGCTGGCGGGCGATCTCCTTGTTCATCATGCCCTCCGCCACCAGCTGCAACACGCTGGCCTCCCGGGGCGTGAAATCAAAGGCCATGGCCGGGGCCTGCTTCTTGACGCCACCGGTGCCGAGCATCGAGCGGATCTCGGTGATCTGCTTGGCCATCTGGCCGATATCGGCGTCAGCGAAGCGGGCCGCCTCCGCCAGGAGCCGCTCTTGGCGTCGCACCACATTGCGCAGGCGGGCCACCAACTCCTCGGGATCAAAGGGTTTGGGGATGTAGTCATCCGCTCCGGCGGTGAAACCGGCGATGCGGTCGGACGTCATCCCCTTGGCGGTGAGGAAGATCACGGGGGTGCCCCCCAAACGCTCATCCGCCCGCAACCGCTTCAGCAGGCCGAAGCCATCACAGCGGGGCATCATCACGTCGGTGATGACCACATCGGGGAGGAGCCGCTGGGCCTGGGTCCAGCCATCCTCGCCGTCGTTGGCGGTGGTGACCTGGAAGCCCTCGTCTTCCAGAAAGGCCTTCACGGCGGCCCGCAATCCCGGTTCGTCATCCACCAGCAACACCCGCACGGGGGACTGTTCGGCCGCGAGACTCGCCGTTTCGGGCTGGGGCTCTCCGCCCGGAGAGGGGGTGGGGGAGCCTGCGGGAGTGGTGGGAGCCATGGCGGATCGCGACCCGCCCAGCCTAGGGACGTCGGGTGCCGGGCACCACCTGCTGGCGCTCCACCATGGTGCCGCTGAAGCCCAGACGTCGGGCCTCCGCCCCCAGGGTGGCCGGATCCTTGCCCGCCTGCTCCGGGAAGCAGGCGGCCCACCAGATCTGATGATCCAGCCGATTGGCGGGAGTGATCACGCCGCCGGGGTTGAGCTCCTTGAGGATCAGCTGGCCATTGCCTGGCCCGCTGCCGCCGGTGACGCGCATCGGCTGGGTGGGGCCGCAATTGAGCACATCGGTGGAGATGAACAGGCGATCCTGGGTCTGCTCCCAGAGCTTGACGCGCCACACCCCGGGCTGGGCGGGATCGGCCTGGCGGCCGAACACCCCCAGCCGGTAGCGACCTTTGAGGCCCTCCTTGTCCACCAACACCACCAGATCGGGCGGCGGCGGGGGCGTGGCGCTCGGGTCGTCCTGGCCCTCCGCCCTCCCCGGCGAGGCAAACAGGGGCGAGAGGGGGGAAACGAGCATCAGGGCGAGGGCGAGCCCCCACCCATCGGTGCCAGGTGGCGGGCCAGCGGGTCGCGCGAGATTTGAGAGCATGAGGCCATGCTGACTTACCTCGACCACCACGCCACCACGCCCTGTGCCACAGCGGTGGTGGAGGCCATGGCCCCCTGGTGGAACGAGCGCTTCGCCAATCCCTCCAGCCGCCTGTATCGGCCCGCCTTGGAGGCCTCCGCCGCCGTGGAGCACGCCCGCGCCGGGGTGGGCCAGGCCCTGGGGATGGGGGAAGAGGCGGTGGTGTTCACCAGCGGGGCCACCGAGGCCAACAACCTGGCCCTGCGGGGCACCGTGGAGGCGGCCGTGCTGGCGGGGTCTGCCCGCCGCGCCCTGGTGACCCTGGCCACCGAGCACCGGGCGGTGCTCGATCCCCTCGCCGCCCTCTCCCGCCTGGGATATCCCCTCACCGTGGTGCCGGTGCGATCCGACGGGTTGGTGGATCTGGAGCGCCTCGGGGCCGCCTTGCGACCCGACACCCTCTTGCTCTCGGTGATGGCCGCCAACAACGAGATCGGCGTGCTTCAACCCCTGGAGGCGATCGCGGCCCTCTGCCGCCAACGGGGCGTGCTGCTGCACTGCGACGGTGCCCAGGCCGTGGGCCACATCCCGCTCTCCATGGGGGAACTGGGAGTGGATCTGCTCACCCTCAGCGCCCACAAGTTTTACGGACCCAAAGGGGTGGGGGCCCTGCTGATCCGCCCCGGTGTGGCCATCGCCCCCCAGCAGCTGGGGGGCGGCCAGGAAAGGGGCCTGCGGGGCGGCACCCTGCCCGTGCCCCTGATCCTTGGCCTGGCGGCGGCCTTGCGACTGGCCCTGGAGGATCGCGACCAGAGGGCTGAGCGGCTGGGGGCGCTGCGCGATCAGCTCTGGGAGGGGCTCCAAGGCCTGGGTGGAATCAGGCTCAACGGCTCGCTCCACCAGCGCCTGCCCCACAACCTCAATGTCACCGTCAGTGGCGTCGATGGAACCCGGCTGCACCAACTGCTGCGGCGCCGGCTGGCGGTGAGCAGCGGCTCGGCCTGCGGGCAGGGGAGCCCCTCCCATGTGTTGGCGGCCCTGGGACGCGACCGACGGGAGGCGGCGGCGTCCATCCGCTTCGGGCTCGGCCGCGGCACGGGGGAGGCGGAGGTGGCCGAGGCCCTCTCCGCCGTCACCGAGGCCCTGACCACCCTGCGCCAGCGCGCCTAGTTTGTGGGGGCCGTGCCCTTTCGCCGTCATGCCCGCCCCCCAGTCGCCCCCTCGCCTGGATGTGGGGCAGGCCTTGCGGGAGGGGTGGCGTGCTTTCCTGCGGGCTCCCTGGCACTTTGTGGCGTTCGGCCTGTTGGTCACCGCCCTGCAGCTCCTCCTGCAGGCGCTGCAACCCTCCTACACGCCCGACAAGCTGCCGCCCCTCGACCCGGAGTCCCTTCCCACCGATCTAGGGGCGGCCCTGGCTTGGCTGCGTTACGGCACCGTCACCCTCAGCCTCCTGGTGCTCAATGTGATCGGGGGCACGGTGCTCAACCTCTGGGGCACCAGCGGGATGGTGAGGGCGGCCTGGGTGGCCCTGGGGGGCGGGCGGCCCAGCTTCGCCACGTTCACCCATTGGGATCCCCGGGCCCTGCTGCGGCTCTACCTGCCGGGCTTTTTGCTCGGCTGTGGGGTGGTGGCGGCCATATCGGTGCTCCTGTTGCTGGGGGTGATTGTGAGCCAGGTGAACGGGTTGCTCCTCCTGCTGCCGGGGCTGCTCCTGGTGGCGGGATCGCTGTACCTCAGCCTGACCCAGGCGTTCCTGCCCCAGGTGGCCCTGCTCCATGACGACCATCCCTTCGCCGCCCTCGCCCGGGGGCCAGAAGTGGTCGCCCCGGCCTGGCCCCAAGTGGTGGAGTTGACCCTGCTCTCCCTGGCGCTGATCGTGGCGGGTCTGCTGGCCTGTGGGGTGGGGTTGTTTGTGGCGGTGCCCGTGGTCACCTGCGTGGGCACGGCGGCTTACCGCCAGCTGTTTGGTCCCGACGACCGCACGGGATTCAGCCGTTCCGTGCCCAAACTCCCCTTCTAGGCAAAGGGGTTCGCCGTCAGCAGCACAAACCCCACCACCCCCAGCACGGCAAGCACACACTGGGCGAGGCGGCTCACCAGCATCCCCGCCACCACCGCCAGCCCCACCAGAAGGGAGCGCCGCAGGCGGAGCAACCCCAGAGGGCCCAAGGTGGTGGGGGCTGTCAGGAGCTCGCCGATGGCCGCCCCCAGCAAGGGCCCCACCAGGGCGCCCACCAGGGGACCGCCCACGGGCAAGGCCGGCAGCAACCCCAACAGGCCCGCCACCAGGCCAAGGCCGGAGCCGATGTAGGCCCAGCGGGTGGCTTGCATCCTGGCGGCCCCGAGCACCAGCCCCAGGGCGTCGGCGCCCCAGCCCAACAGCAGGATCACCCCCGCCAGGAGCAGGGCGGGCCAGCCTGCCTCCCAGCCCACCCCCCAGAGCCAGAGGAGGGCGCCCAAGGGCAGCAGGGCCAGTCCAGGCAGCACGGGCAGCAAGGTGCCCGGAATGGCCAGCAGCTGCACCCCCAGGGCCGCCCACCAGAGCCAGTCGCCACGGGTGAGATGGGGCAGCGTGAGCTGGGGGAGATCCAAGGTGGAGAGGGGGAGGCGGAAGGAAATCAATCAACCAATCACCCTAAATCGCTGCGGCAGGCCCCCCTTCCCCAACGGGCTCCACCTCGGGCGAGGCTTCACAGGCAATCTCCTGGATGTCGCCGAAGGGCCGCCGCAGCCGGAAGCGGGGATGGGCCGGATCCTCCAGGCTCCACCACCACTTGCCATCGCTGAAGCTGGCCGGCCCGGCGTTGTTGGTGCGGGGCAGCTGCAGGCTCAGTCCGCGCCACTTCAGCACCACCCCTCCGCCCACGGGCACCGGAGCGGTGCTGGGATCGGGGATGGCGGGATCATCCATCGGGCCCTTCACCAGCAGGGCGGTGAGGGATTCGCCGTCGCAGCGGTAGGAGCGGGGGGAGAAGGTGAGGGCGGTTCCGCTCGGGAGGGCCCAGGCCCGGGAGGGGAACGGGCAAAAGATCAGCAACCCGGCGAGCAACCAGGCGGCGAGCCGGCGGCCTGGCGAGCCTTCGCCCCAAAGTGGTGTTGACGCTGGCATCGCGGCCCCTTCCATGGTGTTCCATTCTCGTGATCCCCAAGCGCCGTCGGCGCACCCTCGGCCCGCCCTCCTCGACACGCTCGCCACCGACGGGAGCGGGGCTCCAGTGCTGGTGTTCGATGGGGGCTGTCCGTTCTGCCGCCATTTCGCCGAGTTGAGCGAACTGCGGGGCGGCATCCCCGGGCTGCGAATCCTGGATGGCCGCGCCGAGGTGGCCCTCCGCCAATCGCTGGCCCAGCGGGGCTTTCACCTGCGGGATGGGGCCATGGTGATCGAGGGGGATCGGGTGCTGCATGGCGCTGAGGCCATCCACTGGCTTTGCGAACGCATGGAGCCCAGCGCCGCCCTGCTGCGGGTGTTGGCCCCGCTGATGGCCGATGGCTCCCGCTCCCGCCAGCTCTACCCCCTGCTGCTGCTGGCCCGTCGCCTGGCCCTGGGGCTGCGGGGGTTGCCGGTGGATCCCGACCAGGCAACTCCCCTCCCGAAACCGGGGTCCCCGCTCAAGGAGGCGCTGGCGACACGCGACGCGCCACCCGCAGCTTCGCCGAGCGGCTCCGGGGATTGGCCTCCAGCTCCTCGGGCCCGGCGGTGATGGGCTTGCGGGTGAGGCGTTCCAGCCGCGGATCCGCCAAGAAAGCGGTCTTCACCCGCCGGTCCTCGAGCGAATGGAAGCTGATGATCGCCAGCAGGCCGCCAGGGACCAGCCAATCGGGGGCGCGCTCGAGCAGCCGCTCCAGGGATCCCAGCTCGTCGTTTACGGCGAGGCGCAGGGCCTGGAAGCAGCGGGTGGCGGGGTGGATCCGGCCATGGCGGGCCTTGGGGGGGTAGCAGCCGGCGATCACATAGGCCAGCTCAGCGGTGCCGCGCTCCCGCCAAGGTCGGTGGGTCCGCTCCGCCACCAGGCGCCGGGCGACGCGGCGGGAGAGGCGCTCCTCCCCCAGCCGATACAACAGATCCGCCAGCTCCCGCTCTTCCAGCCGATCCAGCAGCTCGGCGGCCGGTTCGCCCTTGTCGGGGTTCATGCGCATGTCGATGGGCCCGTCTTCGCGAAAGCTGAAGCCCCGCTCTGGCCGATCCAATTGGGGGCTGCTGACCCCCAGATCCGCCAACACCCCCTGCGCCGGTTGGTCTGGAGTGAACCCCGCGAAATTCGTGGCCACGATGCGCGCCCGATCGCCCCAAGGCGCCAGCCGTGCGGCCGCGGCCGCACGGGCCGCCGGATCTTGATCAAGGCCCACCACCTCCAACAGCGGGTGGGCCTCCAGGAGCAGGGCGCTGTGGCCGCCGCCGCCCAGGGTGCAGTCGATGAGGCGCAGAGGGGCGCCAGCGGGAGGGAGCGGCAGGGAAGCGAAAGCCTCCAGCACTTCGGCGGCCAGCACGCTCTGGTGGGAAAAGGGCTCTACGTCCATGGGTCCTGTCCTAAGCGGGGCGCCGTCGGGCCGATGGCAGGCGGACAACCCCAAGCCCTGGGGAGGCTCTCGTCCTGTCAGCGTGGGGAAACAGAAGTGTTCACGCCAGGCTCCACCCGCGGCCGTTCGCCGCCGCCACGCTTTCAGCGCGGACACCAACCTCGACACCTTGGTCACCTCCGGGGCCGCGGTGAAACTCAGTGGTCCGGTCTCGAACATCTACCTTGGCGCCGCCGTCTCGATGGGCGACTTGAACGGCGATGGCATCGGGGATGTGGCCATTGGTGCTCCAGCGACCCAGACCTCCCCTACAGCCGTTTACGCCGATCGTAGCTTCATTTTCTACGGGAGCGGCGATCTCCTCACTCAAAAAGGAACAGATGGGGCGGATCTCCTCCCCTCTGGTGTGGATACGTCCAACTTGGCGGAGATCGTTGGTGGAGTTGATCGCATTGCCGGTGGCGCTGGGAATGACACCATCACGGGCATCGGCAGCGCTTCAGACACTGGAAACGCGGGCCTCTTTGATGTGGCTCTTGGCGGAGCCGGCAATGACACCGTCACATTATCCGGCACAAATTTCACCCTGGTTGATGGCGGAAATGGTTCTAATACCCTGAAATGTGACAACATCAGTGGTCTCACACTTGATCTCCCTTCCTTGAATCAAAAACTGAGAAACTTCAACACCTTTGACCTCACCACGGGCATCAACACGCTGAAACTCAATGCGGCCTACATCGCCCAAAGTGTCTCTTCTGGCAATACTGGGACTTTCACCATCCTCGGTTCGTCCGAAGACACCGTTCAACTGCTGAACACTCCTGGAGCCACCTGGTCCAACTCGGGAACCACGCAGGTGATTGATTCCGTCACCTACAACATCTGGACCAACAACACCTTCTCACTCACAGACACACGCTCCCGTGTTCTGATCGCTCAAGACATTCTCACAACCGCTCTTTGAGCCATCCGTGAGCCTGTCTCCCTCCTTCGGCCCATCTCGCGAGGGTGCGTCAAACTTCTGGCTTTCATGGCTGGGGATCACCGGTGCGGGGCCTCCACCAACACGCAACCCCGTCCGTCCAGCCCTCCGCCAACCCAGCGGAGACGCCGGAGAACGGAACGCCGCAGTCCCGTGATCCCGCAAACGATCACCGCCAGGTGGGAATCTCCCTGGCGGCCATGGCCACCGCCTTGGGGCTCTGGGCCCTGTTCTGGCCCGTGCCCACGGAGGTGGTGGGCCAAGGCGTGCTGATTTTTCCGGGCATGGCGGGCCTGCTCAACGCCCGCTCCGCCGGCCAGGTCAGAGAGGTACGGGTGGCGGTGGGCGATCAGGTGCGCCGCGGACAGGTGTTGCTTGTGCTTCACCTGCCGGTGTTGGACCGTCAGCTCCAACGACAGCTGGGCAACCTCGCCCAGCTGGAACGCCAAAACCGCGACCTCGACGCCCGCGACGCCAGTCGTCTCGACGCGGCCCGCGACCAGCGCGACACCGCCTTGGCCAAGCTGGCTGGTGATCGGCGGCGCTACTCCCAACTCCAGGCCACCTACGCCAGCAAATTGAAACGGCTCCAATGGCTCACCCAAAAGGAAGTGGTGGCCCCTCTCGCCACCGAGGTGGTGGCGGCGGAGCAGGGCCTCACCAACGCCGGCGTCGCCCTCGACGCCCTCAGCATCAGCGAGAAGGAGGCCCAGAACGCCTTCCAACAGGTGAAACTCGACCTCCAGGCGGAGTCGCTCGAGCGGCGCTTTCGCCTCGCCGACCTGCGCCGTGAGCTCCAAGTGAGCCGCGCGAGGTTGGCCTACGAAGGCAACGTGGTCAGCGAGCGGGACGGGGTGGTGCTCGACCTGCAGGTGATCCCAGGCCAAACCGTGGCCCAAGGCCAGCGACTCGGCACCATCGGCCGCCCAGACAACCCGGACGGCACACCAGCCCCCCTGCAAGCCGTGGCCTACTTCACCCCCGCCGACGCCCGGCGCCTCCCCATTGGCCTGCCGGTGGAGGTGGTGCCCCAATGGAACCAGCGGGGACGCTTTGGCGGCATCACCGGCACGGTGAAACGGGTGTTCACCCTTCCCGCCACCCCCGACGACATCGCCACCACCACCGGCAATCCCCAGCTCGCCGAGGCCCTCAGCAAAAACGGGCCCGTGCTGCGCGGCGACATCGCCCTTGATCGGGATCCCCGCAGCCGCGATGGTTACCGCTGGACCCTCTCCAGAGGCAGCGCCATTTTTCCCGTGCGCGAAGGCCTCACGGTCAACACCCATGCCTACGTGGAATGGCGGAGCCCCATCAGTTACATCCTCCCTGGCCTGCGCTCCCTCACCGGCGGCTTCCGCCCCCGGGCCTACGACCGGCCGACCCAACCACGCCCCCTCCCCCCGCCATGAGGTTGCCTCGGCCTCCTCTCGCCAATCCCTTGCTCCGCCGCGAACTCCCCTGGCTGGTGGCCGAGACGGCGCTGCTGTTCGTGCTCTGCACCGCCAATCCCCCGGAACTCTGGTTTTGGCTGGTGGTGCTGCTGGTGGTGCTCGGCTACCGGATTGAGCGCTGGTGGTCGTCCAGACCCAGCTGAAGCACGGCCTCCACCGGTTGATCGGGATCCCGCGGCACCGGCAACAGCTCCCGCAACAGCCGCGCGTAGCTCACATTCACCCCGATCGTGGCGTTCAGCCGCCCCACCAGGCCGCTGATCAAACGCTCCTGGGTGAGCGAGAGATCCACCTCGTTGGCCAGGCCCAGTTTGTAACGCATGCGGATGTCGCGGAAGGCTTCCAAGGCCGCGGTCACGCCCCGCTGGGCGGAGGCCAGCTTGGCCAGGTCGGCCTCGTGCTGGAAGAAGGCCTGCTCCAATCGCAGGCGAATGGCGTCACGCCGGGCGGCATGCTCTTGCTCCACCGCCTGGCGGCGGCGCTCCAGCGCCTCGGCCTCGCCCGCCGTGGCGCCGGCGTCAAACAGCAGCCAGCTCACGCTCAGGCCAATCGACCAGTCCCACCCGCTGGCACGGCTTTCGGGACTGATGGAGGCCTGGCAGCACCCGCCGCCGTTCACTTGAAACCCCCACAGGCTGTCGCGGCTGGCGCTGGCCCCCGCCCGCGTGAACAGCCCCAGCTTCGGCAGCAGGGCCGCCGCCGCCGCCTGCCGTTCCTCCGCCAACGCCTGACGGGTGGCCAGCACCGCCTCCAGCTCCGGGTTGCCCCGATAGGCCGCCAGCAGGCTCGCCTCCAGATTGAGGGGCCAACGCCCCTGAAGACGAATGGGATCCCCCGCCGCCGGAGTGATCTCTGGCGGCAGGTTGAGCAGCGTCGCCAGCCTGCGACGGGCCACGGCCCGATCGGCCAGGGCCTGAATCAAGGCCTCCTGATTGCTGGCCTCGATGGCCCGCCGCCGCAGCACATCCAGCCGGGGCACTAATCCGGCCTCCTTGAGCTGAAGCGCATCCTTCAGGATCAACAGATCGTTGCGCACATCCGCGTCGCGGATCCGCGCCAGCTGGTCGGCCCGCTGCAGGAGGTAATAGGCCTCGCTCACCTCCAGTCCCAGGCGGCGCAGGGCATCGGCGTAGTCGGCCCGTCGCAGGACAAGCCGCGCCCTGGCCGCTCGCACCCGGGGCGTGCGGGCGAAATCCAGCAGGGCCTGTCGCAGCTCCAGCCCAGCCGACACGGCGGCGGAGCCCGACCGCACGCCCACGCTCCCCCCCTTGGGACTGTAGAAGGGTCCACCTGGCCCAAAAAACGGTCCGAACCCCAGGGTCTGGCTCGACTCCAAAACGGTCGTGCGGCTCCAGCCGCTATCCACCTCGGCACCGCCCAGGGCCACCAGCTGGGGCCAATAGGCGCCCAGCCTGGCCCGCACCTCCGCCAAGGCGGCGGCCACTAGCTCTCGACGCGCCCGCACCTCGGGGCTGTTCCGCAGGGCCAACGCCACCGCCTCCTCCAGGCTCAATGAGCGGATCCCATCTCGCTGGAGCGCGCCCGCCTCGGGCAGGCTCAGGGGCGCCGCGGGCCGGGCGGCTTCGGGGGTGAGGGGGCCGCTGGGAGCCGCGTTGGGGGCCAACAGGGCGGGGGGCAAAGGCGTTGGCGGGCCTGCGCCCCTCTGGGCGGGGAGGGCATCAAGGGGGAGCAGACGATCCAGCAGCCGCAACTGTCGCTCCAACTCCCGCCAGCCGCGCTCCAGGCCAGCCGTGGAGCCCGGGGCCGAGTCGAGGGTGCGGGCACCCCCCGCCCCAGTTCCGGCGATGGTCCCCAGGAGGGCGGCGCCTTGGGCCAACGCCAACACCACCACGCCGCGCCAGACCCGCGGGAGCCGTCGCTTGAGCCCGGGGCTGCTCATCCCGCGGAGAGAGTCCTGTCGGCGGGAAGTCTGGAGGAAACCCGCGGCGCCATCGCCATGGAGGGGCCATGGCGAAGGGCGGCCCAATCCCGCTCTGCCGTTTCGATCGCGTGCAGCGCCTGGCGGCAGAGGGTGAGCCGGGCGGCGAGCCGCTCCAACCGCCGCGGCGGCAGGCCGTTCAGGGCGGGGTGACTGAAATGCTCCTCGATCGCCAGCCAGGCCGGAGGCGTAAGAAAGGGTGTGGCGGGGGGCTGGGGCATCGCGGCCTCGGCCTCGCGGAGCAGCCCGCTCCACGTCCGCAGGCGGTCCGCCAGGGCCCCAAGCAGGGCTGACTCCGCCCGCCGAAGCTCTCGCGCCTCGGCGTCGCCAGGCGCCGGATGGGTCGCGAGGTCTTCCACGGCCCCGATCAGTCGTGAGGCCGCCTCTTCCTGGGTTTCCACCAACCGGAACGCCGGATGGCGGAGCGGCTGGTCGCCCAACTCGCTGGCCAGGGCGGGCAGCAGGGCCCTCAGCTCCTGGAGGGCCCGCCGCCGCTCGTCGCGCGCCTCGGCGAGTCGCCCCCTGGAAAGGTGGGCGGGTGAGAGGGCCTCACGCTCCAAATCCTCCGCCAACCCGACAAACATCCCCGCCAGAAGCGCCTGGGCGTCGGCCCGGCTCCGGCTGGTCCACAGCAGGCTCAGGCTCAGCAACGACACCAGGATGCCGATCACGGTCCAAAACAGCCGCAGGGGCACCCACGCGTCGAGTTGCTGGTCGTGCGCCAGCCAGCCCATCACCACGATCATCCCGCCCACCTTGTAGCCCACCCGCAATCCCACGGCTCCCCCGATCAGCCGCATGGCCCCCAGGGCCATCCCCAGGCCCAGGGGCATCGGGATCCCGGCCAACCCCCTCAGGCTGAGCACCAGCACCCCCATCCCGAGCACCGACCCCAAAATCCGCTGGCGGCCCAGCTCCAGGGAATTGCCGTAAGACCCGGCGCAGACCGCCAACACCGCCATGGGGGCGTAGTAGCCGAAGGGAAGGGAGCTGAGGCTGGCGAAACCGGTCAGCAAACCGGTTGTCAGGACCAACCGCAGCTCGGAGCGGGTGATCAAGGTCATGCCAAACCTTGTCGCAACAGGGCCAGCTGGCGACTGCTCGCCAGGAGCGGCCGCTGTTCCTGGGAGAGGGCCAGCAGGGTGAGAAGGGGACGCCCGCTCCCTTCGGCCAGCTCTGTCCAGGCCTCAAGGGTTGGCTCGGGAGGATTGACAGTGCTGTCGCCTTCAAGTTGGGACGCCAGAGCCGCCACGCCAGCCGCGACAGGGTTCGGGCGACCAGGGGCGGGCACAGGCGGATCACCCATGGCCAACAGCCGCTCCCACCGCACCCAGTGCAGGCGCAGACCGCGCCAGAGGGCCAGCCGCCGTCGCCAGTCGCCCGAGCGCGGCGCCCGCCAGCGGGGTCCGGCCAACTCATGGGCCAAAAGTGCTTCCATCCGCTCCACCGCCGCGCTCAACGCCGCCGGGGGGAGGGGGTCGGGCCGTGGGTTGCTCCCCGCCAGCCAGTGGCGATAGGCAGCCAGCTGGTCTCTCAGAAGCCTGAGCAGACCCTCCTCCGTCACACGCAACCGGCTCAGGCCATCCCGTGGCCAAAACAGCAACCCCACCGCCAGGGCCACGGCGCAGCCCGCGGAGGTGTCGAGGGCCCGGTTGAACACTGCCGACCACTGGAGAGGGCCCTGATCTGGAAGCATCAAAAACACGATGGGGATCAAGCCCGCGGTGCCCAGGGCGCTCCGCCAGCCCAGCATCCGCAACAGGGGCACCATCAACAGCAAGGAGAGCGTCACCCCGGGCCAGCCCCTCACCACGCTGTGGACCAAAAAGGTGAGCAAACACCCCAACACCGTGCCGAGGATGCGCCCGCTGGCGGCCTGGAAGGTGTGCTCGTCGTTGTCATCCACCACGATCACCACCGCCAAGAGCGGGTACCAGGCAAAGCTCAACCGTTCGAAGTGGGTCGCCAGGGCAGCCGTGATGAGGGTGGCGACCGCCAGCTTCAGGCTGTTGCGCGACAAATCAGCATTCATGGGCGCCCTGAGGGAGCGGTGCCCATGATCACCCAGGCGATCGCTCGACATATTTTCCCTTGGGTGCTTTTAGCCTCAAGTTCAGTTCCCCATCCTATTCCTTTCCCTTCATCCAGACTCGCGTCGATCGCGGGTGCCATCCGGGTCATCAAGCCCTGATCGGCGGGTCCGCAAGCCGGGTCAAAGATGACGTTAAGGAAAGGTCTCCGCCACCAACCCTCCTTACGGGGACAGTACTGATCATGAAATCACCTGTCACCAGGTCGCATGTCATGAGGTCACCTGGTTTTGCCCCCTCTCGCGGGCTTGGCAAGAACCTCTTGGGCGCAGAACAACAGGCTCCTAGACCCGTGAGAGAATCAGGCTTTGATTGTCCGTAATCATGGCCCTGCCCCCCAACCTGCAGGTGGCCTTGGATTCCGTGGCGAACCGTCTGCGCGTCTGGGCCCAAAGCCCCGACGATTTTGATTTTTTACGACTCAACGTTTTTGGCGCCGCTTCAGCGGAGACAGTGAGAGCCCTCAGACACGATCTGCTCCACTCCCTCTTCTCCCCGTCTCTTCAACTACTCGATGGAGATTCCATGGGCGGAGCCCTAGGCGGCTACACCTCCGGAGCCCCGGGGGGCGGCGAACGCATCCTTCTGAACCACACCTGGCTGCGGAACGCTCCCACGGCGGCCATTGAGGCCGTGTTGTTGGAAGAGATTGGCCATGCCATCGACCAGCGCCTCCATGGAGAGCGGGACACCCCTGGCGATGAGGGGGAGCTCTTCTCCGCCCTGATCCGTGGCCTCACGCCCCATGCCGCGGCCGCCAGCGAAAACGATCTACGCCTGGTCTGGCTGGATGGCACACCTGTCTGGGTGGAAGCGGCCTCGCCCGTCTCGATCGCTCTCTCCAGCATCGCCAGCGGCAACGGGGGTTTTGTCATCAATGGCCAAACCAGTTCCGACTTAAGCGGCTGGAGCGTGGCCACAGCGGGAGATGTCAACGGTGATGGGCTCTCCGATCTCATCATCGGCGCTCCTAACAACAATCCAGGAGCCAACCCCTTCGCCGGTCGCTCCTATGTGATCTTTGGCAAAACCACATTCACCCCCACCAACCTCTCCGCTATCGCGGCGGGAATCGGCGGCTTCGTGATCAACGGCCAGGGCATTTCCGACTTCAGCGGCTGGAGCGTGGCCTCCGCGGGCGATGTCAATGGCGATGGGCTCGCCGATCTCCTCGTTGGGGCCTACGGCGCCGATCCAGCCACAGGCTCCTCGGCGGGCCGAGCCTACGTGGTGTTCGGTACAGCCAAGTCGACCGCCATCCAGCTCTCCTCCGTCGCCGCGGGCAATGGTGGCTTCGTCATCAACGGACAAGCCGCCGACGACCGTGGCGCCTGGAGCGTGGCCTCCGCTGGCGATGTGAATGGGGATGGCCTCGCCGATCTGATCGTTGGCGCCCCGAATAGCGATCCAGCCACCCTCCCCGAAGCTGGACGCTCCTATGTGGTGTTCGGCACAACCAAGCCCACCGCCATCAACCTCTCCACTGTTGCCGCCGGCACCGGGGGCTTCGTGATCAACGGCCAATGCGCCTTCGACAGCAGCGGCTGGAGCGTGGCCTCAGCCGGTGACGTGAACGGGGATGGCCTCGTCGATCTGATTGTCGGAGCTTGGCTCAGCGATCCAGCGGGAAGCGCGGACGCTGGAAGGTCCTATGTGGTGTTTGGCAAGACCTCCTCTAGCGCGATTGATCTCAGCGCCATCGCGACAGGCGTGGGCGGCTTCGCGATCAATGGTGAGGGGGCTGGCGACTTCAGTGGCTGGAGCGTGGCGGGGGCCGGAGATGTCAATGGCGATGGCCTGGCTGATGTCATCCTCGGAGCCTGGCGCGGCGATCAAGGGGGCAACATCGACGCCGGTCGCTCCTATGTGGTGTTCGGTAAACCATCAGCAAGCAGCGTGGATCTTTCCCGTGTCGCCGCTGGATTCGGTGGTTTCATCATCAACGGCGAATGTGGCACTGACAACAGTGGCTGGAGTGTGGCCTCAGCTGGTGACATCAATGGCGATGGGCTGGGCGACCTTCTCCTTGGGGCTCCGAACGGTGATGGGGTGGCCGGTCCCGAAGCTGGACGCACCTACGTGGTCTACGGCAAAACCACCGCCAACTCCATCGAACTGTCCGCCGTTGCCCAAGGCACGGGCGGCTTCGTCATCGACGGCCAAAGCTCCTCCGACAACAGTGGATTCAGCGTGCACTCGGCCGGGGATGTCAACGGAGACGGCCTGGCCGATCTCCTCGTTGGGGCTCCGAATAGTGATCCAGCGACAGGCCTGAGTGCCGGGCGCTCCTACGTGATCTTCGGCGCCACCATCGGTGCCTTCTCCCAGAGCCTTGTCAATCAGCTGGGCACCACCGGAAACGACAGCCTCAGCGGCACCGCCAGCGGCGAAACTCTCGTGGGCAACGCTGGCGACGACACCCTCAGCGGCGGCGGCGGCGCTGATGTGCTCCTGGGCGGCCGAGGAAACGACCGGTTTGTGCTCAACGGATCCAATCTCATCGCCCTCACCAATCCCTTCGGTTCCGGAGGCAATACCACGCGGCTGGCCCGTGTCGATGGGGGTGGCGGCATCGACACCTTGGCCCTGGACGGTGGCGGCCTCACGCTCAACCTGGAACAAGTGCCCAACGCGGCCAGACCCAACTCCAATGGTTCCTCTCGCCTCGACTCCATCGAGGCCATCGATCTCACCGGCACGGGCAACAACGCCCTAAGCCTCTCCAGCCGCGACGTGGCCAACCTAACGGGCTTCAACTGGCTCAACAGAGGCACCGCCGCCGCCCTGGGCCGAACAGGAGGCACCTATTCCCTCCCAACCACTGAACAGCGTCACCAGCAGGTGATCAACGGAGATGCGGGCGACAGGCTGATCCTCAGCGACGACGGCTGGACCAACGCCGGCACCGCCATTTTTAGCGGCGTCTTCAATGGCCTTTCCGGCACCTACACCGTTTGGAATAGTCGAACCGGGATGGCCCAGCTGCTCGTGGCCAGGGCTGTGAGCGTCTCCCAGCCCATCAATCTCTCCAGCATCGCCGCTGGCATTGGCGGATTTGTCATCAACGGCCAGGGCGCCTACGACACCAGCGGGCGAGCCGTGGCCTGCGCCGGCGATGTGAACGGCGATGGGCTCGCCGATCTCATCATCGGGGCACCCAGCGGTGATCCCGCGGCGGGACCTGAAGCCGGACGCTCCTACGTGGTCTTCGGCCGAACCACCACCTCTGCGATCAACCTCTCCGCCATCGCCGCTGGCAGCGGCGGCTTCGTCATCAACGGCCAGGGAGCATCCGACAACAGCGGCAACAGCGTCGCCTCCGCTGGGGATATCAATGGCGATGGCCTCTCCGATCTCATCGTCGGGGCGCCGATCAACAATCCTGGCGCAAGCCCCTATGCCGGATGCTCCTATGTGATCTTCGGCAAAACCAACTCCTCCGCCGTCAACCTCTCCGCCGTGGCCGCGGGCACAGGGGGGTTCGTCATCACAGGCCAATCCGCGTTCGACTCCAGCGGCCTCAGCGTCGCCTCAGCGGGTGACGTCAATGGGGATGGCCTCGCCGATCTCGTCGTCGGAGCGCCCAACAGTGATACGCCAAACTCCGCCGACGCCGGACGTTCTTATGTGGTCTTCGGCACAACCAGGTCCACAGCCATCAATCTTTCCTCGGTGGCCGGGGGCACGGGCGGCTTTGTCATCAACGGCCAATCCCCGGTTGATTTCACAGGCTGGAGCGTGTCCTCCGCTGGAGATGTCAATGGCGATGGCCTCGCCGACCTGCTTGTGGGCGCCCCTCTGAGCAACACGGCTGGCATCGCCGCCGGGCGCTCCTTCTTGATCTTCGGGACAACAGCCTCCACCCCGATTGAACTCTCCGCGGTGGGGGCGGGGACCGGCGGCTTTGTCATCAATGGAGACTCGAACAACATCAGCGGCTGGAACGTGGCCGGGGCAGGGGATGTCAATGGCGATGGCCTAGCCGATCTCCTCGTGGGTTCGCTTTTTGGGGGGGCCCATGTGGTGTTTGGCAAAACCTCCTCCACAGCCATTGATCTCTCCGCCATTGCCGCGGGCGCGGGCGGCTTCGTGATCAACAGTCAATCCACCTATGACGGAAGCGGCCGTGGCGTCGCCTCGGCTGGAGACATCAATGGCGATGGCCTAGCTGATCTCATCATTGGAGCACCAGACAGTGATCCCTCCGCCGGACCCGATGCGGGCCGCTCCTACGTGGTGTTCGGAAAAACCACCTCAACCGCCATTGATCTCACGGCGGTGGCCACGGGCCTCGGTGGAATCCTCATCAACGGCCAAAGCGCCTACGACAGCAGCGGTTACAGCGTGGCTTCAGCGGGGGATGTCAATGGCGATGGCTTGGGCGATCTCCTCATTGGGGCTCTGAACAGCGATCCGGTGGCTGGCACCAATGCCGGCCGGTCCTATGTGATCTTTGGCTCCACGACCGGTGCGTTCTCCCAGACCTTCGTCAACCAGCCAGGCACCACCGGTAACGACAGCCTAAGCGGCTCCGCCGCCAGCGAAACTCTCGTGGGCAACACTGGCAACGACACCCTTATCGGCGGCGGCGGCGCCGACGTGCTCCTGGGCGGCCGGGGGAACGACCGTTTTGTGGTCAACCGCTCCAATCTCATCGCCCTCACGAATCCCTTCGGTTCCGGAGGCAACACAACACGACTGGCCCGCGTTGATGGCGGCACCGGGATCGACACCTTGGCCTTCAGCGGCGGCGACCTAACTCTCAACCTGACGGATGTGCCCAACCCATCCGCCCTCAACCGCATCGCTTCCGCGCGACTCAACTCCATCGAGGCCATCGATCTCACCGGCACGGGCAATAACCACCTCAGCCTCTCCAGCCACGACGTGGCCGATCTCACCTCTCTCAACTGGCTGAATAGCGCCACAGCGGTGGGCCTGGGGCGAACAGGTGGAACTTACGTGTTCCCGGCGACGGAACGCCGTTATCAATTGGTCATCAATGGCAATGACGGTGACAGGCTCACCCTCAGCGACGACGGCTGGACCAACGCCGGCACCGCCATCTTCCGGGGCACCCTCCATGGCCTTTCCGGTACCTACTCCGTCTGGAACAGCCAAACGGGGCTGGCTCAGCTGATCGTGGCCCGGGCCATCGATCTCTCCATGCCCATCCAGCTGTCCAGCATCGCCGCAGGCAGCGGCGGGTTTGTCATCAACGGCGAGGGGGCTGACGACGCGAGCGGCCGCGAGGTGGCCTCCGCCGGGGATGTGAACGGCGATGGCCTAGCCGATCTCATCATCGGAGCCCCCAGCGGTGATCCACCAGCTGGCCCTGATGCCGGCCGCTCCTACGTGGTCTTCGGAGCGACCACCGCCACGCCCATCAACCTCTCCGCCATCGCCCTTGGCAGCGGCGGCTTTGTCATCAACGGTCAAGGCGCATCCGACAACAGCGGCACCAGCGTCGCTTCCGCCGGGGATCTCAACGGCGATGGCCTGGCGGATCTGATCGTGGGAGCACCGGGCGGTGATCCGGCTGGAGTCTCCAACGCCGGTCGTGGCTACCTGGTCTTTGGCAAAACCAACACCACCGCCGTCAATCTTTCCGCCGTGGCGGCGGGCGTCGGTGGCTTTGTGATCGAGGGGCAATTCAACGGTGATTTCAGCGGCAACAGCCTGGCCTCCGCAGGAGATGTCAACGGGGATGGCTTCGCCGATCTGATCGTGGGCGCTCCCTACGCCGATCTGGGGCTCACCGTCAATGCGGGCCGCTCCTACGTGATCTTTGGAACCTCGTCCACCGCGGCCATCAGCTTGTCCTCCATCACCTCGGGAAGCGCCGGGTTTGTGATCAATGGCCAATCCGCGTTCGACGCGAGTGGGTTCACCGTGGCATCCGCCGGGGATGTCAATGGGGATGGTCTGGCGGATCTCATCGCGGGGGCTCGTTTCAGCGATCCGGCGGCTGGCAACGCGGCTGGCCGCTCTTACGTGATCTTTGGCACCACCGCGACCGCACCGGTCGAACTCTCCGCCGTAGCCGCGGGCACGGGTGGCTTCGTCCTGAATGGTCAAGCCATGGATGACCAGAGCGGCATCAGAGTCGCCTCCGCTGGTGATGTCAATGGGGATGGCTTAGCTGATCTCCTCGTGGGAGCTTTTTTCAGCGATCCGGCGTCTGGCCTCAACGCCGGCCGCTCCTATGTGGTGTTTGGCCAAACCTCTTCCAACCCCATTGATCTTTCCACCATTGCCGCTGGCGCGGGCGGCTTCGTGATCAATGGCCAAGGCGCCGATGACGGCAGTGGCCGGAGCGTCGCCTCAGCCGGAGACATCAATGGTGACGGCCTGGCCGATCTCATTGTTGGAGCCCCCAACAGCGATCCAGCGGCGGGGAACAACGCCGGCCGCTCCTATGTGGTGTTCGGCAAAACCTCTTCCTCCGCCGTTGATCTTTCCAACCTGCCAGGTGCCGCTGGCTTCGTGATCAATGGAGCATGCGCGTTCGACCAAAGCGGCTTCGGCGTCAGTTCGGCCGGTGATCTCAATGGAGACGGTCTCATTGATCTCATTGTTGGAGCTCCGAACAGCGATCCGGCGGGCCTCTCCAATGCGGGCCGTTCGTATGTGATTTTCGGCTCCACCACCGGCGCTTTCTCCCAAACCTTCGTCGATCAGGCCGGCACCCCCGGCTCCGACACCCTCACCGGAGGCGCGGCGGGCGAAACCCTTGTGGGCCGTGCTGGCAATGACACCCTCATCGGGGGGGGTGGCGCCGACGTGCTCCTGGGGGGACAGGGCAATGACCGTTTGGTGCTCAACGGATCCAACCTCACCTCCCTGGCCAATCCCTTCGGGTCCGGCGGCAACACCAGCCAGCTCGCCCGGGTGGATGGTGGCGGCGGCATTGACATCCTGGCGTTCGACGGCGCTGGCCTGTCCCTCGCCTTGGCAAACGTGGCCAATCCAGCCGCCCTCAACAGCAGTGGCTCCCCACGGATCAACTCCATCGAGGCCATTGATCTCACCGGCACGGGCAACAACGCCCTCAGCCTCTCCAGCCGCGACGTGGCCGGCATCGCTGGGTTCAACTGGCTCAACACAGGCAGCGCCGCGGGTTTGGGGCTGATCGGCGGCACCTACGCCCTCCCGGCGGTCGAGCGCCGCCATCAGCTGGTGATCAATGGCAATGCCGGCGACACTCTCACCGTCACCGACGGCACCTGGACGAACGCGGGCACGGCTAACTTCCTCGGCGGTTTCCTCGGATCCGGGATCAGCTTCAATGTCTGGACCTTCGGCTCCCATCAGCTGCTCGTTCACACGGACATCACGGTGAATGGCTTGCCCTGAGGCGGAAAGCTCCGGGCCCCATCACCACCAACGCGGCGGGGATGATGAGTGAAGCGTGTCTAGCGGGGCCACGTTGGGATGCCCTTCCGCCGCCCGCTGGTGGCCCAACCCCCTCGTCCGCCCCATGACCGCCACGCCGCCCAGCTTCGAGATCACCACCTCCCGCCAATTCCTGGCCTGGATGGCGGAGCAGCGGCTCTCCCTGGCCTTCACCACCTATCAGATCGGCAAGTTGTTCGCCCTGGGCCTCAAGGCCAATGGGGAACTGGCGGCGTTCGAACGCACCTTCAACCGCTGCATGGGCCTCTGCCCCACCGCCGATGGCAATGGCTTCTGGATGAGCACCCTGTATCAGGTGTGGCGGTTCGAGAACATGCTGGGTGAAGGCGAGCGGGCCGACGGCCACGACCGTCTCTATGTGCCCCAGCTGGGACTCACCACCGGCGACTGCGACATCCACGACCTGGCCGCCAGCGCTGACGGCAAGCTGGTGATGGTGAACACCCTGTTCAGCTGCCTGGCGGCCCCCAGCGAGCGCCACAGCTTCCGACCCCTCTGGCGGCCCCCTTTCATCAGCCGGCTGGCGGCGGAAGACCGCTGCCACCTCAATGGTCTGGCCATGCGTGACGGCCAACCGGCTTACGTCACCGCCGTGGCGGCCAGTGACGCGGCCGATGGCTGGCGCGAGCACCGGGCTGAGGGCGGCGTGCTGATCGATGTGCGGGCCAATGAAATCGTGGCGACGGGCTTGTCAATGCCCCACTCCCCCCGCTGGTATCGCGATCGGCTCTGGCTCTGCAACTCCGGCAGCGGTGAATTCGGCACGGTGGATCCCGGAAGTGGGCGCTTCGAGCCGCTCACCTTCTGCGCCGGCTATCTGCGCGGCCTGGCCTTCCACGGCGATTACGCCTTGCTCGGCACCTCCAAGGCCCGCCACAACAAAACCTTCTCCGGCCTGCCGCTGGATGGAGCCCTGGCCCGGCGCAACGTGGAAGCCCGCTGCGGCCTGCAGGTGGTGGATCTGCGCACGGGCGACGCCGTGCACTGGATCCGCTTCGAGGGGCTCGTGGAGGAGCTCTACGACGTGATCACCCTGCCGGGGGTGCGCAATCCAGCGTTGATCGGGTTTGTGAGCGATGAGATCCGGCGGTTGATTTCGCTGGAGCCATGAGAACCGGAGGCCCGTTGGAGTCAGGTCCTCCATAGAATCGCAGCCACCACGGCTCCGGCCCACCCCTGATCCCCCATGACCCAGCTGGAAACGCGCACCGAGCCGATGGTGGTCAACTTCGGCCCCCACCACCCCTCGATGCACGGGGTGTTGCGGCTGGTGGTCACCCTCGATGGGGAGGATGTGGTGGATTGCGAGCCGGTGATCGGTTATCTCCATCGCGGCATGGAGAAGATCGCTGAAAACCGCACCAGCGTCATGTACGTGCCCTATGTGAGCCGAATGGACTACGCGGCGGGCATGTTTTATGAGGCCATCGTGGTGAACGCCCCCGAGCGGCTGGCCGATATTCAGGTGCCCAAGCGGGCCAGCTACATCCGGGTGCTGATGCTGGAGCTCAACCGCATCGCCAACCACCTTCTCTGGCTGGGCCCCTTCCTGGCGGACGTGGGGGCGCAAACGCCCTTCTTCTATATCTTCCGCGAGCGGGAGATGATCTACGACCTCTGGGAAGCCGCCACTGGCCAGCGGCTGATCAACAACAACTATTTCCGCATTGGCGGGGTGGCGGTGGATCTGCCCTACGGCTGGCTGGAAAAGTGCCAAGACTTCTGCGATTGGTTTGGTCCCAAGATCGATGAATACGAAAAGCTGATCACCAACAATCCCATCTTCCGCCGCCGCATCGAGGGCCTTGGCACCATCACCCGCGACCAGGCGATTAATTGGAGCCTCTCGGGCCCCATGCTGCGCGCCTCCGGCGTGCCCTGGGATCTGCGCAAGGTGGATCATTACGAGTGCTACGACGATTTCGATTGGGACGTGGCCTGGGAAAAGGAGGGCGATTGCTACGCCCGCTATCGGGTGCGTCTGCAAGAGATGCGCCAATCCCTGAAGATTCTTGAGCAGGCCATTCGCATGATCCCCGGCGGCCCCACCGAAAACCTGGAAGCCAAGCGTCTAAGTGAAGGCAAGCAAAGCGACGCCTACGGATTCGATTTCCAATACATCGCCAAAAAGGTGGCGCCCACCTTCAAAATCCCCTCCGGTGAGCTCTACACCCGCCTCGAATCGGGCAAAGGGGAAATCGGCGTGTTCATCCAAGGCAACGACGACGTCACCCCCTGGCGCTTCAAAATTCGCGCCGCGGATCTCAACAACCTCCAGATCCTTCCCCACATCCTCAAGGGGGCCAAGGTGGCCGACATCATGGCCATCCTCGGCTCGATCGACGTGATCATGGGCTCGGTGGATCGCTGAACCGTTTCCTCCACCGCCTGCGCCACGCGGGGTACCTGGCGCCAGCGGCCCTCACCGGGTCGCTCTGGCTGAAGGGGCTGCACCCAAACCTGCCAGGGTTCTCCTGCCCTCTGCGGGCACTCACGGGGATTCCCTGCCCCACCTGCTACCTCACCCGGGCCACGGCCGCCGCCCTCACGGGTGATCTGGCGGGTTCCGTGCGCTGGCACGCCTTCGGCCCGCTGGCGGCGGGGGCGCTGCTCTGGTGGTCGGCGCGGGCGATCCACCAGCGGCGCCTGCCCCCCCTGGAGCGGCCGGCCTGGCCCCTGGGCCTGGGAGCCCTCAGCCTGCTGGCGTACTGGCTGCTGCGGCTCTGGCTGAGCTACGGGTTGGGGATGGGCGCCTTCCCGGGCTTTCCCCTCAGCTGATCACCGCCCCATGGATCCCACCACCTGGCTCCTGCTCCGCCGCACCGTGCGCTTTGGCGAAACCGACGCCGCCGGGGTGACGCACTTCCACCAGTTGCTGCGCTGGTGCCATGAGGCCTATGAGGAGAGCCTGGAGCGCTTCGGCGTTCCCCCGGCCCTGGTGTTTCCCCGGCCCCCCTGGACTCCAGAAGAGGCGCCGCCGGAGGTGGCCCTGCCGATCGTGCACTGTGCCGCCGATTTCCTGCGGCCCCTGCGGGTGGGCGATCCCCTCGCCATCGTCCTCACCCCGACGCGCCGCGACCCCGGCGGTTTTGAGGTGAGCTACCACTTCAGCAGCCAGGGAGAGGCGGTGGCCCGAGGCCTGACGCGCCATCTGGCCATCACCGCCAGCGAACGGCGCCGTTGCCCCCTGCCCGAGCCCATTCTTCGCTGGCTGGAGGCCTCCAGCCTGGCCGGCGGCGTGCGCCCCCTCTGAGGCGCGCCCCTTGGCGGGTTGAGCTGGCACCCGGCCTCAGCTTTGGCCAGCGAGCCACCGCCGCCAGCGCTCCCGCTCCCATTTGCCCATGGCGTTCGCCTCCAGCTCCGGGCAGAGTCGCCATTCCCGGGGCCTTTGGGCGGGGGGCAGCCCCGCCGCCACCTCCCTCAACGCGTGAATCAGTTGGGAGCCATCGGCGCCCTCCCGGCACCGCACCAGGGCCACCAGCCGTTCTCCCCACTCTGGATCGGGCCGCCCCAGCAGCAGCAAGGCCGCAAGGGGCAAGCCCCGCCCCGCCGCGAGCGCCAGCAACGCCTCCTCCACCCGCTCGGGAAACACGGTTTCGCCCCCGCTCTGCACGGCCCCATCCAGCCGACCGATCACGGTGAGCCGGCCTCCCTCCAGCCGCCCCCGATCCCCGCCGCGCCACCAGCCTCCGTCCATCGCCAAGGGGCACAGCCGCCCTCCCTCCAGATGGCCAGGGCTCAAGCTGGTGGCTTGCACCTCCACCGCCCCAGTGGCGGGATCGATTCGCAGGCGCGCATGGGGCAGGGCGGCGCCGCAGCCCCCTTGTCCCGCCAAAAACGCCTCTGGTGCCAGGGCGGTCACCATCGAGCCGGTTTCCGTGCTGCCGTAACAGGGCGCGAGCCGCAGGCCCGCCTCCCGGCTCCGGGCCGCCTCCAGCGCCCCCAGGGGGGCGCCACCGATCCAGATCAGCGCGAACTCCCGCAACCACTCCACCCCAGCGGGATCGGCCAGGAGCCGGTGCAGCTGGGTGGGCACCAGGGAGAGCAGGGCCCCTCCGCGACGGGGTGGGGGCAGGGCCGCGGCCAACGCCCGCGGCGTCCGCAGCTGGGCGGGCGCCAACCAAACATGCCGCGCCCCCCACGCCCGGGCGCGCAGCCAGGGCATCAGACCGCTCACGTGGTGCCAGGGGAGGGGATTCACCACCAGGGCCGCGCTGGGCTCAAGGCCCACCTCCCGGAGCCAGGTGCCTGTGGCGAGGGCGGAGGCCTCCAGGTGGGCCAGAGGTTGCGCGCACCACCGGCGCCGGCCGCCGCTGCCGCCGCTGCCCAACACCACCGCCGGCCCCCGGGGCCCCCCGCCGGGAGCCCAGCCTTGAAGGGCCTGGTTCAGGGCGGGAAGGTCGGGGGGGGCGGCCAAGGCCAGGAGTCCCTCACCGTGATGGAGGCGCTCCAACACCTCCACCGGTGGAGGCGCTCCAGCCTCCGCGGCCAGCACGGTCAGGGGAGGGGAGGCCTGGCGCATCGATTCAACCCGCCCCGGCCGCGAACCACACCGTTTCCGGGCAGTCGGAGGCCAAGGCGCCCGGCGCCCGCCAGCCGGGCGCCAGTCCGGGCGCCGTCGGGGTTGGGCCCTCCGCTTGCAGGGCCGCCAGGTGGGCCAACCAGCGCTGGCCAATGCCCGTCTCAAAGCTGGTGCTCACCATCACCCAGGGCCGGCCCTCCTCCAGCTCCCGCAACAGGGGCCGGGGATCGCCTTCCTGCGACGGCCGCCTCGCCTGCCAGCCAGGCCAGAGGCGTCGCAGCTCGGGTCGGCGCCGCAGGGATTCATCCAGGGCCACGGGAACCGCGCGGGCCAACGCCTCCAGACCCTCATGATCCGCCGGATCAAGGGGTTGTTCCAGCCATTCCAGACGTCCATCTCCCCTCAAGAGCTCGGCCCAGCTCCAGGCGGTGTCGCGATCGAAGCCGCCATTGGCGTCGAGGCGCAGCCGCGCGCCAGGGGGGGCGCACTCGGCGAGGTCCTGATACCAGGCCTGCTCTTGGGGCGCCGGGTGCACCCCCACTTTCCACTTCCAGGTGGGGGGATTTCCTCCCCCGAGGCTGGACGAAGCCCACCCCTCCAGGAGTGCCCGGGCCGCGGCCAAGGCGGCCTCTCCAGCGGGCAACAACCAGGCCGAGGGGGGAGCCTGGCGCCAGCCCCCGGCGACTGGACCCACCAGACCATCCGCCTCCGCCAGGGCGGCGCCAAGGGCGAAGGCCACGGCGGGAGGCAGGCTGGGCAGCCCCCGTTCCAACGCCTCCCGGGGCTGGCGGGCGCCCAGCGCCTGAAGCGCCTCGGCACAGGCGTCCAGCCCCCCCCCTTCCGCGGGGCCAAAGTCCAGCGGGGCGGCTTCCCCCCAGCCCCTCCCCCCGCTGGCGGTGTGCAGCCGCAGCAGCCATCCGTGCCGGTGGGTCAAGCAACCCGCGGCCGTCCGCAGGGGGGCGGGCAGGGGAAAGCGAAAGGGCCGCCAGCTCAGGTGAACCTCCTCCCCGCCCACCGCCGAGGCGGCGCTCACCAAGGTGGCGCTCACCGTCCCACCAGCCCTTGCCACCAAGGGCCCATGGCCAGCCCGGCGGCCAAGCCCAGGCCACTCCACGACTGAAAACGAAGGGCCAAAAACTTGCTGCTGGCCATCCGGGCGGGCTGGTCGTGCCCGGAGGCCAGCAGGTGAATCAGCGCCCGCGCCGGCGGGATCCCCACCCCGGCCAGCAGGGCCGAGAGGGGCCACCACCCCAGAAGCACCGGCGCCCATTGCAGGGCCAAGCTGGCCGCCACAAACCAGGGCACCAGGGCCGAGGCCCGATGGGTGCCCAGCCGCACCACGGGCGAGCGCTTGCCATGGGCCGCGTCCTCATCCACCTGGTGGAAATGGGAGCAAAACAACACCAAGGTGGTGGCCAGGGCGGGGCCGGAGCCCAGCACCAAGGCGGTGGCCCAGGGGATGGGCGTGGGTACCGCCGGGGCCAGGGCCACCAGGGCGGCGGCGGTGGCCAGGGGCCCGAAGGCCAGCCAGCAAAGGGGCTCCCCCAGGCCCCGATAGCCCAGCCGAAACGGGGGGCCCTGGTACAGGTAGCCCATGGCGCAGCAGGCCAGCACCAGCCCCAACACGGTGGGAGAGCTTCGCAGGGCCACCACGGCCATCAGGGCCACCCCCAACCCCAGACAGGCATTGGCCGCCAGGGCGACGCGATCGCGGCGGCCCGTGAGATTCACCAGGGAATGGGGCTTACCCCGGACGTCCACGCCGGTATCGGCGTCGAACACGTCGTTGGCAAGGTTTTCCCAGGCCAGCAGCAGGATGGCCGCCAGGAGAAAGAGGCCGAGCTGGCCGGCCCGCACCGGGAGCGCCTGGCCCAGGCGCCAACCCGCCGCCAGCAGCACGGGCATGGCCGCCACCGCGTACATGGGCCACTTGATGGCCGCCCGCCAGAGCCGGCGCCGCTCCAGCCCCTCCGGACCCGGCGGGGCGTAACGGCTTGCGACGACCTGGCGCTCCAGCGGGCCTGCCACAGGCGAGGGACGGGGAAAGGCCCATACATTTGAGCAGCTCTTCGCCCCTGATTCGAGGCTCCCCTGGTGCTGGCCCCCCCAACCTTCTCCGGGTTGCTTGACGCCGCCGCCGCGCTCGCCCGTCGCGCGGGGCAGGGGATTGGCTTGGCCGTCGACGAGGAGCCCATGCTCAGCCTGGCGTTGCCCCTCCTACCCCGGGAGGGCCAGCTCCTCGATCCCCTGGCCCTTCTTCCCGCCCTCGCCACCACCGACCCGTTCCGTTTTCTCTGGGATGGGGCCCCGGGCCTCTCCCTGGCGGCCAGCGGACGCTGCAACAGCCTGCGGCTCAGCGGTCCCCGGCGCTTCGAGTTGGCCCAGCGCTTCAGTGGCCTTTGCCTGCAACGGCTCGCCGCCTCCCCGGAGCCCGTCCCCCCCCTGGCCCGACCCCGGGTGCTCCTGGCCTTCGCCTTCTTCGACGGGCCTCTCGACCAGGGCGACGGTGCCCCCGGGGTGGAGGCCGTGCTGCCCCGCTGGCAGCTCAGCCGCCAGGGTCGCCATTGCTGGCTGCGCCTGCAGCGCGGCTTGGGCGGCGCCATCACCCCCCGCGGGGTGGCCGAGGAACTCTGGGAGATGGCCAGGCATCTGGAGGCCCTGGCCACCCTGGACGCCGCCCTGCCCCACCCCCCCGGGGCCGACCATCCCCTCCTGGAGGAGGCGGGGCCAGGCTCCAGCTGGCGAACGGCCTACCGCTCAGCCCTTCAGCGCGGCCTCGACCTGGTGGAGGGCGGAGAGCTGCGCAAGCTGGTGCTGGCGGCTCGACAACGGGTCGACGTCAACGGCTCGATCGACCCGCGCCTTCTGCTGGGCCACCTGCGCCGGAGCCAGCCCGGCAGCTGCCGCTTTCTCTGGCAACCCGCCGCGGATGAGGCCCTGCTGGGGGCCTCCCCGGAGCGGCTGCTCTCCTTGCGCCAGGGCCTCCTGCGCAGCGACGCCCTCGCCGGCACTCGCCCCAATGGCGCCGAGGCGGCCGATCTGCTCCAGTCCGACAAAGATCGCCGCGAGCACGAATTGGTGGTGGAGACCATCCGCCAAGGACTCCACAAAGCGGGCCTGGTTCCCCATCGGCCCCGCCAGCCGCGGCTGGCGCGTCATGGGGGCCTGGTCCATCTCCACACGCCCATCACGGCCACGCTTCAAGGGCAGTCGCCCCTGGCCCTCGCGGAGGCGCTTCACCCCACCCCGGCGGTGGCCGGTCTGCCGCGACGGGAGGCCATGGCGTGGCTGCGCAGCCTGGAACCCTTCGAACGGGGCCACTACGCCGCCCCCATCGGCTGGATCGACAGCCAGGGCGACAGCGAACTGCGGGTGGCCATCCGGAGTGGACTGCTGCGCCAGGGCACCCTGGAACTCACCGCGGGAGCCGGTCTGGTGCGTGGCTCCGTGCCTGAGCGGGAGGAACAGGAGGTGGCCCTCAAACTGAACGTGCTCCGAGACCAGTTGCTCCCCGTCCCAAGCCCGACCAGCCGCCAGACCTTCGCTTGAGCCGCCCGAGGGGACATCCCAGCGAGCCCCCACCAGCGATCGCCCGGCCGATCGTCCCCTTAGGGCGCTCCAGGCGAGGTTGCGCGAGCCCCTGGCTCCGGGAGCAAACGGGCGATGGTCTGATCCGCCAGGGGGATTCCCCCCAGCCGCTCCACCTCCCGCACACCGGTGGGGCTGGTGACATTGATCTCGCTGAGCCGGCCATCGATCACGTCGATGCCGACAAAAAACAACCCCTCCGCCCGCAGCGCCGGAGCCAGCTCCAGGCAGATCTCCCGCTCAGCCTCCGTGAGCTCGGTGGCCTCCGGGGCACCCCCGACCGCCAGGTTGCTGCGAAACTCCCCGCCGGTCGGCACCCGATTCACGGCCCCCAGGGGTTCGCCGTCCACCAGCAGGATCCGTTTGTCACCGGCGCTGACCCCGGGCAGAAACGCCTGGGCCATCACCGGAAGGGTCTCCATCTGGGTGACCAGCTCCAAGAGGGCCCGCAGGCCAGGGGTGGCGGCCGAGGCAAACACCACCCCCTGGCCGGCGCGGCCGGCCAGGGGTTTGAGCACCACCTCCCCCAGGTCCCTGGCGAAGGCCGCCAGGGTGTCCACCCGGCCACTCACCAAGGTGGGGGCCATCAGGTGACCAAAGCGCAGGGAACTGAGCTTTTCGTTCCAGGCCCGCAAGGCGGCCGGGCGATTGATCACCCGCACGCCCCGCTGTTCCCCGAGCTCCAGAAGGTGGGTGGCGTAGAGATAGGCCTCATCCACCGGTGGATCCTTCCGCATCCACACCACGGGGAAGTGATCCAGCGGCAACCGTTGGGCGGGACCCTGCCGAAACCAGGGAACCGGCACCACCCATTGGCCGTCACGGGCCTCCATCTCCACCAACTCCACGGGCCGGGCCCGCGCCCAGGCGCCATAACCCCCGTCCGGATGGGGCTCGGCGGACAAATCAGCCAGCTCGCAACACCAGGCTTGGCCTCCCGCCCGCTGGAGGGCCTGCATCAGGGCCACGCTCGTGTCCTTCGCGGGATTCAGCCGCGCCACCGGATCCATCACGAAGAGCTGGCGGGAGGCGCGATCCCCCCTGATGGCCGCGTTGCTCACCCCCGCTGTCCCAACAGGGCGTCGAGCTGCCCACGCCGCTCCAGGGCGTGGAGGTCATCACAGCCGCCGACGGCCTGGTTGTTGATGAAAATCTGGGGCAAGCTGGAGCGCCCCTCGGCTCTTTCGGTCATCAGGCGGCGAGCCTCGTTGTCCCCGTCAATGGGATACTCCCGGTAGGCCACCCCTTTGCGATCGAGCAACCCCTTGGCGCGAATGCAGTACGGACAAAAGCGCCACGTGTAGATCTCCACCGTTGCGTCATGGCTGGCGGCCTCAGGGGCTTGCGGGGCCATCGCTTCCATCCAGGTCAGCGCCGATCCTAGACACCGCGTTCGGCCACCTCAACGGCCGCGCTGATACGGTCGAGGGGAGGAACAGTGGCGCCCCATGATCGACCTGACGGATTTCAAACGCGATCTCTCCGAACTCAGTGACCGCCTGGGCCATGCCCAGGACTGTCTTTGACGTTCCCGCCCTCAGAGCGCGTCAACAAGACTTGGAACAGCTGGCCGCCCAACCGGGGTTCTGGGACGACCAGATCCAGGCCCAGCGTCAGATGCGCCAGCTGGATGAGGTGAAGGCCCAGCTGGAGCAGCTGGGGCGATGGACGTCCCTGGTGGACGATGCCCGCGCCACCCTGGAACTCCACGACCTGGAGCCCGATGAGGAGCTCTTGAGCGAGGCCCGGGCCGGGCTGGTCCACCTGCGCGGCGAACTCGATCGCTGGGAGTTGGAGCGGCTCCTCAGCGGCCCCTACGACAAGGAAGGGGCGGTGTTGAGCATCAACGCCGGCGCCGGGGGCACCGACGCCCAGGATTGGGCCCTGATGCTGATGCGCATGTACACCCGTTGGGCCGAAGACCACGGCATGAAGGTGAGCGTGGATGAGATCACCGAGGGGGAGGAGGCGGGCATCAAGAGCTGCACGATCGAAATTGACGGCCGCTACGCCTACGGTTACTTGCGCAACGAAAAAGGCACCCACCGCCTGGTGCGCATTTCACCCTTCAACGCCAACGACAAGCGACAAACCAGCTTCGCCGGCGTGGAGGTGATGCCCAAGCTCGAGGAGCAGCCGAATCTGGAGATCCCGGAGAAAGATTTGGAGATCACCACCTCCCGTTCCGGAGGGGCTGGCGGCCAGAACGTCAACAAGGTGGAGACCGCCGTGCGCATCCTCCACGTGCCCACGGGTCTGGCCGTGCGCTGCACCCAGGAGCGCTCCCAGCTGCAAAACAAAGAGAAGGCCATGGCCCTGCTGATGGCCAAACTGATGGTGATCGCCCAGGAGCAACGGGCGGCGGAAATCGCCGATATTCGAGGCGACATCGTGGAGGCCGCCTGGGGCAACCAGATCCGCAACTACGTGTTTCACCCTTACCAGATGGTGAAAGATCTCCGCACGGGAGAGGAAACCACCGACGTGCAGGGGGTGATGGACGGGGATTTGGATCCCTTCATCCAGAGCCTCTTGCGGCAAGGCGTGGAGGTTGGGGTGGCGGCTTGACGCCAGAGCGTCCACCCCCCAATCTCAACACCTCCGCCGTGCCCGCCATGCCCCCCTCCGACCCCCCACCGCCATCGCTTCCTGAGGAATCGGCGGGGTTTGTCAAACTGGCCATGCGCAACATGGTGCGCAAAGGTCGGCAAAGTGTGTGGCACTTTGGCCTGACCGCCGCGGGGCTCAGCGCCTTTTTGCTGCTCATCGCCTGGCTGGGCCGGCCGCGCCTGCCTCTTTGAGGTGGCGGGTCCCCTCACTTCCGCTCCCATGGCCTTCGACCCAACACTCCCCACCCCGCCAGCCGCACCGGCCCCCCATTCGGGCCCTTCCCCATCGGAAGCCCCGGAGCTGGATCTGGCCTTCAGCCAGGAGGTTGAGTCGGAGGCCATCCGCGGGCCCCTGGCCGAGACCAGCCCGCTGATCGCGAGCCCAAACGCGGAAACCCTTTGGACCGCCCTCTTCCGCGAATGGCTGGCCGACCTCGCCCCGGAGCTTCCCCCCACCCTGAGGGCGCCGGCCTACAGCCTGGGCCTGAGCCTGGTGGATGACGCCGCCATCGCCGCCTTCAACACCACCTGGAGACACCAGGCGGGGGCCACCGATGTGCTGGCCTTCGCGGCCCAAGACGACGCCCCTCCCCTTCCCCCGCGGGACGGAGAGGAAGCCCAGTGGCAGCCCCTTGAGCTGGGCGACATTGTGATTTCCCTGGAAACCGCCGCTCGCCAAGCCACCGCCCACCAACACTCCCTCCATCAGGAGTTGCTGTTCTTGGCCAGCCACGGCCTGCTCCATCTTTTGGGTTGGGACCATCCCGACGAGACGTCCCTGGAGGCGATGCTGGCTCGGCAGGAGGAGTTGCTGGCGCCCAACCACGGCCTTCCCGCTTTGGGCGAACCTTGCGCTGGAGGTGCTTCGGGTTAAGGTGCCGCAACATCGCCGCGCGGTGAGGTTGATTCAGTCTGTCCCCGATCCCCAACCCCCTCACCTCCATGAGGTGGGGACGGATCTCAACCGCAAGGGCCGCCGCATGAGAGTGGGCGCCTGGAAGATCGCCGGGGATTTGCCCTCCAGCTTCCGCTACGCCGCCCAGGGCTTGGCTTATGGCTTCGCCAGCCAGCGCAACTTCCGCATCCACGTGGTGATGGGTGGGATCGTCTTGTCTCTGGGGCTTTGGCTAGGGCTCAGCCCCGATCGGCTCGCCGTGCTGGTGCTCACCGTGGCCGCCGTTCTCGTTCTTGAGCTACTCAACACCGCCACCGAAGCGGTGGTGGATCTCGCCATTGGCCGCAAGTTTCACCCCCTGGCTCGCATCGCCAAAGACTGCGCGGCGGCGGCGGTTCTGGTGGCGGCTCTCTCCTCCCTGCTGATTGCCCTGCTCCTCCTGATCCCTCCTCTGCTCCAGAGGTTTGGCCTGCTGAGCCACTGAGAGGGCGCCATGCTTCTGGTCCTCGACAACTACGACAGCTTCACCTTCAACCTGGTCCAATACCTCGGTGAGCTGGCCGCCCACCACCCCTTGGCCACCGAGGTGAGGGTGGAGCGCAACGATGCCCTCACCCTCGACCAGATTTGTGGCTTGGCCCCCCAGGCCGTTCTGATCTCCCCCGGGCCGGGCGATCCCGATCAAGCGGGAGTTTGTCTGGAGCTGGTCCGTTCCCTCGGACCGGAGATCCCCATTCTCGGGGTCTGCCTTGGCCACCAGTGCTTGGGTCAGGCGTTTGGCGGCCAGGTGGTGCGGGCTGGCGAATTGATGCATGGCAAAACCTCCCCGGTGCACCACGGTGGTCAAGGGGTGTTCGAGGGTCTGCCAGAACCCTTCACCGCCACTCGCTACCACAGCCTGATCGTGGATCGCCCAACCCTGCCCGAGGCTCTGGAGGTCACCGCCTGGCTGGACGACGGCACGATCATGGGATTGCGCCATCGGCGATGGCCCCACCTGCAAGGGGTGCAATTTCACCCCGAAAGCGTCCTCACCGAGGGGGGCCACGCGCTCCTGGCCAATTTTTTGCGACAAGCCGCGAGCTTCTCCCCCCTGGAGCGCTGCTAGCTTCGCGCCGCGCCGCACCCCTCCCCTTCCCGATGCCCCCAGCACCCTCGCGCGCACCCTCCCGCCTGGTCAGCACACCAGCGCTGGCCATGGCCCTGTTCGCCTTCGCCCTGGGCGCCCCGCCCGTGAGGGCGGGAGGGCCTGGCGTGACGATCACCAGTTTTGGACACAGCGCGTTGCTCATTGAAGGGGGTGGGGCACGGGTGCTGCTGAATCCTTTTCGAGCCGTGGGGTGTGCCGCGGGCCTGGCGGAGCCCCGGGTGAGCGCGGATGTGGTGCTCGCCAGCAGCCTTCTGAAAGACGAGGGAGCCCCCGTGGCCAGCGGCCGCCTGCTTAGCAAACCGGGCTCCTACCGGGTCGCTGGCCTGCAAATCGAAGGGGTGGGAGTCCCCCACGACCGGGTGGACGGGAGGCGCTTCGGCCAGTCCACGTTTTGGCGTTGGCGCCAAGGGGGCCTGGATTTCGCCCATCTCGGCGGCACGGCGGGGAACATCAGCCCCGCCGACAAGGTGCTGTTGGGCCGGCCGGATGTTCTGGTGATCGGCGTGGGTGGGGGCGCGAAGGTGTATAGCGGGGCCGAGGCAGCCGCCGTGGTGCGCGAGCTGAATCCTCGGCGCGTGATCCCGGTGCAGTTCATCCGCGGCGGCAGCCCTCCCCCGTCCTGCGATCAGGGGGGCCTGCGGCCCTTCCTGGAGGCCCTTGGAACTCCCACCGTCCGCCAAGCCGGCGTCCGCCTCAGCCTCACCCCCCCTCTCCCCGAAGGCCCGGTGGTGGAAGTGATGCGCTGAAGACCATGCCACTCACTAATCGTGCCGCCCTTTACAGGTGAGCGAGCCCGTTGTGCCTAAACTTTAAAAAGTTTTTAGGGTGTCGGTGATCAGCCAACCGCTCCGCATTGCCATCGTGGGGGCGGGAAGCGCGGGACTCCTTCTGGCCGTGCTCCTGCATCGGCAAGGCCACGATGTGCGGGTCTTTGAAAAAGCCGCCCGTGTGCGCGCGGACGGGTGCGGCATCTTGCTGGTCAAGAGCGGCATGGACGCCATTGCCGCCAGTGGCGTCGATGGCCTTCTGGAGCGGATTCTCCGCCAGGGTCTTCCCGTCAGTCACTTTGTGGTACGCAATTTGCGGGGGGATTTGATTGAGCGTTCCCCAGCCCAGAGGGAGGAAGGTGAACTGCCTTCCCTGCTGATTCACCGTCGGGCCATCCTCGAGGCCCTCGCTGATGCCTTGCCGGCCGACCTGCTCCAAACGGGGGCGGAATTTCTGAGCTGGCGCCAGGGGGACGACGCTCAACAACCGGTGGAGGCCCTGTTCAGCGATGGTCATCATTGGGGAGGCCATCTTTTGGTGGGGGCGGATGGGCTCTTCTCCCGGGTGGCTCCCCTGGTGGCGCCGGAGCGGCGGCTCAATTACCTCGGGGATCGGGTGTGGCGTGGAGTTGTGGCCGATGGGGAGTTCTGTCGAGATGGGGAATTTTTCGTCTACGCGAGGGGCCGGGGGGTGTATGCCAACGTGTTTGATTTGGGCCAGGACAGCCAGGGGCAGCCCCTCACCCACTGGGGTTTCTTCCAGGAGGAGCCCCTCCCCGCCGATCGGGGCGAACGGCGCCGATTGCTTAGCGAGCCCGTGCCCGAGGACGCCCTGGCCAAGGTGCCAGCGGATCTGGCGGACTTGATTCGACGCACCCCTCCCGAGACCTTGGTGGCCAATTGGTCGTATGACATCGATCCCCTGCCACGCCTTCACCAAGACCGTGTGGTGCTGGTGGGAGACGCCGCCCATGCCATGAGTTCCTCCCAGGCCAGGGGCATGACGGCAGGCCTGGAGGACGCGGTGGAGCTGGCCTCCGCGCTCCACGGGGTCACCCAAGGAGACACCTATCCTTTATTGGACAAGGCCTTAAGCGCCTGGGAGCGGGAACGACTGCCAGTGGTGCGGGCCTACCAGGAACGCAGCCGAGCGGTCAGCGCCCGCACGGGTCGACGGAGACCGCCCCAAACCCTTGGCCCAACCCCCGCCTCACGGCCCTAGGTCGGGAAAGGCCTCCCCAGGCTCACCCTCCCTGGCCTGAATCGCCTGAAACGCCCGCCAAAATCGTTCCATTTGCGCGAGGGTGCCCACACTCACCCGAAGGGATCCCTCCAGCAGGGGCTTCCCAGCCATGGAGCGCACCAGGATGCCCGCCTCGCGCAGGCCCTGATCCATCCGCTCCGCGGGAATGTCCGGCCAGATCAGCAAATAGTTGCCACCATCCACATGGTGACGCACCCCAGATCTCGCCAATTCCCCCGAGAGCCATTCCCTGGCCTCCAACACCCGTTCCACATAGCCCTCCACATAGGGCTGATCGGCCAGGGCGGCGGTGGCGGCGATGACGGCGAAACTGTTCACGTCATAGGGGCCCGTCACCCGGCTGACCCGATCCACCACATCGGAGTGGCCCAACGCGAAGCCAATGCGCAGGCCCGCCAGACCAGCTGTCTTGGAGAGGGAGCGCAGCACGAGCAGGTTGGGATGAAGGGTGAAGGCATCAACCCCTCCCGTCGCGGCGGCCCTTTCCGCCAAAAGGGGAAGCACGCTGTCACCACTGAAGGCTTCGTAGAGCTCATCCACCACCACCAGGGTTTGGGGCGCGGCGGCGGCCAGCTCAAGAATCCGCCCAGGGGCCAGTCGGGTGCCTGTTGGGTTGTTGGGATTGCAGATCAGCAGCAACCGGGGGGGCGAGCTGGCCTCGCCCCGGGAGGGATCCAGGGCGGCGTGAATTTCCTCCAGCGGGAAGCCAAAGCAGGGAACGTGGTACGGGATCGCCTCAATCTCCATGCCCTGCATGCGGGCACACGGTGCGTAGTAGCCAAAGGTGGGCGAGGTGGTGAGGAGCCGGTCGCCGGGGCGGCCATAGGCGTGAAAAATGGCATGCAGCGCCCCATCCACCCCGTTGAAGATGCCGATCTGGGAGGTGCGCACATGGTGGCCAGCTCCCCCCAAGGAGGCCAACACGGCCTCCCGCAGACCGTCATATTCCGGGTAGATGGCGTAGTGCTCGGGCGGGATCGCCCGGATGGCCTCCACCACCCGAGGGCTTGGGCCAAGGGTGTTCTCGTTGAAATCCAGCCGCAGCAAGCCTCGTCGCCCCTCCAAGGGTGCGCTGTAAGCCTGGAGAGCCTCCACTTCCGGGCGGGCGGGGGGGTTCAAGCGGTTGACCCCCGCTGGCTGGGCAACGGTCATGGGATGGCGGCCAGGACAACCCCTTGAAGGCTAGACCTGAGATAGCGACCATAGTCGGCGGGGGGAGAACTCAGGGGCGACCCTTGCCAAGACACCACTCCAAACAAGACGATGGTCCCGGACCATTCCCTTGCATATCCCCCCCATGCCCGCTGAGCGCACCTTCATCGCCATCAAACCGGACGGCGTCCAGCGTGGGCTGGTCGGGGACATCATTGGGCGCTTCGAGCGGAAGGGCTTCAAGCTGGTCGGGCTCAAGCAGCTCACTCCTAGCCGGGAGCTGGCGGAGAGCCACTACGGGGTCCACAGGGAGCGTCCCTTTTTCTCCGGACTCGTCGAGTTCATCACGAGTGGACCGGTGGTGGCCATGGTGTGGGAGGGCGATGGCGTCATCGCGGCGGCGAGGTTGATGATTGGCGCCACCAAGCCCCTGGAGGCCGCACCGGGCACCATTCGCGGGGATCTCGCTGTGAACATTGGTCGCAATGTGATTCATGGATCCGACGGTCCCGATACGGCCACTCAGGAAATTGGCCTTTGGTTTGCGGCCGCCGAACTGAGTGAGTGGTGCCCAGCCGATCAAACCTGGCGGGTGGAGAGCGCCTGACAAGATTTAGGGGAGGGTTGGCCGCCTCTTGAACCAGCCCTAATCCCACTGGTATTTGGGAATGCCGCAACCGGCAACTCCAGGGGAATACGTTTCCAGAAAGGTGCTATAAATACAATAGGAAGCACAGGATTAGGAATTTCTTGTCCGCCTCAACTCTCAGCCCGACAATTTTGCATCGGATGATCACGAAAGTTTTGCGATCCTCTCGTGATCAAACTCCATCCTCTCAATTGATTCGGCAGACGGCCAAGAAGGAATGGAAATTAATTTCCATCACTTTCTTTTGCTCCTTGCTTCAGGCAGCGGCCGAAGGCCTCACCTTAGGCGTGATGTTTCTTGCAGTCCAGGTGCTCTCCACACCCACTGCCGGCACCCTATCCATCAGCAAATTACCCTACTTAAATGCCATTCCAAAGCTGGCTGATATCTTTCATGGCATCACAACTTTTCAGGCATTCACCTGGTTACTGAGCATTGCTGTCATCCTGAAACTGATCCAGGGTTTTGCCATGTACCTGGGATCGATCGCAACTGGTTATTTCGCGAATCGTGTTTCTCGGCAACTGAAGTCCCAACTCCACAGGCAAATCCTGAACTATAGTTTCTCCTGCGCAAGTCGATACAGAATAGGAGAACTTCAATACGTCAACGGTTCGGGACCCCAAGCCGTGATTTCTGAAATCAATACCTACAGCTCACTGACGACCACCATTTTGCTCATGGTCACTTACCTGACCGTGCTGCTTCGGCTGTCTCCGTGGTTGCTGGTGGCGGCATTTCTATTGGGAGGAACCTCCACCCTGATCCAGAGAGTTCTTCTGCCAAAAGTTGGTGAAAACGCAAAAGAGACCACGGAGATCAGCAAATCCCTCTCCAGCCGGATGACAGAAAACATCCAAGGCCTGCGGCTTCTGCATACCAGTGGCTTTCTTGAAGAAGCCGCCCAAGAAGTGGAACGGCAAACCTACAAATTAGAGCAAACAGCACGCCGGCAAGTCCGTTTACTTTCCGTCAACGGACCGATCACGATGGTTCTGCCAATCATCATGATCACCATCATCGCCTGGCTGAGCATCCTGATCTTCGGTCAGAAAAGTACAGGAATTTTGCCCAGTTTGGTGACATTTGTGATTGCTCTCCAAAGGTTAAATAGCACGATAGGAACCTTTTCAGATATTCTCCTTCGCAAAAAATCAAACGCGGTACTCTTGGCCTTGCTGAATAAATTTCTCAATCCTCAAGATAAGGAGTTCCGCCCGAGAGATGGACTCCCATTTCAACACTTGTGCCACGAGATTCGACTCCAAGATGTTGATCTGTATTACGTCCCAGGCCAAAGCCCTTCCCTCGAAGCGATCAACATCGTCATTCCCCATGGCCATACGATCGCTCTGGTGGGAAGCAGTGGCGCGGGGAAGAGCTCCATCGCGGATCTCCTAGCCGGTCTGTACCAACCAACCCATGGTGAAATCACCATCGATGGGACTGATTTAAGAGGCATCGACCTCACGAGCTGGCAGAAGCGAATCGGAGTCGTGAGTCAAGATACCTTTTTATTCAACGCCAGCATTGCGGACAATATTTCCTTCGGAACTCCCGGGGCATCGATGAAGGCGATTCAATCCGCCGCTCAACAGGCCCAGGCCGCTGGCTTCATCGATAAGCTACCCGAGGGTTACGACACCTTAGTGGGTGAAAGGGGTTACAGGCTCAGCGGCGGCCAACGTCAACGCATATCCCTGGCTCGAGCGATCTTGCGCGACCCGGATCTATTGATTCTTGATGAAGCCACAAGTGCTCTCGACACGGAAAGTGAACGGCTGGTTCAGGAGGCGATTGATCGCTTTGAACGCAAACACACCATTCTTGTCATCGCCCACCGGTTAAGCACGATTGTGGGAGCGGATCGGATTTATGTTCTCGATCAAGGTCGTGTCATCGAGCAAGGCAACCACAATCAACTTCTTCAGCTCGGCGGACGCTATGCGCGTCTTTGGCGGCAACAGGTGAAGGCCGGCAAACACGACACAGTCAGCATCGAAAGTTAATTCCTCTTCCTGTTCCCTCCATGCCTTGGCCCACGGTGGTGGGAACAGGCAATCATATGGGGGGAGGAGAAGCCAACCGCTCAGCTCCAAACTGGCTTAGCCATTGGGCATCTTCGGCGTTCACCTCTTGCTCAGCCAACACCGCCGTCATCAATCGCGCGGTAATGGCCGCCAATAAGACGCCATTGCGGTGATGCCCCGTCGCCAACCACAACCCTGAAATGGAGCTCTTCCCCAGCAGGGGTCCCCCATCGGGCGTGCAAGGTCGAAACCCCCACCAGCGCTCCATCGGAGGCCAGGCGCTGGCCCTCGGGAGCAGCGAAGCCACACCCTCCTCCAGCCGCACCTGACCAGCTGGAGTTAGGCCTCCCTGGAAGCCCGCCTCAGGTTCACTGGTGGCGCCCACCACCACCAGCCCGTCATCCCGAGGCACCATGTACGTTCCTGGACCGAACAGCACACGGCGGAGGGCATGGCGAGGCCCCTGCAGGGAAAGCATCTGGCCCTTGACGGGAAACACGGGTAACTGGGGAAGAAGCCTCCCTGTCCAGGCCCCGCAGGTCAACACGGCACGCCGACAGCGCACGAGCCGCGCCTCACCATCGGCCCCCCTCACGCGCAGCCCCTCCAATTCATTCTCAGGGGAGGATCCCGTGAGCAGCTCGTCCACCTCGGTTCCCTCCTCGAATGCCACTCCTCGACGCACACACGCGGTTTCCAGAGCCCGCATCAGGCAACGCCGATTATCGATTTGGCCGTCTCTGGCAAACAGCAGGCCACTGTCCCACCGCGGGGCAATGCCGGGCACCTCCCGTTCCAAGCCGGTTCGATCCAGCCTTTCGCCAAACATGGCCGTGGGATAGGCATCCCGTTCCGCTGGGCTGAGAAAGGGCACCACGATCCCCGTGGCCCGCAGGCCGCAGGGAAGGCCACTATCTGTCTGGATGCCCCGCACCCAGCTGGGGATTAGCGCCTGGCTGGCCTGCCCTAGAGCCAACAGGTGTCCGCTCAAACCCTCCGCGTGGGGAGCCAACATCCCAGCGGCCACAAATCCCGCGGCCTCGCCCCGGCGCCGGCTGAGCACCACCACGGTTTCACCCCGCACAGCCAACGCGTGGGCCACCGTCAGACCCATCAGGCCGCCGCCCAGGACCAACACCGGATCTGGAACGACAGGCGCCATGGCGTACGGGATGCGACAGGTCTCAGTGTGGCCAGAGGCAACGCGAGGGGGAATCTCCAGCTCTCCCTATGATCCTTGAAGCCCTCTGGCGGTTCGGCCGCCTCGTCAGCGCCCCTCCATGGCCAGCGTCGCCACATCTCCCCAGTCGTCCATTTCCCCGTCCGCCACCAGCCCTTCGGCCTGGGAGGCGGTGATTGGTTTGGAAATTCACGTCCAGCTGGCCACCGCCAGCAAGATCTTCAGCCCAGCGGCGGCCAGCTTCGGGACCGAACCGAACACCCAAATTGATCCGTTGGTGTGCGGCTTGCCCGGCACTCTGCCCGTGCTCAACGCCAAGGTGTTGGAGTATGCCGTGAAGGCGGCCCTGGCCCTCAACATGCGCATCGCGAGTCACAGCAAGTTTGACCGCAAACAATATTTTTATCCTGATCTCCCCAAAAACTATCAGATATCTCAGTACGACGAACCCATTGGCGAAGATGGGGCCATTGAAGTGGAAGTCGCTGAAAAAGGCAAAGACACATACGTCAAAACAATCGGCATCGAACGGCTGCACATGGAAGAAGATGCTGGAAAATTAGTGCATGCTGGTAGCGACAGGCTCTCAGGAAGCAGTCACTCCCTGGTGGATTACAACCGTGCCGGCGTGGCCCTCGCGGAAATTGTGAGCAAGCCCGATCTGCGCACTGGTCGAGAAGCGGCTGAATATGCGGCCGAAGTTCGACGGATCATGCGCTACCTCGGGGTCAGTGACGGCAACATGCAGGAGGGATCTTTACGCTGTGACGTCAACATCTCAGTGCGCCAAGGGCCCGACGCGCCATTCGGAGTGAAAGTGGAAATCAAAAACATGAATTCTTTTTCCGCTATTCAAAAAGCCTGTGAATATGAGATCAAGCGACAAATCCAAGCCATTCAATCGGGCGAGGCGATCCAGCAGGAAACGCGCCTTTGGGACGAGGGGAAGCAGCTCACCAAAACCATGCGCAGCAAGGAAGGCAGCAGCGATTATCGCTATTTCCCAGAACCCGACCTTGGCCCAATTGAAGTCAGCCCTGAGCAAAGGGAGGCCTGGAAGGCTGAGTTGCCCGAACTCCCCGCCGCCAAACGTCATCGCTACACGGAAACCCTTGGTCTCTCGATTTATGACGCCCGCGTCCTCACCGATGAACGGCCGATGGCCGAATTTTTTGAGGCCACCGTCGCCTCAGGCGCCGAGCCGAAGGCAGCGGCGAATTGGATCAGCGGTGACATCGCCGCCCATGTGAATGCCCAACGGTTGTCCTATAGCGATCTGCCCCTCCAGCCCGCCCAGCTGGCTGAGTTGCTGAGTCTCATCGGCGCGGGCGTCATCAGTGGAAAAATCGCCAAGGAGATCCTGCCTGAGCTCTTGGCCCAGGGAGGATCCCCCCGGGCCTTGATTGAAGCCAGGGGGCTGGGGATGATCACCGATCCGGAGGCGATCACGGCGATTGTGGATGAACTTCTCTCGACCCATCCAGCGGAAGTGGAGGCCTTCCGCTCCGGCAAGTCCAAGTTGCGGGGTTTCTTTGTTGGCCAGCTCATGAAGCGCACGGGCGGCCGAGCGGATCCTCAGCTCGCGAACCGCCTGCTCCTGGAGAGGCTGAAGGGATGAGTGGCAACCCCGGGATGAACGAACGTCTGGAGGCCCTAGAAACCGAGCTGCGCAGGGGGAACGTCAGTCTGGAATCCCTCCGGTCCTACTTGGATCTCGACCTTCCAGCCCATGTGCGCATCGAGCTGGAATGGATGCTCTACGCCATCAAACAGTTGGAAGAGCACAGGGAACGCCTGGTGACCCGGCTCAGCGAACTCCATCATTGACTCTCCGGCCCGGCCCTCTCCAGGCCAAGGCACGATCCACCTCGGTGCGTAGATCGGCCAAAGTTCCGCGATTGTGTATTACCACGTCGGCCCGCTCCAGTTTGGTCCCCATGGGCCACTGGGCGCCGAGCCGCTGGCGGGCCTCCTCCTCCGTCAACCTATCGCGAGCCCTCAACCGGCTGACTTGCTCCTCCTCATCACCGCAATCCACCACCCAGATCTCGGTGCACATGGGCTCCAGACCGGCCTCAAAGAGAAGGGGAACCATGAGAACAACCATGGGCACGGGTCCCAGCGACTCCAACTCCTGAGCGAAGCGCCCCCGCACAATGGGGTGCACCAGCCGCTCCAGCCACCTCCGCTCGGCCGGATCCGCGAACACCCGACGCGCCAACGCGGCGCGATCGAGGCCAGTCCCCTCGTTGGCGGGCTGGTGGGTGGTGAGCACCGCCGGGCCATACCGGCTGAGGACGGCTTGGGTGGCCTCCGTGCCAGGAGCGAGGGCCTCCCGCGCAAAACGATCGGCGTCCAACACCGGGATGTGATGGTCTTCAACGAGAAAACGAGCCACGGAGGTTTTGCCGGTGGCAATTCCTCCTGTGAGCCCGATTCGGCGGGGCAAACCCATCTCCACAAACCAGCGTTCCCCGCGATGACGAGGTGAAGGATCACTCCAGGGTAAAGCGAACAAAGACAGTGCGAAAATGCCTAGTGATCTCCTCGCCTCAATGTCGAAGATGGATGCCAGCTCGCTGCTTCAAGCCCTGCACTGGCGTTATGCCGT
>Ga0315905_10000203_pt1 | contig 64461 bp, 41 predicted proteins | sample LakEriMetagenome_5_FD_203522 | JGI IMG/M metagenome (GOLD analysis project Ga0315905, IMG submission 203522) | Freshwater fungal communities from buoy surface, Lake Erie, Ohio, United States - Buoy 4 MA121 | ecosystem: Environmental > Aquatic > Freshwater > Lake | place: USA: Lake Erie, Ohio...
GTGATGAAACCATCAACGTCACCATTAACGATACGGCAGATTACAATCCCGGCGCGAGCGCCGAAGCGACAGTCACCATTCTCGAAGACGATGCGCTGCCGGTTCTCGGCTTCGTCACGCCGGCAGCCGCCAGCGTGGCCATTCTGGCGGGCACTGGACTCATTGCGGAGGTGAATGCGACGCGTGAACTGCCTTCCGGCACGGTGTTTGCGCCGGTCACATGGAGTCAGGTCAGCGGCCCCGGCGTCGTGGCCTTCGAAAGCCCGTCGAACCGCCGCACGGCCATCACCTTCAGTGCTGCGGGTAACTACGTGCTGCGTGCCAGTTCCACGCATGGCACCACGGTGGATGCCGATGTGACGGTGAGTGTGGTTGGCCCGGAAGTGACTCAGAGCTTAAGCGCCACCCGGTTTGGCAATGCGCCTGCGACTGCCGGATTCACGAAGGCCGGCGGCACCTACAACCTCACCGTTGGCGGCTCCAGCATCCCGAGCACGGGTACCACGGACCAGTTCCTCTTTGCCCAGCAGCCCATCAGTGGGGACTGCGGCATCACGGCGCGCGTTGTTAGTATTGCTACCGGTGGCAGCAATACCTCAGACAATCGCTCCGGTGTCATGATCCGTGAAAGCCTGACCGAAGGCGGCGGTCTGCACGCCTTTATGGGCATCACTAAATCGCCCGCCTCACGATTCATCACCCGGGCCACAACGGCTGCTGAGAGCACCAACAATAGCGGCACCGGAGCGTTCCCGATGTGGGTGCGGCTCACCAGAACCGGAAACAGCTTCAAAGGGGAAACCGCACCGGATGTGAGCGGTGTGCCCGGGGCCTGGACCCTGGTGGGCACGCGCACCATTGCCATGAATACCGCGGCATTCATCGGCATTGCCGGTGCCAGTGGCAGCAGCAGTGGCGGCACCACCGCGGCTGTCGTCGTGGACAACGTGAAGATCCTTCCCTACGCCCCGGTCGTCAATCTTGGGCCGGCCGTGGATGCCGGAGCCGCTCTCAGCGGCACCGGACCGTGGAACCTCAATGCCAGCGTCACCGATGATGGTCTGCCGCTTCCTGCTTCGCTAACGACCGAGTGGAAGTCCGTCAGTGGACCGTCTGTGCCCGCCTTCCAGAATGGAGGTGCTGTGGATACCGGTGTTTTCTTCACTGCTGCCGGCGACTATCGCCTGCGTCTCTGTGCAGACGACGGTCAAATAAAGACCTTCGACGACATCACGGCGACCATCGTGACCCAGGCGCCCATTGAATCTTGGCGCACTGCTGAGTTTGGAGCCAGTGCCACCAACCCATCCATCGCCGGTGACCTTGTGGACCATGACAAAGATGGCCTGACAAACCTTGTGGAGTATGCTCTCGGCAGCAATCCGAACGCCGGCGTCGGGGCCCACTTGCCGGTCTCCGAAAACAACGGCGCTACGATCACGCTCACTTACCGGCTCAATCTGGACGCCACTGATGTGAGCATGCAGTTGGAGTCCTCACCAGACATGGTGAACTGGGCGGACGCGCCGGCGACACTGACTACCGTGAGTGACGATGGCCACGTCCGCGTCATCGCCGCCACCGTACCCGCCACAGCTGGCCGCCGCTTTCTCCGTCTCAATGTCACCTGGCAGCCGCCGGTGAGCCCGTGGCGGAGAAATTGAGATGGTCATAGCAGGGGCGGGGACTTTTGACGGGACAGGCAGGGTGCGAATGGCTGTTGCGCCATGGGATCCTGTCATTCCCTTGGTCGTGAATGAGAGAATTCGACTTTGTTGTCGTCGGCAGTGGGATTGCGGGCTTGAGTTTTGCGCTCAAGGCGGCGGTGCTCGGTTCTGTGGCCGTCATCAGTAAGCGGGGTGCCGAGGATTCCAATACCGCGTGGGCTCAGGGAGGTGTGGCCTGTGTCATGGCACCGGACGACAGCTTCGATCTCCATGTGGCGGATACTTTGGATGCCGGCGCCGGGCTGTGCAAAGAGGAGGTCGTCAGAACCATAGTCAGTGAGGGGCCGGAGCGTATTGCGGAACTCATGGAGTGGGGAGTGCAATTTGATACGGAAGGAGCCGCTGTGAGTCTCGGCCGGGAAGGGGGGCACACCCGCCGCCGCATTCTGCATCATGGCGACACGACAGGACAGGAAATCTCCCGATGGTTGGTGCAGCGGGCCCGGACTGCGGAGAACATCACCTTCTTTGAGCAGCACTTTGCCGTCGATTTGATTACGTCAGGGAAGCTGGGATTTGCTACGGAGGACCGCTGCCTTGGCTTGTACGTGCTGAACGCGAAAACCGGTTCTGTCGAGACGTTCCGCTCCGACCGGGTCATTTTGGCGACAGGTGGCTGTGGCCGCGTCTATCAATTCACCACGAATCCTCCGGTAGCGACAGGCGATGGCGTGGCGATGGCGTGGAGGGCCGGGGCGACAATTGCGAACATGGAGTTCATCCAGTTTCATCCGACGTGTCTCTATCATCCGAAACTGAAGAACTTCCTCATTACCGAAGCCATGCGCGGCGAGGGCGGGGTGCTCATTGGTGCGGACGGCAAGCCATTCATGCACAAGTATGATGTCCGCGAGTCGCTCGCGCCCCGCGATATCGTGGCCCGGGCAATTGACCGTGAAATCAAGAAGACGGGCAGCCCGTGCGTCTATCTGGACATGACCGCAAAGTCGCCGGGGTTTCTCCGCGAGCGGTTTCCCAATATCTGGAAAACCTGTCTGGATGCTGGTCTGGACATCTCGCGGGAGCCGATTCCGGTGGTGCCGGCGGCGCACTATCAGTGCGGCGGGGTGCGCACAGATATCAATGGAGCGACCAGTCTGCGCGGACTGTATGCCATCGGTGAGGTCGGGTGCACCGGTCTGCACGGGGCCAACCGTCTTGCGAGCAATTCGCTCCTCGAAGGTGTGGTTGTGGCGCACCGGGCGGCTTCGGACATTCTGCGGCGCAGTCCCCTGGGGCAGCCGCACCTGACGCCTTGGAATATCCCGGACTGGAAATCCGGCAACGTGAGTGACGTGGATGAACTGGTTGTCATCTATCACAACTGGGATGAGATCCGGCGGCTGATGTGGGACTATGTTTCCATAGTGCGGACCGGAAAGCGGCTCCAGCGTGCGGCCACCCGGTTGCGCAATCTGCAGCGTGAGGTGCAGGAGTTTTACTGGAATTTCAAAATCACCACTGAGCTTCTGGAGCTGCGGAATTTGGTGCAGGTGGCAGCCCTCATCGTGGACAGTGCTCAGATGCGCCACGAAAGCCGCGGGCTGCACTACACACTGGACTATCCGGAGCCTGATCCCAGGCAGATTGCCGATTCCGTGCTGCGCCGGGTTCTGTAGCCTCCCGCGAAACGTCTCGCGGTGTATTTGGGGTGCATCCATCTTTGCGCATTTGGCCGGTGCGGAAATTCTGGACAGCAGGGCGAAAATAGGGTCATGAGCCGTCCCCCTCAATCCACCTCGCGCCGCGATTTTCTTCGCGCATCACTTCTTACCGGAACCGTTTTCGGTGCTCCTGCCGCACTCGCGCAGAATGCCACCCGCAAATCAGCGGCAGCGCAGGGCAAGGCGCGCAATGTGATTTTCATGGTCAGTGATGGCATGAATCACGGGGCGCTGTCGCTGGCTTCCCACTACCGCCAGGTGACAGGAGGGAAGCCGCTGCACTGGCTTCAGCTTTACCGGGAGCGTCCGGCGGTGAGGGCCTTGATGGAGACATTCTCGGCCAGCAGTATTGTCACCGATTCCGCCGCCGCCGCGAGCGCATGGGGGGCGGGGGTTCGGGTGGCCAACGGCGTTATCAACCAGGATGCAGGAGGCAAAAGGCTCACTCCACTGCATGATAAACTCCGGAAGGCCGGGAGGAAAACTGGTCTCGTCACCACCGCAACCGTCACGCATGCGACCCCTGCGGGCTTTGCCGCGAGTGTCTCCAGCCGTGGCCAGGAGGCGGATATTGCCGCCCAGTATCTGCAGGGCAAAGTGGATGTGTTGCTCGGGGGTGGGCGCAAGTTCTTCAAGCCGGAATTGCTCGCCGGATTTGCTGCGGCGGACTATCAGCACATCACGAACCGGAGTGAACTGCTCAAAGCACCGGCGGCAGAGGGCAAGGCGGTGCTGGGCCTCTTTGCGGACGGCTACCACCCATACGCGATTGATCATGCCAATGTGCCGGACCTCCGTGAACGCATCCCGACTTTGGCGGAGATGACGACTGCCGCGCTGGCCCGGTTGGAAAGTGCCGCTGGCGGGTTTTTCCTGATGGTGGAGGGTGCGAGGATCGACCATGCGGGCCACGCGAATGATGTCGCTGCCTCGGTGCACGAACAGCTCGCGTTCGATGACGCCATCGGCGCGGCGCTGACGTGGCTGGATAAAAATCCCGACACCCTGCTGATTATCACGACAGACCATGGCTGCGGAGGCATTCAAATGAATGGGGTCAATGCCGGGGCGGGGCAGGGCTTTGCTCCGGGGATTTACAATGCCACCACGGCCTCCTTCAAAATGCTGGAAACCTTCCGCCGTTCGGTGGAGTGGATGCAGCAGCAGAAACTGGATGCCCTCAGTGGTGCGAAACTGGCCGAAGCCATCGAGCAGCACACCGGACTCAAATTAAGTGCGGAGCAGACAGCTGCCGCTCAGGGCTTAAAGCGGGGCTATATTGACCTTGTGAGCAAAACGACCGGTACGGGTTGGACCGGGGGTAATCATACTGCAGACCTCGTGGAGTTTTGCGCGATGGGACCAGGCTGCGAACTATTCCCGGCTTTCCTGCGTAACGACGAGGTTCATGCGCATCTCCTAAAGGCAATGGATGTGGCCTGATAGCGGGTCTCGCCGGTCCCGTCAGGGTTTGCGGAGTTCAAAAGTTGTTTCTCCGGCCACTTTCTTGGTGCCCGGCACGTAACGCACAACCTCCATCGTTTTGAGCACCGTGGTTCCGTTGACTTTCATGCCGGCAGTCACGGTGCAGGTCTTGATCAGCTTGCCGTTCCAGTCGTAGGCCTGCATGCGCATGAGCCCGCCGCTTTCCTTGTCCACAAAGATGCGCACGAGGTAGTAGTCGCCCAGTCGCTGGGGATTGTAGAGGTCCACCACGTAGCATTTGCGGGTCTTGATGGTTTCCTCCCCGATCTTCACCTTCTTCGGCCAGTAGAGATAGCGGAAGGAGATGTCGTCGTAGGTGAGGTCGGTGCCGCGAACCCCGGTGGAATACATCGCCGCCGGCACTTCCTTGTTGGAATTGGCCGTGACTTCCTTGAGCCGGTAGCCCTTCTCGGTGATGTCCAGATTGATGTTCTGCTTCGGGTTCTCGAAGCTGAAATGGATCAGGCTTTCCTGTAGTTTGATCGTGAAGGGAATCGCCTTGCCGCCTTTGTTGAGTTCGCCCTGAAGCACATCGTTGCGCAGCGCCCGGCTGAGGTGGACCATTTCCACGATTTGCTCCGCATTGAGGCCATCCGGCGCCATCTCGGCGGGCTTTTCATCGGCTGCCCGGCAGACGGAGGTGGCGAGGCTGGCGGTCAGGGCGAGAGCGGCGGAGAGGAGGATGGTTTTCATGACGGGGATAAGACGGGGAGGAAGTGCGAAAAATTCAGCAGGTGGTGCTGAAAAGTCAATAGCGGTAAAAGAAAGCGGCCACTCCAATCCGGAGTGGCCGCTGTTTGAGTTTCAGTTGAGCGGTGACGGCTTAGGCAGCGGCTTTGCTCTTGGCTTCATAACCAGCCTTGGCCTGGGCGACGAGTTCGTCCATGGCGGCGGGGTTGGTGATGGCCATGTCGGCGAGGACTTTGCGATCCAGATCGACACCGAGGGCCTTAAGGCCTTCCATGAAGCGGTTGTAGGTCATTCCGCGTCCGCGCACAGCGGCGCTGATACGGGTGATCCACAGCGCGCGGAAGTTGCGCTTGCGGGTTTTGCGGTCACGGGTGGCCCAGGTTTGCGCCTTGAAGATGGCGTCCTTGGCGTAGCGGTAGAGGCGTGAGCGGTTTCCGTAGAAACCTTTCGCCTTTTTCAGGATGCGCTTGCGGCGTTTACGGCTCGCTGGCGCGTTGGTAGCTCTTGGCATTTTTCGTTTTGGGGCGAACAGGCTGTTTTCCTTGTTCCGCGCCGTCTCACCTGTTCAAAGATCCGGGAGGGATCAGGCGGCGTCGGAATTGGCCGGGAATCGGCCAGTGGGGCGGTCTCAGCGCGCAAACGGCATGCACTCCATCAAACGTGGCACGTCGACTTCGGCGACGGTGGCCACTTTGCGGAGGTTACGCTTGCGCTTGCGGTTCTTGCACTCGGCGAGGTGACGGCGACCCTGCTTGCGACGCAGGATTTTGCCGGTGCCGGTGATTTTGAAACGCTTGGAGACGCCTTTCCTCGTCTTGCTTCTAGCAACATTCTTTCTCATAGGAGGGCGCGAAGGTGGCAGACTTCCCCAGCTCGGCAAGTGCTTTTTTGGTGCTGCTAAAGAAACCTGAAACATCCCCGGAAATCCGGTGCGGGAAACAAAAATGCCGGATGCGGGGCACGCATCCGGCATGGCACAAAAAGGTCATCCGGCCGGCTCAGCGCTGCGCGATGGGCAGGATCGGCTGCGGCGGCTTCGGGCCGGTGTATTCGGTCAGCGGGCGGTATAGGCGGTTGTCCTCCAGCTGCTCCAGCACCTGCGCGGTCCACCCGGCAGCGCGGCTGATGGCGAAGATGGGGGTGAAGAGGTCGGTGGGAATGCCGAGGCTGTAGTAAACCGTGGCGCTGTAGAAATCGACATTGGCGTTCAGGTTCTTCCGCTCGCGCATGATGGTGGCGATGCGCTCGCTCATGCGAATCCATTTGGGCTCCCCAAGTTCGGCGGTGAGCTTGATGGCCATCTTCTGCAGATGCGGCGCGCGGGGGTCGAGCACTTTGTAAACCCGGTGCCCAATGCCCATGATCTTCTCCTTTTTCACCAGCCGCTCTTCCACCCAGGCATCGACTTTGTCCTCACTGCCGATTTCCTCCAGCATGTGGATGACACCTTCATTGGCACCGCCGTGGAGCGGGCCTTTCAGCGTGCCGATGGCACTGGTGATGGCGGAATACATGTCGCTCAGCGTAGCGATGGTGACGCGGGCGGAGAAGGTGGAGGCGTTCATGCCGTGGTCCGCGTGGAGGATGTAGGCGACGTCGAGGGTGCGGGTGGCTTCGGCGGTGGGTTCCTCGCCGGTGATGAGCCAGAGGAAGCTGCCGGCTTCGCTCAGGTCCTTGCGGATTTCCGGCAGGGGGAGGCCCTGGCGGTGGCGGTGGAAGGCCGCGATGATGAGCGGCACCTGGGCGCAAATGGAAATGGCGCGGTCTTCATTCAGCACGCGGTCCTGATCGCCGCCGCGGTGGTCGAGGATGCCGAGGAAAGAAACGCCGGTGCGCACAACATTCATCGGCGAGGCGTCTTTGGGCAGACTCTTCACGAATTCCAGCACGGAATCCGGGAGGAAGCGCGCCGCGCGCAGCTGGGCGGTGAAGGCGTCGAGTTCGGCCTGATTCGGCAGTTTCCCGCGGTGCAGGAGGTGCACCACTTCCTCAAAGGTGCAGTGTTCGACGAGGTCGTCGATGGTGTAGCCGAGATAGCAGAGTTTACCGTTCAGACCGTCCACGTCGGAGAGACGGGATTCATTTGCGACGACTCCTTCGAGTCCTTTGGCGACCAGTGACATGTGTTTTGGTGAGGGTGGGGGAAAAGTTGGATTAAGCCTTAGCGCGTGGCGTGAGCGGCTCAAATGGATTTTGTGATACGTTTCAGGATTTGCCTGGGAGGCTGAGCGCAAAACCGGCAGCGAGGGCGGCCTGCGGCGGGGAAAGAGTGCGGGAAAGCAGCATCGCCCCCTGGAGAGCAGCCAGAATGCCCGCAGCGAGGGATTCAGCATCGGTGTCCAGCGAAATTTCCCCGGCGGCCCGGGCTTGCTGGATAAACCGGCCGAGCCAGCCGAGGATGTTCGCGGTGAACTGCCGCGCGGCTTCCTGCGTGGCGGCAGTGAGCGTGTTCCAGTCGGCGGCGGTGACGGCGAGCGCGGAGAGCCGTTCGCCGGAGGTTTCCGGCAGGAGGAGGGCTCGCAGGCGTTCCAGCTGGGCCGCAAAACCATCGGTCTCGGCCTCGATGAGCGCCATACTGGTATTAAACCGCTCGCAGGCCCGGCTCACGATGGCCGTGAGCAGGTCCGCCTTGGCGGGAAAATGATGCTGCAGGCTGGCAACGCGCAGGCCGGTCTCCGCACTCAGGTCGCGGAGGCTGAATCCGTTGCAGCCGCGAGATTCCATCAGCGCCTGGGCGGCGTCCACGATTTCACTGCGGGGAATGTCACGCCGGCGGGCCATGGGCCGCGGTCAGACAACGCCGTTTTCGTGCAGCTTGAAGGCGGTGTGCACCGTGCGCACAGCGTTCTCCTGATCCTTCTCGTCCACGATCACGGCGATCTTGATTTCGCTCGTCGAAATCATGTCAATGTTGATGCCGGCCTCGCCGAGGGCACCAAACATGATAGCGGCCACGCCGCTGTGGCTGCGCATGCCGATGCCCACGGCGCTGATCTTGGCGATGCCGTCGGTGGCGGTTACCTCCACCTTGTCGCTGATAGTGCGGGCGGCTTCCTCAATGGCGGTGCGGGCCTTCTTGAGATCGTTCTTGTGGAGCGTGAAGGAAATCCGGGCCTCACCTTCGCGGCCGGTGTTCTGCACGATCATGTCGATGTTCAGGTTGGCATCGCCGATGGCTTTGAAGACGCGTGCGGCATTCCCCGGCTGGTCGGGGATGGCGGTAATGGTGATCTTCGCCTGGTCTTTTTCCAGACTCACACCGCGGATGACGACAGATTCCATGCTCATATTTTCCCTGGTAACGAGGGTGCCGGGGTTGGTGTTCATGCTGTTACGCACTTCAAACGGCACGCCAAACTTGTTTGCAAACTCCACACTGCGGCTCTGCATGACCTTGCTGCCGCTACTGGCCATCTCCAGCATTTCCTCGTAGCTGATGACGGGGATCTTCCGGGCATCCGGCACGAGCCGCGGGTCGGCCGTATAGACGCCGTCCACGTCGGTGTAAATCTGGCACACATCCGCCTTGATGGCGGCGGCCATGGCGATGGCGGTCAGGTCACTGCCGCCGCGGCCGAGGGTGGTGATGCGGCCATTCGCCGTTACGCCCTGGAATCCGGCCACCACCACGATATTGCCGTCGTCCAGCATCCGGTTCACTTCGTCCGGAGTGATGTCGCTGATGCGGGCGCGGGTGTGGGCACCATCGGTCACGATGCCCGCCTGCGCACCGGTGCAGGACATGGCCTTGCCGCCCATCTGGGTAATGGCCATGGCGAGCAGAGCGATGGTGGTTTGCTCCCCGGTGGCGAGCAGCACATCCATTTCGCGCTCCAGCGGCTCGTCGCTCACTTCGCGGGCCAGCTTGATGAGACCGTCCGTCACGCCGCTCATGGCGGACACGACGACGACGACGCGGTTGCCCGCCTGCTGGGTTTCGAGGACGCGGCGCGCCACATTCTTGATGCGCTCGGGATTGCCGACGGAAGTGCCGCCGTATTTTTGGACGATGGTGGCCATGAAAAGGGAGCGCTTTTCTAAGCACTTAATCCCCCGCGGCAAGGAGAGATTGCAGCCTCACAGAATGCCGTGGAACTCCTTCAAGTCCGGATCCGTGCGGGCGTAGTCGCGCAGCTTCTCATCCATGCGGAACGCCGAGCGCAGCGCCACCTCCGCCTCCTGGAGCAGTCCGGATACAGCGAGGTAGCACGCCATATTATAATGGAAGACCGGCAGCTTCCGCAGCGCGGGCGGGCCGGAAAGGAGGAGTTCCCGCGCTTCGGTGGTGCGCCCGAGTTCATGCAGTGCGTAGGCTGAGTGGATGTAGAGCCCCGTTGGCTCCGCGCCTGCGCGGCACAGCGGCAGACCGGCCTCCAGCACCTCCTGCCAGCGGTTTTCGCGAATGTAGAGGCTCAGCCTCACCTCCACCACCTCCGGCAGCGCGACGGCGGCGGGCGGGAGGCTGTCCAGTTCCTCCCAGGCCAGGTCCAGCAGCTCCAGTTCGGCATAGCCCTCAACGGCATTCAGCGTCCGCTGGAGCCATTCGCTTTCTGGAGAGCCGGGAGCAGGAACATTCATGGCACGGGCAGGCTACCAGGCTTCAGCGCCTTCCGGCTCCGCGGCTCCCGGGGTGGTCTCGATCCGCTGCAGCCCGAATGTCCGCGGCAGCTCCGCCACCACGGCCCGCAGCGTGACCTCCAGCTCCTCCAGCAGCGCGATGACCCCGGCGGTGTAATCCCCCGCGGCGAACAGCCCCTGCGCTTTCTCCAGACACGGCCGCAGATGCTGCGTGCCGATAAACGGCTCCAGTCCGTAGCCCACCGTCAGCCGGGCATCGCCGCCGGCGGTATCCACGAGGAGGAAAATGTGGCGGTTTTCGCTGCCCTGGTGCAGTTCCCCGGCGGGATTGCACCGGTTGAACACCCAGTATGTATAAGTCGGCCCCGGCGTGCCCTCCGGCAGCGGCATGAAGGCCACGGTGAACCCCGCCTGCGGGAAGCGTCGCTCAAATTTCCCGATCGCCCCCTTCAGCCGGCGGATGTCGCCCGCCTTCAGCACACCCGCGGCATCGCTGACACCGCGCAGCAGCCGCGGCACGGTGCCAAAGAACGCCCCGGCTTTCTCCAGCGTGAGCCCGCAGCGCGGACACGCGGGCGAGTCCTCCAGCAGCGGGCTGTCACAGTAGGGGCACTTCATGGGTTGGGGCGGATGCGGCATCTCTAGCCCTGTCTTTCCGGGCAAGTCGAGCACAATTTAGTCCGGCGCGCCCGCGCGCTCCGCGATTCCGTCCTGGCTTCCCGCGTCCGCTGCGTCATGGATGCCGCCATGCAACGCCGCACCCTCCTTTCCCTCGCCCCGCTCCTGCTCAGCCCCCTCGTCTCCCGCGCAGAGGAGGTGGAAATCTCGCAGTGGAACGGCTACGAGCGGCTCGACTTCAAAGTGGACGGCCGCGCCAGCTTCCTCATCCGCCCAAAGACCGCCGCCCCTGGCAACCCGTGGATCTGGCGCACCGAATTCTTCGGCCACGAACCCCAGGCCGACCTCGCGCTCCTCGCGAAGGGATTCCACGCCGCCTACATCGACGTGCAAAACCTCTACGGCAGCCCCGTCGCCATCGCCGCCATGGAGAAATTCCACGCGCACCTCACCGTCGCATACAAACTCGCCTCCCGCCCCGTGCTCGAAGGCTTCAGCCGCGGCGGCCTCTTCGCCCTCAACTGGGCCGTCGCTCATCCGGACCAGACCGCCTGCCTCTACCTCGACGCCCCCGTCTGCGACTTCAAAAGCTGGCCCGCCGGCTGGGGGAAAGGGAAGGGCTCGCCCGGCGACTGGGAGCGCTGCCGCAAAGTCTATAATCTCCCCGACGATGCCGCCGCCCGCGCCTTCATGGGCAACCCCGTCGATCAGGCCGCGGCCCTCGCCAAAGCGAAAATCCCCATCCTCACCGTCTGCGGCGACGCCGACGACGTGGTGCCGCTCGCGGAAAACTCCGCCCTGCTCAAGGAACGCTGCGCCGCCCACGGTCTGGAAGTCACCCTCATCGCCAAACCGGGCGTCGGGCACCACCCCCACAGCCTCAAGGACCCCGCGCCCATCGTGGACTTCATCCTGAAGCACTGGTCCGCCCTTTCCGGGAAATAACCGCTACAACCCGGGCGCGGAAACCCGGGATCGCTCTGTAGCGGCTACAACATCAACCCGGAAACTTGGGGTCGTATTGTATTTATAACAGGCGGGATGGCGTGCCTTTGGACTGCGGCAGTCCAAAAGTTCCCCCCTACGGCTTCAGCTCCCACTTCTCGCCAAAGAAGCCCGCCGCGGGAATCGCGCCCGGGTAGCGGCTGTTCGGCGGCGTTTTCAAATCAATGACCGCCCAGTCCGGCAGCTTGGGCGTCTGGCGGGCGTTGTTCAGATAGTCGTATTCGCGGAAGGTGAAGCTGCTGTTGAGCACCACGTAGCGCTCGGGGTTCAACGGGTTCGGGTAGATGCAAATGAGCGCGTGGTCCGCGGCGGGGAAAGTCTTCGCGCCGGCTTTGATCTCGCTGCCGCTCCATGTGATCGGCAGCTTTGGCGCGACTTTGGCCATCACGGCATTGGAGGAAGGATCGCCCCACAGCACGAGGTTCGCGGAGGCGATGTCGGCATCAGTGATCTCCGTGTCGTTCTTCACCCGCGCATCGCCGCGGAAGTGCCGCCGCCAGTGCTCGATGGCCCGCTCCATCTCCGCCTTCGCCCACGCGCCGGCTTTCTCATTCGCCGCCGTGCCCGTCGGGCGCACGAAGATAAACGAGTCCATGAAGGCATCGTCCACCGGGCCTTGCAGGCCGTGCTTTTTGCGGAGCGTCCTATCGGCGGGTTCCTGCATGCCCCATTTCCCGTCAGGCATTTTCTCGAGGCTGATCGTCAGTGAACCATCGGATGGAAGTGAGAAATAGCTCCCCACCATATTGCGATTCAATAATGGATCGCCATCTCCCGGCTTCGCAAAAGCATCTTCGGCGATAGTCACGCCGTAAGCCGTGGTTCTTGTTCCGGGTTCAAAACGCAAGGTGAACGCCGTGACATTGTGGACGTTGACCCAATAGACACCATTCAGGATTTCGGCCGTAGCGCTGGAATGCTCCCAGTGCTCTTTCAATGCATCAATCTGGAGCCATGCCGAACGATTCGTCTTCAGGCTATAAGTTTCTATTCGTGGGGTCACCGCAGGCCGACGGCCGGTTTTGACGATGGACTCGATTCGGCGGGAAACTTCCGTTTTGGCAGCTTGCTCATACTTGTGGGCAGTCTGCGGGGCTATGATATGCGTCAGCTCCAGTTCGGCACCCTTCAGCGCCTCGGCCATCAAATCCGCCGCCTGCTTCTGCTTATCCAATTCCCCGCTGTAGGCCACGGTCGGGCAGTTGAACAAATTCCCGGCGACGGCGGTGGCATCGTAGAGATTCCACAGCTTCCGCTCCCAGGGATAGGGCTGGAGTTTCTCGCCCTGGAAGAAATTGAGGAACTGCTCCGTCTCGCTGAAGCCCGCGCCGGGATTGGCGGCGCACCATTGCCATGCGTGGTGCGTGGCGATGTGCCAGCAGGCCGCGCCGCCGAGGCTGAAGCCGCGCACGACGATGCGGTCTTCATCAATGCGGTAGTCGCGCTTCACGGTTTCCAGCGCCTCAAAGAAATCTGTCTCGCCGGCGAAGCGCGAGCCATTGCAGTAACGGCCGTAGGGATGGAGCACGATGGTGTCCTGCGGCGTGAACTCGCCGGGATTCGTCTGCCGCTGATGGATGAAGTCCAGCTCCGTGAGCTTCTCGCCGCGCCCGTGGAACCAGCAGTCGAGCCGCCAGCGGTAGGGCAGGTTTTTCTGAAACGACTCCGGCACCACAAGCCCGAACGGCTGCACGCTCCCATCGATCTTTGAAACATAGCCGCGCACCACGAGCCCCCTCGCTTCCAGCCATGGAGCCTTGCCCTCACGCAGGGCATTGAGGCGGTTGCGGCATTCCTCCAATTGCGCCTGCGCCCACTCCGCCTGTTTCACGTCGTAGAATTCATCGTAGCGCAGCGCCCAGTCCACGGCCTTTTGGAAGACCTGCGCGTCGGGCAGCAGGTTGAGCAGAGGGGACTTCGCTGCGGTGAGTTCGCGCCGGGTATCTTCGATGGCCGTGGCCAGCAGCGCCGCGCTATCCGTTAGCACCTTGCGCGCGTCCTCCGGGATGGCCACTCCCGGCGGCGGAATGCGGCGGACGTTTTCCGCAATGTTATCCGCCGGGCCATCGGCGAGGGCGGCGAGAGGAAGAAGCAGGGGAAACAGGAGAAGACGGGCATTCATGGGCCGCATCCGAATGCGGATTCCCGCGGGCGGAAGCGGGGAAGTCATCCGCATTGACGCGCCGTAGTGGACAGGAGGGCGAAAAATAAAGGTGGCGGCATGCCCTGCGATTGCTAGCTGTGGGCGCATGAACTGCCCCTGTGTCCTGGCTCCATGAAACCGCCCGCAGAAATCCTCACCGATACCCTGCTGCGCGAGGCCCAGACGCTGGGCCGAGGCGCCGCCGGGCAGTTCCGGCTGCCGCTGCGGCAGCGTGTGTGGAAGGGCGGGGCAGGGGACTTCATGGGACGCGGCACCGGGGCTTCGCTCGATTTCCAGGACCACCGCGCCTACATGCCCGGCGACGACCCGCGCCACATCAACTGGCAGGCCTACGCCCGCACCGGGCAGTACACCATGAAGGTCTTCCGCGAGGAGGTGCGCCCGCTCATCGACATCGTGCTCGATGTCTCCGGCAGCATGTTCTTCGATGCCGCCAAGGCCACGCGGGCACTGGAATTGTTCTACTTTGCCATGGAAGCCGCCGTGCGTGCCGGGGCACCGCCGCAGGTCTGGCTGGTGGGTCCTCACAAGTACGAAACCCTGCCGCTGGAGGCCGCCATGGCCGGGCGGGGCCTCGTGGAACTGGCTGGAGAAACGACCGCGGCCGCTGCGGTGCCAGCCTTCGCCCGTGTGCCGCTCCGGGGGAATTCCCTGCGCGTCGTCATCAGCGATCTCCTCTTCGCGGGCGACCCCGATCCTCTGGCCGCGCTCTTTGCCAGCCGTCAGGGCCGGCCCGTGCTGCTCGCGCCGTGGTGCCGGGCGGAGGCCGAGCCCGACTGGGACGGCAACATGGAATTCATCGACTCCGAAACCCGCGCCGCTCACCCCCGCCGCGTGGAGCCCGCGCTGCTGCGCCGCTACCGCGAGGCCTACGCGCGGCACTTTGGCCTGTGGCAGTCGGCCGCGCTGCGTCACGGACTACTCCTCGCCCGCGTGCCGGCCGATCCCCCCCTCACCACCGCGCTCCGGGAGGAAGCCCTGCGCAGCGGCGCAGTGGAAATCCCCGCCTAGCACCCTCACGTTCCTCCCCATCATGTCCCCGCTCATTCTCCACCCTCAGCCGGAGGCGCTGCAGCCCGCAGCGGAGCGTGCATGGGCCTGAGCTTTGGGAATCTGGCCGGCTTCTGGGCCCTGCTGGGCATCCCGGCCATCATCGCCATCCATTTCCTGCAACGCCGCGCGCGCCAGCAGGTCGTCAGCACGCTCTTCCTCCTCGAGCAGCTGCACCGGGAAAGCGAAGGCGGCCACCGCATTGAGCGCCTCCGCTCCTCCATCCCTCTCTGGCTGCAACTCCTCGCTGTGCTCCTGCTCACCTGGCTCATGGTGGAGCCCCGCTGGCTGGAGCGGAACAGCGTGCAGCAGGTCGTCGTGGTGCTTGATGGCTCCGCCTCCATGCAGGTGAGCCGCGAACGCGCGCAGCGCCGCCTCGCTCCTGCGCTGGAGGAGATCGCGGCCACGGCTGCCCGCACCGAGTTCTACCTGCTCGACAGCCGCCGCGATGCCGGGCACCTCTATCATGGCGACAGCGTGAGCGGCCTCATGGAATCCGTGCGCACTGCGTGGCTCCCCGCCGGGGGCACACACGATCCCGCGCCCGTGCTCCGCCTCGCCCGCAGTCTCGCCGGGCGCGAGGGCACGGTGCTCTACGTAACCGACCACGAAGCCGCCTCCCTCACGCTCGGCGCGCGGCTCTTCGCCGTGGGCGAGCCGGAAGCCAACGCCGGCATCTCCGGCCTCACCGTGGAGGATGCCGGCGGCCGCACCGTGTGGCGCGCCATGCTGCGGAACTACGGCACCACCCCCGTCACCCGCGAGTGGTGGGTGGAAAGCGGCGGTGCCGCCAGTGCGCGACAGTCCGTCACTCTCGCTCCCCAGGCCGCTCAGGCCATCCAGGGTGCCTTCCCCGAAGGGCAGCCGCTCGTCACGCTGCGCCTCACGCCGGACACCTTCACGCTCGACGACACCGCCCCCGTGCACCGTCCCATGGAGCGCAAGGCCATCGCCGTTCTCCCCAGCGGCGAGCTGTCCTTGCCCCCCGCCGAGCAGCACATGGCCACCCTCTTTGGCAGCTTCCCCGCGCTCACCCTCACCGCCGACCGCGCCGGGGCCGACCTCACCATCGCCTATTATAATCCCCTCGATCCCGTCCTCCCCACCGGTCCCGCCTGCCTTTTCGTGCGCGATCCCCGGCCCACCGCGCCCGCTCTCGGCGGCACCCTCATCATCGAGCCCCACCCTCTCACGGAAAATCTCAACTGGCACAGCCTCCTCGTCCAGGAATCCCTCAGCATCCCCGCGCAACCCGGCGACTCCGTGCTCATTTGGCAAGGCGAGCGCCCCCTCCTCTTCCTGCGCGGCCCCGCCGATGCCCAGCAGCTTTGTTTCAACTTCGACATCACCCAGTCCAACGCCCGCCGCCTCCCCGCCTTCGTCATCACCCTCCACCGCTTCCTCGACTCCCTGCGCGGTCGCCTTGTCCGCGAGGCCTGGGTCAATCTCGAATGCGGCCAGCGGCTCGACACCGCCGTGGACGCCGCCCCCGGCGTCACCCTAACCACCCGCCATGCCGACACCGGCCGCGAGGAAACCCGCACCATTCCCTCCGCCCAGGTCCCTGTGCTCACTGCCCCCGATTTCCCCGCCTCTCTGGAGCTAAAACAGGGCGACCGCACCCTGCTGCGCGCCGCCACCCACTTCGCCGACGTCCGCGAAGCCGACTTCACCGCCGCCGCATCCCGCACCGCCATCGATGGACTCCAGGCAGCCCTCGTCACCCGCCACAGCCGCGAAGACCCCGGCTGGCGTCTCTGGTTACTGCTCCTCCTCGCCACACTCGCCGCCATCTGGTGGTTCCTGTCCGCCCCCCAGCGCCGTGCCCGCCTTACAGTTCCAGCAGCCTGACCAGCAGAAAAAGGATCACCTCCAACAGATTCGAGCACATCAGCGCCACCAGAAAGACAAAGATCACCCCAGCCCGGTGCCGGTAGCGATAGGACGCCAGCAGCCAGGCGGCGATTCCAGCGACAATCCCGCACACCGCTCCCAGCATGGCGGCGCCAACGAGATAGGCCGGCAGTTGTTGCACCCAGGCGACAGGGATCGGCTGTTTGTAACCGCGGCTCATGGTATTCGCGAGCGTCGTCATCAGTACATCCAGCAGATTCATGACGATCATTAGCACAGGCGCGCCCCACAGCCCATGGAGCAACCCCGTGCCAATGCTCTCCGCCAGGGAAACCCCCGGCTCTGTCTGCACCGGTTCCGTCGCCGCCGCCTTCTCCGGCTCCGGCGGCAGGGTGTTGAGCACCTCCCGCGCCGCCTCCACGTCCTCCTTATTCACCATGAGATTCACGCCCCCCAAAGCCGGTATGGGATACCACCCGGTGATCAAGTCATGCTCTACCCACGCTGGAATACCGTGCGCCTCCAGCACACCCGCCGCGATGTGAGCCCGCGTGGCATTTAAAGTAGTCGTCAGGGGAACCGCCATGCCCGATCATGAACAAAAGTGTTCAAAGTCTGCAAACCCTTTTTCCTCCCGCAGCCTGCCGCTGGGGTGATTCCAGCGGGCGGCATTTTATTATGGCCATCGGAGAAACTTTTGCCGGCGGACGGCTCACTGTAGAGTGTGGACATCCACTTCCTTTCCGTCCGCGCAGATGCCGATGATTCCCTCAGCCATGAAGTTCTCAGCGCCGAAACGATTACGTGGGCCGTTGTCTGCGGCCCTGCTGCTTTCCCTGTGCTGGTCTGCGCGGACGGATGCCGCTCCGGTGCTGGAGTTGCTGCACTCATCCGCGCCGTTCCTGCCGCTGCGGGTGGGGAGGGGATGCGGTTTTACCGTCTACTCGCGTCACCGCGCACGGCGGTGGATGACTGGAAGAGCCAGATCGTCACCGCCGATGATGCGTTCCGTTCTGCGGGAAGCCTGGAGCAGATGCGGTGGGTGAAATTTGCACTGCGGCCTGCGGAGCCGTGGCGTGTGTATTTCCAGGACAGTACGAAGTGTCCGTTTCACTACGACTTCGCTACGCAGCGGCTCGCGCTGTACAGCGGCATGACGCACGCGGCTTTCGATGATGTGACGCTGTGCAGCCAGGGGCAGCAACTGGTGCTGGGCGCGGTGCTTTTTCCGTCGCGGCCTAACCTGAATGAATTCGCCGTGAAGTTCGTGGGGCTGGACCCCTATCCGCCGCAGCAGGTGGCGCAGTGGGACCGATCGGTACGCGATGCGGTGCATTCCTCCACGAATTCCGCGGCGCTTTACATGCCGGTGTATGAACAGGCGGAAACGGCGTGCACAGAAGCTGCCGCGTGGAGCGCGTGCTCGATACCGGCCGCGGACTCACGGTGCGCACGGTCTTCTGGTGGCCGCATGTGGATAATGCGCCCAAAGCCGGCTACACCGCGCCGCTCATTCAGTTTGAAAGCACCACCATCACCGGCCTCCTGCCGCATCCCATTGTGCTCAGCGGCCACTGTTCCCAGACCTACCGGCCCGGCCATCACAACTTCACAGAGGAGTTCATCTTCGAGCCCGCGCTCGACGATCAACTGCCCGAGGCCGACCTCATTGCCCTCTACAATGCCGGCATTCAGGCGCTCTACATCAAGGGGGGCCAGTCTCGCACTCCGGCTTACATCCTCTCGCCAACTGGTCAGCTCAGTGCGCGGTGAGTCATTCCTCTACTGGGGAGGCGTTGGGTCCAGTGCCGGGAAATCCGGCCGCTGACGGCAGTAGCCAGGCCTGAGGGTGATGGGTGAAACCGATGTGTGGATAGTAATCGACGGCGGCGGGGGCGGAGAGGAGGATGAGCGAGCAGCGCGGGCCAAGGCGCGTGCGCAGCGTCTCAATGAGCCGGCGGCCGATGCCCAGGCGGGCGCATGCCTGATCCACGGCGAGGTCGCTGAGGTAGCAGCTGTAGGCGAAGTCCGTTACGGCACGAGCGACGCCGACCAGGCGGCCGTTGTCGCGGCAGGTGGCCCAGAGGCTGGCCCCGGCGACCATTTGCGCGAGACAGGCGTCGTCGTCCATGGGCCGCCGCTCTGCCAGCGTGGAGCGGCGCAGCACGCAGGCGAATTCCTCCACGGTGGGGGTGTCGTCCGTGGAATAAACAAGGCCGCTAGCGGTCATGGTTAGTGCATTTCCACCGCGCAGGTGCCAATGCCGCCGCGGTAGTAGTTGAACTGGACATTGGGGTGCCCGGCGAGAAGGGACATGGGCACGGCGCTGTCTGCGAGGCCTTTGGAAATCATGAGCGCGGTGAGGCGCTGGCCGAGCGGGTTGTCGTGCGTGCCGGCATGCCAGATGCTGACTTTCTCCGCCTGCCACGTCTCCACAGGACCGACGGTGATGGCCTGCGTGGGGACCATGGTCACATTTCCGCCGCCGGAGGTGCGTGCGTTTTGCATGAGGGTGACGGGATGCAGTTCGACGATGCGGGTGGCGAGGCTGCGGTATTCCTCCGGCGTGGGCGGGCGGTCCTTATAGGCTCCCTCGCGGCGCAGTGGATCATTGAAGGCCCAGTGCTTGATGTCGCCTTGGCCGCCCTGCATCACGGCGCAGCGCACCCCGGCATTCCAGCTGGCCCGGTAGGCGCTGACGTCGGCTTTGGGAAAGTGGAGGTGCTCCTCCGGCATGCGCAGATCGGAGCGGATGCGGTCGATGAGCATCTCCCGGTCGCATTTCTCAAACGAAAGCGGGTGCGTGGCGGGCACCTCGCGCGTACCGTCATACCATTCATCCATGCCCCAGAAGTGGGCGTGGCGCAGCGACAGGCCGAGTTCATTCACAAGCCGGGCTACGAGCGGCAGTTGCTCAGTGGGGCCGATGGGGCCGCAGATGCCCGCGGGGTTGTCGGCCGTGGCGCCGCGCCACGCGCTGATGTATTCGAGCGCCTCGGCGAGGTAGAAGTCTTCGAGCGTGTCATAGAAGACGACCTTGAATCCCGGACGGGAGAGTTGCAGGAGGTCGCGCGGGGTGAGCGCGGCGGCGTCGCGGATGATGTCGTCTTCAAGGGTGGTGTAGTCCCACCAGTCGGGGGCGATGGAGCTGAGCTTTCTGGCCATGGTGCAGTGTGTGATAGGGGGTTAGAATTTGCCGTCGCCGGCTTCAAAGTGAGTGGGCTTGCCGAGGAGCGTGCCGCCCTGGAGGAGCCAGGCTGCGGTCCAGTCGAGCATGTCGGAAAGTGCAGTGGGCGGAGGGCCGAAATGCCGGTGTGAAAGCGATGCATTGTTGAGCCACGCGGGGCCGCCCTCCTGTCCGGTGAAGACGGGAACCTGGCCCAGCCGGTTGCCGAGTTCCTCCGCGAGATGACGCACGGCGAGGGGCTCTGCTCCGGTGACATTCACAGGCACGGCGGGCGAGGCCGCGAGGTCGAGCGTCTGGATGGCGTGGGCGCAGGCATCGCGCTGCCAGATGAGATTCACATGGCTCATGGTGAGGTCCACAGGCTCGCCGCCGAGGATGCGCTGCGCGATGTCGATGAGCACGCCGTAGCGCGGCTCCACGCTATAATTCAGCCGGATGAGGGAAACCGGTGTGCCGTAGCGCCGCGAAAAGAAGCGGAAGACGCCTTCGCGGCCGAGGCAGGAGTGCGCGTATTCGCCGGGCGGTGCCGTGGGCGACTGCTCAGTAGAGCCGCCGCTTTCCACGGTGGTGAGACTATAGACGCAGCCGGTGGAGAAGGCGGCGATGCGGCAACGGCGGTAGCGCTCGGCAATATTGGCCGGCACAACGGTATTCATGGCCCACGTCAGCTCCGGGGTGTCACTGGTGCCGAATTTCTGCCCGGCCATGAAGATGACAGCGGGGGCATCCGGCAGGCGCGCCACGGCGTCGCGGTCGATGAGGTCGCAGGCGATGGTCTCCACGCCGTGACTTTCCAGCAGCGTGCGTGAGGCGGGTGTGGAGAAGCGCGAGACGGCGCGGACTTTGTGCGGAAGGCTTGCTCGCTGCATGGCGGCAGCAAGCATAAGGCAGAGCGTGCCGCCCATTTTACCACCGGCTCCGGCGACGACGATGTCGCCCGCGATGCGGCGCAGCGTGGCTTCCACGCCGGGCGTGGGCGCAGCGAGGAAGTCGTCCAGGCTGTCAGGGGTGAATGGAAGGGCGGCCATGGCTGGAGTTAGGGATTCACTTTAAGGATGGCATTCATGAGCCGCCAGTGGCCGGGGAAGGTGCAGACGATGACGTAATCGCCAGGCTCTTTGGGGGCGCGGAAGAGCAGCGTCTCTTTCTCGCCGCGGTTCAGCAGGCGGGTCTTGTGCAGGACTTCGGGAATGGCGGGAACGAAGCCGCTCGCGAGGCCGTTGGGATCGGTCTGCATGGCATCGGCGGCGGCCCCCACTTTCTCCAGACTGCCCGGGGCGCAGATGACGGCGTTGTGCGGCTGCTCGCCGGGGTTTTCAAAGGTGAGCGCGACCACGCCGCCGGCTTTGGCGGTGAGCTGCTTCTCCGTGTAGATCAGCTGGAGGGCGTCGGCCTTGAGCGTGAGCGGGGCGGGGGACTCAAGGTCAGCGAGGGAAGCGAGGCCCTTCGGCTCGGCTGCGACGGTGCTTAGGTGGCGCGCGAACTGCACGGCGGCCGCGAAGTCGGCACTGGTGCGCGCGCTGAGCGGCGTCTGCACGAGCTCATCTTTGATCACAGTGGCCGCAGGCTCGCGGGCTTCAGCTGGCGACTTCTGAATATCGAGCGCAGCGACGGCACTGATGGCGGCGGGACGAAGCGTGGCATCGCTTAGCAGCGGGAGCAGCGTCTTGAATTTCTCCTCCGCCTGCACCGGCGATGCGCCCCACGCGCGCATGAGCGCGGACTGCAGCGCCGTGGCGTCGAGCTTTACAGGAACGTCGATGCGTGCCGGGGCAGCCTCGTGCTGATGGACGAATACGGGGCGGCGGTCGGCGTCGAGAATCGTGAGCTTGAAGCCATTGAGCGCGCTGGCGGTGTCGGTGGCGTAGTCATTGCGGTTGGTGATGGCGATGTGGGAAATGGCGTGCGTGGTGCCGAAGTCGAGTTCCCACCACGGGTTGTCCTGCTCTTCTGTCATTGTGGTGGTCTGACGGCCCCACTCGCCGTGCGTGCCTCCATCAATAGCGCGGCTGGCCACGCCTCCCTGAGCGGTGCTGCTCTGCGTCGTGTTGCCGCCATTGAGCGCGATGTTCTTTCCGCCGGCTATGACTTCCACTTCTGTAAGGCTCAGCGTGCCTTTGCGCGGCAGCTCAATGCGCACGTAGCGGCCCGTTGCGGGAACTCCGGCGCTGAGTTTTGCGGTGAGGGAATCGGGGAGCTTCGTCGCAAGCGCGCCGAACTCATCGGCAAGAGCTGCGCGGGTTTTCTCCGTCACACGTGGAGCGATGGAACTGAGCGCGAGCAGCGCTGCGGGATCGTCCTTTGCTTTCGCAACAATAGCCGCAGCATCTGCGGCAGGATCATTCAATTCTTTAAGCGCCGTGCTTTGTTCCGGGCTCAGACCTTCACGACGCAGCAGTTCCGCTTCCACGGCAGGAGAGGCGGGAAGTTGCTTCAGTTCCTCTGCGCTGAGGCTGCGGAGCAGCCGTGCGAGACCTTTGGCATTAGCGAAAAAAAACGGCGCCTTCTGCGCGATGGCTTCGCGCCATTGCGGCTCCAGTGCGCGCAGAGTTTCGCCAATAGCATAGTCGAGATAGTAATCCGTATCCTTCTCCGCGGCGAGCATGGCGACTTCCACGCCGGCTGTGCTGCGCAGGAAACTCGCGGCGACCACAGATTCCAGGCGCACGGCAGGATAATCATCCTGCGCGGCTTGCTTCAGCATAGCGAGGCTGTCTGGAATGCGGTCATGCCACCAGCGGAGCACATGCACAGCGGCCGCCCGGGCCTTGGGCTCCGCAGAAGTGAATATGCGCTGCAGCAGCGGGGCCTGCACGGCGCTGTGGTTCTGCGTGACCCACAGGCATTCCAGCAACAGGTGCTCATTGTCAGGATCGCCATCTTTGAGCGCCGCGGCGAACTTCTCGACGGCAGTCAGCACGGCCGGTGTATCGCGCTGCGCCAGTTCACGCCGGACGCGGTAGCGCGTGCGATCCTCTGGCGTGCGGAGCAGTTCGAGCAGTTCAGAAATCTTCGCACCCGCAATCACTGGTGGTTTGACGGCAGGCCGTCCTTTGGCCGTGACCCGCCAGATGCGGCCATGCTTCTTGTCACGCTGCGGGTCGCGCATGGAATAGGTCGTGTGGCCGATGATGGGATTGTACCAGTCCACAATGTAGAGCGCGCCGTCGGGGCCGAATTCCAGATCTACAGGCCGGAAGTTCGGGTCGGAGCTGCGGATAAGGTCTTTCCATTCCGTGGCTTTGAAGCCGCTGCCGTCGTCGGCGATGCGGAACATGCGTGTGCCCTGGAAGCCGATGTTGTTGTTCAGCAGCCACCAGCCCTGAAATTCGTCAGGAAAGTGCCGGCTGCTGACCACTTCACAGCCAGCCGTGGGCCGCAGATGAGCCTCCATGGGCGTGAAGCGGTTGAGGGCGCGGTGCTTATCCGGATAGGGCAGCCAGCCGCTGTAGGCATTGCCATAGTGATTGTCCCCGCCGCTGGCATCCGCGATGGTGTTGCGCCCCCAGCGGTCCCATGTCTGCCCCCATGGATTGGCATAAGGGTAGCTGATGTGAATGCCGAGCTTTTCGATGGCGGGTTCATAACGCCAGACGCCGGCGCTTTCCATGCGCTGCGGTCCCCATGGCGTCTCTACCTGAGAGTGCAGGAAGGTGCCCTCCATCATGTGGAGGCCGCCGCCGGGTCCCCAGCAAAAGGCGCTGATGGCATGGTGGCTGTCCTCAGTGCCGAAACCGCGGAGCAGTGTGCGTGTTTGATCTGCTTTGCCGTCGCCGTCGCTGTCGCGCAGGTAGAGTAAATTGGGCGGGGCTGAAATGTAAGCGCCGCCATAGCCGAGTTCGATGCCAAGTGGCATGTAGAGGCCATCTGCGAAGGTGGCGCAGCCATCCGCATGGCCGTCGGCGTCTTTGTCAGAGAGGATGAGCACTTTGTCATTGGGCTCACTGCCGGGAAGTATGTGCGGGAACGAAGGGATGGTGGTCAACCAGAGCCGGCCTGCGGCATCGAAGGTGATCTGCACGGGATTGCTCACGTCAGGAAACTGCGCCTCAGAGGCGAAGAGGTTGACCTCGAAGCCATCAAGCAGGGTAAACGATTTCGCTTCCTCATCTGGTGTCAGGATTTTCGCGTCATCCTTGAGCGTGCTAGGGTAGTCCGGGAGCGCCTTGAGGTTCGAGTCATCGACTTTCAATTCGCTGGATTTGCCCTGCGCGATTTCCCAGATGCGGCGGTGGCGATTGGCTACCATGCCGTCGAGATACGCTTGCTCGGGCGGGAAACTGGCTTCGCCAAAAGGCTTGGTGCGGCCACCGTAAATATAGAACGGATTGAGCGGCCGGAACCGGTACCAGAACTGACGGTTCTTCTCGATGACCGCCTGGCGGAGAAGTTCCATGCGCTCCTGAGGCCATTTGGCGGCGAGGCCGCGCGGCGGCCCGAAGAGCAGGAAGTCGAGTTCACTGGAAATGAAGCGTTCGCCGTCCTCGTTGAGATGGATGCCGTTGCTGGTCAGCTTGCGCTTCGGGTCTTTATTGTACTGTTCCAGCAGGGGATGGAAGATGTTGGCAAACTCCACTTTCCGTGAGTGGCAAACCTCCGCCATCAGCTGGACATACTGCTCAATGATATCGTTCCGCTTTCTGGCGGCAGGCAGGCCGGGGGCTTCCTGTTGCTCGTGTGCCACCGGAGAAATCAGAACGATCCGCGGCGCGCTGCTGCCATCGTATTTTTGCTTCAGGGTGTGACCGATGAAGCTATCCAGTTGCTGCCGAAACTGGGGCAGGGGCGTCTCGTAGCTTTCGTTGAGTCCGAAACAGGCGATGATGACGCCAGCTTTGTATTGCGTCAGCAGCTGGTCCTGGCTGGGGCTGTTGTGCGGACGCGGCTTGAGAGAAAGCGTGTCTGCCGGCCATGAGAGGTTGAAGACACTGACTTCACTGTCGGCATGGCGGGCGTGGAGCAGGGCTTCAAAGTAGCCGCTGAACTGAAGTCGCTCACCGAAGGTATTTCCGATGATGCACACGGTGTCGGATTTACGTATTTCCAGGGCGGGTGCGAAAGGCACAGCGGCGAGGAAGGGAAGGGCGCTAGCAGCGGTGAGGAGCAGGTGGCGGTTCATTTGTGGTCTGGTCGGAAACGGGTAACCTGCACTCGATTTATGCCAGCGGAAGCCGGAATCACCTCCGCGTGTGAGTGCGAACTCTCGCCGCTTTCCCCGTCTGCGGGAATTTGATCCGCATCAACCATGGTGTGGATTGCACCTTGAAGGGCGAGGCGGTTCATGCCAGAGAAGCCCTGTATGAGCAGCAAGAAAGCCACCTCCGCCCCGAATCTTCACCGCAACCATTCCGCCATCCTCGTGGACGGCCCCGACCGTGCCGCCAGCCGCGCTATGCTCCATGCGGTCGGCTTCAACCGCGGCGACTTTAAGAAGAACCAGATCGGCATCGCCAGCACGTGGAGCCAGGTCACGCCTTGCAACATCCACATTGATAAGCTCGCTCTCGAAGCCGCTAAAGGCGTGGATGCCGCCGGCGGAAAGAGCATCATCTTCAACACGATCACTATCTCCGACGGTATCAGTATGGGCACCGAGGGGATGAAATACAGCCTCGTTAGCCGCGAGGTGATCGCTGATTCCATCGAAACTGTGGTCGGCTGCGAAATGCTCGACGGCCTTGTGGCCATCGGCGGCTGCGACAAAAACATGCCGGCCTGCGTCATGGCCATGGCCCGGCTGAACCGCCCAAGCGTGTTCGTTTACGGAGGCACCATCAAGCCCGGCTGCCACGACGGCAAGGATGTTGACATCGTGAGCGTGTTTGAAGCCGTGGGCCAGCACGCCAGCGGCAAGATCAATGACAAGACGCTCGCCGACATCGAGCAGTGCGCCATTCCCGGCCCTGGTAGCTGCGGCGGGATGTACACCGCCAACACCATGGCCAGCGCCATCGAAGCCCTCGGGCTTTCCTTGCCTAACAGCGGCGCGCAGGCCGCCGTGAGCGATGAAAAGATGATGGACTGCTTCGACGCCGGCGCGGCCGTGCTCCACCTTATCAAGCGTGGCATCCGCCCGAGTGACATCCTGTGCCGGGAATCGTTCCTCAATTCCATCGCGCTCATCACCGCGCTCGGAGGCAGCACGAATGCTGTGCTCCACCTCATCGCCATGGCCCACGCCGCGAACGTGAAGCTGAGCATTGACGACTTCACCAAAATCGGAGCGAAGACCCCGGTGCTCGCTGACCTCAAGCCCAGCGGCAAGTATGTGATGATGGAACTCGTGCGCATCGGCGGCACGCTTCCGCTGATGAAAACCCTCATGGAGGCCGGTGTCATCAACGGCGACGTGATGACCGTGACCGGCAAGACGTGGAAGGAGAACCTCGCGAAAGTGAAGCCCTATCCGAAAGGCCAACAGGTCATCCGCCCGCTCAGCGACCCGATCAAAAAGGACGGCCATCTTGCCATTCTCTATGGAAACCTCGCGCCCGGCGGCGCTGTCGGCAAGATCAGCGGCAAGGAAGGCAACAACTTCAGCGGCAAGGCCCGCGTCTTCGACAGCGAAGAGGACGCCATGCACGCCATCACCGGCGGCAAAATCAAAGTCGGCGACGTCATCGTCATCCGCATGGAAGGCCCGCAGGGCGGCCCCGGGATGCGCGAAATGCTTGGGCCTACCAGCGCCGTCATGGGCATGGGCCTTGGCAAGAGCGTGGCGCTCATCACTGATGGACGCTTTAGCGGCGGCAGCCACGGATTCGTGGTCGGCCACATTACTCCCGAAGCCTTCGCTGGCGGCCCCATCGCCATCGTGAAGAACGGCGACCCAATCACCATCGACAGCGTGAAGCGCACCATCACCCTCGGCATCCCTGCCGCGGAAATCAAAGCGCGCCTCGCCAAATGGAAGCAGCCCAAACCCCGCTACAGCCGCGGCGTGCTCGCCAAATACGCCAGACTTGTCGCCACCGCCTCTGAGGGCGCGGTGACGGACAAAGGGCTGTGAAAGCAGTAGGTCAAAAGTTCCCTCGCTGGCGCAATCTTGCAGCCGCGGTTTTCCTGCTGATCGCAACAACACAAATCAGTTGGGGCATCCTGGACTCGCAGGGACTTGCCAAGTATGGGGCCAGTGGTTGGCCCTATGAGCTGAACCCCGCCGCCAACTGGATCACCGCCGGCATCTTCCTGCTTCCTGGCCTCTGGTGTCTCTCCGGAGGGCCGTCGGTATCGAGAGCCTGCGCTCTTGGTCTTGCTCTGGGGCTGATCTGTAAGTCAAGCTCAAAGGCCAAAGGGCTCTGCAGCCTCACCGCCTCCGCTCCCAAAGGGGCTCAGGCATGTCGGCGGATCGCTCCGCGACGCAACATACAAGGGCTGGAGGTGATTGAATTCCCCCCAGTGGTTCTGAAGGAGAAAACTTCGGATCCGGCCTGATCATTGGAGTGACGGGTTCGAGCCAATATGGCGAATGCTAGTACATATTGCAGTCGATACATATTGCAGTCGATGTGGTGAAAAATCGCCAGAATTTAGACATATCGAACTTGATATGTCGAGCGGATCGATATATCGACAGTGATATGGCGAAAAAGCGCCAGAATTTCATCATGAACCCGGCGATTCCCTACAACGACCTGCCGCCTTTGCCTCCGAAAGATCCGCTTGAGACCCGGGCGGTGCTCAAGGCTTGCATCCGGGCACGGGCTGCACTGGCGGAATTGAAGACCGCGGCGGATTTGATCCCGAACCAAACGGTGCTCATCAACGTGCTGCCGCTGCTCGAAGCGCGGGCCAGTACTGAAGTCGAGAACATTGTGACCACAAATGATGAACTCTTCCGGCAGGCTGCGCTGGGAGAAGGCAGACCTGATGCCGCCACCAAAGAGGCGCTGAACTACCGTGGTGCGCTGCTCGCGGGCTTTCAGAGTCTACAGGCGCGTCCCTTGAGCACGGCGACGGCCGTGGAAGTGTGTACCGCCATTAAGGGCCGTCTGATGGAAATCCGCCGGGTGCCCGGCACGCGACTCGCCAACGACTGGACAGGAGAAGTGATCTACACGCCGCCGGAAGGCGAGGCGGTGCTGCGCGACAAGCTCGCGAACTGGGAGACATTCATGCACGACTTCGGCGAATATGATCCGCTGGTGCGCATGGCGGCGGCGCATTATCAATTCGAGGCCATCCATCCGTTTACCGACGGCAATGGACGCAGCGGCCGAGCGCTCAACTTACTGTTTTTGATCAGCGAAGGGCTGCTGCGGGAGCCGGTTCTCTACTTGAGCCGCTACATCCTGCGGAACCGCTCGGAGTATTACCGGCGGCTCAATGCGGTGACCCGCGAGGCGCAATGGGAGCCATGGCTGCTGTTTATGCTACAGGGGGTGGAAGAGACCGCCCGGTGGACCACGGGGCGTATCGCGATGATCCGGCGGTTGATGGATAACACGGTGGCCCGGCTGCGGCGTGATGCGCCGGCAATTTACTCGCGTGAACTCGTGGAGGCGATCTTCACGCAGGCCTACTGCCGCATCGGGAATCTCATTGATTCCGGCATCGCCAGCCGGCAGACGGCCTCTGCGTATCTGCGCAAGCTCACGGAAATGGGCGTGCTGCAGGAGATTCAGGCGGGCCGTGAGAAGCTCTTCCTGAACCGGCAGTTTGCGGAATTGCTGTTTCGGGATACCGGTGAGGAGGAGTTATCGTCGGTGCTCCGGGAAGAACCTGAAGATGCTCCGCCCGGTCCGGTTTATGCATTGAAGCCATTAGGCTCCACTGATTTGCCGAGCGCCGGTTCTCATCGGCATGAGATCAATGTCACGGCGGCCTTCCGCCGCGTGTTCGGTTCAGATCGGCTGGTGGGGGAAATCCGCTGGTTGGATTGTCGTGGGGAGACGCCTGTCGCCACAGAAGGTACTTTTACCTGGTATGATGCCCGCGCCCGCAGTGCCGGCCGCACCGGGCGCTCCGAATGGCGGTTTTACTATGACGCAGCGTTTCCCCGCACGGCCCAGGAGGGAGACCTGCTGCTGGCCATTCGCTTGCCGGACGGAAGGATCCAGGGTGCGGTGCTGGCGGCCGGTTCTCCATGGGCAGATGGCGGCACGGCGCTGATTAAGGGACGGAATACAATGGCCGCGGCCCGGTTGCTGGCGGCGATCAGCTATGGTGCGCGTTGAGCAACGGGATTAGGTCTGCGTATCTTCCCCGGTGAAGGGATTGCCACGCTCCTCCATTTTCTTGAGCAACCCGCTCATGTCCTCAGCCTCGTCCCACACCGACTTTGTCACATAGACTGGGGCTCTCCCGGCGACGGCGAGAGCGATGCTGTCGCTGGGGCGGGCGTCAATTTCCACGATCTTGCGTTCGTAGAGTTCGTTTTCGGCAATGATGACGAGCCTCGCGAAGTAAACGCCGGCTTTGAAATCGTTGATGATGACACGCTCAATGCGGGCGCCGAAACCGGCAAGAATGCTGCCGATTAAATCATGTGTCTGGGGGCGCTCTTTAGGCTCATGGCGCATGGCCATGGTGATGGCCAGTCCGACGCTGTGATCAATGTAGATGACGAAGCATTTGTCCTGATTACCCAAGAAGACAGCGCAGCCACCGCTGGTGGGAAGCACGGCTTTGATCTCAATTTGAATCACTTGTTTGTCCCCGGGCATGAGCAGGCTGGTAGTCGGTGGGAGTGAAATGCAGTGCTGCGGAGGAGATGATCAGTCGTCGATATCGACTTTGCCTGGTGAGGGATTCAGCAGTGGCTGGTTTCCGATGGAGGGAACCGGTGTGCTGGGAGTCAGCGGAGGAGAAGTGCTGTCGCCAGGTGAGGGTTCGGCGGTGGTGTCGGCATTGGCTGCTACCGTCGTTTTGGAACCAGTGATGGACTGGTAGGGATCATCGCCGATGACGACGGGGGCGCTGATCGCGAGTGGCTGGTTGTCGCTGAAGGCGGTATCCGTGTTCGTTCCGGGTGTGGGGCCAATCGTGATTTGCGGAGCAGTGATCTCCGGCTCTACCGGTGCTTCGTCTTTGTTGTGATAGGTGCAGCGCAGTTCAAAGCGGGTTTCCGGCCGGACGTATTCCATGTAGGAGCACTTGATGAGCTTCTGACGCTCCGGATTGGCCGGGTCCGGTCCAGCTTCGAGGCAGGACTCTGTGGCGAGTTCGCCGGAGATGGCGCACAGCTCGATGAGTTCCAGGCCTGGAGGCTCCTGAACGGGTGCCAGTGCTGCTTTCGCGGCAGAGGCGTTCATCACATCCACCCAAACCGGCAGCGCGGTATGCCGTGCGAAGGCGTCGGGATAGACCGTGTCTCTCTTATCGAGGCCCATCCAGACAGTGCAGGTGATGTCGCTGCTGTAGCCGGCGAACCACAGGTCGGTGGAATTGATGTGCGTGCCGGTTTTGCCGCCGACAGGGATGTCCTTGAGGCCATATTCTTTGGCGTTGGAGGCGGTGCCTACTTCCGGGAGGAAGCACTCTTCGAGGCAGCTGTGCGTCATCCATGAGGCGATGGCATCTGTGACTTTGGTGAGGGCTGGAATGGCGCTGCGTTCGTAGAGCAGCGTGCCGTCCGGTTTCTCAATGCGGGTGACAAACCAGGTGTCTGCGGGACGCGAGCCGCCATTCGGGAAGATCGTGTAAGCCAGGCAGAGATCATGCAAAGTGACCTCCCCGCGGCCCAGCAGTGTGGAGGGGTCCTGAGCGAGTTCACCGAGGCCGGCACGGTTGGCGAAGTCCGTCACCTTTTTCATGCCGATTTCCAGGCCGAGGCGCGCTGCGGAGTTGTTCTTGCCCTGAATGAGGGCGCGGCGCAGCGAGGTTGTATTGTCATGCTCAGTGGCGATCCCTTCTGTGCCCCACTCGCCTAACGTGCCGGTCACGGCGCCCATCATGACCTTGGTGTTATCCATGCGCTGGTCCGTGATGCGGCTGCCCGGGAAGTGAGTTCCCTCAAATGCCGCAGCATACACAAAAGGGACAAATACAGTGCCGGCCGGGCGGCGGGTGAGCTTGACGCGGTTGTATTGCGACTGCCCGAAATCGCGGCCCCCGCACAGCGCGAGAACGCCTCCCGTGCGGTTGTCCACGGCCATGAGGGCACCCTGCAGATAGGCGGGCTGTGGTCGCTCCGAGGCCGGTTTCTTTGATTTGTTGAACTCCTCAATCTTCGCGAGATAGGACGCCATCGTCTCGCGATTGGGATAGACTTCATTGCTCTCGATTTCGGTCAGGCGTTTGGCGAGGCTGTGCTCGGCCGCCTGCTGGAGCGAAGCGTCGATGGTGGTGTGAATTTTGTAGCCCTTGCCGGTGATACCCTCGATGCCAAGATCGTTGAGAATTGACTCCACTTCCTCCTCCACTTCCCGCTGCACATAGCCGGTGGCGCGGGCGGTTTCCGAAGGCTTGAGTGCGATCGGCTCCTTGCGCATGCGGTTGGCTTCAGCGGCGTCGAGTTTCTTCTCGGCGACCATGCGGTCGAATACCTTGTTCCGCTCACGGGTGGCAAGGTCCATGCGGTTGATCGGTGAGTAAACACTCGGCGCTTTGATGAGTCCCACGATGGTGGCCGCCTCCGACTTGGTCAATTCCCGCGCTGGCTTGCTGAAGTAGCCCTGAGCCGCGGCCTCGATGCCGTAGAAGCCTTTGCCCAGGGGGATGCGGTTCAGGTAGTGCTCGAGGATCTCGCTCTTCTTATAGTGCTCCTCAATACGCAGAGCGAGGAAGATCTCGAGGATCTTGCGCTCGCGGGTCTTTTCGGTGAGGCCGTAAGTGTTGCGCGCGAGCTGCTGCGTAATGGTGCTGGCACCCTGACGGGTTTCGCCGGCAAGAAAGTTATCCTTCGCGGCTCGGGCAATGCCCCAGTAGTCCACGCCCTTGTGGCTCCAGAAGCGCTGGTCCTCCGTGGAGATGAGCGCATCAATGAGATGCTGCGGCATATCGGAGAAGGGAATGAGCACCCGGTTTTCGTCGGCCAGCCGGCCGATCACGGCTTTGTTGCGGTCGTAGATGATGCTGCTTTGGGTGAGCTTTGCGACGTAGGACATGTCAAAAGTCTCCGCATTTTCCTCGAAGGGACGCAGATAGGCTTTGAGCCCCAGGTAGCCGCCGCCGGCACCGAGGAGGATCAGCAGCAGGAGCACGTGCACCCAGCGGCGCGCATAAAGCGGTTTTTTCTTCCGCCCGCGCTTCAGGTGCAGTTGCTCGGGGTTTATTTTGATGAGTTCACCGATCATGACGTGTCAGCGCCGTTCTGGGTGGCTGGAGGGAAAATTCCGGCCGTTCTGCTGCTTTTCTCGCCTTTGCCGGGAGAAATTGCAACCCGCGTTCAGTGACCGTCCGCTTACTGCCACCACCGGTATTCGTGGCCGAGGTTGTCATCCGTGATCGGCTCGGCGCGGGCGGCATCGCAGGGGGGGGCGAGTTGCGCGCGGCTGCGCAGGCGGAAGGACCCCAGGTCCGCCGGGCTGCTCCAGAGGGATTTCCACGGCTCCTGCTGGATGAGTTCCGCCGGTTCGCGTCCGGCGGAGGCCCCCAGGCTCATGAAGCGGGCGAAGACATCGCGGTCGGCGGCGTTGTCGAAGTTGAAGACCGGCTTGCCGTCGATGCGGTAATTCCGCAGCATCTGCTCCCAGTGCGCGTTGTCCCAGCGCGGCTCGCCGTTCCAGATGACGAGATTATTCAGCAGCAGCATCACGGAAGGGAAGACATCCAGTGCCGTGCGGTGCGCGCGCAGGGAATCCGTTGCGTTGTACTGAAAGATGCCGCCGGGCTTGAGGTGGCGGGCAGCGAGCTGAAGGTATTCGCGGCTCAGGAGGTTCGACGCATACTCGCGGTAATGCTGTGTCGTGTTCATCAGAATGGCGTCGAACTTCCGCTCCGGGTTCCGCTCCAGCCAGCGCCGGCCGTCGTCGATCACGATCTCCACCTTTGGATTCTTCAGCAGGCTCGACACCGCGTCATGGCTCGCGATCACATCCACGTAGCTGTGATTAATCTCCACGCACACCACACGCTTCACGGCGGGATTCGCCGCAGTGATCTGCGCCCACGAGCCGCCGCTGAGGCCGACGACGAGCACCTCCTCCGGGTTAGGGTGCATGGCGGAAAGCGCGTAGGCCCGCACCAGCCAGGAGTAATCCATGGGCGACGTGCTCACGATGCCGTCGTAGGAACCGCCGCCGAAGATGCGCTGCTTTTCGTCGATGGTGATGACCCCGCTGCGGCTCTCGATGATCTGGGTGAAGGCGTTGCCGCCGCGCCATTCGTGATCGTGCTGGAGGCGCTCCCAGAATTGCCAGTAGAGCCCCGGGGTGGCGGCCGCGCCTGTGGCCAGCACCACCGCGCCGGTCAGCACGGCGCGCCGGGATTTCCCGCTGAGCACGATGTAAATGATCACGCCCAGCGTGAGCAGCAGGAAGGAGATCCAGCGCAGCGGGATGTATTCCATGAGCACGAATCCGGTCACGAGGCTTCCCGCGCCGGAGCCCACGATGTTTGCCAGGTAGAGCTTGGAAAGCTGCGAGCCCACCTTCGCATCCGGCGGCACCGCGTAGTGGCAAATCAATGGCAGCAGCGTGCCGAGCCCGCCGGCGGCGAGCGCCACCAGTGGGTAAGTCCACGTCCACGGCGGGGTGCTCCCATGGAAGAAATCCAGCACGCGCAGTGCTGCGATCCACGAGACCACCGGCGTGAGCAGAAAGCCCGCGACATTCGCCCACAGGACCAGCCGAGCCACACTGGCCGACTGCTCGCGTGTGGAGCTGTTCTCAAAGCGCCGCTGCACGCGGATGCTCCACAGCGAACCCAGCGCCAGGCCCAGCAGATAGCTGCACAGCATCCAGGCAAAGGCCGCGGCGCGCGTGGCCGAGAGAAAGTAATACACCCGGATCCACACCAGCTCCAGGCTGAGGGCGATGAATCCCGTGAGGGCGACGAGAAGAGCAGCCGCGCGGAAGCTCATGCCGCCTTCCTTTCCTTCATCCAGTTCAGCAGCATGAGCAGCGCGGCCACGCCGTTGAGCGCGGCGGCGATCTGCACTGTGGTCCTCATGCCAAAGTGCGCGAGGCAGACCTGCGCCGCCACCACACAGCCCGCGGCGGCGCCGAGGGTATTCACAAAGTAGAGCCAGCTCACACTGCGGCCCACGCTTTTCATGCTCCGCACGTGGTGCGTCACCAGCATCGGCAGCGTGCTGCCCATGAAGAGCGTCGGCACCAGCAGCAGGCCAAAGCACACCGTGCCCGTCACCAGCAGACTGCCCCCGCCCACCGCTGCACCGGCCGCGCGGAAGATATCCAGCGAGAAGACCCCGCAGGCCCCGATGGCAAACTCCGCCACGCTGAACGCCAGCAGCAGCGGAATGCGCGCATTCTCCGACACCCAGCCGCCCGCCAGACTCCCGATGCCCAGCCCCACCATGAAGCTGCTCACCACGATGGCCGCGCTCTCCACATTGCTGCCGAACACCGTCAGCAGCGTCCGCTGCCAGCACAGCTGGTAGATCAATGCGGACACGCCGCTGAGAAAGAAGATCGCATACAGCACCGGCCGCGAGACGGCGAAGGTGCCGGCCTGCGCCGGGGGCTGAGAATGAGGGGGGACTTCCATGAGGTGGGTCGGGAGGCCGGGAGGCTAAAGAGCAAAGCCCGCAATTTGCAAGCCCTCCGCCACCTCCTCTGCGGAACGCCCCGTCACCTCCACCGACTCCATCCACGTCTCGCGGCGAAACCACGTGCCCTGCCGTTTCGCATACTGCCGCGTGGCCTGCTGCACGGCCGCCACCGCGTCCTCCAGCGGCAATGTGCCCGCGTTCACTGCCTGAAATTCCCGCAACCCGATCGCCTTCGCCGCCGTGGCCGAGAGCGTGCCCTCACAGGCGCGCCACACCTCCTCCAGCACTCCCGCCGCGAGCATGGTGTGCGTGCGGGCATTGATGCGGGCGTAGAGTTCCGCGCGTTCTCGGTGGAGAAATACCGCGCGGCAACCCGGCTGCGGACCCTGACGGAAGGACGTGCGCTGCGACGCTACCGGTTCTCCTGTCAGTAGCCGGATCTCCAGCGCCCGCTGCACGTAGCGCGGGTTCTGCAGATTCACCGACTCTCCGGCCGCGGGGTCCAGCGCCAGAAGCCGCGCGCGCGATTCCTCCGCCGGCAGCGCCTCCAGTTCAGCCCGCAGCGCCGCATTCACCGGGGGCAGGGGAGAAAGCCCGTGCGTCAGCGCCTTGATGTAAAGTCCGCTCCCGCCCGTCACCAGCACCGGCCGGCCGCGCCCGTGGATCTCCGCCACCGTTCTGGAAGCCAGCGCTGCGTAGCGCGCTGCGTCCATTTCCTCCGTGAGGGGCACACTATTATATAATTGGTGCCGCGCCCCGGCCAATTCGGTCGCGTCCGGCTGCGCCGTCAGGACCGGCAGCCCTGCGTAGAGCTGATAGGCATCCGCGCAGACCACCTCCGCCCCCGTGCGCCGCGCCAGCGCCGCCGCCACCGCACTCTTGCCGGAGGCCGTGGCGCCGCAGAGAAAATAAACGGGCGGGACATCGGTCATGCCCCAGCCGAAGCATTCCGCAGCCCCGCGCGCAAGGAAGGGAAAGGGGAAGGACGAAATCCGAAGGCCAAAATCCGAAGCGGGCAGGGGGAAGTTTCCGAAATGGACCGCCAAAATGGCGGTGCGCATTCCGGCTTCTGCGGGGTGGACTTCCAAAATGGCGGACGACACTTCGCCGGAAGGTGGCTGAGAATCGAGGGGGGAATGGGGCCATGGGGCTAAAAAAGAATCCAGCTTGTCACACGGCGGGTGAACCGATAGAAAGGCGGTCGTCTTCTCAGCTGCGCGGCGGCTGTGGCCCCCCCGATATCCCCTTTCAACTTCATCATGCGAACGTTTTTGATTCTGCTCGGCAAGGAATTGCGGGCGTTTTTCCTCTCCCCGGTGGCTTGGGTGGTGCTGGCGCTGTTCATGGCCATCAGTGGCCTTTCGTTCAGCTGGGCGGTGAACCATTTGCGGGAGAAACCGCAGGAGCTGAGCATCGTGCAGTGGACGTTCGTGCCGCTGTGGTTCTGGCTCTACTATCCCTTTCTTTTCCCGCTCATCACGATGCGGCTCTTCGCAGAGGAGCAGAAGCTGGGGACGCTGGAGAGCCTGCTGACGGCACCGGTGCGCGCGTTGCAGGTGCTGCTGGCGAAGTACTTTTCGGCGGTCATCTTCTACATCGTTCTGTGGCTGCCGGTGCTGCTGTATTTCGGCGTGCTGAACTGGGTGATGAAGGGGAAGGTGGACTTCCCGCAGGGCGCGCTGGCGGGTTGCTATCTCATCCTGCTGCTGACGGGTCTCTTCCACATCGCGCTGGGCACGCTGGCGTCGGCGCTAACGAAGAACCAAATCATCGCGGCCATCATCGGCTTTGCGTTCATCATCCTGCACTTCCTGGGTGGCATCTTCCTCCAGACGCTGGCCAAGGACTATCCGAATCAGTTCCGCGCGCTGGTGGAGCATGTGGCCATCAAGGGACACATCGACAGCTTCGCGTCCGGGCTGCTGGATACACGGCCCGTAGTTTACTACCTGAGCTTTACCGTGCTGCTGCTGGCCGTGACGCATCACGTGCTGGAATACCGCCGATGGAAGGCGTGATCCGCTGCCCCTTTCCGGTCTGTCCCCAACCTTTTTTCTTTTTGCCAAGGCATGAGCAACGAATTTGAAACGCCCGCCGTCACCCCTCCAGCCCCGGAGGCTGCCGCCCCGGAACGCATTCGCCGCGGCCGCATCGGCCTGAACGTTACGGTGCAAATCATCCTGGGAGTCATACTCTTTGCGATGGTCAATGTGCTGGCGCACCGGCGCTTTAAGCAGTGGGACTACACTTACAGCCGGAGCTTCAGCCTCGCGGGGAACACGCAGAAGTTCATTGATGGGGTGAAGGAGCCGGTGCGCGTGACCGTGCTGGCGCCGCGCGAAAGCCCGGTGGAGCGCGACATTACCCCGATGCTGGACCAGTACCGCCTCACCATGGCGGGCCGTATGGAGGTGGAATACATCGACACCAAGCGCGACGTGGCGGCGTGGGAGAACTTCAAGAACCGCCTGTATAAAATCGGCAGCGGGCTGCGCATCGAAACGGACGGAGTCTTTGTGCAAAGCGAGCGCCCTCACAAATCCGACACGGGGGAGGAGACTTACTTTCACAAGTGGATTCCGGCGGAGTCGCTCTACCTCATGGACAAGGACAAGAAGGTGCCGCTGGCCTTTCGCGGGGAGTCCTATCTGAACACCGCTATCGCCGCCGTGACGGATCCGGAGCGGCCGCGCATCGGCATCGTGACGGGCATGGGCCGCGTGCGGGTGACACCACAGGGCACCGTGGGGCATGTGCTAACAGATATCTGCAGCGCGCAGAATATTGATCTCGAAGGCTGGCGGATGCTGGAGTACCCGGAGGACATCGCGCGCTACAAGGCGCTGGTCTTTGTGGGCACGAACCTCTTCGGCGAACAGCAGGACGCGCTGCTCACGAAATTCTTCGAAACACCGGGCAACGGCGCGATGGTCCTCCTCGATCCGGAGGACAACTGTGTGGAGCTGAACAACTGGCTGAATCGCTATGGCATTGACCCGCAGGATGACCGCGTGCTGACGGCGCGCAGCACGCCCACCGGCCCGGACAAACAGTACGCCGTGGACGCACGATTCCTCGATAACTCGCCGATCACGGAAACGCTGATGAATCAGGCGACGCTGCTGCCGCGGCAGACGCGTTCACTGAAGATGCTCTCGGGCCTGCAGAAGCAGCGCGATGAGAACATTCAGATCACGCCGCTGCTCACTCCGGGCGAGTTTTTCTGGGGCGAAAAGGATTTCAGCGACGCGCTGCCGCAATACAACGCGAAGGAGGAAAACGGGAAGCAGAAGGACAGCGGTAAGCCACTCTTCGTCGCCGCCGCGCTGGAGCGCGGGGCTGCGAGCGATCCCCGGCTGCAGATGCAGAGTTCGCGCCTCGTCGTGGCAGGGAACGCGGCATTCGCCGAGCCGCCGGTTTCCGCGCCGAACTATGACTTCATCACCCGGTCGCTGAACTGGATCCTCCACCGTGATGTGACGGCGGCGAATGACAGTTCCACAGACAAAGCGAAGCACCGCTTCTCCATTTCCATCAGCCCGGCGCAGTGGCAGCGGGTGATGCTCATCACTACAGTGGTGCTCCCGCTCACCGCATTGATGGCGGGCCTCGTCATCTGGAGCACCCGCCGCCACTAGGCATTCTCACTCCGCGACGGTTGTATGAAAAATTCCACGACTCTGCTGCTGCTGGTGCTGACCCTCGGACTGGGGGCCTGGCTGCTCCTGCGCGAGGGGCGCACCGTGTCCGACCTCGGCGGGCATTTCCTCTTCGATCTCAGCGGGCACCTAACGAAGACCGAGGAGATCAAGGTGGACGTCGCCGCGGAGGACATCGCGGGCATCGACCTGAAGAGCAGCGCGGCGGAGATTTCCCTGCGCAAGCGCCCCGACGGCGGCTGGGATCTAGTGCAGGGCATCAAGGACCGCGCCGACGCCGCGGTGGTGAAAGAGTTGATCGATTACTGCACCCGGGCGCGCATTCTGGACACCATCGCCGCTGATGAAGTGGACGGGGGCAAGGTCTCACCGGCTTCCCTCGGACTGGATGACACAGGGGCCTGGCGGATTTCCTGGCTGAAGGCGGATGGCTCTGTGCTCGCCAGCATCGTGGCCGGCAAGACGGCCCCGCTGGACAACGCGGGCTATGTCCGGATGTCCGGAGAAAGCCGCCGGCCGGATGTTTACCTTGTGAACCCAGACCTGCGCCCGCTGCTGGCCCGTCCGCTGGATGCCTTCCGTGATCCGCGCGTGGCCCGCTACAAAAGCACGGAAGTGAGCCGCTTCGTCGTCCGCAAAGGGGAGGGGGAGGTGGAGTTCAGCCGCACGTTCCTCAAGAAGGCTACGGACGCGCCGGCTCCCCAGCACGCGGCCGACCCGAACGGCGGCGATAAATCCGCCGAGGAGCCGGAGCCGGAAACCACCCCTTGGGTGATCTCGCGCCCCTTGCCAAACGCCCCGGCCGATCAGGCGGCGGTGAAGGACTTTGTGGCCATGATCTGTGGCGCCAAGATGAAAGCCTGGAGCACGTGGCCGGAAACGGCTACCACCGCCGCCGCCGACAAACCGGTGGTGGAAGTCACGCTCTACCCGGATGGCGAAAACGCCAGGGGCGCGACGCTCGCGTTCTTTCCAGATCCAGAAAGCCCGGATAAAACGGCGCTCTGCCGCGATGTGCAGCGCAAAGCCGAGTTCAAAGTGGACCGGCAGATCATGGATGATCTGTGCCTGGCGGAGTCGCCGGAGATTTTCCGCAGCCGCAAGCTCGCAGCAGTTGAGCCGGGTATTATTAGTACTGTGCAGGTGATGACGCAGTCCGGGGACTCTGTTCTCGTCGTCCGCGTGGGCAACCGCTGGCACTGGCGGCCCGCCCAGGGCGGCGAATGGGAGCCTGCTGCCCCCGAGCGGCTGGAGAAGCTGATCGCTCTCATCAATGAGACCGAAATCATCGACTTCACCAGTGACTCCCTCTCTGACCCCGCCGCCTACGGCTTGGACAAACCGGCGATGTCCATCACCATGGCCGCCGGGGCGCACCTGGCCCTGGAGCAGCTCACCCCGATGACGCCGAGGAACAGCCAGACGCTGCGCATCGGCATTCTCCCGGATGGCCGGATCTTTGCCAACTTCACCGGTGACCCTTTCGTTTACCGGATCGGCCCGGAGCTTCCCTCGGGCATTCCTCAAAAATGCATTAAGTGGCGCAGCCTGAGCCTGCCGGGCTTTTCCTTCCTCCAGTTCCGGGGCATGCGTATCACGGAAGGGACGCAGCCTCCTCTCAACTCCAGTTTCGATATGGCTACGGCGAAGTGGAATGCAGACCGGGCCGGTGTGGATGTCACGGCGCAATTCAACAAGGGCGCAGCGGAAGCCCTCGTTCAAAAACTGGGGGCGCTCACCGCCGCTCAGTGGCTGGAGAGTAATCAGGAGGCGCAGAAAGCTCTGGAGACGCCGGCGGTGACCGTGCAGTTGCAGTATGAGGCTGTAGAGGAAAACCCTCCCCGCCTACATGTCGAGCAGATCACCCTGGAACTGGCTCCGATGGGAACCTCCGCAAACGCCCCATTCTGCTTCGGGCGAATCAGTGGCCGCGTGGATCCTTTTCTCATCGACCGCGCGATCTTGGATCAGATCCTCGCCGGACTTCTGATCAAGTAATGTCCCGCCGCTGGAGGATGGGGTTGGGGTGCGAATTAGGGGATTCCTCTATCTTTGACTCAGGTGTTTGGGACAAGAAAGACTGATGAATTATACTTAATTTTGTTTTTGCAAATTTGCCATAATTATTATAAAAGGGCGGATTAAGTGTCTCCTTCTTACCCTTAATCCATCTCAGTTATGGCCCTGAAACGCATCCTCGCCTACACCCTCCTGGAAGTCCTCGTGACCGTTGCGGTCATCGGAGGTGTTGCTTCCGGCTCTTACCTAGTGGTCAGTCACCTGCGGGAATCCAGTGCCAAAGCCAAGCTGGAACAGGACGTCGCCGCGGTGAACCGTGCCCTGCAGGTTTACATGACACACGGCGGAAAAGTGCCTGCCGGCCTTACCGGAGACCAGGTGCTGGCCCGCTTGCGCCGTGAGGCCGCCAACCCGCGCATTGCGGGCATCAAGGGCTCTCTGATTGATCCGCGCATGACGATTCGCTGGCAGGGTTCCAGCGAAGCAGCTGAAAGTTCCCTGCGGGCTTACTGGGATGACAGCGCGAAGAAGTTCATCGTGGCCGTGAGCGGAGCCAATCCCGGAGTGAAGGAGTTCTACACTGGGGACATGCCCGAGCCTCTGCCCATGGGCGTGGACGAAGACGGTCATCAGTATGACCCCAACAAGGACGACCGGGAAGCTGCCGGTCAGTTTGCTGCCGTGGATAAGTGGGTATGGGACTACAACAGCTCAGGCAGTGTCAGCCGTGATACTCCGGACATGCAACCCACTGAAGGCATGGAGCCGGATTCCAGCGGATCGCTCACGGATGCGAATGCCATCCCCCTGGATCCCCCGCTCTTCAGCATCCCCACCGGCGGTTTCGACATCAGGTGGTTCCCGGGCACTGTGACACTGTCACTCCCGCCGAGTGCCCCGGCCAACGTTGCCGAAATCTACTATTATGTCACCGGCGGTCCGTGGCAGAAATATACTTCAGCCATAACGGTAGATATAGGAACGACCATCACCGCCAAAACGATCACCCTGGATCCGGATCATTTTGAAGATAGTGTGACAGTCTCTGAGCGCTATGATCTGACGAGCCTGAAACTCGAGATTACGGCTTCTTTCCCGAAATCTAATTACAATTACCGTGAGCTGGGCGGTGCGATGCACGGCGGTGTGGTGCCTCCCGCTCCTCCGCATGGTCTCGCGAACGTGACGAATCTCGCAGATGTGCCAGTCGAGCATATCACGAGCGCCAAGTTCAACATTTACTGGACCTTCGATGGCTCCGACCCTGGACAGCCAGGCAACGCCGCCCGTATTGCCGGTTCGCCATTTGGTGGGAACTACGAGGGGACCCCAATCCCCTTCATGCTGAACAGCTACGCTCCGGCTGGCACCGCCAAAGTAAGGGTGCGTGCGGTCGCGATCGATACGGAACTGTTTCGCACGTCAGACGAGGTCGTTATTGATCTGGGGATAGAAAAGCTCACACTGCCCGCGACGAGCCTCTCGGTGGGCAATGATGCCGTGGTGATGACTCCGGTTGCGGGCAGCAACGTGCTCCCGGCAAACACTCGGGTCTTTTTCACCGACAATGGCAGCGATCCGGGCGACAATGCAGGAGAGCCGTCCAGCACCTCAGCTATACTGTATAGCGCGCCGGTAAGGTATCCGGCCGGGCTCACAGAATACACGGCCCGCATATATCCACCTGCGGATTACAAACTGTGGTTCACGACCGGCGAACCCTCCGCAATCGGGACCGGCACTACGCCGGATGGCTTCTACTTCGCCATCAATGGAAGTGACCGGAAGCTCTACCAGTTCGACTCCGGCACCGGCAACAACATCATCCGTACCTCGGAGTGTCTCTACACGCCCGCCGCCATCGCCTTCCTCGCGGGAACGAATCAGGTGTACTATCTCGAGAGTTCCTCCGGTAACTGGAACATGGGGCGTTATGACCTTGCTACCGGAACGCACGCCCCCGCCGGTAAATTGACCGATGCCGGAATGGACTATGTCCCGGCCGAACAGCCCAGAAATCTCGTGGGCTATAACAACAGCGCCTACTTTATCGCAGAGGACACGGACGACCTCGTGCGCATTGACTTTAACTCCAATGGCACCATTCGAGCCGGATACAAATTCGCTGACATTGCAGAAGACCTCATCGCTTTCCACGACATCGGAGACATTGCCGCCGATACCACCGGCACTCTGTTTATCTCGGCGCAGAATGCATGGGCCACCTTCAACCTGAAATCGATGAATGGCTTCACTGTCCCGGTGAACAACCCGTCATCGGTGTGGAGCGGTCTCGTCACTGCCTCCGGGAATCAAATGCTCGGAGTCAGCAGTAGTGAACCGGATAAGTTCTATGCGCTGGACAAAGCAGCAGGAAGCGGCGGTTCTCCTCTGGCGTTCAGTCCTGCGAGAACCTTTGAAGACTTCGCCGGTCCCCTTTCGCCAGTTCCGTTCCAGATGCCGCCGGGGCACTACGCGCTTTCGCCGGGAACAGACGACATCCTCAGGCTCAATCTCGACAGCGGTCGTCAATACATTTTCTCCTCCAATCTCGGGATGCAGCCTACGGCGCTAGCTGCCGACAACACGGCCGGAGTGCTCTATGCTGCAGGGCAGGATCCAGCCAATGCCTCCAACGTGCTTCTGAAGCAGGTGAATATTTCCACTGGTATTATCACAGAACTCGGCAGCCTCACCGCTCCGGTCCTGGACTACCAGCCGGCGGACGCCCCTAAATCGATGGTCTGGTATGCCGGCGCCCTTTATTATCTGGCGCCGGGCGGCGATGACCTCGTCAAAACGACGATAGATGCCGGTGCCGTCGCTCAGCAGACCCAGGTGGCTGATATTCTCGACGGGGTTTCCATTCACCCGATCCTCGGTACCGTGGACGCCATGACCATTGGGCCTGACGGTCAACTGTATCTCGCCAGCAGCGACCACCATGTTCTCGTTTCTTATGATCTCGCCAATCGCGACGGCTTCAATGTGATCCGAAGCACCCCTCAAGCTTCCTACAAGGCCATTACCTACCGTGCGGACCAGCTGATGTTCGGGGTTCCATCCACAAGTTCGGAGACAGCCCGCCAACTGTTCACCATTGATGACAACAACGGTAATCAGGCACTTGCCCGCAGTGTGGTTCCGCCGGTTGAGATCAGCGATATTACCGGCCTCTTTGACGGAGCCCCGACTCCGGTAAACGCCGAGTTCTTTGCCGTCGATGGGGTCACGACCCGTATTTACCGCTTTGACCCGGCGACAGGTCTCAATGCCGTTCTCACGGCCGGCGCTCCATGGAACATGGGGGCTGTAGCTTACGATGGTGAGAACCAGCGCGTCTATTACGTGAACAGAACCGGAACACAGATTGGCTCCTACAGCATCGGCACCGGAATACACTCGATTGTCGGCGATTTGAATCAAAGTGGTCTCACCTACCGCACATCCTCCTCTCCGGCGAATCTGACCTTCTTTAATGGCGCCCTTTATTTTGTCGCTCCCTCCACTGATGACCTTATACGTGTGGATATCGCCCAGTCGAATACTGTGGCGGATGCATGGAAGGAGGCCGACCTTAGCGGTAATGCATCCATTGGAGCTGTTGGCGACCTCTCAGTGGATGGTAACGGCGTCATGTATCTGTCCGAGGGCAACTCTCTTGTCAGCTATGATTTGAAGTCCATGTCGGGCTATACTATACTGAGCAACGGCCATCCATCCGCTTATGGCGCTCTCTTCACCTCCGGCGGGGACTCGCTCTTTGGGATCACCGCGAATCAGGCCCAGCAAATCGTGGCTGTCAGCACCTCTGGAACAAATGTGACACCGGTGTCCTCCACTTCTCCGGCGCGCAATTTCATTGATGCCGCTTCGGCCCAGCAGCGGGTGAATGTCACTCCGGCATCCGGCGCATACTATGCCAGTGCGACGGGCAAGAATACCATCTACAGCCTGGACCTTGCCGCAGGGGCACTGCGCCCGCTGACGGCTACCTGTCCGGTGCAGCCTGAGGCCCTGGCTCACGACACCGACAACCGGGTCATTTACTACACGGAGAATACCAACTCCTCTTCGAACATCGGCCTTTATCAGTATGACCTGCGGAGCCAGCGGCATACCTATGCAGGCAACCTGGCGGCAGGCTCCCTGGGTTACTCCATCACTGCCGCCCCACATAACCTCGTTTACTTCGCCGGCAGTCTTTATACCATTCCCTCCGGGGACGATATCGTCAGGCTCAACTTTATGGCCGGGGTCGTTAGTTCCCTCACAAAGTTCGCCGACATCTCCGGCAACACCCGCACAATTGGTAATGCCGGAGCCTTTACTGTGGACAACACCGGCATGGCCTGGGTGAGCCGGGACAGTGGCAACTTGCTCTCAAAATTCAACTTCTACACCCGTACCGGCTATACGGAGGTCAATACCTCGGATGCCCGCATGACCTCGCTGGTTTTCAATGCCGGCAATAGCCTCTACGGCACTCACAACTCCAGCCAGAGTGTGCTCCAGTTCGTCAGCCAGTCTAATGGCAGCCGCTCGGCGAATGTGAATGCCAGCCCGTCATTGAGCATTCGTGACATCACCGGCAACAACAGCCGTCCGCAGCCTGTCCTGCCACAGTGCTACGCCGTAGGCGGGGACAACACCAGCATCTACCGCTTCGACCCTGCTACGGGTGTGACCTATGCTGTGACCAGTTCGGCGCCATTCACGCTTAGCTCTCTGGCCCGCGATCCGGTGAACAATGTCCTCTATTACCTCGAGAATTCGGCCTCTAACTGGCGGCTTGGGCGTTACGCCGTCTCTTCCGGAACTCACACAGTGCTGGCCACCATTGGAAATCAGCTCTGGAATTACCCGACACTCAGTCTTCCATCCAATCTCTACTACTATGGCGGGCATCTTTACTACATTGCCTCCGGATCCGATGATCTCGTACAGATTGGACTGAACTCGGCGGGAACCGCAGTCACCGGAGTCACCAAAGCGGCTGACATTACCGATGACTCCGTCAATCTGGGTGTCGTGGGTGACGTTGCTGTGGACATCGCGGGCCGCGCGTGGGTTGCCACGGGGAATTCGGTCGTGAGTTACTTCAGCATGGTCACGCTATCGGGCTATACCCAGTTGTCCTCCTCGCAGCCCAACTACAATTCCCTGATCTTCACCACTACAGGTTCCTTGTATGGAAGCCACTCCGGCGGCGACTCCATGGTTTACAGTGTGGACGGCTCAACAGGGGCCGCAACACTGGTGGCCAGTACCTTCCCGCAGATCACCTTCTGGGACATGGCTGGACATGAAACCAGTGTTCCATACAGCCGCTCCAATTCACTGTGGGCGGTGGCCGAAAATACCGGCCGTCTGGGTGAGTTTGTGAACTGGAATCTTCCGAACGTCGCGGCGCGCGCTTACGGACCCATCCGTTACCTTAGTGGTGGCGTGGTGACCAGCTTCACTGGTGCCTGCAATTTTGAATCCCTCGCCATCTCCCAGTCGGGTGCCGCTTATTTTGTCCGCAACAGTCCCACAGTGATTGATGGTGTGACTTACAAGCGCCCGCTGTTCACTTTCGAGACTGGAATACTAACCTGGGGTTCAACACCCACAGTGCCGGTAGCCAGTTTTGTGGGCGACTTGGAGCAGGCTCTCTCGGTTTTGGGACCGGTGGGAGAAGCTGTGGATACTGATGACGTGGCCGGCCTTGCCATAGGACCGGATCAGCGGCTCTGGGTTCTCTTCAACGATGGGACTGGTTCCAATAACGACTACCTGTTCCGTATCAATTCGTTCTCCATTACTCCTCAGGGAGCCCTGAACAACGTATCTCTGATTGGACCTCTCACCGGTGCTGGTGATGTGGTTAACGGCGGACAGGACATGGTTTACAACGGAAACACTCTCCTCGTAGCGGACGATACGGATGACGAGATTTATACTGTGAATCCAGCCAGCGCTGCCATTACGGGAGTTCATAGTGCTGATACGACTGTTAAGTATGAAGGCCTCGCGATGTTTGCGCCGACCGGCGAGCTGGTGGGCAGCAGCACAGACAGCGGCACGCCTGATGCCGAGTCAATCCGCCGGATCAGGCCAGGGAACAGCAATGACACCACCCGCTTTAAATACAGCACTCTCTCAGCAGGTTTGCTCACTGATATTGAAGGGGTTTCCTTCAGCAGCGGCTCCATCAGTTCCAGCAATGCCGCGCCGCCGGATTATTTTGCCATTAACCGTACCAACAGCATTTTCCGGGTCAATCCTCAGGACGGCATCGTGACGACAGTTACGTCCTCGGCTCCATTCACTCTGGATGCTGTGGCTTACAATGCCACGGACAGGCTGATTTATTACGTTCAGAACAGCAATACGACCATCCAACTGGGTCAATATAATCTGGCTACAGGCACCCACGCAGTTCTGGGTGATCTCAAGACAGTAGGGAATTACCGGCCGGTGACCCGTCCGCAGCATCTGATCTACTATCAGGGTGAACTCTTCTACATCAGTGGAAACGGGGTGTCGCAAACCTTCCTTGTTCGCGTCCGGATTTCGCCCGCCGCCATTCTCGCTCAGGACACGATGGTACGGCTGTCGGCTACAAACAATTGGACAGTGACCGCCGCAGCCCTTGATAACGCGGGTATGCTCTACTTCCGTGAGGGGGCCAACCTGCGGGCCTACGATCTGCGGCGGTTGGGAAATCTGGCAGTCATCACCTCTACGTCGGCACCGTTTGAGAGTATTCTTTTTGCGGCCGGCTCAGGGACATTCCATGCTGCGAGAAGTTCGACACTTACTTCCATAGAGTCATTGAATCTTTCCACCGGTTTCGCCAGCGCTCCGGTTGTTACTTCGCCGGCCATTCAGCTTTATGACATCACAGGTGCCCACAGTGCTCCTGCCCAACTCTGGGTGAATACAAACTACTACGCTGTTGGTGGCAATAACCAGGACATCTATGTCATTGATACTGCCAATGCCGCCAACTCATTGAATACCACGACGCCCCTGATGAACAGCATTGCGGCAATCGCTGTGGATCCCGCCGGCGACCGCGCCTACTACATTCAACAGGGGAGTCCGTATGCGCTTGCTGTCTATGACCGTAACACCGGCAACCATACTCTCCTCGCACAACTGGCCAGCACCGGGACCGTCCGTCCCTCCGTGCAGCCGGACAATCTGACCTGGTTCAATGGACATCTTTACTGGCTGCAGTCCAATACAGACAACCTCTACAAGGTCGAACTCAAGCCGGATGGCAGCTTCAGTGACACTTTCCTTGTCGCTGATATCGCGGGGAATTATGAATCCGCCTTCGGGACTGTGGGTGACCTCGTTGTTGATTCCAACGGCACCCTCTTTATCTCGGGCAGCAACCGTTTCGCGCGTTTCAATCTTACGACGATGAGCGGCTATGCCACAATCGCTCTGAACCCCGCCTTCGTCTGGAATGGTCTCATGGTGGATGGCGATGGACTTGGGCTGTTTGGCGTGAAGAGCACCGAGCCGGGCAACCTTTACTCGGTGAATGTGCTGGATGGCTCCGGTACGCTCATCGGTGCCTTTGATGCTGTGCGCAGCATCGCTGACCTCGCTTCGCCGCAGGTTCCGTTGTCCTCAGTTCTTCCTGGGCAGCGTTATTTCATCAGCCAGAACAGCACTGCCGTTCACCGTATCGACCTCGCTACGGGCAGAAGCTACCGCATTACCTCTCAGATTCCCCATCAGCCGGCCGGCGTCGCGCATGATTTTACGAACAATATGCTGTATCTCGTGGCCTATACCGGCTCCTCGATGAACACTCCCGGCACTATCCGGCTGGTGTCCTGCAATCTGGCTACTGGCATGCCATCGGTTGTCGGTGATCTGTCATCCGGGTGGAGCTTCAATGCGACAGCCATGCCGCAGGCCCTAATCTATGCCCAGAATGCGCTGTATTATGTCCATCCGCAGTCGGACGATTTAATTAAGGTCACGTTGACAGGCGGTGTGCCCACTGCGCAGGCAAAAGTCGCGGACATCGCAGCGAATGCGAATCTGGGTGACGTAAGCGCCCTGACTGTCAGTCCGGACGGCGCTCTCTACATTTCACGCATGGATGGCGAACTGCTCGCCAAATACAACTTCTCATCCCTCACCGGGTATGATGCCATCCGCACCGTGCCTAAGGCCAATTATCACGGCCTCACCTATGATGACGCGGGAATTCTGCATGGTGTCTTCGGCGGTGAGGAGAGCAATCTCTACACGGTGAATCTGATGACAGGCGCTTCCACATGGAAGGTCGCATCCAGCAATCCCATCTTTGATATCACGGGGCTCAATGTCGACATTCTGCCCGCCTTCAGCCGCTCACTTTGGGCCATCGCCAGAAATGGAACGAACGCCCAGCTCGTGGAGGTCAAGAATTATGACCAGCCCACCTCGCGCACCGCAGTCAACTGGGGCAACATCACATACTACAACGGCAGTACCTACACGACCATGCCGAACAGCTCCATTCAGATTTATGGTCTGGCGCTGTCCAGCAGCGGCGTTGGCTATTTTGTTGCCACGGGAACCACGACTATTAGTGGCGTCAGCTATTCAATGGGCCTCTATCGCCTTGATCTGGGAACACTGCAGGCCGGAGTAGCGCCGCGCGTCACCTTCCTTGGTGACCTGAAGCCTCGACTCGATACGCTCTCTCCAGCAGCCGGCACCAGTGAAGGTCGCTGGGTCACCGGTCTTACGATTGATCCGGTCAGCGGTAAAGTTTACGGCATGCTGCTCGACGGCACGAGCGGAGGTGCAGACAAACTCTTCACGATCAATTCCCTGCTTAAGGGCAGCGGGAATGGCCTGATCGACCTGTCACTGGTGGGTACCATGTCCGGCACTGCGAGCATCGCGCACGGCAAATCTCTAATCTTCGACCGCGATGGCACCCTCTACGCCGCCGACTACAACGATTACACCGTGGACACCATCAACCCGGCTACCGGCGTGGACTTGGGCACGTTCTCCAGTTCCAGTGATGGCTCAGCTCGTTACTCGGCCATGGCTGTCGACCCCGTCACCGGAGCCATCATCGGAGCGGAGATCAGTACGTATGACACCCGTGTGCTGTTAGCCGGCAGCAACAATGACCCGCTGTCTTTCAATTTGTCGTCCGCCCTTGGCGTGAGTTCGGTGTATGCCATGAGCTTTGCAACCTGGCCGGCCGTGCTGCCGGAGACCCCACCTGCGGTCTATTATGCAGTCAATGGCACCACGACCCTGTATTCCTTTAGTGCGACCTCGGGTTCCACCAGCCCGCTGACCCCTGCGGCTCCATTCCAGGCAAAGAGCTTAGCATACGATCCGCAAAACCACAGTCTGTATTACATCGAGAACGTGGCGTCTAATTTCAGACTGGCGCGCTACGACTTAAATACTTCAACGCACACGATCCTGGGCAACCTCGATGTTAAGGCATCAGGTACGTGGGCTTATGATCCATCGGCACGGCCGAATAACCTGGAGATCTCAGGAGACAGTCTCTACTACGTGCATCCGAATTCCGATGACCTAGTCCGGGTAATGGTGGACTCAACCTCCATCCTGGAGCAACTAAAAGTCGCGGATCTTACCGGCAACGCATCCAACTTTGGGGGTGCAGTCACAGAACTCACCATCGCCGCGGACGGCGTGCTGTGGATCTCAGCCGTCAATGGTCTCTATAAATACAATCTCTCGCTGCTCACCGGATTCAGCACCGTTGCAGCAGGCTCTCAATTTGCCGGTGTGCTCTTTGACCAGTCGGGCAATGATCTTTACGGAACTACCTTCGCTCAGCAAACTACGGTTCATTCGGTGAACAAGGTCACTGGAGTCATGACGCCAGTGGCGGTGACGGCACCATCAATCAGCTTTGATGACTTCGGCTCGTATCCTCCTGTGCCGCCCGCTCCGGTGGGCACATACTACGCCGTTAATGGAACGCGCACGCTGTATCTCATGGACCAGCTCACTGGCGGGGTCTCCGCCGCGAACTCCGGCGCGCCTTATGAGATGAGTGCGTGCGCCTACGATGTGGATGGCAACCTGGTGTATTACGTCGAGGCGGGCACAGACGCCTGGCGTCTCGGCCGTTACAATCCCGTCACCGGTGTTCATACCGACCTCGGCCGGGCTCCAGAATCCGGACCGTATGCATCGCCGTCGGGCACACAGCCCAACAACCTCTTTGTGTTCAACTCCCAGGTTTACTACATCGCCCCGGGGACGGATGATCTAATGCGCATTGACATCAATGCGGCCGGAAATGCGCTGCTCCACTACTACAAGGTGGCGGATATTACCAACAACACGGTTTCCTGGGCTTCTGTAGGTGATGTTGCCGTCTCCTCTGCCGGTCTCGCCTTCTTCTCGACACCAGTTTCGATCGCGAGATTCAATCTGCTTTCCATGAGCGGGTATGCTGTGGTCACCGCCAGTCCGGCTGGTGACTGGCAGGCCATGCTGATGGGGGCGGACGATCTGCTCTACGGCGTTAAGGCTGCGGAACCCTCGCGGATTTACCGTATCAATCAGACGAACGGTAATCAGACCCTTGTTTCTGAAATCGCTGCCGGACTGGAGTTTGCCGACCTTGCCGGCCGTCATCCGCGGGTGACTCCTCAACCTGCCGCCGGACAGGTTTATATGGCTGTCAGCAGCAGTCCGTCCATTCACCTTGTTCATGTGACCACCGGTGCGAACCGGATGCTGACCGCCAGCGCGCCATTTTCTGTTGGGGCTGTGGCCTATGACTACGACAGCAACGCGGTATTCTACACTGAAGCGTCGGATTCCAGCTTTCGCCTTGGGCGGTTTGACCTGAGGAGCAGCGCCCATGCCATCGTGGCCGACCTGGCTGCTGAAGCCTGGGACTATCCTGCCAGCGCCCGTATCAACAACCTGATCTACAGCAACGGCGACCTCTACTACATTCACACGTACACGGACGATCTTGTGCGGGTAGGCCTGAATAACGGTGCCGTGAGTGACCAGTCTCTGTTCGCGCACATCACAAACAATTCGAGAACGCTCGGAGACATTGGTGCTACTGCCATTGATGAGAACGGCTACCTGTTCATGGCGCGTCAGGATGCGCCGCTCTTTGCGCGCTACAATATGGCGCGCCGGTCCCGCTACACTGAACTGAATACGGATTCTGCTCAGTTCAATGCCATGACTTTCGTTGATGGTGTGCTCTATGCCGGCAGAACGGCGCAGAACGACCGTATTGCCTCCATTGAGACCACGGCTGGCACTGTGGTCAGTATCGTTCCTGCCGCTTCCCCGGCTGCGGCGATTCAGGATCTTAGTTGGATTACACCCGAGTTTACCACTCCCGCTACCCGCTATTATGCCAGTGACCGCGGTTCAAATCTGTATCAGATTGATCCTGCATCGGGTGAAACATCAGTCCTTGCGTCCATCGCGCCGCTCACTGCGGAGGCCATCGCTTATGATCTGAGTAATGACTACATCTACTTCCTCGAACGTCCCGGGACGGGGTTTAGGCTGGCCCGCTATGATGCCGACTCCGGTGCCGTCACCGTGTTGGGCAGCCTTCAGCAGAATGGATTCGCCTATGTGCCAGCTGATCAGCCGCAAAGCATGGTATTTTACAACGGCCAGATTTATTACATTGCCCGCAATACGGACGATCTTGTGCAGGTGACGGTCACCGGTGGTGCCATTGCCGCGCAGGTGAAACTGCGCGACCTCTCCGGCAATGCCTCCAGCTGGGATGTCGCGGCGATGGCATTGAATAATTCCGGTCAGCTTTTGTTCCGTGCCGGTTCTGCATTCTACCGCTGTGACCTTCGTACCAGTGGCGGCAGCATTACGACGCTGACGTCCTCCTCGCCGGAGTATGAAAGTCTCCTCTTCACAGAGGACTCTTCCGCCCTCTATGGTGCGACTGTGGCCTCGGTTACCCGTGCTGACAGTGTCAACATCAGCAACGGCACCGCCACGAACGGTGTTGTTACAAGCCCGGCAGTGTCCCTGTTTGAAATGACCGGGCCTAACAGCGCGGCTGCTCCCCCCGCGGCTTATTACTACGCGGCCAACAGCACCAATAAGCTTTATCGTGTGGATCCCGTCAGCGGAAACACCGTGGCTATCAGTGGTAATGCTCCCTACACCTTCGATACTGTGGCCTATGACCAGTCCGCAGATGTCGTTTACTACGTGGAGAACACAGACCACAGTGCCAAACTGGGCAGATACACCATCGCCACTGGCGTTTTTGCCAACATCGGAACCATTGTGGATACTTCGATTGGGGGACTTACGATTGGCATTCACCCGCTTCACCTTGTGGCCTATCAGGGGGCGCTGTATTACATTCGCCGTTACGAGTCGGCATCCTCTCAGCGTGATGACTTGATCCGCATTACCTTCACCTCCACAGGGGCAATTGCCACTCAGGCGAAGGTTGCTGACATTGGAAATACGAGCCTCGCGGATGTTCGTGGTGCTACCGTGGATGACAGTGGTATGATGTATTTCAACACCAACACTGCTCTCTGTCGCTACAACCTCCGTGAATTGAACGGCTATACGGTGCTTGCAAGCTCCTTACAGCAGCAGAATGGCCTGCTCTGGATGCGCGAGGGCAGTCAGCTCTATGGGGCGCCGAACTCCGTGCCTACCGGCATCAACCCGATCAATATGTCCACTTGGGCTCTGGGTTCGATGGTTACAACGAACCCCACGGTGATCACCCTGTCTGACTTCGCCAGTGGTAATTTGGCACCGCCGCCGCCGTGGAATTCTGTCCCGCCTGTTTACATTGCAGGCGATTTCTCCCGCACCAGCAATGGAGCGCTGCGAAATGTCGCGCGTCTGGGACCCGACGGGGAAATTGATAACTCCTTCAATACCGGCAGCGGAACGAACTCCGGCAGTTCGGTGCGTGCGATAACGCGAACCAGTTCCGGTCAGCTTATCATCGGCGGTGACTTCACCAGCTTCAACGGTACCAGTCGTGCAGCGCTCGCCCGTCTGAACGGGAGTGGATCGCTGGATACATCATTCACTCCCGAAATCAGCCGGGCACCTGGTGGAAATTCCGGGACTGCTTACACAGCGGACTGGAGCGTTTTGGGGCTAAATCAGGATGTTTCACTGAATGGCACGGACACGAATGTGGCCAGCATCTCCAGTCCGTTGCACGGGATGTCCAGCGCCGGCGGATTCGCGGGCTTTGGTTACCAGACCTTCAATAATGTGGCGAATTCCGGTGTTACGATGACAGCCTACTTCTCCCAGAATATGACAGAAGCGGGTGGCGTGCTTGACGGTTCCCTGACTGGTCCGAATCTCTTCGGTCCCGGCGGCAGTGGTGCCAACGGTGGAATTCATCCGGACCGCAGGATTGTGGGCCCATGGTCGGAACGCTTTAATAATGACCAGGTGGGAACGCTCACTCCTACAACCGTCGGATTCTCGTTTTCCGAGCCGGTATTCCTAAATCAGCTGCTCGTCGGGCATTTGTCGAAGATGGCAGGTGAAGCCTCCAGCTTTGGGGCAAACATTCTGACCAATGGCAGCTTTGAGTCCGGTAACTGGTCCGCCACCGGATACATCCCGAACAGCACCCATGCCACGCGTGCTGCGGCAAAGCTGGATATCTCGGGTAGCGGTCATATCAGCAACTGGACACCGGATGGTGCCCAATGGATTGAGTCCTCATCGAAAGCCACAGAAGGGAACCGGTTCCTCTATATCAAGCCTTCTGATCAGTCCTGGAACTTCTGCGTCGCTCAGACGCTTTCTGTAGGCGCAGAGGGATCCACCAGCCGCAAGCTGATCGCGGGGCGGACCTACCGCGTGCGCTATAGCGGCGTCACCTTCAATCCCAACCGCCCGACCGGCGTTGGTGCTACGGATGGTAAACCCGCAGTAGAATACGGCTGGACAAAGCCCGACGGCAGCATTGGTTTCTCCGAACTCCAGAACGTCCGTGAGGACAGCACAGGTCTGCCGGCGACCATGCTTCCTGCGACCAACTGGGATGCCCTCCAGTGGCGCCATTATACCGGCTACTTTGTGGCTCCGGTGACCAGTTCCTCTAACTATGATCTGACACTCTGGCTCTCCATGGTGAAAGTCGATGGCTCTACCGCCTCGGATACCTCGGGGATGCTTTTTGACAATGTTCGACTTGAGGAAGTTACGGCTACGGAAAACGCCTATGAGCATGCCTTTGTGAGGGCTTTCAGCACTGCTGATGCTACTGGCGCACCTGTTGCTGCGGACAGTTTCGAGAACTTGAGCAGCATGACCTCCAATTTGCTGGGGAGTAGCTCCGATCCAACGACCGCAGTCGACATCAATAACGTCCGTATGGACGATGAGTCCTCCAGCAATATATATCACTGTATTGGTATGGGTGGTGAGTCCGAAAACCGTTATGGCCGGGTGCGTATTAGCTATGCGGGCCAGCCGATCCGGAGTGTGGCGATCAGCTTCTGGGCCAGTGCGGAGACGGAGCTTGTGGGTGCTTCTACGCTGCCCCGGTTCGATGGTGCCCTGACCCGAGCCGGCGTCACAGCCTCGCTAAGCAATATGGTCTTCCGTCGTGCCGCAGCACTGCCCGGGTCGGTCTGGGCCGTGGCTGAGCAACCGGATGGCAAAATTCTGATTGGCGGTGACTTCTCCACGGTGAATGGTGTCGCCCGCAACAATATAGCCCGGCTGAATACCAACGGTTCTCTGGACACTTCGTTCGATCCCGGAACAGGTCCGAATGGCGACGTGCGCGCGCTGGAGATTCTGGCTGACGGCAGCATCTTGGCTGGCGGAGATTTCTCTACATGGAACGGCAGTAGTGCTGGATCGAAGATCGTGCTGCTCTCTGCTTCCGGAGCGCGGAGCACGGGTTGGACTTCCTCCCTCTCGGCGACAGCCGGCGACAGCGTCCGCTGGATTAAGTCGGTTGCTAGCGGCGTGCTGGTGGGCGGCAAATTCAGTGCACCGCACAATGGCATCGCCCGACTGACGATGGCTGGAGCCAACGATACCAGCTTCAACCCCGGCACCGGTGTGGGAACCGCGACTGTGCACAGCGGCTTCGTTCTTGATGACGGGAAGATGATGATTGGCGGTGACTTCACCTCATTTAACGGAACGACCCGCAACCGAATCGCACGGCTGAATACCAGCGGCTCGCTGGACACCTCATTCGCGCCTTCGCCGGCCTTCGACGGGGTGGTACACTCGCTCCTGCGCTTGCCTGGCTCCGGTTACGTTCACGCCGGCGGTGTGTTTGGAACCTATAACAGCAATGCCCGCGCCCGGGTGACGGTGTTTAATTCCGTCAATGGTGCTGCTGGAACAATTGTGTGGGGTCCCACTGGCATGACGATGAATGCGGTGTATTGTGTGGACTGATCGTTCCCATGAAAGACCTCCAGAACCAGGAAGCACCAGAGCAAAACCCAGACGTGGCCGGCTGCCGCAAGGGCCGCCGTATTCTTATCGCCTATTCCGCAGTACTGGGCCTGGCGACTGCTGGAGTGGCGGTGTGGCGCGGAATGAATGGCCGCAACCCCATGGACAGCGCTACGGTGGCCGTGGAGGATCAGGCCCGTGCTGCGCTGGCGGCCTTCCTCAAAGCCGATAATCCGGCGGCCAGGGTGAGGTGGGTTTTGACCGGCGAATCTGTCCTGCCCCAGATGGAGGCGTACCATGCCGGCCGGGAGTCGGAGGTCTATGACCCAGCCGCCTTCCAGCAGGTAGAGGCACCAGTCGGGCTGGGGGCGCGTGGCGTAGTCGTATTCGAACTCCCCCGCGGCCGCGGACTCACTCCGGTGGTGGCCTGTATGAGCCGGAATGCATCCGGTCAGTGGTGTGTGGATTGGGATCTTTGGCGGCAGTCCGCCGAGGGGCAGTTCCGCGATTTTGTCTTTCGCCCGGTAGAGGGGGAACAAACACTGAGGGTGAAACTCACCAATTTGGGACTTACTGGGGGAGGCGTGAAGATATCAGTGGAGGATCCCTTTGACGCCGCCCCTCCCATCGTATTCGAGGTCACGCGCCCGGACCTGGCAGCCGTGTTTTTACGGGACTTGCCCGCGGGTTCGGTCCGAACCGCCACACTTCAACTGGTCTGGTTGAATGATGGCCTGACTGGCACGCTGCAGTCACAAATCCGGCGTCATGTTTGCTGGGGTTTCCATGGGCTGGATGGCGTAGCGGCTGGCGAAATCCCTCACCCGCGGGCTGGCAAATACCGCGTTTTTCCGGAGCAGGACGCTCTCAATGAGTCCGTTAATGAAGCAGTGGGAGCTGCGCTGCTCACCACTTCTGGAACAGTGCCGGAAAAGGCGATGCCTGTTGCCGAACCGCCGGCAGTTGCAGCCAAGCCTTAATCTACGCTGTCAGATCATCCGTTCTAACGGAATTCCGGGTTGGAAGACCCAGTCGCGCGCCCCGCCCGATTTTTCCGACGGGCTCCCGTCAAACGCTTACACTGGATGGAGGAAAGCCGTAGCACATTCTGGGTGACGGTTCCATGCAGTCATTTGTGGTGCCGGCAAATACCGACCACAAATTCATCGCCGTGCAAGTGCGCTGCGGTGACCAGCCCTGGTCGAACCCTTGAGTGGTCCTCGCTACTCTGTGGTAGCGGGGGCGGAGGGCAGGGAATCGTGCTTGTTGAGGGCCTGTTCCAGAGCGCGCCAGCCAAGCATGGCGCATTTAACCCGCTGCGGGAACTGCCGTACGCCGGCGAAGACTGCGAGTTCACCAAACTTGTCCATGTCAGGCTCCTCCTCCTTGCTGACAATGTCGTGAAATCCTCCGATCATTGCGCGCGCTTCCTCTGCGGTGCGCCCGGCGAGTTTGGCCGTCATGATGCTCGCGGCACTTTGACTGATGGCGCATCCCTGTCCCTGGAAGCTGACTTTCTCAATCTTTCCGTCCGTCCGGAAGCTCACCCAGACTTCGATTTCATCGCCACAGGAGGGATTCACGCCCTCTGCGTGAAAGGCCGGAGGCACCGGCTGTGGGCCGTAGTTTCGCGGACGCCGGGAGTGATCAAGGATGACCTGCTGGTAGAGTTCGTCGAGGTGGTTCATGCAAAGTAGCGCCGGGTAGCGGTGAGGATTTCGCCGAGGTGGTCGATTTCGGCTTCGGTGTTATAGAAATACAGGCTGGCCCGTGCCGTGCCGGGGAGCTTCAGCTTGCGCATGAGCGGCTGAGTGCAGTGATGGCCGCCGCGCATGGCGAGTCCGTATTCGCCGGTAAAGGTTACGAGGTCGTGAGGATGCACGCCATCCATCACAAAGCTGCTGAGTGCCCCGCGTGCGCCTGCGGGGCCAATGGCGCGGACGCCGTCGATGCTGTTGAGGGTCTCCACGAGACGGGCCGTCAGTGCTTCATCCCGGGCGGCGATGGCATCCATGCCGATGCTGTCGAGGTAATCGCAGGCCGCAGCCAGGACGATGGCCCCTGCGATGGGGGGCGTGCCGGCTTCAAATTTTTCCGGCGCTGCGCGATAGGTGCTGCGGTCGAAGCGCACGGTCTCGATCATCTCGCCGCCTCCGTGCCATGGCGGCATGGCGGCCAGCTGTTCCGCGCGGCCATAGAGTGCGCCGATGCCGGTGGGGCCGCAAATCTTATGGCCGGAGAAGGCGAGGAAGTCGCAGCCCAGGGCCTTCACATTCACCGGGATGTGGCCCACGCTCTGTGCTCCGTCCACAAGTGTCATGATGCCGCGGCTGCGGGCCAGCGAGCACCACTCCGCGGCTGGGGTGATCGTGCCGAGGGAGTTGGAAATGTGAGTGAAGGCAAACAGCTTTACCTGCTCCGTGAGCAGACCGGGCACCGCTTCTAGGTCCAGCGTGCCGGTTTCGTCCAGCACCGGGACGAACCGCAGCGCTGCTCCGTGACGCTCTGCGGCGAGTTGCCACGGCACGAGATTGCTGTGGTGCTCCAGTTCAGTGAGCAGGATGACGTCCCCTGCCTTTAGATTCTTCTGGCACCACGCATTGGCGACCAGATTGATCGCTTCCGTAGTGCCGCGGGTGAAGACGATCTCCTTCTCCTCTGCGCCGAGAAACTGCGCTGCACGGCGGCGCGCGTGCTCGTATTGCTCCGTGGCGCGGGCACTCAACTCATAGATGCCGCGGTGCACGTTCGCATTGTCGTGCGTGTAGTAGCGCGTCATCGCATCAATCACCGCCTGCGGCTTTTGGGAACTGGCGGCGCTGTCAAAGTAGAGCAGCGGCAGGCCGTTGCTTTGCACTTGTTGCAGCAGCGGGAACTGAGCGCGAATGGCGGTCCAGTCTGGGGCGGGGGAGGCGGTCATGTCAGGAAAGAAGGGAGAGGGCCCGTTCCACGATGCCTTCGACGGGCCAGAGCCGGCCGGAGCCTTCATAGCCGCAGGCGAGCATTCCTTCGTCCGGGCCGATGAAGTGATGGCCCCAGCTGCGCAGGGTTTCTACATTCCGCAGGGTGGCCGGATGGGACCACATGTGGCCGTTCATGGCCGGGGCATGGAGAATGGGGGCACGCGTGGCGAGGGCGATCGCGGTGAGGGCATCGTCGGCGAGACCGGCCGCGAGTTTGGCGAAAACATTCGCCGTGGCCGGCGCGATGAGCAGCAGATCCGCGCTGTCCGCAAGATGAATATGTCCCGGCCGCCAGCTTTGCTTTTCATCGTAGAGCCCCGCCACTACCGGATTCCGTGTCAGTGTCTGGATGGTCAGCGGAGTGATGAACTCCTGGGCATCTGCAGTCATCACGGCAGTGACGGAGCAGCCGGCTTTGGTGAGCTGGCTGGCGATGTCTGCCGCTTTGTAGGCGGCGATGCTGCCGGTGATGCCGAGAAGGACGTTGGTTTTCATGCGGTGAAGGCGGCACCGGGCCGCAGCCGGGAACTGCGCAGGCGCTCAGAGGACAGGACATTGCGGAAGGCGGCGAGGTCAGCCTCGCGGGTTTGGCTGATAATCGTAAAGCTGTAGTCGCACCAGTGGTTCATTTCGGCGATGGCATTGCGCAGGCGAAGCTCCAGTTCGGCCTCGGATTCGGAACGACGGCCAGCCAGGCGGCCCCGCAGGTCGTCCATTCCCCCCGGCATAATAAAAACGTCCACCAGCGCCCGGCGGATGGCCGCATCGGGGCACCTGCGCAGTTGCGCGGCCCCCTGGATGTCGAGGTCCATGATGACATCGCGTCCTGCGGCGAGCGCGGGAAGGACTTCGCTTTTCAGCGTGCCGTAGCGCCGGCCATGGACTTCGGCATGCTCCAGGAATTCTCCGGCGTCGATCCGGCGGACAAACTCCTCTTCTGTCAGGAAGAAATAATCGCGTCCGTGCTCTTCGCCGGGGCGCTGCGGGCGGGTGGTGCAGGAAACAGTGTAGTAAACCGGTTCCACTGCGGTGGCGGCGCGGCACAGCGTGGTTTTGCCGCTGCCGGACGGACCGGAGACGACGACGAGCAGGCCTTCGCGTTGAGTTTCGGGCGTCATGAGTTGGGAAAATGAGTCACTCCACATTCTGCACCTGCTCGCGGATGCGCTCCACTTCGGTTTTCCCGGCCACTACGAGGTGGGCGATGCCGGCGTGGTTGGCTTTGCTGCCCATGGTATTGATTTCACGGTGCATTTCCTGAGTGAGGAAATCCATGGCACGACCGGAGGGTTCAGTGCTTTTGAGCTGGCGGGCAAATTCATCAAGGTGACCGCCAAGCCGCGCGATTTCCTCGCTGATGTCACTGCGGTCGGCAAAGAGGGCGATCTCTTTGAGCAGCCGCTCGTCGTCGAGGTGCAGGGGAAAGCCGGCATCGCTCAGGCGGCGTTGCATGGCATCGCGCTGCTGCTGGGGCACGCGCGGCGCTTCGCGCTGAATGCCTTTGAGGATATCACGCACGACTTTGAGGCGCGCCTCAATGTCTTTGCGCAGGTGCGTGCCTTCGCGGGTGCGGGCTTTGTCCCACGCGGCGAGCGCCCGCGTCACTGTGCATTCGATAAGAGGCCAGACCAGTTCGGCGTTGCGCGTGGCGCTTTCGGTGACGGTGAAGACGCCGGGAGCCCGCAGCAGGGCATCCGCGGTGAAGCCCCGGCTGCCAAACAGCTCTTTGTCCATGGCCTGCAGGGCCTCGGCATACTGGCGCGCCAGACCGTGGTCCACCTTCAGCTGCGCACCGCTTTCGCCGGCGCTGTCCACGGAGATTTGCACCTGCAGACGCCCGCGGGAAATGGCTCCGGCGACGAGTTTGCGCACTCCGGACTCCAGTTCGTTCCACTCGCGGGGCAGCCGGATGTCGATGTCACTCTGCTTGCGGTTTACGGAGGAAAGTTCCACCGCGCACCGCAGTCCCTGTTCCGCTGCCTCGGCGCGGCCAAATCCGGTCATGCTTTTCATCGGGAAACCAGTGAACCGCCCGGATGCGATGGCAATGCGGGATTTTCCGCCGCCATTCTCAGGCCTTTTGCACGATGATCGAATCCAGTGCCGATTCCGGATCGATGATATCACTGATGATGACAATCGGGCTGCCGTCTCGCAGCAGGCGCTTCTTTTTGAGCAGCGCCACGGCCTTCTCCACCGAGTCGCGGCGGTTGGCGGGATCGAAGGTGAGTGTGAACGGGCAGGTAGCGCGGCTGAGATGCAGTGTGCGGACGGTGTTCTCGTCCGGGCAGAACGCGAAGACCTGCGCCTTCTGCGGGCGGAACCATGCGGTGTATCCGGCGAGGATTCCCCGCTGCGTGAAGACGATGATGCTCGCGCCGTCGATGCTGTCGGCCAGATCAACAGCGGCTTTCACCAGCCGCTGCTTATCGTTGGAAACTGCAGCGTAGCGCGCCCGGCTCGGATCATTGTCCGCGGCCTCCACACGCCGGGAGATGCGGTCCATGACCTCCACGCAGCGTACCGGCCAGGCACCGGTGCTGGTCTCGCCGCTGAGCATGATGGCGTCCGCCTCCTCAAATACGGCGTTGGCCACGTCCGTGACTTCAGCACGGGTTGGAACAGGGTTCACACACATGCTCTCCAGCATGTGCGTCGCGACGACGACCGGCTTCCCGCGGTGTACGCAGCGGCTCACGATGCGGCGCTGGATGATGGGCAGTTCCTCCAGATACACTTCAATCCCCAGGTCGCCGCGGGCGACCATGACGGCATCCGAAGCTTCGATGATTTCGTCCAAATGAGTCACGGCCTGCTGGTCTTCAATCTTCGCCATGATGCGCGCGTGACTACCGGCAGCGCGCAGTTCCCGGCGCAGCTGGTGAATGTGGGAGGCATCGCGCACAAAGCTCATGGCAACCCAGTCACAGCCGGTTTCGGCAGCGAGTTTGATATCGTCAAAATCCTTGGTGGTGAGCGCGGGGAGATTCACCCGTATGCCGGGCAGGTTGATATGCCGGCGCGAGCCGAGCGATCCTTCGTTGAGCGCGCGGCAGATGACGCGCTCTACTCCGGTTTCGAGCACCTCCATTTCCAGAGTGCCGTTGTCCACGAGCATGGTGTCGCCCTTTTTCAGGTCCAGATAGAGTCCGGGATAATTGACCGAAGTGGAAATCGGCAGTGTGGCTTCCGCCCCGCTGAGGGTGAATTCCACCGTATCGCCGGGCTTGAGCGCCACAGAATGCAGGAGGTCGCCGGTGCGGATGGTGGGACCCCGCATGTCCATGAGCAGCGCCACATCGCCGCCGGCATTATCGGCCGCCTGCCGGACGCGCTGACTCACCTCCCGGCACCAGTCCGGCCGGGCGTGGCTCATGTTCAGCCGGAAAAGGTTGGCGCCTGCTTTGATGAGGGATTCGAGGACCTCGGGGGACTGTGTGGCCGGGCCGAGCGTGGCAATGATTTTGGTTTTGCGTAGCATGGGGATAGGGTAGGCGTGTTAGATCATGCGGCAGAGTCGCCGCCAGAGCATGGCCAGAGCACTTTGAGTGGCCATCAGTTTGAAGGCCTTACGCTCCATGCGGAATAAGTGTTGCTCCACATGCGGCTGGGGATGCGCCCGGGACGCCAGCGCCATGAAAACGGTGCCCACGGGCTTTTCCGGAGTGCCGCCACCGGGACCGGCGATGCCGGTGATGGCCAGAGCATGATCGGCACCGCTCGCCGCGAGGCAGCCAGCCGCCATGGCCGCAGCGACTTCCGCACTCACCGCTCCCTGCGCGGCCAGCAGTTCTGCGGGCACCCCCACGAGGGCCGTCTTGGCAGTGTTGGCGTAAGTGACAAAGGTTTGGTCGATCACATTCGAGGCCCCCGGAACATTGGTTAGCCGATGGGCGAGGAAACCACCAGTGCAGGACTCCGCGGCCGAAACCTTCTGACCCATCCGCGTGAGCAGATCGACCACCACATGCTCCAGCGGCAGATCCCGTGCCGTGAAGTAGTGTTCGGGAAACGATGCGGCGATGATGGTTTCCGCAGCGGCCAGTTGCTCAGCGGTGCCGATAACTCTGACAATCACTTCGCCGGGCCGGGCGCAGTAGCCCAGTTCCACATCACCCAGGGCCATGATGGGGTCTTCAACGGTCGTGGACACCTGCGTTTCGCCGATGCCGCAGAGGCTGAAGCTCTTCATCACGCGCGCTCCTGCGCTGCCGGCGATGCCGCGCAGCCGCGGAGCGACTTCGTTGGTGAACATCGGCTTCAGCTCGCGCGGCGGGCCTGGAAGCAGGAAGATGTGAGGCGAGCGCGCACCGCCGGCCGCAGCGACCGGTTGAGGCGGGAAGTAGAGTCCGGGCGCGGTGCCAAACGGATTTGCCAGCACCTCCGCGCCTTCCGGTGCCATCACCTGACGGTGGGTGTGCGGATTCATCTCGCGCTTTCGCTCGGCGAGGTAGGCAGTGATGTGGGCGAGGACAGCGGCATTCTCATGCAGCGGGAGCCCGAGGAGTTCCGCCGTGAGTTCGCGGGTAATGTCGTCACTGGTTGGCCCCAGACCGCCGGTCACCAGCACAATGTCGGCGCGGCCCACCGTTTCCAGCAGCGCCTGACGGATGATCTCCCCGTCCGGAATGGCGAGCTGCCGGGTAATGCGCAGTCCCAGCGGGAAAAGGTTTTCCCCCAGCCATGAGAGGTGGGTGTTGATGGTGCTGCCCAGCAGGAGTTCGGTGCCGGTGTTTATGAGTTCGAGTCGCATAGTGGGGAGAATGAACATTAGGAACGGAAGCCGGCGCGCGGGCGATGCCTCAATCTCGCTGCAAAACGCAGAGCAGCGGCCGGTGATCGGAGATGATCTTCTCATTGAGCACGCGATAGTCTTTGATCTTCCACGCGGCCGGCAGGCGATAGACAATGTGATCGATGTTTTCCCGGGGATTGTCCGAGGGCCAGGTGGCCTGAAGTGCCCCCTGTTTTGCCGGCAGTTGATAGAGCGTGGCGAGCCACGTCATCACTTTGTCCCCGGGAGTGGAGTTGAAATCGCCCATGATGATGGCGTCCTGTTTGCCATGCCCGATAGCGGCGACCAGGGCCTGCGCCTGCGCCATTCGCTGCGCTTCCGTCTCGTAAAAGTGCACGCCGGCCATCGTCACCGGTCCGGAAGGCGTTTGCACGGTGACCACAGCAGAGGCGCGCGGTTCGCTGCCCGCCGGCAAGGTGGCCGTGCGGCTTTCCAAAACCGGCAGTTTTGTCAGGATCGCCATGCCATAGGCACCGCCCTGGAAGTCCATGAACTTCGCAAAATGCGGTGTCATGCCGGTAAGCCGCCCCAGTTCCGCCGCCTGGTCCGCTTTGCCGCTGCGGGTGCAAACTTTATCGATTTCCTGCAGGAAGACGACATCCGGTGTTTGTGCTTTGATGTAGTCTGCGACGCGGGCGAGGTCGATTTTGCGGTCCATGCCTTCACCGTGGCGGATATTGTAACTCAACAGCCGGAGGGTGTCGGCCGCACGCAGCGGGACGATGCTGAGGAGACACAGAAGAAGGATGCGGAGCATCCCGCATGAAGGCGCAGCCTGCGGTGGCGTCAACCAGTGCTTACCCAACGGCCCGGCAGGGTGCTGACCGCCACGTTACGCGCGGCAGTACCGGTTCCGGCCCGGTAACCAATAACCTGGTAACCAATAAATTAATGGCGCTCTGCCGCTGCCGGGAATAAATCTGCCCGACAACATTCCCAATTTCATGCTTATCCGCCGCCTTTTCT